>Ga0315906_10000458_pt1 | contig 64892 bp, 53 predicted proteins | sample LakEriMetagenome_4_FD_203526 | JGI IMG/M metagenome (GOLD analysis project Ga0315906, IMG submission 203526) | Freshwater fungal communities from buoy surface, Lake Erie, Ohio, United States - Buoy 2 MA122 | ecosystem: Environmental > Aquatic > Freshwater > Lake > Lake biofilm | place: USA... | reverse complement strand
ATGCTTGACGCCGACCCTAATAATATTCCCGCCTTGGCCTTAGGATTCATTGCAGTAGTGTTGGGCACGCTCAATGTAGTGGGTGGATTTGTGGTTACGGACCGCATGCTCGAAATGTTCAAAAAGAAAAAGTAAGGCACCCTTAAAGGAACCTTAGACAAAAAGACATGGAACAACATATATTAGAAATCTGTTACTTGCTGGCCTCAGTGACTTTCATTGTCGGCCTCAAGTATATGAGTAACCCTAAAACCGCAAGGATGGGGAACCTTTTGGCGGCGGCAGGAATGACAGCAGCCATTCTGGGAACTATTTTCCTATACGAAAACCCACAAGGGCTTACTTCAAGGAACAACACGAAAACCATTCTGATTTTTGCTGCAATAGCCGTGGGTACCATAATCGGATGGCTCACCGCAGTGAAGGTGAAAATGACAAAGATGCCTGAACTGGTTTCGATGTTCAATGGAATGGGCGGTGCTTGCGCTGCTTTGATCGGATTGATGGAGTTCGGACATAATGCCGGCAACACCGGACCAGTAACTGCCGTGGTGTTGGGAATGATCATTGGAAGCGTTTCCTTCTCGGGCAGTGTTATCGCATACCTCAAGCTGAACGGATCCATGTCCAAACCCATACGACTTCCCTCCTACAACATCATCAATACAGCACTGATGATCGGAACGCTGGCCTTTGGGGCATTCATGATTATTTCCGGCACAAAGGAGGATCAGCTCATGCTATATGTTTTGTTTGCGGTGGCTCTTCTGTATGGTGTGATGTTTGTGATTCCAATTGGAGGCGCCGACATGCCCGTGGTAATCTCATTACTGAACTCGTTCACCGGTTTGGCTGCCGCGTTCGGAGGATTCTTGTACGACAACAAAGTGATGCTCACGGGCGGAATATTGGTCGGCTCCGCCGGCACACTGCTTACCATAGTGATGTGCAAAGCGATGAACCGTCCGCTATTCAATGTGATCTTTGGGGCCTTCGGTGAGGGAGCTGCATCGGGAGGCGGAACGGAAACCACTGGAAGCATCAAGGACATATCGGTAAGCGACTCGGCTGTGCTGCTGAACTATTCAAAAAAAGTAATCATCGTCCCTGGTTATGGGTTGGCTGTCGCGCAAGCGCAACATGTCATTCATGAATTGGAGGAAATCTTGGAAGAGCGGGGTGTAGAAGTTAAATATGCCATACATCCGGTGGCAGGCCGTATGCCTGGACATATGAACGTGCTTTTAGCCGAATCAAATGTTGATTACGGGAAACTCCTTGAAATGGAAGAAATCAACCCGGAATTCGCTTCAACCGACGTGGTGATCGTAGTTGGCGCCAATGACGTTGTGAATCCAGCTGCAAAAAACGACCCCTCCTCCCCGATTTACGGGATGCCTATACTGGATGTCGAAAACTCCAAGCACATCATCATCAATAAGCGTTCAATGAGCGCAGGATATGCAGGTATCGACAATCCCCTTTTCTATGACCCGAAAACAAGCATGCTTTTTGGCGATGCCAAAGACGTTCTAACCAAGTTGGTGACGGAATTGAAATCGTTGTGACCCTCCACCCTGTTGAAAAATCAAACGCCGAAGCAATACGTTTCGGCGTTTTTTTTCGTTAACTTGGTGTAGATAAAAGAGCCGCCGGTGGATTCAACCTCAAGTAATATCAAGGCTATGATCAGTCTTTTGGATGATCCGGATTCTGATGTATTCAATCAGATCAGCTCGGAACTCATCTCCCTTGGACGAGATGTTGTTCCAATGCTGGAAGAGGCATGGGAATCCTCTTTTGACCCGGTAATTCAGGAGCGCATAGAGAACATCATTCATAAGATTCAATTTGATGGTGTGAAAGCGGAGCTCAAACATTGGGCGCTTGAGGACAATGAAAACTTACTCGAAGGGGCATTGTTGGTTGCCAGATATCAATACCCGGATATGGATGAGAGCCTGGTCCGAAATGAATTGAATAGAATCAAGAGGGACATATGGATTGAATTGGGAGAATACATGACTCCGCAAGAAAAGATCATGATCGTCAACCGTATCCTTTTCGAAAGAGAAGGCTTTGCTGGCAACACTGCAAACTTCCATGCCCCACAAAACTCGTTCATAAATACTGTAATGGAATCTCGAAAAGGGAATCCACTTTTGCTTTCGGTGATTTATATGGTATTGGCAAAACAACTTGACATACCCGTTTACGGAGTAAACCTGCCCGAACATTTCATCCTGGCATACAAGGACAGCAGTGGATTGGTTAAATCTGCTTACACATATCCGGAAGGTGGGATTGTTTTTTACATCAATCCGTTCAACAAGGGATCAATCTTCTTGAAAGGCGATATCGACCAATTCCTCAAAAAACTTGGAGTTAAACCTGAAAAATCCCATTTCGTCCCCTGTTCCAATGTACTGATCATTCGAAGAATGATACTCAATCTTTCCAACGCATGGCAAAAACTTGGAGAGTCGGAAAAGGCAAATGAGGTGGTTCAATTATTGAACTACCTTCCTGAGAATCATACAGAGGAAGACGACTCTTCGGAATCATGAACCGACTTATCGGCTTCGCGGGCAATCTTAATGAAAAACAAGATCATAGCCGTTTGAAAACAACACTGCACAGCCGAAAGCACCATCAATCCTGATTTGATATCATTCATCAGCCAGCCGGATAATGCCAAGGATAGTATGACCATGCCGTTTCCGATCATTGAATACAGGAAGAATATCCTTTGCTTGTTTAAAATCAGTGGCAGGTTCGACAAGGGGGAAGCAATAAAGTTCAAGAATAACCAAGGTGAAAGAATCCGAGCGTAGTCTCCGGCCTCGCGCCACTCACTGCCGAAAATCAATCCAAACAAATCAGGACCAAAAACCATTATAACCAGGAAAATAGGCGTTGACAACAGCAACAGTGTTTTCATGGTTGATATCAACAACTTGGCGATCTTATGGCCATGAACCTTTTTTTCGGCAACCTCCTTGTAAAAAACCATTGCCATGGAGTTGCCCAACATGTTCAAAGGGGCCTGCATGATACGTATGGTCAACCCGTACAAACCAGTTGAAACCGATCCGAAAAAACCGGTGATCATCAATATGACCGCTGTGTTTTGAGCCACATCCGAAAGTGCGTGAATGCTGTTCACCCTCGGCATGTCGCTATACTTAGCAGCCAGTGTCCTTAGTCCCTTTACAGGAGTGGAGATAAAGCCATTTATACGGTTTTTGGTGGCAAAGAAAACATGACTGAAAGCCGCCATATGGCCCAAAAGGTTTCCAATGACCAAGCCATTCAAGCCAAAACCAGTATAAAACAAACCCAATGAAAAACCCGAGTTGGTAAGACTCTGACTGATTCTTGATCCCGAAATGGCCATATAGTTTCGCTGGCGTAACTGCCACATCGAATAGGCCTGATATGAACCATAAAAAAGCGCTGCCAGCGGCACCACAAACAAATACCAGGAAGAATCAGGGAATGCTATCCAAGAGGCAACATAGCCATGAAACAAGAGGAGAAACAATGAAACAACACCGGCAATGATGAAAGTTGAAATAAGCGTGATCTGCATCAATCCCCTTCCCTGCTCATCGTCCTTTGGTAGCCCGATGGCAAACTCATACCTTCCAGTTACAACCACCCCAACCAATGAAATCAGTGTCATGGAGATGGTAAGTGTGGCGAAATCGACCACAGGATAAATGCGTGTCAAGATTGGCGACACCAGCAGCGGTATGGCTTGAGCAATCGCCGACCCCGTGAAAAGAGTCAGAATGCTTTTTACCAAATCCTGTTGCCGGTTCAGTCGACCGAACATGCCTGCTGATTCGTTTTACTTGGCGTAATTAACAGCTCGTGTTTCTCGTATCACGGTCACTTTGACTTGACCGGGATAGGTCATTTCGGTCTGTATCCGCTGAGCTATTTCAAACGAAAGTGCTTCGGTAGCTTTATCATCCATCTTCTCGCTTTCTACAACCACACGAAGCTCCCTACCTGCCTGGATGGCATAAGACTTCTCAACCCCTTTGTAGGAGAGCGCCAACGCTTCAAGATCCTTCAAACGCTTGATGTATTGCTCAACCACTTCGCGACGTGCACCAGGGCGCGCACCGGATATGGCATCACAAACCTGGATGATTGGGGAAATCATACTGGTCATTTCAATTTCGTCGTGGTGGGCACCGATGGCGTTACACACTTCCGGATTTTCCTTGTGTTTCTCTGCAAGCTTCATTCCAAGGATTGCGTGTGGCAATTCAGGCTCATCGTCTGGAACCTTTCCAATATCGTGTAGCAATCCGGCACGCTTGGCCAACTTTACATTCAACCCCAGCTCTGCAGCCATGATGGCACAAAGGTTAGCAACCTCGCGCGAGTGCTGAAGTAAATTCTGGCCATAGGATGAACGATACTTCATACGACCAACCATACGGATCAGCTCTGGAGCCAGACCGTGTATACCAAGGTCTATTGTGGTCCGCTTACCGATCTCAACAATCTCCTCTTCCAACTGCCTCTTCACCTTGGCTACCACCTCTTCAATACGTGCCGGGTGAATCCTGCCGTCCGTTACCAATTGGTGCAAAGCCAATCGGGCCAACTCCCTGCGAACAGGATCAAAACCTGAAAGGATGATCGCTTCGGGAGTGTCATCGACAATGATTTCAATACCGGTTGCCGCTTCCAAGGCCCGTATATTACGTCCTTCACGACCGATAACACGACCCTTGACATCGTCATTATCGATATTGAAAACGGTTACAGAATTTTCTATCGCCTGTTCGGTTGCTACTCGCTGAATGGTTTGTATGACCACGCGTTTGGCCTCTTTGTTCGCTGTCATTTTCGCCTCATCAATGATTTCCTTGATGTAGGTATGTGCCTCAGACTTCGCCTCTGCACGCAAGGCCTCAACGAGCTGCGACTTGGCATCCTGTGCCGACAAACCCGATATGCGTTCCAGCTGGGCTACTTGTTTCTGATGCATTTTATCGAGCTCCTCCTTGCGGACCTCAATACCCTGCATCTGGTTTTTCAGGTTGTTTTGAAGTTGGTCAAGCTCGGATTGCTTCCTTTGTACCTGTTCGGTTTTCTGGTTTAGCGTGTTTTCCTTTTGCTTGATCCTGTTTTCGGCAGCCAGGATGTTTTTATCCTTTTCAGCAATGGATTTCTCATGCTCGGACTTTAGTTGAAAAAACTTCTCCTTGGCCTCCATCATTTTATCCTTCTTGATGAGCTCTGCCTTGGTCTCGGCATCCTTGATGATCTTGTCTGCCGCCTCTTTTGCCTTTGCCTCTAGATTCTGGTTGCTCTTGCGCATCAGAACCCAGGTCAATAGACTGCCTACGGCCAATGAGGCGCCTGCAGCAATGGATATGCTTATTATGGTTTGTGTTTCTAACATGTTTTTTTAACGGTTTATGAAAATGTCAATTATTGAATACTATGAAATAATGCTTGGCTTAAATTGAAAAACCCGCATTAAATCCTGCTTTTGGTTATTAAACCCCATAACGACATGGATGGGGATGCTGGATCTTTCTTGCTTCCACTGTCGTTCCAAGAACGAATTCGGCACGAATGCCGAAGCGAGGCCTGCATTACGGATACGCTAAGCGTAGTCCCCAATGGTTTAGTGTTGGGTTTAAAACAATGATCAGAATTTAAGCGGGCTTTGTGTTACACAACCACCTTGCGGCGATTATGGATTCCCTTAAAATCAATGAACGTCACTAGCTGACAACTGACCGCTAATTAACTTGTCGATTTCATCCACCTTTCCAAGTATTTCATCCCTGAAGGATTGTTCGCGTCCATGATTGGCAACATTTTCGGTTGCCAACTGTATTGCGCACATGGCTAGATGATCGAACTTATCACTGCCCGTATAGGTCTTCTCATACTGGCGGATTCGGTCATTTATCATTTGAACCGCTTTCAGGACGGCTTGCTCCTCGGACTTGTTTATACGCAAAGGGTATTCCCTTCCGCCTATGTTCACCTTGGTTACAACCTGTTCCATTGATTAACGGTTTATTAGTGCCAAACAACGATCGATTTCCCGGATGTAATCGTTAATCCGTAGCTTGAGGTCTTTGGTGTTCTGATCTTCACCAGCAACCGCCTTCGCCATTCGCAGCACTTGATTGGACTCGCGCAACGACTCAATTTCTCGTCGCAATGAATCCATCTCCATTGAGAGCTCCTCGTTACGCCTCTCCAATTTGGAGGCCCGATCCATAAGGATGTCACGGGATTTCAAAAGTCTTTCAACCTTTGACTTGACCAAATTCAGATTTTGAGTTACCTCGTTCAAACGTAGCGTGTTCTTAATGTGATAAACGCAAATTTAATCATTCCCATCCCCATTCAGACAAACCCTTATCTAATTTTGAATCGAAAGATTGTTGATAAAATCCACTTGCCTCATATTGATTAAGAATTGAATTTCAGCTGCTTACATATTTTATGTGCTTTGTTCATTTATGTCCTGAGCTGCCATAATGTCAACCTATCAGCACAAAACATTAACACCCGTATCCTTGATACCGATGTGAAGATCTCAGGAACTTTTGGAGAGTTTCGAGGCAACCACTTTCATGCTGGTGTTGACTATAAAACAGAAAAGAAAGAAGGCATTTCAGTTTTTTCTGCTGATGATGGATACGTTTACCGTATTCTGGTTTCTAGAAGCGGCTATGGTAAGGCACTGTATATCAATCATAAAAATGGAACCACAACCGTATATGCCCACTTAAGGGACTTTGCTGGAGAAATTGCAGATACTGTTTGGAGAATCCAAAAGAAGCAGAAAATCTTTGAATTGGATTATCGCCCTGCCCCCGGAAAAATCAAAATCAGAAAAGGTCAGGTCATCGGTTATTCGGGAAACACCGGATCATCTGAGGGGCCACACCTACACTTCGAGACTCGACACACCGATTCAGAAAGACCTTTTGATCCAGTTTCTATTGGATTCAATTTTGAAGATCAAATTCCACCAGTATTAAACACTTTGTGGGTTTATGATTTGCCATCGGACACCCTTATATATCCGTTACCATTGCCAAGACAAATTGAAGGGACAAGCGGTGACACGATTCCAATTAATGGATATTTCATGATCGGGTTGAATGTTTTCGATCTAGCCGGAGCAGAAAAAAACAAACTAGGCATAAGATCCGCAAAACTGTACATCAACGGCAAACTCTTAGTTTCCTATCAAACACAGGCCTTTGACTTCCAACAATCGAGAGAAATCATTGGTATCATTGACCAAGGATTGCGACAACGTAATAAGGAGTCTTTCATCCTGCATGGGGCTAACAACCTATCTATTCCGTTTTTCGAAAACAAGCTTTCAAATGGGATCATCAAATTGGTTGAGAATGGGGTTTACGAACTGGCTATTGATCTTGAGGATGTAATGGGTAACAAAAGCAATTATAAGTTCGCATTGCAAAGCCAACCCGCTCCAAGCCAAGGGCAACCCCTGTTTTCCCCCTGTATCATTATCGAACCAGGAAAAGATACAACACTGCACATGGGCGACTTCAGCGCGGTCATCGGACCAAGCTGCATGTTGGGTGCTTCCTGTATTCAATTAGGAAAAACAGAACGACAAAAAGAGTTGTCATCAATTTTCCAAATCGGCGATCCAGCGGTTCCGTTACTGAAACCCATTAAAATAAAATTCAAATTAGACAGCATATCGGTCCAAAACTCCGAAAGGATTGTTGTAGTAAGACTCGAAATGAACAATAAATACACATCCTTGGGAGGCAAAGTGAAGGATGGATTCATTACTGCTGAATCCAGCATATTCGGACAGTTTCTGTTGATGGAGGATACCGAGTCACCTGAATGCCGCAAGCCCAGCTATTTCATGGATGAGCTCACACAAAAGAAAGCTTTGGCATTGGAGTTGGAAGACAACTTAAGCGGAGTGGGAGAATTCCGATGTAAAATAAACGGTAAATGGGTTTATTCCGAGTTCTATCCAAGTCGCAAAACATTGATAATCTATAATATAGAAAAATACAAAGGACAAACATTGGAGGTCAAGGCAACTGACAAACGAAATAACACTTCAAGAAACAGATTCAAAATAGAACCTTGAAGGGCAACCTATCGTTTAAGTTCATTGGAACTTCACTATGCAACTAAGTATTTTTGCATACATACCTAAATCCATCAATACATACACATGGGAAAAAATCAGAATTCATTTCGGCTGCTGATATTGGTATCGATCTTATCCTTCTGTTCTAACCTTTCATTTTCTCAACTTGCCAAAGAAATTCGTGGAGGTAGCAACACGGAAAAAAAGGGATATGAAATAAGGATCAAGGTTGACGGCGTTGCCGATTCGCTATGCTACCTTGCCAATTACTTTGGGGATAAGCAGTATCTGAAGGACTCTGTATTTGCAGACAAGAATGGAAACATTGTATTCAAAGGCGATACCGCTTTGAAAGGCGGAATTTATTTGATTGTTCTTCCTGGAAAGAAATACTTCGAAGTCATCATCGATAAGGAACAGCATTTCAGCATGTCGACCGTTGAAGGGAATTATGTTTCCAGCATGAAAATAGCCGGCTCGAATGATAACGTGATGTTTTATGATTATCTAAAGTTCATCAATGCACAATCCCAGGAGATAAATCCTTTGCGTCAGGAGTATGAAAACTTCAAATCAACCGACCCTGTCCGAGCCGAAAAAGTAAAAACGAGGATGACGGAAATCGACTCAATTGTTTTGAAATACCGTAGGGATATGGTGAAGAACAACCCAGGGTTCCTGTTGTCCAAAGTACTGAAAGCTACAGAAGAACCCGAAATACCCAATTTCACTCCTAATTCGGATGGGACAAGGGACTCGGCATCCATTTACTATTATTACAAAGCACATTTTTTCGACAATTTCGATTTGCAGGATGACCGACTACTATACACACCGGTTTTTCATCCTAGGTTGGAAAACTTCTTCACAAAGATGCTCTTGCAATTTCCCGACTCAATCAATAAAGAAGCCGATTGGTTGATTGCAAAACTGAAACCCGGATCTGAAATATTCAAATATGTTGTTTGGTGGGTGACCAACCATTACGAAACATCTAAAATCATGGGAATGGATGCCGTTTTTGTGCATATGGCTGAAAACCATTACACCAAGGAAAAGGCATTCTGGGTTGATGAAACACAATTATTCAAAATACAAGATCGGGCTCGTGTGCTGAAGCCCATTCTGATTGGCAAAAAAGTAAAGAACCTGGTCATGGCCGACGACAAAGGGGTTCCAAGGTCGTTGTACGACGTGAAAGCAAAGTTCACAGTGCTTTACTTCTGGGATCCTGATTGTGGCCACTGTAAGAAGGTTACACCTAAGCTCAAGGATTATTTTGACCAGGTTAAAAAGCAGGGAATAGCGGTTTATGCTGTTTGCACAGAGGTGGAAATGGACAAGTGGAAAAAATTCATTGCCGAATACCAACTTGATTGGATCAATGTTGCGGATCCCGAATTGAAAAACAATTTCCGTTTCGAATTCGACATAACATCCACACCACAAATATTCCTGTTGGATGAGAACAAGCAGATTTTTGCCAAAAGAATCGAAGTTGCCGCATTATCCGAAATCCTAAACAAGGAATTCAAAAAACAGGGTATCGACCTTCCCATAATGCCACACGATCCGAATGAATCCAGTAAAGTGGATGGAAGCGGACACTGAGTCGATGATTTGCGATTTACGATTTAGCCGCCCAGTTCGATAAGCGACATCCTTACTACTTTAGAATAAAAAGTCCTTGGTAGTCACTTTTATATTAGGCTGCCTTGCTCACACCTTACAAGACACGATAGGCAATTGGCACACTAGTCAGTCCGTATAACATCATGGCAACGGGTTAGAATAGCGGTTATAAAAACAAGTTCATTACCATCCTTATCATCCAATATGTCCTTGTCTATATTTCAAATACTGATTGGGTCAATATTACTTGACGATACGGGATCATGAAAAATTCAAATATGATCGAGTCTTGGTAAAACCCAGTATCATCCGCACGATATTTTTCGAACTTTGTGCTGATTGTCAAGTTCGGTGTTAAAACCAAAGATGTATCAACGTGGATTCAATCCTTGCAATTGGACATAAAATACAAAAGCCGGCTCGAGGCCGGCTTTCGCATATACTTTAAATCCTAAGATTAGAAGTAGAAGTTCAGGTTGATAGCGCCACCAGCGTTGTCGGTGTCAAGACCGAAAGAGGATGACTTACCAGTCTTGGAAGAATTAGAAACACCTCCGTAAGAAGTAGAAACTTCACCTTCGCCAACTGAATCAAGGCTCAAGCCCCAGCCATACTCACCAGAGATAGACATCTTTGGAGCGAAGAAGTACTCAACACCGATGAATCCACGTACACCGAAAGAGAAGCCGCTTCCAGCTTTAACTTCAGCGCTGTAGTTCTCACCGTTGTCAGAGCCATCCCAAGTTTCTTTTCCAGAAGACAAGCCGATAGCTGCTTCAGCACCATAGAAACCCTTCAAACGACCTTGGCCACGGTATTTTTGCAAACCAGCAGCAAGGTTGATGTTTGAACCAGATACTTTCACTTCAGCTGAATCAACTGGACCACCACCGAAATCTACTTCCTGGTTGGTTTCAGTTGTAGAGCCAAAGCCCAAACGAAGACCTACACGGTAAGCTGTGTTGTCATCTTTCATCATTTTTCCGGTGATAACACCAGGATTTTGCCAGTCGAACATGAAGGCAGAGTTGTTGCCGTTCATCAAGTTTCCAGCATAGTCAAGAAGGGAGGATGCATCTACGCCGATGCTCCAGTCACCAGAAGCAGGAAGAATAGGAGTACCTTTCTTCGAGTTCATGTCTTGTGCAGTAGCTACAGTGGTAGCTAGGGCACACGCAATCATTAATACGGTTTTTTTCATGTTTTTTTGATTATTGGTTTATAGTTAACAATCAGTGGTCAAAGGTATCGCGAGTTGTTGAATGGCTAAATTGTTAGGTTCATACTTCTTAACACAGTTATGAACAATCAAGCCCCCGTTACCTTTTTAATCATGGGCACAAATTTAAAGGAATCAAATGTTTCAGATACAACTTTTCCTGAAAAATCTTTTGTTAAACGCATCATTTTGTATTCATTTTCAATACCATACGGAACAACCATAACACCTCCAGGCCGTAACTGGTCCACCAGTTTAGTGGGGAATTCGGATGCACCACAGGTTACAATCACTCTATCGAATGGGGCATAGCTGCTCAACCCCTCGAAACCATCCCCGTAAAACATTTTGATTCCGTAACGGAGCTTTTCAATGAGTTTCTTGGTATGCAAATAGAGTTCCTTTTGTCGCTCCAAGGTATAAACCCTGGCACCAAGTTTAAATAGTACACTAGCTTGGTATCCAGAACCTGTCCCAATCTCCAACACCTTCATGCCTGATCTTACATCGAGGAGAGAGGTTTGGTAAGCAACAGTGGATGGATGCGATATAGTTTGGCCGGATAGTATTGGAAATGCCATATCGGAATAGGCATGCTCAACAAACGCATTATCAATAAACAGGTGCCGAGGAATATCCGATATCGCATTGAGTACGGATTCATCCTTTATGCCTTTCGATCTTAATTCGAAAACCAACTTACGCCTCAAACCAACATGACGAAAACTATCCAATGAATTGTTATCCATAAAAGTCGAATGCGAAATTAGACAAAGGTGCTCACCAAAAAAGGTTAATTTTGAGTCAAATTTTCAACGGCCTTATGCTGAAAATCGGCGTGCTCGGAGCGGGTCACCTGGGCAAAATTCATATTAATCAGATTAAGGAAATACCTGAATACCAACTTGTTGGATTTTTCGATGTGTCTGAAGATGTGCGTGCAAAGGTAGCTGATGAATTGAATGTCAAGGACTTTGATTCGATTCAGAGTCTAATTGAGGAGTGTGATGTGATTGATATAGTTACACCAACTTTGGCGCACTTGGAATGCGCCTCGCAGGCAATCAGAAGGTCAAAACATGTTTTCATTGAAAAACCGTTGGCAAACGATCCGGATGAGGGGCGCCAAATCGCCTCATTGGCAAGGGAAGCGGGAATCAAAGTGCAAGTCGGTCATGTAGAAAGATTCAACCCGGCGTTCGTTGCGGTTACCGAGTTTGTGAGAAATCCCATGTTCATAGAAACGCATCGTTTGGCCCAATTCAACCCAAGGGGAACTGATGTCTCTGTTGTGCTCGACTTGATGATTCACGATATCGACATCATACTCAGTCTGGTGAAATCACCAGTAAAAAGGATAAACGCAAGCGGCGTGGCCGTTGTGAGTGATACACCGGATATCGCCAACGCAAGGATCGAGTTCGACAACGGCTGTGTTGCAAACCTCACAGCCAGCAGGATTTCCATGAAAAACATGCGAAAGACCCGGTTCTTCCAAAAGGATGCTTATATCGCAGTGGATTTCCTCGAAAAAAAATCCGAAGTCGTCAGACTGAAAACGGTATCCGGAACCCCTGACCCATTTGCATTCACCATTGACCTTGGCCCTGAAAAAGGAATGAAGCAAATCATCTTCGACAACCCGGTGGTCAAGGAATCCAACGCTATCCGGAGCGAACTTTCCATGTTTGCCAGAGCGATAAATGAAAATACAGATCCGATTGTTACTGTTGAAGATGGGTTGATTGCCTTGGAAACCGCACACACCATCATCGAAAAACTCAAAGCCAATCAAAAATCAACAGAAATCCTGAAATGAGTCTAACGAGGACATACAAAAAGCTTTTGACACCGACAGCCATCTGTTCTGTTTTGTTCTTCTCTTTAGCAGGATGTAATCTGATCGATCCCGACGAAAATGCTCCATCCCACTTGGAAATACCAGGCTTCACATTCGACCCGGTACCCACTTCTGTTGAAATGGGCTCGTCACCATCAACGAAAATAAAGGATGTATGGGTTTATGTCGATAATGAATTCCAAGGCGCTTATCAACTACCGGCGCGGCTGCCTGTTTTGAAAACAGGTCCGAATAAAATACTTTTAACACCAGGCATTGAACTGAACGGGATTGCCTCAACCAGATCACCCTATCCTTTCTACAAGGGATACACTATCGACACCATACTCCCCGAAAACGGCACAATAAAGCTAAATCCTTCAACCAGGTACTTCGACTTGACACAGTGTGCCTTTTGCGAATCGTTCGACGGGAGTGGATTCAGTCTGGCACCAACCGGCCAAAGCGACACCATCATGTACCAGCTCTCACCAGGAGACACCAACATTTTCGAAGGTGCAGGAAGCGGAGTGGTATACCTAGACACATCCAATACGCAATTTGAATTCGCATCAACCACTTTTTATGAACTTCCCGGTTCAGGTGCGGCGGTTTTTCTTGAGCTGAATTACAAATGCAGCCAGGAAATGCAAGTTGGACTATACGTCGATTTGCCATCCTCCGGATTGGAGCAAATACCCATTTACAATCTGAACCCCTCACCTACTTGGAACAAAATCTACATACAACTGGGATATGTTGTTTCCACCTACTCTTACTCCGATAAGTTCAAGATTTATTTCAAAGGAGTGAAAAACCCTGGAATACAAAAACAATTCTTCTACTTCGACAATATCAAGGTTGTTCATTTTTGATGAATAAGAAGCAACAGGCCTTAAAGTACATTTTGTTCGACTACCTGTCAGCATCGGTGGCATGGGGATTGTTTTATTTCTATAGAAAGAACATAATTGAAGGATCGGAAGGATTATTCATGCTTCCACAAGACCCTAAGTTTTGGTATGGTGCCGCCCTATTGCCACTTGGATGGATTGCCAGCTACGCTTTCACGGGAACTTATTCCAACATTTACAGGAAGTCACGCCTTAAGGAATTTGGACAAACACTGTATGTATCCGCAATCGGTGTTTTGATAATATTCTTCGCATTGCTTTTGGATGACCGAATCACATCATACAAAACGTACTATGAGGCACTAGCCGTATTGTTCTTACTTCATTTCGGAATAACGGCCACATGCCGATTCATTCTGACTTCAAGGGCCGGCTATAAAATCAAGAGCCGGATCATCGGTTTCAATACGTTGTTGATCGGAAGCAACCAAAAGGCACTCAACCTCTACAAGGATCTCATGTCATCAAAGGAGAGCCAAGGCAATATGTTCGTTGGCTTCATAAGTGTAGTGGAAAACAATGGACACCTGCTGAAAGACACCATGAGGCACCTTGGTACGGTTAAGGATCTTCGAAAACTGATATCAGAGTTTCAAATCGAGGAGGTAATCATCGCTATTGAGTCGTCTGAGCATGAAAACATCAATAGAATCCTCAACGACTTAGAAGATACAGGTATCATTGTGAAAATCATACCCGACATGTATGATATCCTATCCGGTTCGGTTAAAATGAACGCTATATACGGAGCACCTCTGATAGAGATATCCCCATCGCTCATGCCTATTTGGCAAAAAGGCCTTAAGAGGATCATCGACGTATCTGTTTCACTTGTACTGCTAATACTGCTTTCACCTGTATTTCTCATAACGGCAATCATCATTAAATCAACCTCCAAAGGTCCTGTGTTTTTCAGCCAGGAACGCATTGGGCTCCATGGACTGCCATTCAGCATATACAAGTTCCGGTCTATGAGAACCGATGCGGAGTCTGGAACACCGAAACTATCCAGCAACAACGACAATCGTGTCACCCCCTTCGGAAAGTTCATGCGTAGTGTGCGGCTAGATGAAATCCCACAGTTCTGGAATGTGCTTAAAGGAGACATGTCATTGGTCGGGCCTCGTCCTGAACGTCAGTTTTTCATTGACCAAATCATGCACTTGGCACCACATTATAGGCATTTGCACAAAGTCCGTCCAGGAATCACCTCATGGGGGCAGGTGAAATTCGGCTATGCGGAAAACGTTGAAGAAATGGTCGAGAGATTGAAGTACGACATCATTTACATTGAAAACATGTCGCTGGCACTAGACTTGAAAATTCTCATATACACCGTAAAAACAGTCCTTGAAAGAAAAGGCAAATAACCCACACCAACATGAAAAAAATAGCAGTGATCGGCTCTGGAACAATGGGCAATGGCATCGCCCACGTTTTCGCTCAAAACGGGTTCGAAGTATCCATGATCGATATTCGTCAACAGGCGCTTGATAAGGCAATAACCACAATATCCTCAAATCTGGACCGGATGATCTCCAAAGGAGCAATCACTGAGGATCTGAAAAACCAAACGCTAGCCAACATCAAAACCCATACAGAAATGAAAGCGGGTGTTGCAGGATGTGACCTCGTGGTGGAAGCGGCAACAGAGAATCTGAATATAAAACTGGATATTTTCCGTGAACTGGATCAGACCTGTGATCCACACACCATCCTTGCTTCAAACACCTCGTCCATTTCGATTACCAAGATCGCATCGGTAACAAAAAGAGGCGATAAGGTCATAGGAATGCACTTTATGAATCCTGTTCCGGTAATGAAACTGGTAGAGGTGATCAGAGGATACAGCACCAGCGATGAAGTCACCAAAACCGTTTTCGAATGTTCCAGGAAGTTGGGTAAAGTACCTGTTGAGGTAAACGACTATCCAGGTTTCATCGCAAACAGGATATTGATGCCAATGATCAATGAAGCCATATGCAGTCTATATGAAGGAGTTGCCGGAGTTGAGGAAATCGACACGGTCATGAAACTTGGTATGGCGCACCCCATGGGTCCATTGCAGTTGGCCGATTTCATAGGGCTGGATGTCTGCCTTTCCATCTTGCATGTTATGCATGATGGTTTCGGAAACCCGAAGTACGCTCCGTGTCCATTGTTGGTAAACATGGTTGTTTCCGGCAACCTTGGAAAAAAATCAGGTTGTGGCTTTTATGATTACTCAAGCGGGGGCAAAGAGCTTGTTGTGGCAAAGTTCTTCAAGAAATAATTCATCGGCTTGAATAGGCAGGACAAGAGGGCGACCTCTTGCCACCTTTTTCGCATACGTTGAGCTTGAATCCAATGAAGATGTCATATCCGGTATTATCCCAAATACCGGTCAAAGCCCCTAGACGATCCGTACCTAGTACAAACCATTTGTATCTGAAGGCAAGTCCAAGGTGGGCCTTTTTGAATTCATGAATGACCAACGGCATGGATGCTTCAAAAAGTCTGGTTTCGAACCTTGGAGTCAATCCAAACATCGAGGAACGTACTATTGCTGTCTTTGCAAGTGGAGCAGCAATAACTGCGGATGCATTCACATAGAATTTCGGGATTACACAATAATCGAAATCCATTGCCACGGCTGAAGGAAGCCAAATTGTAAGTTTCTCCTTATCAAAAGAACCCACAGGGGAAGCAAAGGCGTACTGACTGACTGTAGTGTCGAACTGTTCAACTGAATTGATCACTGCATCATCGATTTGGGGCCAAATGAAGTTATCCGAATCAAAAGCGTAGGTCTCCGCCTGTTTGCCGAACTTAACAGCTCCAATGTCTATTATGGAGAAGCCCGCCCTGAAAACATACTTTTTAAGGTTCTCGGCGGACTTATTGCAGTCTCCTGCACCATGTTTCCGCTTGTGATAGTAAGTCAAACCCAGATCAAAACCCAATCCAAACCCCCTTGGCTTGAATGGTTTCTTGAGCGTATTCTCATCATCCGTGAACGAATGGCCATAAGTACCAGTGGTGGAAAGAACATCCAGATCAAACGAGTCAGCAGATGTAACGACATAATCCAACCGTTCGAAATCGATGAAAGCAGCGTCAAACCCACCAATCAATTTCACAGTGACTGCTGCGGCCAGATATTTCTTTTCACGCACCTCCAATAATTTCCTTCCATATGTGCCTCCCAACTCACCCCAAATCATCGAGGCGGATCGGAATGGATCAGAGGAGTAGCGTATATCATGCTGAGGAGCATAATCGTATCCCTCCTTGATGAATTTCACCAAATGTGATGGAGCATCGGTAACACTGGTGGCTGAACGCAATGTAGTGTGTATTCCCCATGAGAACTTTTCGGCATTACGGATATAGCCGGGTCCCCTGACCAGAACACTTGAATAGGCATTCATCTTGGAGACATCATCATAGGTTCCAAACTGGCTGTCATTGCTTCCGTCCGAATTATCAACGTCATCAAAACGGTCGGACAACCGTTTCCTGAACAAGTAATCGTTGTCGATGAAAAAATCCGCGGAAAGAAGGTTCCATTCATAAAGGAATGGCGACCCTACAAAAAGGGATGGATTGTAATTCAATCCCATGTTGCCTGAAAAGTTAGAGTGACTGATTCCTGTCATCTCCTGTGCCAGCACATTTGAAGCCATTAACAGGCATGCGATGAGTGCAACACATGTCCGACGAATAATCATTTTCAAAATCATCTCTATTTTTTTAGGTGCCAATAAATACCTAACCCATAAACGAAAAAACAGATTCCATATTGCAACATTTATTCCGGAAACATTTTTCCGGGATTTAAAATGCCATTGGGATCAAATAGCTTTTTAATTCCTTTTTGAAGGTCTAACTGAACATTATTAAAGGGTATGTCCATGTAGGACTTTTGAACAAGTCCGATGCCATGCTCCCCAGAAATGGTGCCGCCGAGTGAAACACATAACTCAAAAATCTCACGTATTCCGAGAGGGACCTTGTTATTCCAATCATCATCACTCAACTGATCCTTGATGATGTTAACATGTAAATTGCCGTCGCCGGCGTGGCCGTAACAAACCGACTTGAAGCCGTATTTGCCTCCTATTTGTTTTACACCGGCTAACAGCTTGGGAAGCTCAGCTCTAGGGACAACCGTATCCTCCTCCTTGTAAATGGAGTGTGATTTAACCGCTTCGCCCACTGCCCTTCTCATTTTCCAAAGTTCTCCTTTCTGTTTGTCATTGTCAGCAAAGAGAACCTCGGATGCTCCGAAACGCTCCATGACCTCAGTGATTCGCTCACAATCCTTGAAAAGGGAATCCACATCATTACCATCTACGGCTATAAGCAAATGCGCCTTGATGCTTGATGGAATATCCATTGTGACATCAACATATTTTAACACAAAATCGATGGCGTCCCGTTCCATGAACTCCATTGCAGATGGCGTGATTCCAGCGCGAAAAACTGCAGAGACTGCTTCGCAGGCCCTTTCAGGTGAGGTGAAAGGAACCAGCATGAGCAAATCATGTGCGGGCTTGGGAATTAACCTGAAAACAATCTTGGTTATTATCCCCAAAGTGCCTTCACTGCCTACTATCAATTGAGTGAGGTTATAACCGGTAGAGTTCTTCAAGACATTGGCGCCTGTCCAAATGGCTTCACCTGTTGGAAGAACCACACGGACATTCAACACATAATCCTTGGTCACACCATATTTGACAGCGGCAGGCCCACCAGCGCATTCTGCCAGGTTACCTCCTAGATAGCACGAGCCACGACTTGCGGGATCTGGTGGATAAAACAGCCCCCTCTCCGAAACAGCATCCTTGAAAACCTGGTTAATCACCCCTGGCTCAACGGTTGCCTGTAAGTTCCGTTCGTCGATTTCGATTATGCGGTTAAACCGAGATGTAGACAAAACAACCCCTCCATGAACCGGTAATGCGCCTCCGCTCAGACCTGTTCCAGCACCTCGAGGCGTAAGGGGAATCATTTTTTCATTACATAATTTCACGATCGCACAGACCTCATCCTCATTACCAGGCCTTACAACAACCTCTGGATTGTAATGCAGATCTTCTGTGTAGTCATGTGAATGGTTAACCAAATCCTCATTGGAGGTAAGCACATGTTCGTCACCACAGATCTTTTTCAAGGATGAGATGAATCCTGCATCAACTTTAGCGAATGCGCTCATTTTTTTTGAGGTATCAATATTTTTCCTGATTCCATGTCAAACCACTCCAACTTGCCGACAAATCCCAAAGCTATGAAACGGCCGGCGTACAAATCAGCGCTGTCATAAAGGATATCCACAATGATTTCACCAGAACTGTTGATGACCCCGAACTTGTCCCCTTGTTGAACCAGATGGTAGTTTGGCGACAATGACATTATCTGATCGTACTGGAAACCAACCACGATCTTCCAAGTGGAGTCCATCAAGCCCCATCCAATATCATTCTTCACAGGAAGGTAACCATAGGCCATTACCGATGTTGAGTCGAACTCCTGTTCAGACAAGAAGCGCTCTTTGGTAACATGCATCATCCTGCAAACATCATTCTCATATACGGCGGCGGCACCACTCCCAACCAATACCACATTTTCGAACGCATCCGCTATCAAGATGTTCCCTTGACTATCGGCTACTCCTACTGCCTCAACCAAACTTACGGGAACCAGTCCACCTGACATCGAAGAGTTTTCAGGAAAACCATCCCGTTGTCGAAATATGAATGGAATGCGGGTTTTACCTGCAGTATCGAGGAACCCTAACTTCCCATCAACCGACGCTGCAGAAAGTCCTTCACTGAAAGAACCCAATCCATCAAAAACATGCTTGGTCAAGGCATTGCCTTTGTTATCGTACAAAGCGGCACCATTGTCATTGATAGCGGCATAACGATCGTCACCAAGGAAACGGAGCTCTGAGAATCCATTCATCAACACTTTCCCCGTATTGTCCGTTAGCCCGTATCCGGATGAATCCCGAAAAACAGATACACCATTTCGGAAAACCCCGCATTCGAGAAATCGAGCTTGAGTCACTTGGAAACCGTCACGTGTAACATAACCACACAAACCCTTTGAATAATACACGAACATATTCTCATCGGCTATTGAAATGGAATCATACGCGATTGGAACAACTGTGTTGCCACGCTTATCGATTGCACCCATGACATTGTTTTCGGAAACCACTGAAAAACCTGATGAGAAATCGGTTGCCTCCTGATGATAGTTCGAAATGACCAAATTGCCCTTGGAGTTTAAAAATCCATATTTACCATTTAACCGAACCCTGCCCAATCCTTCGTGGAACATGAAAGCGGATTCATAAACCGGTTCAACCACTATTAACCCGCTGGAGTCCATATAGCCAAACATTCCGGCTTGAAAAAACGGTAGTAAATAGGCGTGGTCATCAGAAACAGAAAGATGTTGAACCAATGAATCCGGAAACTCGGGGAAAGCCGCCTTGAACTGCAAATCGCCGGCAGCGGGATTTTCCTTCAAGTAGAACTCACGGACACGAAACCAAGCTTCCTCCTCCAATGGACTGCCTGGATAATTCCTGATGAAATCATAATAGGGTTTGGAAAGTACGCTATTTTGCGTGGTTATTCGAAAAACATTCCTCCACGCCTCCATTACGTGAGGACTTTTCGGAAAACTCCGAATGAACACCTCGTAAGATGACAATGACCCGTCGGACACGGACTCATTGTAAAGCAATTGCTGATAAATTGACTTTGCTTTGGTGTACGATACTGATCCAGGGTATTTATTGATGAAGGTCAACATATCGGCCGCAGTCCCTGATTTATAAGCTGCTGAAAAGGCAATGCTATCGCGGGCCTTGATCGCTTCGGAAACCAGATGGGATCCTAAATAGAACTCCACAAAACGATCCAATGCTACGACAGAGTTCGAATCAATCGCTGCACTGTATGCGGCCAACTCCACCGTACTCAAATGACTCTCAATGGACTGCTTGGAGATTTTGAACTTCAATCCTACTGCAGACTCCCTGCTTCCCATGGCAGGCCAATGAACCAATGCCTGATTGATCATCACGTAGGAGGAATCCAATGAATACCTGCCAGACTGTTTGTCAGCAAAAATCAGCGACAACCCATATGATGAAAGACATGTGGAATTTTTCCGGGATTTTTGGAAATAGTCATATGCATCATCGTAACGATTGGTTTGCAATGACTCAAAACCTTTCTCCAGATTCGATTTCAAAATTGGACCTTGAAAAATCACTAGCATGCAACTAAGCTGCACGGCGCCCTTGAGTGATCTTTTCAATTGAAAACCCATCATTAAAGTTCACACAAAAAAGTAAGACAGTTATCGAACATGGAATCCAACTCCGGCTTTTTTGAAAACAAACCATACATGGTGGATCCACTTCCGCTCATGGAGGCATATTCAGCACCCATTTCATAAAGACTTGATTTGATGAAAGCTAATTCGGGATGGTTTTGAAACACCCCTGTCTCAAAATCATTTTTCAAAATGGCCGGCCAAGATCCCACAGGAAGTTTAACCACATCCATCAAATCGGCAAAACCAGGATCATCGATAGGCTTTACAACACCGTAGGCCTCTGCAGTAGAAACCCCTATGGCCGGCTTCACCAACAGGAGATGATACCCCGTCAAATCCAAAGAGATTGGTGCAAGTTGCTCACCTCGACCTGTTGCGTGACATGGTTTATTGATGATAAAAAATGGACAATCGCTACCTATGGTGGAGGCCAAATGAAGCAAATCGGATTGGCTTACCTTGTTTCCATGAATGGCGTTCAAGGATATCAAGGCGTGAGCCGCATCAGATGATCCGCCGCCCAGTCCTGCACCACTAGGAATATTCTTATGTATGTGAAGTGCAATATCGGAACCGATTCCGAATGAGTTGTCGTATGCCACACATGCTTTTACAGATAAATCTTTTGAAGGGTCAGAAATAAAATCATTTCCAGAGGAGGTGTAAAACAGCTTATGACCACCCGGTAATGAAATTGGAACCCCCTGAGAGAACTCACTGGTGGCTACCAATTCCAACACGTCATTCAATGGAATAGGGAGAAATACTGTTTCTATGTCATGGTAGCCGTCAGGTCGCTTCCGGAGCACCCTTAGCCCCAAATTGATCTTGGCATTTGGAAAACAGATCATAAACAAGCAGTTAAAGAGCGAAGGTAACAAATGAAAAGCAACAAGTTATGAGCGCCTGATCCATTGGCAATGACTATATTTGTAACAGAATCAAGAACAATCAACATGACCTATTTGGATTTCGAAAAACCCCTTGAAGAGCTTAACGATCAGCTACAAAAGGCGCGTCAGTTGGAGCAAAAAGGAAAGGTGGACGTTAAGAGTCTGATTGCTGAAATTGAAAAGAAAATCACCGAAGCAAAAAAGAAAATTTATGCCGACTTGACCCCATGGCAGAGGGTTCAGCTATCAAGACATCCAGACAGACCTTATTCCCTTGACTATATCAATTCGATTTGTTCAGGAACGTTCATGGAACTTTTCGGTGACAGAGCGGTCAAGGACGACAAAGCCATGGTAGGTGGTTTCGGAATAGTGGATGGCCGTTCTGTAATGTTTATCGGCCAACAGAAAGGGAATAATACGAAGATGAGACAGTTCAGGAATTTCGGCATGCCGAACCCTGAAGGATATCGAAAGGCCTTGCGACTGATGAAGCTGGCTGAAAAATTCAACAAGCCAATCGTCACTTTCATCGATACACCCGGAGCTTTCCCTGGATTGGAAGCTGAAGAGCGTGGCCAAGGGGAGGCCATTGCCAGAAACCTATATGAAATGTCCATCCTGAAAGTGCCAGTACTCTGCTTTATAATTGGCGAAGGCGCTTCCGGAGGGGCTTTGGGAATAGGTATCGGCGACCGTGTGCTCATGCTTGAAAACACCTGGTATTCCGTTATATCGCCTGAATCCTGCTCTTCAATCCTATGGAGGAACTGGGACAATAAAGAGCGCGCTGCGGAGGCGCTGAAATTGACGGCATCAGACATGTCGGGGCTGGGATTGGTTGACGGCATCATCAAGGAGCCGTTCGGCGGCGCTCATGCCGACCCCGAATCCATGTTCGGCACAATAAAACAGGAAATCATCAACACGCTGGATAAACTGACCAGTATACAACCAGACGAGCGGATTCGAAAAAGAATTGACAAATTTTGCTCGATGGGTGTCATAGAAGAGGGCAATTAATCGACTCCTGCGCCCCTTTCCTCTTCGGCTCAGGCATTTAAAAGTTACACACATCCGACCGGCCCATAGGGCCTCATTTTTTATATTTGTTTTGAAGCGACAACCATCAATGGAAAATACAGGAAACACCAAACGGAAAACCATATCCAAAACGGCATCAAATACCGCCACCTTCCAACTTACAGGCAAGCTGCCCCCACAAGCAGTTGATTTGGAAGAAGCGGTACTGGGTGCCTTGATGCTTGAAAAAGATGCACTTTCGGCTGTGGTTGACATATTGAAACCCGAGTGCTTTTACAAGGAGGCACATCGTCACATCTTTGGCTGCATCCATGGACTTTTCAATGCTGCACAGCCCATAGATATCTTGACTGTGACACATGCCTTGAAAAAAAAGGGGGAGTTGGAACTAGTGGGTGGAGCTTACTACATCTCACAATTAACCAGTAGAATCGCATCGGCAGCGAACATCGAATACCATGCCCGTATCATACTGCAAAAACACATTCAACGCGAACTGATCAGAATATCCGGAGAAACAATCCGAGACTCTTATGAAGATAGCATGGATGTATTGGAACTTCTCGACAGAGCCGAAAAAAACCTGTTTGAAATAGCCGAAGGGAATATCAGAAGAAACTACGAGGACATGCCGTCGCTGGTCACCAAAGCGATGAAGGAAATAGAAATCGCCTCCAACCAGAAGGATGGAATCACAGGAGTACCCAGCGGATTCACTGAGCTGGATCGGATCACCTCAGGCTGGCAGCGTTCCGATCTGGTCATCATTGCTGCACGACCCGGTATGGGTAAAACAGCATTCGTGCTTTCCTTGGCTAGAAACGCAGCAGTGAAGTTTGGGAATCCTGTTGCATTCTTTTCATTGGAGATGTCGTCACTCCAGCTTGTCAACCGTCTCATATCTTCCGAATCCGGCATCACATCCGACAAAATCCGAAAAGGAATGTTGGCGGATCATGAATGGGAACAGCTCAATGTGAAAATAAAACCCCTATTGGACGCACCATTGTTCATCGACGACACCCCTGCCCTTTCTGTATTTGAATTACGTGCTAAATGCAGACGATTGGTAGCAGAGAAAAAAGTATCCATGATCATCATTGACTATTTGCAGCTCATGGTTGCCGGTGGCGAATCCAAAGTCGGGAACAGGGAACAAGAGATCAGCACCATTTCGCGTTCCCTCAAAGCAATAGCAAAAGAATTAAATGTACCCATACTTGCACTGTCTCAATTAAGTCGTGCTGTTGAAACCCGTGGCAGCTCCAAAAAACCCCAACTCTCCGACCTTCGCGAATCGGGAGCCATTGAGCAGGATGCCGACATGGTGCTTTTCATATACCGTCCCGAGTATTATAAACTTGAGGAGGATGAAAATGGCAGACCTACACAAGGAATCGCGGAAATTGACGTTGCAAAGAACAGGAATGGGTCATTGAAGTCGGTCAACCTGAAGTTCATCGGCAACCTGACCAAATTCGAAGACCTGGACTCATATGATTTTCAAGAAGCGAAGCTCAGCCCTATTCCACGAAACCATGATGCCGAGCGCGTCACTCGTGAATCACGTATAAACGATATGGACGACAATATCCAAACCGACGATAGCGCCCCGTTTTCAAACCCATGAACAGAATAATCCTGATACTGCTTTCATTCTTGGCGTGGTTGCCTGCCAACGCAACTCACCTCCTTATCCCTATGGATGAGACCCAGAAAAACCATTTGAAAGCGTACGGGATTGCCTATTGGGAATTAAATCGTCAAGATGGAAATCTGGAATGGCTCCTAAATTATAAGGGAGGAAGCTTCCTGTTTCCCTACTCAAAAAGTCTGGAGTCTGAATGTAACATCAGGGGGGTGTCGTTCAACGTGATCGCTGATGGACAAGCGGCAGCTATCAGATTGGAAATTTCAGACCCGGAGGTGAACATGGAAGTGGTACGAATGGAAAAGGCCCCGAAAATTGCTGTCTATTCACCAAAGAACAAGTTGCCATGGGATGATGCAGTGACATTGGCATTGACCTACGCTGAAATACCTTACGAAATTGTTTATGATGAGGAGATCATTGCGGGCAAGCTTCCATTGTATGATTGGCTTCACTTGCACCATGAGGATTTCACTGGACAGTATGGTAAGTTTTATGCCATGTTCCGTAATGCACCTTGGTACCAGGAGCAGGTCAGGTCTATGGAAGCGATGGCAAAAAGCTTGGGATTCAACAAGGTTTCCCAACTGAAGCTTGCTGTTGCCAAGAAAATAAAGGAATTTACAGCAGGCGGTGGATTTTTGTTCACCATGTGCTCCGGCACCGACAGCTACGATATTGCCTTGGCAGCTGAAGGATTGGATATTTGTGAGGCAATGTATGATGGAGACGGGACCACCCCGGATTATAATTCAAAACTGGATTACAGCAAGACATTTGCGTTCCATAACTTCAAGCTCAGCACTAACCCAATGGAATACCGATACTCTGATATCGACATGAAAAACCCCTCACGTATCGACCGTGACCGTGACTTTTTCACGCTGTTCGATTTCTCCGCCAAATGGGATGTGGTGCCCACAATGCTATGTCAAAGCCACGAACAAGTCATATTCGGATTCATGGGACAATCCACCGCATTCAACAAAAGTCTTGTAAAACCGAACGTGATTGTAATGGGAGAAAACAAAGCCATCAATGAGGCCAAATACCTTCACGGAACCTTTGGAAATGGAATGTGGACATTTTACGGGGGACACGATCCGGAAGACTATCAACACATGGTCGGAGACCCTCCTACCGATTTGAACTTGCATCCGAATTCACCTGGCTATCGATTGATATTGAACAACGTGTTGTTTCCTGCGGCTAAAAAGAAAAAGCAGAAAACCTGATCCTTCAATCTCGTGGTCCGAATATTTTGCTGCCAATTCGAACCATGTTGCTTCCCTCATCCAAGGCAATCTTATAGTCAGAGCTCATCCCCATACTCAAGGTATCAAATGAATCGATACCGCTATGGCCTATCTGATTAAACAATGATTTGAGTTGCCTGAATTCAGCACGTATGAGATCATCCTTTTCAGTGAAGGTTGCCATACCCATCAAACCTCGTATGCGAACGCCTGGCAATGGCTCCTTCACCATGGCATCAATTAGCCCTAGCAATTCATCGGGTTCGAAACCGGATTTGGACTCCTCTGTAGCGATATGGACCTGTAAAAGTATATCCGTCCTTATTTGAATATCGAGTGAGCGTTTATTGATCTCCTTCAATACGCTCATGGATCCTACTCCATGAATAAGATGAATAAATGGCAATAAAAACTTCACCTTGTTTGATTGCAGATGACCTATGAAATGCCAAAGAGGACCTTCGGGCAGGGATTCCTGCTTTTGCAATAATTCCTGAACATAATTCTCACCAAAGTCCATTTGCCCCATAGCAATCAGCTCCTTGATCTCATCAACAGTCCGGGTTTTACTAACAGCCACCAATCGGGCGCCATAAGGACGCAACTCTTCTAGAAGATCTTGATATATCGTATACTTGGGGTCAGACATGCCAATAGTCTAAATTTGCTGTAAAATTAGGGTTTCCAATGCCAGATCCATACATCATAACTACGGAAAGGTTGGGGCTAAGGGAGCTGAGGGCCGGAGATGGTTCTTTTCTATTGGAACTGAACGCTCATCCTGATGTCATAAGGTTCACCGGAGATGCTCCTTTTGAAGATGAAGAAGCGGCTGAGAAATTCATATCAAATTACGATGCCTACCACAGGACCGGTATGGGAAGATGGGTTATTGAGCTATTGGAAACTAAACAGCCGGTGGGATGGGCCGGGATCAAAATGCACCAAGAAGATAACCAATACGACTTGGGATACCGGATCTTACATCAATTTTGGAACAAAGGAATAGCCACAGAAGCGGGAATAGGTTGTTTGAAATGGGGTGAAAGCAACGGAATAACTTCTGTTATTTCTTGTGTGCACTTGGAAAACACAAGATCACTGAGGGTATCTGAAAAACTAGGGTTCAGATATGCATACGAGCGTTACTACGGAGATACGGCTTGGCTGATTTTTGAAAGATCAACAACTTAGGATTAACCGTTCGTCTTTGCGAAGTCACGCATCAACGAAACGAGAAATTGTACACTCTCTAGCGGCAAGGCATTGTACATGGAGGCACGGAATCCTCCAACGGATCGATGACCCTTTAAACCGATGATTCCATTCGATTTCAAAATGGCAGAGAAAGCGTCCTCCAACTCCGGTTTTTCCAAAAGAAAACAGGCGTTCATTTTGGAACGGCTTTCCACATCGGAAGTGCCTTTAAACAATGGATTTGCGTCAATTTCAGAATACAATGCGTCTGCCTTTTGTGCATTCACCTTCTCTATGGCTGAAACGCCACCAATACTTTTAAGCCATTCCAAAGTAGCCATACAGACATAAATTGGAAAAACCGGTGGTGTATTGAACAACGAATCGTTTTCAATGTGTGTCTTATAATCCAGCATGGTTGGAATTTTCCTGCCTGCCTTGCCACAAATGTCGTTTTTCATGATGACCAATGTCACTCCTGCAGGCCCCATATTCTTTTGGGCTCCAGCGTAGATCAAGTCAAATTTGGATACATCCACTGGTCGTGAAAATATATCACTGGACATGTCACAAACAACTGGAATCGGCGACTCAGGGAACGATGACATTTGTGTCCCATAAATAGTGTTATTGGAGGTGACGTGCAGGTATGATGCGTCCGAGGGGATATGATAGTCTGTTGGAACATAACAGAAATTCCGATCCTTTGACGTAGCCACCACCTCCACTTTTCCAAAGAGAGATGCCTCCTTGGCCGCTTTCGAGGCCCATACACCGGATTCCACATAAGCTGCCTTACCATTGTCTGGAAGTAGATTCATCGGAACCATGGCAAACTGGGTGCTTGCACCACCTTGCAAGAATAGGATTGAATAATTGTCAGGAACATTCAACAATTCCTTCACCAAGGATTTCGTTTGGGCCAAGATGGCTTCAAAATCCTTGCTTCGGTGAGATATTTCCAAAATGGATAAGCCTGAATCGTTCAGATCCAATATGGCTTTGGCGGATTTTTCAATTGCTTGCTTGGGTAGGATGCCTGGACCCGCTCCGAAGTTGTGTTTCATTGTTGATTATGTTTGATGATTGCAAAATTGGCAAAAAGCCGATAGAAAAGCGAAAAGTAAATCTGCAATGTCAATTTTTCACATCAAGATTCGACTTGTAGATCCATAGGCCTTTTTTGAAAAAATAGCCATCATAGGTGAAATCGGGACCATAACTACTGTATTGACCCTTCAAGGAGGGGCTTGCTGGTGACAAATGATCAAATACCAACATTTTCCTTGACTTCTCGAATCTTAGAAGCATCACCGCGTTGGCATTGAATTCGAAAATAACCCTGTACTTTATTTTGGGGCCTGGCTGTCCGCTGAACAAGGGTGCCCCGAAATCCATGTTATCCCATTGGTCGAAAGTGACCACATCAATGAGTTTATGAGTGCTTGCTCGATCCACACCATGCCAACCAAGCAGGAAATAATAGGTCTCTTTCTTAACACGCCTTTCAATGATATCGTAATAAACCGCACCATACCACTCGTTCGATTCGAAAACATTAATCTCTGCGAAATCGGTGGCATGTTTTTGCTCAATCAAACCAAAGACTTTGAACTCACCAGTCTTGGGATTGATTCGTTGAAGCATACCATAATAATCATAACCACCTGTGCTGCGGTTTTGCAGGAACCATGTATAGACCCTCACCTTTCCATCGGGGGACTTCAATTTGGAAAGCACTTTCAAGGAGTCAAATGGATACGCAAATGTTATTTCATGCCTCAAAAGGTCATTAATCATGGGATTGAACAGAGCACAATATGCCCGGCGCACCGCATCGCTGCTACCTCGAACCATACTATCTGCATATTGAACCAAAAGCACCTCGGCATTTCGTAGGGAGTCCAGTGTAAGGGGCCTTTCGGCAGCCTTTCGTGCTGCCACTACATCAGGTGAAGATGGCTTCAAGCGTCCAACGGATTGGCTTGAGGAAACCAAAGGAAAAAAAAGAAAAACTATCAACAATCGAAACATGAGGGAGCGGTTACCAAAACAAATATCATAAAAAAAGTCCGTCGTGTGATTACGACGGACTTTAAAATATCATGGATTCAATCAAGCGTGCATACGTTCTTTCTTGGAAAGCAATTCTTCCTTGGATTCACGAACGTTCTCATCGTCAACGCAGCAATCAACAGGGCAAACGGCAGCACATTGTGGCTCGTCGTGGAAACCAACACACTCTGTACATTTGTCGGATACGATATAATAAACGTCCATGGCTTTGGGTGCCTGAGCTGCACCAGCATCCACCTCGTTACCATCCATCATCTTGAAAATGCCGGAAATATTGGTTCCATCAGAGAAGCGCCACTCCGCTCCACCTTCGTAAATCGCATTGTTTGGGCACTCGGGCTCACAAGCTCCGCAGTTGATACACTCTTCTGTGATTTTAATAGCCATAGCTTTACTTTAATTAGGTTTAACTTTGTAACACAAAAATACTACAATTTGTTTCAAAATCCACATATTGGACCCATATGGAGTTAGAAAATCCAACAATCCAGGCATGGACTGAAGTATGCCGGCAACTTAGAATGATTCTAGAGAAGCCTGAAAGCTCCGAGAACACACCTGCTTGGATGGATGTGGTGAGAAGGGCTGAAGCTTCAAACAGCTGGTTCACTCAAGAGCAGATTAGGATTGCATTGTCGGGATTGATTGAATTGTTGCGTCTTGAAAATTTGATTCTTTTTTCTGAGAAATATTCCAAGTCTCAATCAAGTGTTGAGCGAACAATAGGAGTCATCATGGCAGGAAATATTCCAGCGGCCGGATTCCATGACTTGCTGTGCGTATCACTTGCTGGCCACAAGCTATCTGCAAAGCTTTCCTCAACTGACCAGCATCTATTGCCTTTCATCGTGGCCTTATTGCACAAAGCTAACCCAGCAATTGCCGAAAAAATTCGATTCGTTGACAATCTAAGGGATGTGGATGCTGTAATTGCAACCGGTAGCGACAATTCAGCAAGATATTTCGATTACTATTTTGGGAAAAAGCCCCACATTTTCAGAAGAAACAGAAACTCAATTGCCATTTTGACAGGAGATGAAAACGAGTACGACCTGATACTTTTGGGAAAAGACATTTTCACCTATTTCGGACTCGGCTGCAGAAGTGTTTCCAAGCTATTTGTACCAAAAGGATATTCGTTTGATATGTTTTTTGAATCGATGTTGAAGTTCGATCACTTGCTTCAGCATACCCGTTACATGAACAACCACGACTATCAACAGGCCATATACCTGATGAATAACGAACCCTTCCTGACCAATAATTTTTTAATTGTAAAGGAGGACAGCAGACTATCCAGCCCTGCAGGTGTGCTTTATTATGAAACGTACGAAAACGAGACGGAACTGAAACAAAAAACACATCTCCTAAAAGACAAGTTGCAATGTGTGATCAGCAAGCATGGCGATCTGAAACCTGGACAGTCTCAAACACCGGGGATTTTCGATTTCCCAGACGGTGTAGACACAATGGACTTCCTTGTGAGTCTGTAACTATTGTTTTTCGTATGCGCCCAAGTCTGGAGAAACGACTCGGGAATTTCCCAAAAGATCCAGCTGCGTGTCAGGATCAAGGAAATTGACATTTCCAAAATCCAACCCAGGAGAACCCGTCCTCAGCCGATAGTCGTTATCTGGGTAATCCTCGAAGAGTGGATCCTGGTTCTTTAGAATGGATAGAAATGAAGGACCCGTTAGCTGTCCCTTAGAGCGGATGAGGACATTTCTGAAACGATGCGATGTGGTGCCGAATTCAAAATCCAATTCAAGTTCATCCTCGTTGTTTCCCCAAATAATACAATTGTCGAAGTCGGCTTGATAAAGCGGGAAGGAAAGCGCATTGCCCGATTGGTCAAGCCCATAGTCATTCAGGTAAACCGAAGGGGTAGTGCGTTGACCTGAGCTCCAATAGTTTGCAATGGTGGTATGTACAAACCTATACCCTCCTCCCCTTGTCAAGGCAACGGAGTATTGTCCCGCCCTAGCCAAAACTGAATTTTTCACCTCGACATTGTAATATCGAGTGAACAAACTGAACCCGCTCGCATTGGTGATTTTGGTGTTCGTGATTTTGAGACCCTTTGCAGGAAATGTGTCAACAAGGCACTCCGCTTGTATGCCAATGAAAGGGTTGTTGATTTCAGCATAGTTGAATTCATTTCCGGAACTGCCCTCATTTATCCAGATTCGGTCCCACTGACCGGGAACATCTTGGTAATATGATTCCCTCCGTACACCTTGAAAAGTCACCGGATCCTGTAAAGTCCCCTGCACCTTGATGGTTCCATACCGGTAAACCCATATGCCAGAAGAATTACCGAGATAAATCTCAGTACCCGGCTGTACTATAAGGGTTTGTGTGGAGTCAACAACTGCATATCCACCCCAAATCACATAGGGTAACGTGTTATCCCAAACAATGGTTGAATTCAAATTGGTATCCAAAAGGGCATAGGCCAGAAAACCGTTGGAGGTTTGAATGGCACGGTCGGCAACAATAAACCTGGCATTCCTACCAAAAGCCACGAGGTCAACATCCTGTATGTTGCCATTAGTGGAAAAAACAACGGAGTCCTGGACAATGAAGGGGGTTAAGGTATTGTTAGGATCAACCGTGACTTCTACAAAAAGGAACAAACTGTCTTTAGCAGGTATTTCAACCTCTGAAAACGACTTGCCAGGAACACCGTCAAGGTTTAAACGATAAGGAGATGCATTTCCACCAGCCAATCTGACCGAGCTGATCATCAAAGGCTGGCTATTATCGTTGTAGATGATTAAAGCTTGGGTGGTGGTTCCAATAGTGGTGAATACCGTATCGAACATGATGGTATCCACTGAGAAATCAAGCTTGGCAGAAGGGTCGGTTAGGATCTCATCCTTTTTGCAAGAATAAGTTGATAAGCAAATCGTTATAAAAAGCAAGCACCAAGTTAAATTTCTCATTTATCGATATATTGATAGCAAAGATATAAGAACGAAATCATTTGACGTTTTCGTCTAGCACCATATTGAATATTGATTTTCAAATACTTAAATATGAACTTAAACCTCTTCAGTAAGAACTAAAAGTTGTTGCCAATTATGTTACAAGTTATTATCTTTGCGCTCCCTAATTAATAATGCATTAAGGAAATGAAAAAAGACCTTCACCCAAAAAATTACAGACTTGTAGTTTTCAAAGATATCTCTTGCGATTACGCCTTCATGACCCGGTCAACCATTGACACAAAGGACACCATTGTATGGGAAGACGGTAAAGAATACCCATTGGTGAAGCTTGAGATCTCCCACATGTCGCACCCGTTTTACACTGGTAAGATGAAATTGGTTGACACTGCAGGCCGTGTAGATAAGTTCAGAAGCCGCTATAAGAAGCATGCTGAAAAGTCTGGTAAGCCAACCGAATAATCACCGGAACTCACGAATTCAAAGTCCCTTATAGGGACTTTTTTTTTACCCTATCTTTGGAATAGCAAACCCGTAGCAGTCGACTACATTTATGATAAACGCCGTTCTATTCGATTTCAACAGAAAAAGCCTGCTGCCATTTACATACACAAGGCCTGTTCCTGAAATACGGGTTGGAATCCTGACCATCCGGGAGCATTGGGAACTCCTTTTGGAGCAACCAGTTTCATTCCTCACGGAAGAGTATCTGAACGGCAAGTTTCCCTGTTGGAAGGCTGCGGAGAACCTTTTCCTGAACGGCGCGGTGATCCCCACCATCGAGCTTGTGAATGCTAGCCGGGAGCTCATGCTCGGCCAAAGACTAGTAAAAAACGGAGTGCCATTGGCTGCATATGCCGAAGGGTGGCCCGACCCGCGTTCTCCTTACGGAAGATTCCGCGACATTGAATTCAAAGGGGCTGTCAGATTGATATCAAAACCATGGGATATATTTTCGTTATGCGGTGACATGATCAAGGAACATTTTGAGATTATTACCAAAGATCGAAAAGGACAACAAGTGTCCAGCACAAACAAGGTTTTAGGAGGTGGACGATTATTCGTTGAGTCAGGAGCCAAAGTTGAATGCAGCATCATCAACACCGAACAAGGTCCAGTTTATATCGGAAAAGATTCTGAAGTGATGGAGGGAAGCATGATCAGAGGGCCATTTTCCCTTGGAGAAGGTGCTTCGCTGAAAATGGGCGCCAAAATCTACGGACCAACCGTCATAGGTCCGCAATGCAAAATCGGAGGAGAAATCAGCAACTCAGTTTTCATGGGATACAGCAATAAGGCGCACGACGGATTCATTGGAAACTCGGTTATAGGTGAATGGTGCAATATGGGTGCTGACACGAATAACTCCAATCTCAAAAACAACTACTCCGAAGTGAGTGTATTCGACATTGAAAAGGGAGAAATGACTCGAACCGGATTACGGTTTTGCGGCATATTCATGGGAGATCACTCAAAATGTGCAATCAATACAATGTTCAACACCGGAACCGTTATTGGTGTGTCAGCAAACATCTTCGGATCCGGTTTTCCTCCCAAATACATACCCTCTTTCAAATGGGGCGGCTTTGAAAACAGCGACGATTTCCAGATTGAAAAAGCCGTTACATTGGCTAAGGAGGTATTCGCCCGAAGAGGAGTTGAATTTGACCACGTCGAGGAAAAACTGCTCATCAAGGTTCATGAACTGACAAAAGGATCATGACTTCATTACTTTTGGTTACAATTGATTCAACTGACTATCAATAGTTTCTAGTCTTATGTTGCCAAGCAGACTACGTGGCACAAATATTGACCTCATTAAGATGTCGGAACCTCAACCAGATGTACTGACATTCTGACAATCTAAAAACCACTAAATGTTCGATCATCCAAATAACAATCCATTGTTCAATATCGGCGGCATATCCGACGATGAACCGGATTTGATACCATTACTTTCTTCGGAAGACGAAGAAAACATGAATGCTGAGAATGTTCCAGACACTCTTGCCATCTTACCTCTGCGTAACACCGTGCTATTCCCAGGAGTTGTAATTCCGATCACTGTAGGTAGAGACCGCTCCATCCATTTGATAAAGGACGCCTACAAAGCCGACAAAATCATTGGAGTGGTAGCTCAGAAAGACAGTAGTGTAGAAGATCCCCACGCAGATGATTTGCATCCCATAGGCACCGTTGCACATATCATAAAGATGCTTCGAATGCCCGACGGGAACACAACAGTGATCATACAAGGGAAGCGTCGATTCCAAGTTGATGAAATAATTGAACAGGAGCCCTACCTCAAGGCCAGAATCACACCTCTTAGCGATAAGAAGCATTCCACCAAAGAGAAAGAGTTTGTTGCATTGATTGACTCATTGCGTGACTTGTCATTGCAGATCATCACACAGTCGCCAAACATACCAACGGAGGCCACTTTTGCCATAAAGAACATTGAAAGCCCTTCTTTCCTAATCAATTTCATCTCCTCCAACATGAATGCGGATGTTGCGACCAAGCAACAGCTTTTAGAGATGGTAGATATGAAAGAGCGAGCAACACGCGTACTCGAGTATCTGACCAAAGAGCTTCAAATGCTTGAGCTCAAGAACCAGATCCAGTCCAAGGTGAAAGTGGACATTGATAAGCAGCAGAGGGAATACTTCCTCAACCAGCAACTCAAAACCATTCAGGAGGAACTTGGCGGCTCCGCGCATGACCAGGAGATAAACGACTTGAAGGATAAAGCCCTTCAGAAAAAATGGTCAAAAGAGGTCTCAGAAGTATTCAACAAGGAAATTGAAAGACTGCAACGAATCAATCCAGCTGCAGCTGAGTACTCGGTTACACTCAACTACCTTGAGCTCCTGCTGGAGTTACCTTGGGAAGAAACAACCAAAGACAACTTTGATTTGAAACGCGCCCAGAAAGTATTGGATGCGGATCACTATGGCTTGGAAAAGGTCAAGAATAGAATACTCGAATACCTTGCAGTATTGAAGCTGAAGGGCAACATGAAGTCACCCATCATGTGCCTTTATGGACCTCCCGGTGTCGGAAAAACATCATTGGGCAAATCAGTAGCCAAGGCACTCGGGCGAAAATACGTTAGGATGTCATTAGGCGGCTTGCGCGACGAAGCGGAAATCAGAGGTCATCGTAAAACGTATATCGGCGCCATGCCGGGGCGTATCATGCAGAATCTGAAAAAGGCGAAATCATCCAACCCGGTTTTCGTTTTGGATGAGGTGGACAAGCTATCATCGGATTTCCACGGTGATCCATCATCGGCTTTACTAGAGGTTCTAGATCCGGAACAAAACACTGCCTTTTACGACAACTATGTCGAAATCGAATACGACTTGTCAAAAGTGCTTTTCATCGCAACTGCAAATTCCCTTAGCTCTATCCAACCTGCGTTGCGTGACCGGATGGAAATCATTGAGATCAATGGGTATACGGTGGAGGAGAAAATTCAAATCGCTGTAAAGCACTTGATTCCTAAACAGCTTGAGGCACACGGATTGAAAAAGGGCGAAGTGGTTTTAAGTGAAAAAATCCTTGAGAAGATCATTGAGGACTATACCGCAGAATCGGGGGTCAGGACATTGGAAAAACAGATAGCTTCCGTGATTCGATCCACTGCAAAGTCGGTTGCCTTGAACGAAAAGTATGACCCGAAAATCACGGATGTGCGATTACGAAAAATACTAGGGGCACCGATTTTCCAAAAGGAAAAATCACTCGACAGCGGAGTGGCCGGAGTGGTTACAGGTTTGGCATGGACACCGGTTGGTGGGGACATATTATTTATCGAAACATCACTAAGCAAAGGCAAAGGAAAACTGACTTTAACAGGAAACCTGGGAGAGGTGATGAAAGAATCCGCCTCCATTGCCTTGGCTTACTTGAAAGCCCATGGTGATACACTTGGCTTAAGAACTGAAGTTTTCGATCATTGGGACATCCACATCCATGTACCCGAGGGAGCCACCCCAAAAGACGGTCCATCGGCAGGAATAACCATGCTAACTTCATTGGCATCCGCTTTCACACAGAGAAAAATCAGGAAGAAACTGGCTATGACGGGTGAGATAACACTCAGAGGAAAGGTTTTACCTGTTGGAGGCATCAAGGAAAAAATACTAGCTGCCAAACGCGCGGGGGTAAATGATATTATTTTGAGCTCCGATAACTTCAAGGATATTGAGGAGATTCCAACCATGTATTTGAAAGGTTTGAAGTTTCACTATGTTGATGAGATGATTGAAGTACTTAATTATGCACTTTTATCTGAAAAGGTCAAAAATGCAGTCAAAATTGATGTGCCTTCCATTCCCTCCAGTTCCCAAAACTCAGACTCCACCTCAAGTAAAATAGCTGCGAAAGGAATCAAAAAATAAATGGGCCAGGTTTAAACAACCCGACCCATTCTTTTATCGTTTTTGATGTTATTTCAAGACATGAGAAGAGGCGGAACTCAGATTACCATCGACATAAACCTCAATGATGTAGGTTCCTGGAGAGAATGACTTCTTGGAGTCACTCCAATTCAGACACAAGTCTTGTTTTTGATTGTTGTAGTCTATTTGCTGACTAGCGGTATACTGCACTTCCTCACCACTACCGGCCAGCTTGAATGTACCTGACCCAGATGATCTATCGCCCATTGTTTTTCCACCTGGCTCCACAATTCGCAAGTGAACCTCTTTCTGGCCTGCTTGCGCTATTTGGTTATCCATAACCGAAAAACAAACCTTCATGTTGTAAACCTTATCCGCAACAGTGGTAACAACCGGCTTCTTGAACATATTCATCTTAAATGCAGATGTTCTGACATATTCGGCCTTGATGACAGAAGCCGTTGTGACAGTTTTGTTAAGGTTTGTCTCCAAATCACCAATCCGTTGATTCAGATTGACTGTCTCCTCCTTCAGCTTGGTGTTTTCAGCGGTCAAGGCATTTATTTTCTCCAAATATTCATCTCTGATCTTATATAACTCTGCAAGCTCTGCTTCAAGCTTCTTGTTGAGTTTGGAATAGTTCTTTTCGCTCGACAATAACTTTTCAATCCGTTCACGATGCTGTTTGATGGTCTTTTCAGCTTCTGCCAACAAGCTATCGTTTTTGATGGCATCCGCTTTATACATTCCAAGTTCCTCCAGAACATCCTCGAATTCCCGTTCAACCTCGGCTTTTGCCAAGGAGAGGCTGTCGGTTACATAAACCATTTGCTCAACCTTAATGGTGTTGGTCTGCCACAGATAAAAGTTCATAATCAGTGACAATGCCAATAGAACTATCAAGATCCAATTTACCTTGCTTCCACCTGAAGTGTTCTCATTTTCTTCCATTTTCTTATATTTTTATGGATTATACTAATTTTTAGTGAAATTAACCCAATTTTTTAAACCATTCACCCAAAACAACAAAAAGTTATTCACACACCTCCAAACCGGGCATATGGTGTTGAGTAGAGGTCACCCCAGTTCGACTCCCGGAATTTGAAGTACCCTGCCAAGGCCACCATGGCAGCATTGTCGGTGCATAACTCCATTGCAGGAACAAATGTTTTCCAATCTGATCTCGACTCAATTGCATTTCGAAGACCTGAATTTGCAGCCACGCCCCCTGAAAGTGCAATGACTTTTATCCCGGTATCATTGGAAGCCAAAATCAACTTATCCATCAATATATCCACTATTGTTTTTTGAATGCTTGCACAAAGGTCCGCCATCCTATTTCCGGGAAAAGATGAATCAACTTCCTGTTGTTTTTGCACAAAATACAATACAGAGGTCTTTAATCCGCTAAAACTAAAACCATAGCCAGGAACCCTCGGTCGAGGAAACTTAAACGATTGGCTATCACCGTCTTTTGATAGCTTATCAATTAAGGGACCGCCCGGATAAGGTAAGCCAATGTATTTTGCAATCTTATCAAACGCTTCACCAGCAGCGTCATCCTGTGTTTCGCCAATGACTCGCATTTCAAAATGGCTTTCAACGACCAAAATCTGGGTATGACCACCTGAAACGGTCAAACAAAGAAATGGAAATGAGGGAAAATCATCATGACTTGAGTCGCGAGTACCAAAATGCGCCATGACATGTGCATGCATATGATCTACTTGTATGGTTGGTATGCCCAATGAATAAGCCATTGCCTTGGCAAATGAGGCCCCAACCAATAAAGACCCCATTAAACCGGGACCATTGGTGAATGCGATGGCTTTAAGGTCGTTTTTTTGTACCTTTGCCTCGTTAAGGGCCTGATTAACAACATGAACAATTTGTTGCTGATGAGCCCTTGATGCCAGTTCAGGAACCACACCTCCAAAGGAGTCATGAATCCTCTGACTGGCGATAACATTGGCAAGAATCTTGTTGCCTTGCACAATGGAGGCCGATGTCTCGTCACAAGAGGACTCAATACCTAAAATCAATGGATCAACTGATTGCTTCATTGGATTAAGAGCAAATCTAAACGAATAGAACCTTTTTTACACAAGTTACAATCAAAAGAGCATTTAAAATAGTCGGAATTGCTACGGGAGTAATCCTCCTTGTTCTGGTCGCATTGTCATTTGCAATCAAGATTCCAGCTGTACAAACATTTATCGTCAAAAAGGTCGGAGCCTTTTTCTCGTCGGAATGGGACACAAAAGTGGAGGTAAGCAGGGTTGAGATCGTTTTTTTTGACAGTGTTAAGATAGAAGGACTTTTCATTGGCGACCAACGTCAAGACACTTTGATCCATGTAGAAGAAGCAACAGCCAACATATCATTGTTCTCGCTACTTGATCGCAAGCTGGTTCTGGAAGGGATTGTATTGAAAGAAGGGACAGCGAAAATTTCACGAAACGCAAATGATGGAGCGTACAACTTCAAGTTTCTTACAGACTACTTTGAGCAGGACACCACCATCAAGCGCGACAAGCCTTTTTTGTTTGAACCTGGCAATATCAACCTTGAGGATTTCAAAATATCATACCGTGACTACAGACGAAATACAGATGTGGAAGGCATCAATTATGACAACATACGATGTGAAGTTGAAAGACTGAATATTTCAGGAATCAAATCCGTAAATGGCACCATGAAATTCAATGTTCGCGAATTGGCATTCAAGGAACAATCCGGTTTCGAGGTGAGAGAGTTGACAACCGAAGCTATTATCTCGGATACATCCATGTCCTTTACAGAAATGAAGCTTTTAACGCCTCTGTCATCGGTTGAGGGTAATTTCTCAATGTTGTACGAGCAAATTTCAGACTTCGATTCATTCATAGATAAAGTCAAAATGAAATTGGAGCTCGGGAACACCACGCTATCATCCGACGACCTTGCCTTTTTCGCTCCTGAGCTCAAAGGATCAGGTATCAAGATTGGAGTCGCTGGAACAATTTCCGGAACCGTAGATAGATTGAAAGGTAGCAATTTGGACATCAGATATGGCAACAACACCGTCATACAAGGAAGCACAATAATTACCGGTTTGCCAGATATCGACGAAACCTATTTCGATCTTGATTTAGAGAATGTCACCACTGACCACAAGGACTTGGCAACCCTGCCTAGCACTCCCTTTTCTGCCGGACAGAAAATCCAATTACCTGTAGAATTGGCCAGATTCGGTACAATGGAGGTCTCAGGAAAGTTCAATGGATTCTTGAAAGACTTCGTTGCATATGCGAACTTCAAATCAAATGCCGGCTTCCTCTCTACGGATGTGAATCTCAAAATCGGCGACGATGCTAAATCAGCAATATACTCGGGTCATTTAAATTCCTCGGGCCTTGACTTGGGATTGATAACCGGAAACAAGGAGTACCTAGGTAAAACATCTTTCAAAATCAAATTGGAAGGTAGAGGATTAGATAAATACCATCTAGATGCCAAACTTACCGGCGACTTCACATCTTTGAATGTCCTCGGATACAACTACACCGGATTAACGGTAAACGGCAGGTTCAGGGATCGCAATTTCGACGGAGGGTTTATGATTTCAGACCCCAACCTCGAGATGGATTTCAATGGTCTTATCGATTTGAAATCAAAAGTGCCATACTATGCCCTAAATGTGGATGTCACCAAAGCCAATCCAGCTTTGCTAGGATTGATTGATAGGGATGCGACTTCAACCATGTCGTTCAGTGCCGACATAAACATGCGTGGCAATGGAATTAAGGATTTCGAAGGATCGGCATTCCTGAACAAGGTTTACTATGCGGAGGTCAATCAAAGTTTTGAAATAGATGAAATAAGTCTTGATGTGGATGAATCAGGTAATGAGGAGGAGATCACTCTTGAGTCAGATCTGATGGATTTATCCTTGAAAGGAAGATATGACCGGCTGGAAATTCTGGATGCCATTCAAAATCTTCTTGCCAGCAACCTGCCTATTATCAGCTCTAAAAAAACAGATAAAAACCACGATGCTGATTTAACGATTGCCGCGGACCTGAAAAACCTGAGTAATGTTTTGGATGTGTTCTATCCGAAGTGGCAGATAGCAGATCACACCAAGGTCAATGGAAGACTCTCCACAGAAGACAACTCGATTTCCATGAGCATCACTTCGGACAGCATCCGATATGACATGGCACTTTTCGAAGGTTTGAATACAGAAATCAACACCAAAAACAACAGGGTTTACTATGATAACCGGTTTGATAGGATAACCATCAATGACACATTAATACTCGTCAAGCCATACATCAAGGGGGACACGGATACAAAAAACGCCAAATTCACCTTGGCATCCGAGTCGAGGGACACGTTGAAGAATGATGTTTACCTGACCACCGATGCAACTTTCAACGAGGATGGTTCAACGAGTATCCATATTGGCGAATCAGACATTGTTTTGAATGGGAAAAAATGGAAGTCAAATGAAAAAAACCTGATTGTGTTCGATTCGGACAACCTGCAAATCCAGGACCTAGGCATTGAATCAGGCAATGAAAAGGTATCAGTTTCAGGCACGGTATCCAAATCAAACACCGAAAAGCTAACCATCCAACTCGAAAACTTTGGAACCGAAATTCTGAATCCCATATTGGCTGTGTACGGTTTCAACATGTCGGGCACTGCCACTGGAACTGCTGAAATCTCCTCGTTCTTATCCAAGCCCGGAATCACTTCCAAAATGCAAATCAGTGAATTGGCTGTTTATGGAGACACACTTGGAAATGCGGATATCGACATGGCATTCGACTCTCAAAAAAACGAGGTGGACTTGAATGGCACCGTCGACAAGGATGGCAACAAGAGCATTGAAGTCCGAGGAACATACTACATCCAAGACCCTGAGGACAGGATGGACTTCACCCTGAAAATGCAAAAGACCAGTCTCGGCTCATTTGCAGAATACACCAAAGGGATCATTTCAGACTTACGCGGTAAAGCTAGCGGGGAGTTGAGACTCACAGGTAACTTCAAAGAACCGTTGCTGACCGGAAAAATCCGCCTTCAGCAAACCAGCTTTCTATTTGATTATTTGAACACACGTTATAGCTTATCCGACGAGATTGAATTCAATGAGCGGTATTTCAGAATAAAAAATCTCACTGTCAATGACGAGAACGGGAACCAGGCCAAGGTTGACGGATTTGTGTATCATAACCACCTCAGTGATTTCAGCTTGAAATTCGATATCAATGCCAAGAATTTCCAAATGTTGAACACGGGTCCAAAACAAAATGAATTATACTACGGCAAAGCATACGGCTCCGGCAAAGTCAGGGTGGTTGGTCCATTGGATCTGATAAAAATCGAAATGGCCCTTAAAACTGAGAAAAACACATCCATTCAGATTCCGCTTTCAAATCCCGAAGAGGTAACCCAAAGCGGATTCATCAACTTCATCAAAAAAGACAGCACCATCACCATCGACCAAACCGTCAGCAATGAATTCAAGGGAATTGACATGCGGTTGGAACTCGCGGTGACCCCTGACGCGGAGGTGCAGTTGATTTTTGACTCCAAAATCGGTGACATCATCAAAGGTAGGAGTAATGGAAACATCCAAATGACCATAGACAGGTTAGGTGATTTCAAAATGTTCGGAAATATCACAGTTGAGTCTGGAGACTACCTATTCACCCTCCAAAACCTGATCAACAAGAAATTCATCATAAGTCCTGGAGGCACTATCAAGTGGACTGGCGACCCTTACGACGCCACTGTTGACCTTCTTGGCATTTACAAGCTGCGATCCAGCTTGTATGATTTGATTAAAGACAGTACGCTTACTCAACGCATACCTGTTGAGGTGCATTTGAAATTAAAGGAAAAACTATTCAATCCCACTATTGAGTTTGATGTGATAATCCCAGACATAGATCCAACGGCTCAAGCGCTGATGAACCGGTATATTTCAACCGACCAGGACAAAAGCACTCAGACCATGAGTTTATTGGTTTTAAACAGGTTTTCGCAGGCAAATGATGTCGAAAGTCAAAGCGCCTCTTCCTCCAGTGGAATTGGAGCCAACGCCGCAGAGTTGTTGTCACAGCAACTGAGTGTTTGGGCATCCCAAATAAGCGACGCTTTCAACGTGGGCGTGAACTACCGAGCCGCAGATGCTTTCAGCCAGGAGGAATATGAACTGGAGCTTTCCACCAGATTATGGAACGACCGGATCTCCATTGACGGCAACCTCGGATTGTCAGACAACAGAAGAAATACCACCTCGGGAATCGTGGGCGACTTCAATGCGGAGGTAAAGGTTAGTAAGGACGGAAGATTCCGATTCAAGGTATTCAATAAAACCATAAACAATATCCTCTCAGATTATAACTCGCCCTATACCCAGGGTTTAGGTATACTTTACCGCAAGGAATTTGACACTTGGGAGGAGCTTTTTAAAAAATACCAAGCAACACCTTGACAACCCGTTGTTGAGAAGTCTAGATTAATAAGCATTATTTGTTGATTAACAAATAATTAGGCGTCACCTACTGATTCAATTGTTCATGAAAAAATGTGAATCAATCGAATAGTTATTTCCTTTCAAAAGATTGGCCTTTAAACTATTTTTGAATAAACCATAAACCTATTATGCAAGAACGTCTTTTTGGAAGCTTTACTTTTTCGATCACCTTGATGCTTTTGCTTGCTTCATGGTCTGATATGGCATATTCCCAAAACAAGATTTCAGGAATTGTTCGTGATGCGGCAACAAGTGAAACACTCATCGGAGCCAATGTAGTTGTAAAAGGAACTACCAATGGCGACCAAACCGACTTGGATGGGAAGTATGAGTTCTCATATACGGGAACCTACCCAGTAACCCTTGTCGTGTCGTACATCGGTTACCAGAGCCAGGAAATTGTTGCTAATGGTGCAGGAGCCATCAACATCAAGCTGAAAAGTGATGAGGTTATGCTTAAGGATGTTGAAATCGTAGGTAGTAGGATTTCCGAAAAACAAAAAGAAGCACCGCTTACCGTTGAGTCGATGGATTTGATTGCCATACGGGAGACACCGGCTGTAAGCTTTTACGAAGGATTAGGACAGTTAAAGGGTGTCGATTTGACATCTGCCAGTATAGGATTCAAAATCATAAACACACGAGGATTCAACAGCTCATCACCTGTAAGATCATTGCAGATCATAGATGGCGTTGACAATGCTTCACCGGGACTGAACTTTTCACTCGGAAATTTCCTTGGCGCTTCCGAATTGGATGTTGCCAAGGTGGATTTGGTGGTTGGTGCAAGTTCCGCGTTCTACGGACCCAATGCATTTAATGGAGTCATAAGCATGACTACAAGGAGTCCGTTTTTCAAAACCGGATTGGAATATAATTTCAAAACCGGCAACCGTGGGCTTTTTGAACACGCCGTTCGATTTTCGGATGTTATAAAAAACAAAAATGGTGAAGACAAACTTGGATACAAGTTCAACATCTACTACCTCAACGTAAACGATTGGCCGGCAGAGAACCTCTCCCCCACTCCCCAATCAAAAAGCGGTATTGGTAATCCAGGAGGATACGATGCCATCAACGTCTACGGAGACGAATATGTGAACGGACTTGATTTCAACAATAACTCAAAGGACTACCCTGGTTTAGGTGTCATCACCCGCAAGGGATATCTTGAATCGGACCTGGTGGATTACAAGACCCAAAACCTGAAAGTGGGCACAGCGCTCCATTACAAAGTGAAACCGGAAACCGAGTTGATTTACAGCTTCAATTTCGGCACGGGGAGCACCATCTATCAAGGCGATAACCGATACGCCCTTCGTGACATCAAATTTTATCAGAACCGGATTGAGCTACGCAAAAGTGACAAATGGTTCATCCGGGCATATTCAACCAAAGAGGATGCAGGGAAATCATATGATGCGTTCTTCACTGCGTTGTTAATGCAACGCTCTGCAAAACCTTTGGGTGACTGGACACAGGAGTACTTGGACTTCTGGTACATCAATGTTAAAAATCAGTTGTATAACCTGCCTGGATTCCCGCAGCCAACCCAATATGCCACTTACACAGACTACCTGGCTGCCATCAATCCATTCCTCCAACAAAACTACCCGGATACACTCACCTACTTTCATCAGTTGGCTCAAAACTATGTCAATGGAGTAGGCAATCCTTTGAACAGTAATCAGCCGTTTTATGAACCCGGATCCTACGCGTTTGATACGGCCTTTGCAGCCATCACCTCAAAAAGATCCTTCTCCGAAGGAGGATCCCGTTTTTATGACAAATCCGCACTATACCATGTTCATGGGGAATACAAGTTCACACCTGACTTTGCAGATATCGTGGTGGGCGCCAATTTCCGTTGGTACAGGCCTGAATCAGATGGCACCATCTTCAGTGACACCAATGGTGTGGTCATTCGAAATGAAGAGGGAGGAGTTTATGTCGGAGCAGAGAAAAAAGTTGCAAAGGAAAAAATCAAACTCAGCGTGACTGGCAGGGTCGACAAGAACGTGAATTTCGACTATCTGTTCTCACCAGCTGCTTCTGCCGTATACACCTACAATCCCAATCACATCATCAGGGCATCCTTCTCCTCGGCCATACGCAACCCAACCTTGGCCGACCAGTACCTTTATTACCCGGTGGGTAGGGCGATTCTGGTTGGTAACAAAGATGGCTACGACAGTTTAGTCACCGTGCCCTCATTGATCAACTTCTTTGACTACAACAAGAAGTTTGATACGTTGGAGTTTTTCTCGCTTAAGCCCGTACGACCAGAAGAAGTGAAGTCTTTTGAAATCGGTTATCGTGCTACGATTTCAAACAAGCTTTTCATAGACATCAGCGCATATTACTCCTGGTACAAAAACTTCATAGGATACAGGATTGGAGCTGACGCCGACATCTTGACATTGTTTTACATCAGTCAACTTGGTGACACTGTATATTACAACGACCTCAGATTTAACAATGTGGTTCGGGTCGCATCAAATGCAGAAGACCAGGTTACTACCCGAGGCGCCTCCATTGGTATCAATTACTACCTAGGAAAGTATTATGCAATAACGTCCAATTATTCTTACAATAAGCTGGACAAAGGAGGGTCTGACGACCCCTTGATTCCCGCCTTTAATACCCCTGAACACAAGTTCAATATCGGCTTCAATGGCCGCGATATCAGGGGTTATGGCTTCAATATCAATTACAAATGGGTTGACGGGTTTCAATACGAAGGATCACCTCAATTCACCGGATATCTCGAAAAGTACGATATGATTGATGCTCAAGTGAACCGCAAGTTCTTGGGCGACCTGGTGACCATGAAATTGGGGGTGTCGAACATTTTGAACAACCGCCACTATGAGATATTCGGAGGCCCATTGGTCGGAAGACTTTATTACTTTAGCATCGGCTTGACAGCCCCCACCCAAAACCTGAAAAAAAGTAAATAACCCATAAACCCTATTCAAATGAAAAAATCCTTACAAATGCTATGTGTAGCCCTGGCCTTGTCAGTCGTTCCCGGAATGACCTTTGCCCAGCGTTACTTGACCGAGGTGTTTCCGAACGTAACTGTTACGACTAACGTTCAATACGGCTCTAACATCTCTATCTTTCCTCCTCCTACCCCTGCATCCATTCCATTGATCATGGATGTATACGAACCAACAGGAGACGTAGCAACCAACCGGCCATTGATCATTTTCATGCATACCGGAAGCTTGCTTCCAAGGTACATCAATGGAACCCCTACAGGTAGCCGCAACGACAGCGCAACTGTGGAGTTCTGCAAGAGTTTCGCAAGAAGAGGCTATGTGGTTGCCAACATGGATTATCGCCTTGGCTGGAACCCACAGGGTTCAAATGTGGACATCCGTCGTGGAACCCTTTTGAATGCCATTTATCGCGGACTGCAAGATGCCAAGGCCTGTGTGCGTTATTTCAGAGCGGACGCATTAGCTGCAAACACATACAAGATCGACCCCAACAAAGTTATCATCGGAGGACAAGGCACTGGCGGGTACATCGCTGTCAACTACATCAGCTTGGATAAGCCCGCTGAAATCAACCTGCCAAAGTTCCTGAGTGGTGTAACAGATCCAACTTATGGTTTCGTTGCCGGTCAATCGTATGTGAACCAAGCCGTGTTGGGTGATTTCGATGGCTATGGAGGAATTCCTCAGCTGAACAATCCTAACAACTCGCCAGGACAACCAAACAACGTTCAATTCGCCTTCAATCTAGGTGGAGCATTGGGCGACAGCACATGGGTTGAGCCAGGAGATGCACCAACTGTTGCCATGCACGTGGTTGGTGATCCTTTCGCTCCATACAGCCAGGGTATCGTTTTCGTTCCCGGAAACCCTCCTCAATCAGTCGTAGATGTAATTGGATCACAAAAGATCATCCAGTTTGCAAACCAATATGGAAACAACAACTGCTTTATTAACGCAGGATTCCAGGACCCATACACATTGGCTGCAAACAATTACAATGGTGGCCTAGATGGGCTCTATCCTTTCGTTACCGTACCCCCAGTACAAGCAGGTCCTTGGGAATGGTATGACTCCACCACGGTCGTAACCGGTGCTGCCGCACTAGGACAAAACGGACAAGCCATATGGACCAATTCCCTACTCACAAACCCTGACATGTCGAAGGCAAAAGCTCTCGCTTATATCGACACGGTGATGAACTACCTTAACCCACGCATTGTTTACTGCTTGAATCTCCCTACAGGTGTTTCCGAGAACGAAGCCGCTGCAGAGCTGATTCGCATCTCTCCAAACCCTGCAACCAGCTACGTACGTGTTGACCTCACCTCCGTTACCCAAGATGTTCAGCAGATCCAACTTTTGGATATCTCCGGCCGTATCGTTAAATCAATCCAAGCAGATGGAGCTCGCATATATGATATCACGCGAGATGACATCCAATCGGGAACATACCTGGTACGCATCCGACTGAATAACTTCGATGTGAACAAGAAGCTGATCCTTCAATAAACCATCCAATCGCTTATAAAAAAGCCATCCGTGAACCGGATGGCTTTTTTATTATGGATAATCATTTGGATGCTGCAGCGGATTCACCTGCAATGAACGAGGTAGTCCATGCTGCTTGAAAGTTATATCCACCAGTAACACCATCTATATCCAGAACCTCACCTGCAAAGTACAAACCTGGCACCTTTTTCGATTCCATCGTTTTGAAATCAATCTCCTTGAGTGAGATCCCGCCAGATGTAACAAACTCCTCCTTAAAGGTTGTTTTACCTTTAATTGGCAGCCGAAATTGCTTGATTGTTTCCACCAAAGATCGAATTTGGGATTTCGAAACATTTCCCCAATCCAAATCCGAGGGGATACTGGAAAGCTGAATCAAGCGCAGCCAAAAACGAGCCGTGAATTTCTCCATTCGAAAAGACGAAACGGATTGACGAGGATACTTTTTTTTCTGATCACTGATAACCTCCATCAACGAATCCAGTGATTCGTCCGGAAGAAAATCCAATTGAATTGAAAAGGCATAATTGACACTAGACAAATAACGCGCTGCATGAGAACTCAATTTCAAAACAGCAGGACCACTCAACCCCCAATGTGTGATCAAAACCGGTCCACGGGTGGAAAATTTTGAGTTCACTATGGATAATTCAACATCGGGAATGGAAACACCCATCAACTCCTTGAGCGGCGATGTGGGTATATTGAAGGTGAAAAGCGAAGGAACCGGATCAATGATTTCCAATCCCAATTCCGATAACCATCGAAACGCATTCACGTCGCGACCGCCGCCAGTGGTGACAATCACTTTATCAGCATCAACGGAGGAATTTCCAACAATCAGCTTGAAACCTTTTTCTTGCGGGATGATTTTCTCAACTTTTTGATTCATCCTGATTTGAACACCATGCCTTTGGGCCTCTGACAACAAACAGTTCACTATGCTAATGGAATCATCGGAAACAGGAAAGACCCGACCGTCTTGTTCGGTCTTAAGTGGCACATCACGGTCCTCGTACCATTGTATGGTATGGCGGTTATTGAAACGGGAAAAGGGGCCTCTTAGTTCCTTGAATCCCCTTGGGTAACCTTCCAACAAAACAGATATAGATTCTGCTCCATTGGTCACATTACATCGTCCACCTCCTGAAATCCGCACCTTGGAAAGCAACTTACCTCCTGCCTCAAGCAGTAACACATCCTCTCCATTGCCCGCCGCATTTATGGCTGCAAAAAAACCTGCTGCACCTCCACCAACAACAGCTATCATGAACTATCTGGTGAGTTGTTGTATGATTTCTGAAAGATCAGGGAAGCTGTTCAACAGTGCATTTCGATCTGCCATTTCAAAATCCTTGAAATCAAATCCTGGCGACACCGTACATCCCGTCAGAGACCAATTACCGTTTGCATACACCCTTGAACCGAACCAGTTTCCAGCAGGTACAGTATATTGATAAAGCCCGTCACCCAACACCGTCTTGATCAGACGCCCTTGATTGTCGATTTCTATGATTTCCAATGGATCACCATCGTAGAAGTGCCATGTCTCATCGGATTTTATCCGATGCAAAGCGGAAAACCCAGATGAGGTTATCAAAAAATATATGGAAGTGCAGTGGTTCCTTCCATCAGGAAATGTGCCATCACCTTGAAACCTCTGGTTAGAACGATAGGTTTCGCGGTACCAACCACCTTCGGGATGAGGTGATAATTGCAGGTTTTTGACCAACTCTTCAGGAGACTTCATGTTTTAATCAAGTTATTAAATGGTTCACTTTCGTGGATGGAACTGAAGGATCGCACTTCGTAAATATTCGCGATCCAGGTGGGTGTATATTTCAGTTGTGGTAATGGATTCATGACCCAACATTTCCTGCACAGCCCGTAAGTCGGCGCCACCTTCTATGAGATGCGTAGCAAAGGAATGTCTGAATGTGTGAGGACTGATATTCTTCTTGATACCTGCCCTGGCCACCAGATCCTTGATGATTGTGAATACCATCACTCGGGTCAATTTTGAACCTCTGCGGTTCAAAAAAAGTATATCCTCATTACCGGTTTTTATCTGCAGCCGGTTTCTATAGGTGTTTTCATATGTCGCAATTTGTTTCAGGGCGACACTGCCTACAGGAACCAAACGCTCCTTGTTGCCTTTGCCAATTACACGAAGCAAACCGATTTCAGGATGCAGATTTGATTTTTTCAAACCGACCAATTCAGACACCCTAAGTCCGGAACTATAAAGTGTTTCCAGCATGGCCTTGTTGCGCTCACCCTCGGGTTTACTTAAGTCAATGGAACCAATGATCAAGTTGATCTCTTCAACCGTGAGGAAGTCGGGCAGTTTCCGCCCTAACTTCGGCCCTTCAAGCAACGTGGTTGGGTCATCGGTAACCACGTTTTCTATGAGCAGATACTTGTAAAATGACTTGATGCCTGACAGCATCCTTGCCTGTGACCTCGCGCCCATACCAAGCTCGTTTATCCACTTGAGGAAATCCTGCAAGTGCTGAAGCGTGAGCTTGTCAGGACCAATAGGTGGCTGAAGCGTTAAAACAAACTGATGGAGTTTGGTGATATCATGTTCGTAGGCCTCCACAGAGTTTCCCGACAGGGAACGCTCCAGTTTCAGGTAGCTTCTGAAACCTTGTATATAGGAATGCCAACTCATTTGGTAAATTTAGCAAAAGGTACAAACAACTATCTTTGTAAACATGCGTATCGCCATCATCAATGGTCCTAACTTGAATCTGGTTGGCATCCGGGAGCCCGGAATCTACGGAGATCGTAGCATGGATTCACTGATTGATTTCCTGAAAAAAAGCTTTTCATCAGTAGAGCTCATCCACCTTCAATCCAACATCGAGGGAGAGCTCGTCACCTTTATCCAAGACCAAGGATTCTCGTGCGATGGCATCATCTTAAACCCGGGCGGGTATACACACACTTCAATCGCTATAGCGGATGCCGTGGCGGCGGTTAAAGCCCCTGTGATTGAGGTTCACATCTCCAACACCGCAGCACGCGAGGAGCAACGTCATGTTTCCCTTATCAGTAAATACTGCAAAGGGAGCATCTTTGGACTTGGACTGGAGGGATATGAGCTTGCGATGCAATGGCTCACAGGCGCAACCGGTTTCGGAAAAGGAAGCAACGGCTAAGCCGTTTCCAAAGTCATCAGTTCAACATCACGGGCATCACCAGCATGAGAACATTCTCCTCTGCTTTTGCCTCAGCGTCAGAAGGTGTCAGGATTCCGGCACGGTTTGGCATCGACATCTCCAGGTTCACCGACTCACACCCCATGTTATTAAGCATATCTGACAAGAAACGGGCGTTGAATGCAATCTCCATATCCTGGCCAGTGAATTCGCAAGCGAGACTTTCACTTCCCTCGCTGTTGTAATCCACATCTTCAGCTGAAAGCTTAAGCTCTGACCCGGAAATTTTAAGTCGAACCTGATGTGTGGATTTATTTGAAAACAACGATACACGACGAATTGAGTTCAAAAACGCATCACGTGGAATGGTCAGTTTATTCGGATTGTCTAACGGAATAACCGCTTCGTAATTCGGATAACGACCATCAATCAGTCGGCATATCAGACTGAAATTATCGAAAGCGAAAAATGCATTTGAATCATTGTAGTCAATCTTGACTTTGGATTTCAATCCTCCCAAGGCGCTTTTCAACAATCCAAGTGGCTTGCGTGGTACAATGAAGGATGCGGATTGTGCAGAACGTATGTCGGTGCGGCGATAACGGACCAAACGATGCGCGTCTGTGGCCACAAAAGTGGTGTTATCCGGACTTAGCTGGAAAAACACTCCAGACATGACGGGCCTTAACTCGTCATTGCCTGTGGCGAATATGGTCTTATTGATGGCCTCCAACAATACATCGGATGGTATTTCAATGGAATTCGGCTTATCAATCACCGGTATTTTTGGAAATTCAGCACCATCCTGACCTGCTAGTTTGAACTTTCCGTTTTCAGTGCTCAACTCCACCTGGAAGTTTTTTTCATTGACCGTGAAAGTGACTGGCAACTCGGGGAAAGTCTTCATCACATCCAATAGGATTTTTGCCGGGATGGCTACCAAACAGCTATCCTTGGAAGTCACCTCAGTGGTGGTGGTCATGGTTGACTCCAAGTCGGATGCAGATATGGTAAGCTGTCCGTTTTTCACCTCGAACAGGAAGTTTTCAAGAATAGGAAGCGGACTGCTGCTGTTCAAGGCGCCACTTACCGATTGCATGTGTCGTAGCAGAATTGAACTGGAAATGATGAATTTCATATTAACTGTTTGTTAATGCCTTGCGGCGATCTGGAAGACAAATATAATGGATTCTAATGGTTCTTATTTGATGTTATTAACAACTTGAAAATCAACTGGTTTTAGAAACAATCTTTCGTAAGAGAAATACTGGACGATTATCAGGGAGGTGTCTTTGTTGATGGTGGCGGTCATACGATCGATATCATACGGATAAGGCGTTCCATCCTCCATGGATTTGTTTACCGTTTGTGTGGTAATGGGTCTTCGCCACAAATCAATTCGCGAGGTATCGCCGTTTGTTTTGACTAAAACTATGGAGCGAAACGGGGTTGTACTACGAAGGGAGTCGCGCTGTGCCGGAACAAGACTCTTTTCCAAACCTTCAAAGTTCAAAATGGAAAACCGTCGCAGGTAATCGATTACCTTGTCTTGGCTAACTGCAGGCACCTGGTTATCGAATCCATCATACAACATGTAGTCCTTCGAATCGGTGGAGGATTCAATGCGGAAAGCATAGCCCTTTCGTTCGCGGTCGGCCACCGACAAACTTTTCAGCTCACCTTCATTCAAACGAAACACATTCTTGACAATCCAATCCGTGCGGTCTGTAATGAACCTAGGAGTCAAGTATCCTTGAAAACCTGGAATATGTGTAATGAAAGGCACCGTTGAATTCTCAACGTACATGAAGGTACCGAACTGGTCAGGAGTGGGCCCACCTACGTAATAGGTCTTTACACGTTTCTCTCCAGCATACAATTCAACCTTGACCCCCTTGGCTGCGATGCTTTTGATGATGTTGTTATATGCTTTCTTGCCAACAGGGCTTCGCACCTCGACATCGTGTATGGTCTTGAGGAGTAACTTAACTGCATCAGGTCTTGCCCAGTATTGGTTATCGACCAACCACTCATCAGTTGATTTACGATCGAGTATGATTCGCTTGCCTGACTTATCTGCCAAGAATATCCTGGTAATGGAAGCGGTATCCTTGTAAGCAAACTCACGCAACTCACCTTTCAAGGTGGTATTGCTTTGGCTTAACAGGAAATAGGCCGTCACACCCGACAGCGACAGGAAAACCAAAAGCAATATGCCGTTTCTGCTCATATTAGATTTATCATTAACGTAATGTCGCATAACGTTTGCGACGAAGCATCAGTTTTACAAAACCAAAAATCGCTACCACAAGAAGTGGCAAGCAAGTTGCGATGACCTGCCATTTTAAACGCTCCTCCTGGAGTCTAGCCCTATCCAACAGCCGAAGCCTGAATTCCTTTGATCGGACCTCCATTAATCCTGAATCGTCACACAAGTAATCAATACAATTCAGCATAAAATTCTTGTTGCCGAAAACCTGTCCAGTGTAACGATCCTCGCCCAATGGTATCACCTGACCTTTACGGGTTCGGTTTTTGATCACATCACCATCACCAACTACGATCATGGCTGTTTGTTGGCTTACATCCCGGTAACCGATTGCAGAGTCCTGGGCGATTTCAGGAGGAATTCGGTTCTTGAAATTGGATACGAACTGTCCCTCCAATAGCATGGCGATTGTTTGTGGACCAGCGTCGAATCGTTTAGGATTCGGTTTTTGATAAAGGATATCTAAACTCACTCGCACCGGCGAGTTGAACACCCGTGAGTACTGGGAAGTGAACATCAATGGTGTCTTGACCACGCCTTTGACATCTATGGCATCGATTGTGGATACAAATTCAAACTTGACCGCGTTGAGGTTTTTGGCAATCACATGGTTCGATGTGGACATGGCTACCGGGAAAAAGAACCACGGCTTAAGTGTTTGGCTTGGCTTGTTTCCAATCTGACCATCGAAAGCGGGAATTGGTGCGGCAGACAAATCCAAAACCAGATTAGGATTCACACGAACTCCATAGCGAAACAGCATGTCATTCAATCCGAGATCCGGAGCAATACCGACCGTTTCCGATTTTTGGGACAAGCTGTCCATATCGGCTTCAACCCCATCAAGCAACCAAAGCAGCTTCCCACCCTTCATCACATACTGATCCAAGACAAAAAGATCCTTGTCACTAAAACTTGAATCGGGATCGGCAATTACAACAGCTCGATAGCCATCGAGACTACCCAGCTTACCGTCGATTTTCTTGCGTTCGACGACATAAAATGTAGACAACTCCCTTTTGATATCGGCCAGCTCTTCATTATCCGCTTCACCATGACCGTCCAACAGACAAATGATATGTGGATATTTCAAAGTCAACTTACGGATAGCGTTACACACTCCAAACTCCAAAGACTGTATGGAATTGTTAAGCATTTCATCGGGGGTTGCACCGTATTGGTCTTGAAGCAACATGACTGGCACTTCCTCTCCACGGTAAGAGATGATGGCGCCAGGAAAAATGGTCTGCTGGGACAATTCATCTCCAGACTTGGATTGCAAGGTGCTTGGTTGAATTCCTTTTGAAGCCAATTGGCGATACAACTGATCCCGCTGCTCCTGGTCTTGGTATGAAGATGGATCAATGAATTCATATTCGATATTGTCATTCGAATAAGTACGCAGTTCGTCCAATAGTTCCCTGGTGGCACTTTGAAGCCGTTTGAAGGCAGGCGGGAAATCTCCATCCAAATAAACCCTGACATAAACCACATCTTCAAGACCACCCATCAGTTTTTTTGTTGCAGGTGATAGGGTGAATCGCTTTTCGGAGGTAAGATCAAGCCTTGTGAAAACAAACGATGAGGCGATGTTCACCATGATGATGATGCAAACCAGCAAAAACAAACGGATCAAATGCTGCGACTTCATTGATCGAGGTGATTTGGGTGTGCTATTGGGTTTCTTGTTCACCATTTCCTTGATTCCAAAACGGTTCTGGTAAGCGTTACAAACAATGCCGTCAGACTGATGAAATACACCACATCCCGTGTATCAATTACACCCCTGCTCATGGAAACATAATGGCTATTGATACCCAACTGTTCCAAAATGGCCGCAATACTACCCGAGCCGATCAATCCTGCAATAGAATCGAAACCGATATACATGAAAAAGCAGAGGAAAAGGGCTACAATGAATGCGATGACCTGATTATCCGATATAGCTGAAGCAAAAACACCAATGGATACAAACCCTGCACCCAAAAAGAACAATCCGATATAGGATCCCCACATGCCGCCTGTATCGATGTTTCCCGCAGGTAAAGCTAACAACCAGACTACCAAAAAATAAACCAAAGTGGGAATCAGGGAGAACAGTACCAGGATGACGCCGGCAAAATACTTTGCCAGTACGATTTGCAACTCGGTCAGGGGTTTGGTGAGCAAAAGCTCCATGGTGCCGGACTTACGCTCCTCAGAGAAAAGCCGCATGGTTACTGCTGGCACCAGGAACATGTAGACCCAAGGGGTAATGATAAACAAAGGGTCCAGACTCGCGTACCCGGCATCAAAAATGGAAAACTGATTGTCTGGAAAAACCCAAAGAAACAGCCCAATGGTTGTCAGGAACACCACGATTACAATGTAACCTATCAGGGAGTTCAGGAAACCGTTTATTTCTTTTTTGAGTAGCGCGTACATTATGACCGGGAAGTGTAAAATTAGGAAACGGCAATCGTATTGCTCTCACCTGGACCCAAGTCTTTTTCCATGGCCAGACTCCATGCCTGGGCCTTGTTAACAAACAATGGCTTAACCTTTTGCCATGTACCCTTAAAGAGCTGAGAGTGCCTGTATGCCTCGAAACTCGCCTCATTTGACCAACGGCTAAGTGTAAAAAACACACCTTTTGAATGAATGTCATGAAGCAACTCCAATCCGAGGCATCCCGGAAAGTTGCGGATATCAACACACACTTCATCAAAATGAGCCCTGAAAACATCGGCCTTTGCCGGTTCTATTTCCAACTTGACAATTCTAGTAATCATTTGAAATCCACTCTGACCATGTCGCCGAAATGTAAACCAAGAAGCTGCTCTGCGCTGCCGTTGCGAATGGATAGTTCAATGAATCCGGACTCGTTGATAACGGCTACCATATCGCCCTCAACAGTGGTATTGTACCCTTTACTGATGGAATTGACAGTATACTTACTGTTGCGCATCACAATTTCGAACGACCTTCCTTTGGCATTCTCGTTAACCATATCCATGGTGATATTGGTTACAAGGTTTCCGTAGCTATCCACATAAATAACTGATCCCCTGATGGAATAATCGTCGGCGGAGGGCTTCCACATGTTAAGTGCCCTGACCTGCTCGGCCTTTGCGCCCATGTTGGCAACCTCACCACCACGGGAAAGGTATGCTGCAGAAGCGGCAATCATGTCGGAATTTACAGGAACCTTTTCACCCTTGTCGTCCATCACATGATACGTGTCGGCTATGTTATTTTCAAAAAGCAAAGAGAAAATGCCATCATCAGGGCCAAGGAAAAAGTGACCATCGAATTTAATCACCAATAAATTTGAGTCATTATTGCCACTACCGACAACCATTAGGGTGTGGACCGTTCCTTTTGGGAAACGCTTCCACACGTTTCGGAGCACAAACGCTCCTTGCAGTTGATTACTCCTTTCAATCTGATGACTGATATCAATCAACACACTTTCGGGCGCCAAAGACAACAAACGCCCTTTCAAAGCACCGATATAAAAATCGGATATTCCCCAGTCAGATGTAAGGGTGATAATAGGAGCGGCCAAAACTTATTTTGCTATATTTGGGTTACAAAGTTAAATCAGCAGCAACTTAATACTAAACCAGCTGCAGCTATTTTACAACATGGAAAGTAACACGTTAATTTTCTGTCTATGAACACTTAACGAAGCCCCTTTTCAAATACTAAAACCGAATCAGCCCCTCAAATTGAAAGAAATACCCATTCCCGCACTTCACAATCCCGTTGACTTTTTTGGAGTGAATGATGCGAACCTGGAATTGCTCCGCAAGCGCTTTCCAACCCTCAAGATTGTATCCAGAGGCAGTGAGCTTCGTCTCATAGGAGATGACGATGTGTCTGCACAAGCCGAAACAATTGTCAATGATTTGATACAAGAGTTTGAACGGCGTGGCCGCTTGGAGTCGTCATTTGTGACTGACCTACTTGGCGGAAAGTCTGAAAAAAGTGCCTCCCCCATCGGGTCCGAGAGTGATGTGATCGTTTATGGTCAGCACGGATTGGTGGTCAAGGCACGAACTGCCGGTCAGCGCCGATTGGTCACTTCTTGTCAGAGGAATGATATCACATTCGCCATTGGACCTGCCGGTACGGGCAAAACATATACAGCAGTTGCATTGGCGGTCAGGGCACTGAAAAACCGTGAAATCCGACGTATTATTCTTACCCGACCCGCGGTTGAAGCTGGCGAGAACCTTGGCTTTCTTCCGGGCGATTTGAAGGAAAAGATTGATCCTTATTTGCGCCCCCTCTATGACGCACTCATGGATATGATTCCATCCGAAAAACTTCAATCATTTTTGGCCAATGGGACCATTGAGGTTGCTCCGTTGGCTTTCATGCGAGGGCGAACCCTGGACAATGCCTATGTGATTTTGGATGAGGCACAAAATGCCACACAAAGCCAATTGAAGATGTTCCTTACGCGCATGGGCCCCTCCGCTAAAATGATTGTGACAGGAGATGTTACTCAAATTGACCTACCCAAAAACACCCCCTCCGGATTGGTTCAGGGACTGTCGCTCTTGAATGGTATTGAAGGCATCGGATTTGTTTTACTGGATGGGTCGGATGTGATTCGACATCGGCTAGTAAAAGAGATCATAAACGCCTACCGTAAGGACGAAAAATAGCCAATTGACATTCACAAAAAAAGCCGTCGGTTGATCCGACGGCTTTTTGATTCATATGAATTGACCTTAATTGGCCGATTCTACAATTGACTTGAATGCATCGGGGTTGTTCATGGCCAGGTCGGCAAGCACCTTACGGTTTAGCTCGATTCCCTTTGCATGCAGCTTACCCATCAGCTGTGAATAAGACATACCATGCAATCGCGCACCTGCGTTGATACGCTGTATCCATAAAGCACGGAAATTGCGCTTCTTGGCTTTACGATCGCGGTATGCATATTGCAAACCTTTTTCAACGGTGTGTTTTGCAACCGTTAACACGTTTCCACGTGCACCCCAGTTACCTTTCGCTAACTTGAGGAGCTTTTTCCTTCTGGCTTTGGAAGCCACGGAATTCACTGACCTTGGCATTTTGTTTCAGTTTTTGGTGATAGCGACCGATGGTAATCGGTTCTTGGAGCTATTTCCCTGGTTATTGAATAATTGAATTGTTTTTTTTCGGTTAAGCGGAAAGCATACGTGCCACCCTTGCATGGTCAGACTTGTCGACAAGTCCTGCATTGGTCAATGCACGCTTACGCTTGGTGCTCATTTTGGTGAGGATGTGGCTTTTGAAAGCGTGTTTCCTCTTGATTTTGCCAGAGCCGGTGTAAGAGAATCTCTTCTTGGCGCTGGAATTGGATTTCATTTTTGGCATCGTGTTCCTCTATGAGGTTTTTATTGTTGGATTATTTTTTTCCTTTTTTAGGAAGCGGTGCAAGATGCAAGAACATCCTGTTCCCTTCCAGTTTTGGCAGCATTTCAACTTTTCCGTATTCTTCGAGCTCCTGAGCAAACTTCAATAGGATGATCTCGCCCTTCTCCTTGTATGCAATCGTTCGACCTTTGAAGTGCACATAGGCCTTTACCTTGGCACCCTCTTCGAGGAATTTGATGGCATGCTTCACCTTGAAATTGAAATCGTGTTCATCGGTATTGGGTCCGAACCGGATTTCCTTCATGACCGACTTGGCGGTCTTGGCTTTCACCTCTTTTTCCTTCTTTTTCTTCTCGTAAAGGAACTTTTGGTAATCGACAATACGACAAACGGGTGGATCGGCGTTGGGTACAATCTCCACTAGGTCCAACTCACGTTCCTTCGCCATCCTTCGCGCCACTTCAAGTGGGTAAACATCAGCTTCGATGTCTTCGCCAACTAGACGCACTTGGGGAGCAGTGATATCTTCATTGATATTGTGCTCGTTTTCCCTTTTTTGATAACGACTGGGTCTGGGTCCTCTTGGACCCCGTGGACCGGGAGGGCCTGACGGCCTTTTAAAGAATGTTGAAATGTGCTACCTCCTTCTGTATTGGTTGTACTTCAATTATTTCTTTCCAGCTATTTGGGACTCCATCTCATCGGTAATCATCTGTTGGAAGTTCTCAAGTGACATGGATCCCAAATCACCATGGCCATGCCTTCGAACTGAAACGGAATTTTCTGCAGCCTCTTTCTCTCCAACTATCAGCATATAAGGCACTTTCCGTATTTCAGCGTCCCTGATTTTCTTACCTATTTTTTCGTCCCTTTCGTCTATGGAGGCGCGAATATCGTAATTTTTAAGGAAATCCGAAACCTTGTGAGCATAATCATTGTACTTCTCGCTGATTCCCAGCACAATAACCTGCTCGGGCGACAACCATAACGGGAAGTTTCCTGCACAATGCTCAATCAATACAGCTATGAAGCGCTCCATTGAACCAAACGGAGCCCTGTGAATCATTACAGGCCTGTGCTTTTGGTTGTCGGCCCCGGTGTATTCCAATTCAAATCGCTCTGGTAAATTATAGTCGACCTGTATGGTCCCCAGCTGCCATTTTCGTCCGAGGGCGTCTTTAACCATGAAATCCAACTTCGGGCCATAGAATGCCGCCTCTCCGGTTTCAACAACAGTTTTCAGTCCTCGCTCGGCCGCGGCCTCTATGATGGCACGCTCAGCCTTTTCCCAGTTTTCATCGCTACCAATGTATTTTGTGCGGTTTTCAGGGTCCCTGAGCGAAACCTGGGCGATGAATTCCTTGAAGTCAAGTGCTCCGAAAACATACAAAACCAAATCAATCACCTTGATGAATTCGTCCTTCACCTGGTCGGGTCTGCAAAACAAGTGGGCATCGTCCTGTGTAAACCCCCTCACCCGTGTCAAACCGTGCAACTCTCCACTTTGCTCGTATCTGTAAACCGTTCCGAATTCCGCATAGCGGATCGGAAGCTCCTTGTAGGAATGGGGTTTGCTCTTATAGATCTCACAGTGGTGAGGACAATTCATTGGCTTTAGGAAAAACTCCTCCCCTTCGGCTGGAGTACGGATTGGCTGAAACGAGTCAGCGCCGTATTTTTCATAGTGTCCCGAGGTGACATACAAATCCTTGTTACCTATGTGAGGAGTAACCACCGGAAGATAACCGGCCTTTAATTGCGCCTTTTTCAAAAACGACTCCAAGCGATCGCGCAACTGAGCGCCCTTGGGCAACCAAAGTGGAAGACCCATTCCTACCCTTTCGGAAAAAGTGAAAAGCTCCAACTCCTTGCCAAGCTTGCGATGATCCCTTTTTTTAGCTTCCTCGAGCAAGGTCAGGTATTCAGTAAGTTCCTTTTGCTTCGGAAATGTGATGGCATAGATCCTGGTGAGCTGTTTGCTCTTTTCATCTCCCCTCCAATAAGCACCTGCCACACTCATCAACTTTACTGCCTTGATGTGTCCGGTATCAGGAATATGAGGGCCGCGACACAAGTCGGTAAATCCTCCTTGGGAATAAAAGGTAATGGTTCCATCCTGCAGGTCCTTCAGAAGGTCCAACTTGTATTGATCACCCTTAACGGTGAAATAGTCGATGGCATCGGATTTCGAAACCTCCTTGCGAACAAAAGGGTTGGCCTGGCGGGCCAATTCCAACATCTTTTCCTCGATTTTCTTGAAATCCTCAGATGAAATGGCAGTATCTCCCGGATCCACATCGTAATAGAAGCCGTTTTCCACAGGAGGCCCGATGCCAAACTTGATTCCAGGGAAGTGAAACTCCAAAGCTTCAGCCATCAGGTGGGCGGAGGAGTGCCAGAATGTGGATTTGCCCTCAGCAGAATCCCAGGTTAACAGTTCCAATGAGCCATCCTCAGCCAATGAACTGGATGAGTCGATCACCTGACCATTGAATTTAGCGGCCAACACATTACGCGCGAGACCTTCACTGATTCCTTTGGCCACATCCATTGGGGTGGTTCCGACGGCTTTATCCAAAACCTTTCCGTCTGGCAAGGTTATTTTTATCATGACTAAAAAATTATTGAGCACAAAGGTAGTCAATGAACCGAGTGTGCGTCAAGTGGTTTTTGGACATACGGAAGGAGAATACAAAAACAAAAAAGGGTCGCTTCCGTATGGAGCGACCCTTTTCAAACATTCAGTGGAACGAATCAGGAGAGGTGCTTGCTAACAAGCTTGGTCATGTCGAACATACTCACCTGTGACTTACCTCCGAAAACCTTCTTCAAGTTCTCGTCAGCATTGATCATACGGCGGTTTTTAGCATCCTGAAGCTTGTGCTTCTTGATGTAACCCCAAAGATTCTTTACAACCTCTGTACGGGGCATCGCCTTGTTTCCAACTACAGCTGCAAGAGCCGCAGATGGGGTCATAGCCTTCATGAACGCAGCATTCGGCTTACGCTTCACTTTTGGCTTGGCTGCTTTCTTAGCCGCTTTCTTAGGAGCAGCTTTCTTGGGGGCAGCTTTTTTCTTTGGAGCAGCTTTCTTAGCCGCTTTCTTTGGAGCAGCTTTCTTAGCCGCTTTCTTAGCTACTGCTTTTTTTGCAGGAGCTTTCTTTTTTGCTTTTGTTGCCACTGTTTTTAAGATTTTTTTGGTTAAACCTGATGCAAATAAATACAGAATGACAGAGGTGTAAACCCTCTCGGTGAAAAAGTTATTTACAACCTAAGAGCTTTTTTAATCTCCTCTGAAATGAACCCGTTTTCGCTCTTAAACCGACTCAAAAACCTAGAGCAGATGAAATCCTGATTATTCTATAACATCTGTGCCACAGACATTTCAAATGATTAAAAAACAAAGGACTTGGATTTGATTCAAGCAAAACAAAGCCATCCCGTATTCTCTTCGAGAACCAGCTTGATTGTTAATAACCTGAGGGATGGGAGATCCGGAAAATTCAAAAAATGGAGTCAGCAGCCCTACTTATCGAGTATGGATGATATGTCAGGAGGGAAATACAGTTCACTTTTAAGCACCTTACCGTCCTCCCGTCTGACCGGCTTACCCTCGGCGTCAAGTTTGCTCATATTGCTGCGGTGTATCTCCTCGAAAACCTCCACGATCTTATGTTGCAATCCATGCGCAATGATGGTGCCGCACAGAATATACAGCTTATCGCCAAGGGCATCGGCAACAAGGGTCAGGTCATTGCTCCTTGCCGCCTCCAGGTACTCGTCGTTTTCCTCCGACATCAAACGGTGACGTAAAGCTATTTGGCTCTCGCCAATGTCTGCTTGGGGGCGTTCTAAGGAACTTAATCCGAAAACGTCGTGAAAGTCCTGTACCTTGCTGATGATACTTTTAAAATCTGACATGTTTTTTAAGTTTGAATGACGCCCACATTGTACTGCTTTGTCGATGGGGCATGGTCTGCCATCTCGATACCCATTGAAATCCATTTACGGGTATCCAATGGATCAATTACGGCATCCACCCAGAGTCGCGAAGCAGCGTAATATGGAGAAGTTTGGCTGTTGTACCTATCGGTGATGGTTTTTAACAATGTCGATTCCTCCTCAGGAGTCACCTCCTTGCCTTGGGCTTTCATGGAGGACACCTGTATCTGGAGAAGGGTTTTGGCGGCCTGTGACCCACCCATTACGGCAATTTGGGCGGATGGCCAAGCTGCTATCAATCGAGGGTCATATGCCTTCCCACACATGGCATAATTGCCGGCACCGAAAGAATTTCCAACGATAATGGTAAACTTGGGAACAACCGAGTTGGCCATGGCATTGACCATTTTGGCTCCATCCTTGATAATTCCACCGTGCTCCGAACGACTGCCTACCATGAAGCCGGTAACGTCCTGAAGGAATACCAATGGTATTTTTCGCTGGTTGCAATTCATGATGAAACGCGCGGCCTTATCAGCGGCATCACTATAAATAACTCCTCCTATCTGCAGCTCCCCCTTATTGCTTTTAACCACTTTACGCTGATTGGCAACAATACCAACCGCCCAACCATCAATCCTGGCCAATCCGCATAGTATGGACTGACCATAAAGCTCTTTATATTCGTCAAACTCGGATGCATCCACCAGACGACGGATGATCTCCCGCATATCAAATGGCTTTTCGCGCTCAGCGGGTAAAATTCCGTACAACTCACTGGCGCTTGACTTGGGCAGTATGGGTTCAGATCTGTCAAATCCGGCCTTTTCAAATGAACCAACCTTGTCCATCAAATTACGGATGTAATCCAAGCATGCCTCATCCGATGGGAACTTATTGTCGGTCACTCCCGAAATCTCACACTGGGTGGTAGCCCCACCCAACGTCTCATTATCGATATCCTCGCCAATAGCGGCTTTAACCAAGTAGGATCCAGCAAGAAATATTGATCCGGTCTTATCAACAATCATCGCCTCGTCACTCATGATGGGCAGGTAGGCCCCTCCGGCCACGCAACTGCCCATTATAGCGGCAATCTGGATGATACCGGCAGAAGACATGACTGCGTTATTTCTGAAAATCCGTCCGAAATGCTCCTTGTCCGGGAAAATCTCGTCCTGCACAGGCAGGAAAACACCAGCACTATCCACTAAATAAATAATAGGAAGCCTGTTCTCCATGGCAATCTCCTGGGCCCTAAGATTCTTTTTTGCAGTCATCGGGAACCAGGCACCCGCCTTTACGGTGGCATCGTTGGCAACTACTATGCATTGCCGACCGCTCACATAACCAATCACCACAACCACTCCTGCCGATGGACACCCTCCATATTCAAAATACATTCCATCCGCGGCAAGCGCACCTATTTCAATGCTTGGCCGATCCTTATCTAAAAGGTATGAGATTCGCTCACGGGCCAAAAGCTTATTTTTCTCCTTTTGCTTTTCAGCATTTTTCTTACCGCCTCCCTCAGCCACCTTTGTGAGTCGGTTTCCGAGTGCAGAAACCAGTGTTTTGTTGTGGTCTTCATTGATATTGAAAGCAATATCAATAGGGGCCTTTTCGTTTTCCATTTGCTTGAATTTTATCTATTTCGGCTTTGCCAGACTGGGCAAATTTAGTCCATAACCCCAAACGAATGTCCAAAGGCCGTACGTTGAATAGTTTTCCTATTTTTGATAGGTTGACAAATGAGCGTTCTAACAAACATATTGGAAAAATCCGAACTTTTCGTCGGACTCGGGGAGGAGGATTACAACGCGCTTTCCGAGGTGTTTGTCCACTGCCTGTATAAAACCGATGAACGAATCCTATCCAAAGGCGACCCCGGTGATTCATTGTATATCATTGCTGATGGGACCGTTACAATACATGACGGGGATTTTATACTGGCAAAACTAGGCCCGGGAACCTTTTTCGGTGAAATGGCCTTTTTTGAAAACTCCACAAGAACCGTATCCGTAACGGCAGAAACCGAGGTTGTTCTGTACTTCATGAGCCGTGAACAGTTTAACGATGTTTTCAAAACCAGACCACACATCCTTCAAAAAATGGTGGCTGCCATCACCAGAAGGATTGGGATGCAAAACCAAAGGATCATTTCAGACCTTACTTCCCGAAACGAGGAACTAGACAAACTGGTAGAGATTCGAACCGCTGAACTTCGCAGCACCCAGGACCAGCTGGTTCAACAGGAAAAGCTGGCTTCGCTTGGCCAATTGACCGCGGGTATTGCCCACGAAATTAAAAACCCATTGAATTTCGTCACCAACTTCGCCAAACTATCCATGGAGCTAGTAGACGAGGTTATTGAATCTGATAACCCTGATGAACGTAAAGAGGCAGGCGATTACCTAAGGAAAAATATCCAAAAGATCTTTGAACACGGTTCAAGAGCGGATAGTATAGTAAAAGGTATGCTTGAGCATACCAGGGCAACCTCAGGAGGAGGCAAGAGCCCGGAAAATGCGAACATGATTTGTGAGCAGTTCTTGAAGAT
>Ga0315906_10000456_pt1 | contig 65229 bp, 61 predicted proteins | sample LakEriMetagenome_4_FD_203526 | JGI IMG/M metagenome (GOLD analysis project Ga0315906, IMG submission 203526) | Freshwater fungal communities from buoy surface, Lake Erie, Ohio, United States - Buoy 2 MA122 | ecosystem: Environmental > Aquatic > Freshwater > Lake > Lake biofilm | place: USA... | reverse complement strand
CGTTAGAAAAATTCATGCACTTCATCCATCGAACCGAACTCTCTGAAATCCGCGTCGAGGCTGATGAAGCCACTTACGATCTACACATCATCCTGCGTTTCCAAATCGAACGCATGCTTCTTAAAAAAGAAATCTCCGTCAAAGACGTTCCCGCAACATGGAACGAACTATTCAAAAAATCCTTCGGCTTCCTCCCCAAAGACGACGCCCATGGTTGCCTCCAAGATGTCCATTGGTCATTCGGCGGAATCGGCTACTTCCCGACTTACACGCTAGGCAACATCAATGCCGCTCAACTTTTCCAAACCGCCATTTCAGATCCGAAAATCAAATCCGCGAACGAGAATGCCGACTACGCACCCTTGCTAAAATGGTTACGTGAAAACGTCCATCAACACGGATCCACTCACGATCCTGTGGATCTCATGAAGATGGCAACTGGACGCGCACCGGATACCAGCGATTACCTGAAACATCTCTCCACTCGTTATATCTAACAATTCACTCATTATGTTTATCGTTATCGAAGGAATAGATGGTACAGGGAAATCCACCCAATCCAAGCGCCTCGCTGAGCATTTTAGAGCTCTGGGCAAAACAGTCACCCTATCCCGCGAACCCACCGATGGACCATGGGGAACTCTACTGCGAAAATCCGCGGAAACCGGCAGACTGGCACCCAATGAAGAACTCCAAGCGTTCTACAACGATCGCATACAACACGTTGAAGAACTCATCAAACCTTCCCTCGCCGCAGGACATGTCGTGATCTTGGATCGCTACTACTTCTCCACGATGGCCTACCAAGGTGCGCGTGGTTTCGATCCCGTCCAAATTCGAAAAGACAACGAAGCCTTTGCTCCCATTCCCGATCTTCTGCTCATCCTCGATCTCGATGTCGATACCGCACTGACTCGCATCGGCTCACGAGGCGATAACGCAAACGAATTCGAACAACGCAACAGTCTCAACCGTTGCAGAGAAATTTTTCTATCATTGAAAGATGAACCCTTCGCCAAACTCATCGACGCGAACGGAAGCACGGATGATGTCACCAAAAGCATACTCCAAGCCGTTTCCTAACAATTCACAACCATCTCTTCATGATACCTCGCCGTTACGCCAGCATCTTATGCGCCTCCATCGTAGGCGGATTGGCTTGTTGGCTAACCCCGGGAACCGCCGTTGAACGCTACGCTTTTCTCTTCACAACCATCCCCTTCACTGGAACTCAATCCACCATCGATGGTAACGGCTCACCCGAAAAACCCTACGCCCACAAAACATCCAAACAGCTCGATTTCAAAAAAATCAGCCAACCCATCGACATCACCATCACCGATGATCCGAACCAAATCTTCCAATCCTCCCCGCCTTCCCCTGTCGATTACGCCATCATTCTCAAAAATCTAACCCGACTTCATCAGGACTCCATCGCGATTGGAACCCCGCTAACATGGACCGAAACCGAAGCTATTCCTCTGGCTACTTTGGATCAACAGCTAGATACGATTCCAAACCTCATTACCGCCGCTCCATTATCCAGAGGCTCAGTGCCATCTCCCATCCCTCCTGCATTTCGCCGCGCTTCTATTCCTCTCTCTCAACTCCACGGTAACACCGCTCTCGTCCCCATCGTAAACCGAATCCCCATTCCTGATGTCCTGTTAGGAAATAAAAGTTCATTTGCAGGATTCACAGCACTCGAATCCGAACCCGATCAGAATTCCTACCCTCTCATCGCCATCTGGGATGATCGCGTGGTTCTATCTTTTCATCTTCTTGCCGCACTCAACCATCTAAACATCCCCCCGTCCTCCATCCAAATCCATATCGGTCGCCACATCCATCTCGGAAAAAAATCTTACTACATCCCCATCGACAATTACGGCCGACTCAGCCTTTACCCTGAGCCCTTCAAAACCATCAAAACCATCCCGCTACCTTTTGAGAATTTAGTCGATGCAACAGATGACACATTTCATAAAAACACTTTCAAACCCATCGTCATTCGCAACACCCACTCCGCACAAGATCTTCCTGCGATCGAATATTCCAACTCACTTATCCAAACCATCACCCTTTTCGCTAACTCATCTAACGGATTTTCCATCAAATATTATTCCACCCTCACCAAAGACATCGAAATCCTTTTCATAGCCGCCATGCTTTGCTTGACTTTCGGCATCCAAAACTTCTGCCCCGGTCGAGACGCACGCATGCCACTGCTCGCATTGAGCGCTGTCACTTTCGTCCTCCATTTCCTCATCGTCCATCTCACCGCTACCTGGATCCCCACTCTTCCAATCCTAGCATCGCTCGCCGTCGCGATCTTTTTCACCCGTCGTAAAACCAATCAATACCGCCGCGGACGATTCCATTTACCCTGGTAAAATCATTGTTGTCTTGTGCCTTCTGTCTCATAGTCTTTCGTCTCCAGCCATGAATCCCGCCGAAAAAGCCGACGCCCTGATCGAAGCCCTACCCTACCTCCAGGCCTTTCGCTCGAAAACCATTCTAATCAAAATGGGCGGTTCCGCGATGGAAGATCCCGAACTCGTCGCCAACGTCATGCGCGACATCACGTTCCTAGAAGTCGCCGGCATCAATCCCGTCGTCGTGCACGGTGGAGGAAAAGCGATCTCCGCTGCGATGGAACAATCCGGCATTGAAGCGAAATTCATCAACGGCCTCCGCTACACTAGCGAGGAAGCTATCGACATCGTCGCTCGCGTCCTTTCTAACGAAATCAATCCCAGCCTCGTCCGCATGATCCGCGACTTCGGCGGCAAAGCCATCGGCATTCCCGGAACCGACATCTTCCTCGGCGAGAAAATTAAATCTTACGACAAAGACGGCAAACCTGTCGACCTCGGCCGCGTGGGCGAAGTGATCGGCTGCCAACTCGATAACATGGATACCGCCCACAAAGCCGGTATCGTTCCGGTTATTTCGCCTTTGGCTTCCGAAATCGCAACCGGCAAGGCCCTCAACATTAATGCCGACCTCGCCGCCGCAGCTCTCGCGAAAGATTTGCGTGTATCAAAACTCGTTTATCTCTCAGACGTCCCAGGCCTGCTGATGAATCCCAAAGATCCTTCCTCGCTCATCCAATCCATCAACGTCGAAACCGCCAACGCCCTCATCGCAGACGGCACGATCTCCGGCGGAATGATTCCTAAAATTCATTCCGCTATCGACGCTCTCAAAGCTGGCGTTCGCAAAGTGCACTTTGTCGATGGCAGACTTCCTCACGCTCTTCTGTTAGAAATCTTCACCGATGGTGGTATCGGCACTGAGGTGACGTTGTAAAATAAAATGGAGATCAATCCATTCCACTTTTATACTGCTGATAGTTTTCTACGAAAAACTTCTTCCGATCGCGCATCTGCAAAATAACAACCGCGATCAAAGAGAAGATGAACAGCATCAACGAAAGCATCAATCCCTCCAATAGAGTGACAAGATAGAATTCCATAAACGCGATCTGCACACCATGCACCGCACTACCCCTACCCATGAACCCAGCGATATAAGCTTCGTGCCCCAGCAATTCAAAGAGCTTAGCCACAGCAGTTGACGCAAGATTGCCACACCAAAAATCTGGAGTATAAAGCAAAAATATTCCCGTAGGCACCGCCAGAGTCGTAATGATGGAACAGATCATTCTTAAAATGAGACCGACCCTTAAAGCCCTAGATAACAAACTATCTTTCCGCGTTAACGGCCCTGGCAAAGAGGTCAACACCGAGTAGCCGATCACAAATGTCGCAATCGCAGCCAGCATCGCCAAATGAGCCGTTGGGTTTGCAGCCTGCTTAAGCCAAACCATCACAATCAGATAACTGGGCAATGCGCTAATCGCGCAATGGAGAGCCCAAAATTTCAATTTTCCCTTAAAAACATCTATAAACCCCAGTCCGTCCATACCGACATCCTGAGATTTTAGCTGATCTGGGTCAATCCCCCCTTCAGCAAACTCTTGCCCCAAAGGCTCCTCTCCGCTATCCCCTTGCCCGCCCATGAACGAGCAAATCGCCAACATCCAATCTTCCGCCCTCGAATTGATCGCCGCCGCCAATGATGCGCGCGCTCTCGATGATGCCCGTGTCGCCGTTCTCGGTAAAAAAGGCACCCTCACCCTTGCAGGCACTTTGATCAAAGATGTCCCCAACGAGGAAAAGGCGGCCTTCGGTCAATCTCTCAACACCGCTCGCACCGCAATCACTTCCGCACTCGAAACCAAACAAGCCGCCATCCAGGAAATCGCCGACCGCGCAGCACTCTTGGGTATCGATCTCACTCTTCCTGCCCGCTCCCTTTCCACAGGCGCTCTTCATCCCCTCACGCTGATTCGTGATGAGGCGATCCAAATTCTCCGCCGCATGGGCTTCGCCCTCGCTGATGGCCCTGAAATCGAAGACGAATACCATTGCTTCGATGCCCTCAACACTCCCGCCGATCACCCCGCGCGAAACGAAAAAGATACGTTCTATTTCAACTCCGGTAAACTTCTCCGCACTCACACCTCCAGCGTCCAAATCCGAACGATGGAAAAATCCACTCCCCCAATCCGCATCATCGCACCTGGCTCTGCCTATCGTCGTGATGAAATCGATGCCACTCACCTTTCGGTCTTCAACCAACTCGAAGGCCTCTTCGTGGATACCGATGTCACCCTTCCCGATCTAAAAGGCACTCTTGAATATTTCTTCCGTGAAATGTTCGGCACCTCCACCGAAGTTCGTTTCCGCCCACACTTCTTCCCCTTCACCGAGCCATCGTTTGAGATCGATGTGAAACTCCAAGTGAAAGGCCAAGAGCCACGTTGGATCGAAGTCGCCGGCTGCGGCATGGTCGACCCCGCCGTTTTCGAATCCATCAACGCCACCCGCAAAGACAATGCTCTCGATCCTAAAAAAATCACCGGCTTCGCCTTCGGCATGGGCTTAGACCGCCTCGCTATGATCCGCTGGGGCATCAAGGACATCCGCCTCCTCATCGAAAACGACACCCGCTTCCTCAAACAGTTTGCTTAACATCGTGATCGAAGATTGATGATCGAAGATTGAAGATAGAAAACGATGAATTCGGAACAGTTTGGATATAAAAAGTTAAGAATCTGGCAAGACGCTAGAGATTTGACGATTTCGATTCATCAAATGACTCTTAAACATATTCCCAAATTTGAGATGTATGAAGAAGGTTCACAAATACGCCGTAGTATTAAATCCGTAAAATCGAACATTGTTGAAGGATTTGGACGCCGCCGCCACAAGGCTGAATACATACGATTTCTGGACTTCTCTTACGCATCAGCGCTCGAAACACTTGATCATCTTGAAACCCTTCACGAGACCGAATCTCTTACTAATACAGAACTTTTCTCTTCTCTTAGCGAGCAACTAACACATCTCTCACGCTCTATCTTCCAGTTCACCAAAGGTGTAAATCTCTACCACAACGAAGATCGTGCTTAATGCATTTTCTTCCATCCACAATCCTCAATCTCCAATCCTCTATCTAGACCCTAAGACTATGAATATTTCGCTCAACTGGCTCTCCTCACACGTGGATCTAAACGGAAAGGCTATCCCTGAAATCTCCGATCTCTTCACCTTCGCGGGCGTTGAGGTTGAAGGCATCGTTACCAAAGGCATTGCCTCCGATAAAATCGTGGTCGCGCAAATCAAAGAAGCCGTTCAGCACCCGGATGCAGACAAACTCAAAGTCACCCAAGTCGATGCAGGCGAAGGCCAACTCCGCCAAATCGTTTGCGGAGCGAAAAATTACAAAGTCGGAGATAAAGTTCCTTGCTGCCTTCCTGGCGCACAACTTCCCGCAGGCTTCACCATCGGTGAAACCAAAATGCGTGGAGTTGAATCCAAAGGCATGCTCGCCGCCGCTGAAGAAATCGGACTCCCAAAAGGTGAAGACGGCCTGCTTATTTTACCCGAAGATTCTCCGATCGGAGTGCCTGTAAAAACTCTGTTCGATTCCGACACTCTGTTAGAACTTGAAGTCACACCCAACCGCCCCGATCTCCTCTCCCACGCCGGTATGGCGCGTGAGCTCGCGACTTTGCTGAAAACTCCTCTCATCAAAGGGAGCGCGGGCGTCTCGCCCGCATCCACAACACCCGCTCCTTCGACCTTCATCAAACTCGAAGCCGCCGCCGCTTGCCCGTTCTACGCCGCAACCCGCATCGACAATGTCACGGTCACCGAAAGCCCAGAATGGCTCAAGCAACGCCTCACATCGATCGGCCTACGCCCTATCAATAACATCGTCGATATCACCAACTACGTCCTTCACGAAACCGGACAACCTTTACACGCCTTCGACGCCGCGAAAGTCTCTGGAGCCATCGTCATCCGCCAAGCGAAAGACGGCGAATCTTTCAAAGCCCTAGACGAATCCGAACACGTTCTAACAACTGAGGATCTCCTCATCTCTGACGAATCCGGTGCCGCCCTCGCCCTCGCCGGTGTGATGGGTGGACTCGATAGCGGCGTTACTGAATCCACCACTTCCATCATTCTCGAGTCAGCCTACTTCACTCCATCAGGCATACGCCGCACCTCGCGCCGTACCGCACTTTCATCAGATTCCTCCTATCGCTACGAACGTGGAATCGATCCACAAGGCGTCCTCCCAGCCGCCGCTTTAGCCATCAGCCTACTGGAGAGCCGTTCTCCAAACGGCTGCCTCACCCAATCCGCAGGCACACTCCCTCCAGCACCCGCTCCCGTTTCCCTTGATCTCGACAGACTACATCATCTGTTAGGTAACTCCATTTCCACGGAAGCGGCAGAAGAAATCCTCACCCGCCTTGGCCTCACCAAACAAGCCGATGGCACATGGCTCATTCCATCGTTCCGCCAAGACCTCACTCGCCACATCGATCTCGCAGAGGAAATCACCCGCGTCCACGGCCTCGCGAATGTGCCATCCCGTTTCCGCGCCACTCTCGTTCCTACCAGTGAAGTCGATGCAGCATACGATGCGGATATGATCCTGCGTCGCCGCCTCGCTTCGCTCGGCCTTTACGAGTCTCAAACCATCAAGCTTATTTCCGAAGCGCAGCTCCCAGACATCCTTCCACTCCGCCCGCTCCAAGAGGGCGACCTCATTCGCGTCAAATCCCCTCTCAGCGAGGACCACGCAATCATGCGTCCATCCATCGTCCCTGGCTTGGTCTCATCCGCTGAACGCAATGCTCGCCAACAAGCGAAATCGATTCGCTTGTTTGAAATGGGTCGCGTCTTCCGCAACGCAGGTGGCGGCAAAGCAGTCGACCAAGAAAGCGACAGCCTTGCCATTCTCATTTCAGGAAATGCCGATCCCGCTTCATGGTCTAACAAAGACCGCGCCGCTGATCTCTATGATGCCAAAGCCATCCTCTCCGCTCTACTTCCAAATCAAACGATTTCACTCAAACCCAAAGACCGCGAAAATTTCGCACTCGGTGCAGAAATCAAAGCAGGCGACCAAACCATCGGTGTCTTCGCTAGATTACTTCCTTCGCGCGAACGCACTTTGGATTTCACATCCCCAGTTTTCGTTGCGGAACTCGATCTAGCAAAACTTCGCAAACTCATCTCTGCGAAATCTCAGGTCGATGATCTCCCTCAATTCCCCGGCTCCACTCGCGATGCCGCGATGGAACTTTCTATCAGCACTCCGAACGCCGACATCGAAGCCATTCTTGAAAAAGCCAATGAGCCTCTGCTCATCTCTTACGAATGCTTCGATCTCTTCACCGATCCATCAGGCCAAAAAATCGCCGCAGATCGCAAATCCATCGCTTACCGCTTCAACTACCGCGCCGCAGATCGCACCCTAAAAGCCAATGAAGTGGATGCGGCTCACCAGAATATATTGAAGCTGCTAAAAACGATTAATGGGCTGGAATATAGATAGTTTCCACTGGGACCGCGAGTCTGTGACTCGCACCCTCATGAATAGCAAATAAGCATCATGAAATAATCCATATTCCTTCTCATCAACCAGCGAGTCACAGACTCGCGCTCCCACCCCCCCAATCATGCAGAAGCCACACAATCACAAAGGCTGGCACTCACGCGGCTACCTTCCCCACCTCGATACTCCCGATATCATCCAATCTATCACCTTCCGCCTTAATGACTCATTACCCAAAAAGGTGATTGATAGATGGAAACAGGAATTAGAAAATGTCGCATCAAAAGATAAATCAGAGTCGGAAAAAATTCTTCACAACAGGATAGCCAAGCTTGAAGATGCGGGACACGGCTCTTGTCTTCTACGCAATCCAACTTGCGCAGATATAGTTCAAAATGCACTCCTTCACTTTGACGCAAAGCGTTATCGTTTGCTGGAATGGTGCATCATGCCGAATCACGTGCATGTAATCATTCACTGTCCAGACGGAACCCAAATCGGTGAAATCGTGAAAAGTTGGAAAACTCATAGTGCGCGAGAAATCAATCGAGTCCTTCTCAGACAAGGCAGCCTATGGTCACATGATTATCACGACCGCTACATCCGGGACTCGGTTCATCTGATAAATGTCAGAAGCTACATACGTAATAATCCAGTAAATGCCGGTCTATGCCTAAGCCCTGAGAAATGGCCATGGAGCAGCGCAAGCCAGACTGGGACCGCGAGTCCGTGACTCGCACATGACTAAGATGTCAAAGCTCTATCTCATGGGCAGAATTTTTATCTCGGCATGGCATGCGAGTCACAGACTCGCGCTCCCAGTGAAGATAACACCTCAAGAAAATTATATCGACTTCACCTATCCCATGTTAAAACCCCAGCAGCCCATGGATCAACCCTCATCACCTGCGCCTCAGCCTTCGCGATGTTCACGCGGGATCGATTTTCTTCATAAAGTCAGAAAGGCAATCGATAGGGATCACCTACCCATCGCAGCTGCCGGAGTAGCGTTCTTCCTCATGCTTGGGATCTTCCCAGGACTCGCCGCCCTCTTCTCGGTTTATGGTTGGCTCTCAGATCCGCTAGAGATTGAGCGCCAATTGCAGGATGAATCGGGCGTTCTACCACACGAAGTCCACCAAATCATGCTCACCCAAGTGCGGATGGTTGCAAGTGATAACAAAACCGCCGGCTTAGGAACCATCCTCAGCGTGATCATTGCCATCTGGGCCGGATCGTTTGCTATGAGAGGACTGATCCAAGGATTGAACATCGTTTTCAGCCAGTCCGAGAAACGAAAATTTATCAGCCTGCAAATCGCTTCGCTGATTCTAACCGTTTTACTTCTATTGGTTATCGCATCAGCCATTTTCCTCATCGCCATCATTCCTGTCTACGCTCGTATGCTTCCAGGCGATGAATACTCTCTAAAAATTCTCGGACTACTGAGATGGCCTTTCCTACTCACCATCATCATGTTCATGCTCGCCTTGATCTATCGCTTCGGCCCCTCTAGGCATCAAGCCGCCTGGAAATGGATCAGCCCGGGTGCCATTGTCGTCACCCTGCTCTGGTTAGTCGCTTCCGCTGTGTTTTCCTACTACGTCGGCAACTACACTTTCTACCTCAGCACCTACAGCTCTCTGGGCGCCATCGTCATCCTGATGCTTTGGCTCTACATCACCGCCTTCCTCATCCTCCTAGGCGCAGAAATCGATCAAGCACTGAAGAAGAGTGAATGATGAAACTATGAGAGGACGATTTGGAGTCGCTTTGCCATTGTAGCTGTGGCGTCCAACCGCACGCCGTTATCAGAAAATCCTGCCCCAACAATCCACCTAACCGGAAACTCTAGCTTCAATCTGTTCCGCTACAGGGGGACTCTTACATTCGTGCATCTAGTGACACTTTGGTGCGCTAGTAGGGTGCGGCTCAATTGCTTTAGATTGACGAATTAACCTTTATCTTAAAGGAAAACGCTGGAGGCGGAGGTGGGAATCGAACCCACGAATGACGGTTTTGCAAACCATTGCCTTACCACTTGGCGACTCCGCCGTTACCGGCGTGGGAGGCGATTGATTACGTGGGATAGTGCCCCCTGTCAATGCTGGGATTTCCAGAAAAATGATTCATAGTAAATTCTTCCACTAGCGAAGGTGGATTTTCTGCCTATTCTCTGCTCGTGCCAAAGAAATCGGGAAAATTCCAAGAAATCGCCTTGCTCAAGAAATCAAGCCCCAGCGCGAAGCCAACCAAGAACCAAGAACTAGGAATTAGGAACTGCATTTCCCTCCGCGGTTGCCGTCAGCACAACCTCAAAGGCATCGATCTCGATATTCCGCTCGGTAAACTGACCGTTGTCACTGGACCATCGGGATCGGGAAAATCCTCCCTCGCCTTCCACACCCTCTACGCTGAGGGACAACGCCGCTACGTTGAGACATTTTCTCCCTACGTCCGGCAGTTTTTCGATCGAATGGATAAACCAGATGTCGATTCGATCACAGGCATTCCCCCAGCCATCGCGATTGAGCAAAAAAACCACGTCCGAACCACCCGCTCAACAGTTGGGACACTTACGGAAATTAACGATTATCTAAAACTTCTCTTCGCGCGTCTCGCGGTCGGTTATGATCCTGTCACAGGGGATGAGATCCGACCCGATTCCGCCGACTCCGCCGCCGCATGGGCGAAAGAGCATTTGAAAGGTGAGGACATTCTCATCACCTTTCCCATCCCGGTCGCAAAAGACACGCAAGCCAGCGAACTATTCCCCTTCCTAAACTCTCAGGGCTATCTCCGAGTTCTCATTAAAAATGAAATTCTGCGAACCGATGAAACACCGCCTGCAAAACTACCCCCTTCCCTACTCATCGTTCAGGATCGTTTGAAAAACACTCCTGCAAATTTCTCCCGACTTCTTGAAGCACTCGAAGCCGCCTTTTATCTCGGAAAAGGCCACGCATCCATCATTCATCCCAAGCGATCACAAGCCTTCTCTAACACTTGGAGCAATCCAAAAACGGGTTTCACCCTCCGCCCGCCAACGCCCGGACTTTTCTCTTTCAACTCTCCCCTCGGTGCTTGTCCGAAATGCCGTGGATTTGGACGCATTATCGGTATCGACTTAGAAAAATCTATCCCAGATCCCACACTCAGCATCAAACAAGGTGCGATCAAACCTTTCCAAGGAGAGCGTGGAGAAGAATGTCAGCGAGATCTCATCCGTAACTGCAAAGAACGCGGGATCGACCTCACCACCCCATGGGAAGATCTCGATGAAGACACTCAAGAATGGATCTACTATGGAGACCGTAGAACAAACTCGCCTGAAGAATTAGAAGAACTCTGGAAATCTGGCGGTTGGTATGGAGTAAAAGGTTTTTTCGATTGGATGGAAACGAAAGCATACAAGATGCACGTCCGCGTGTTCTTATCCCGTTACCGCTCCTATACCACCTGCGATGCCTGTCGCGGCAAACGCCTACAATCCGAAGCCCTCTGCTTCAAAGTCGAAGGACAAACGCTACCTGAAATCTGGGCGCTTCCGATCTCCGATCTACTTCCGTGGTTTTCTTCACTGCTCACTGCTCACTGCTCACTCGGCACTTCTACCGACAGCACTCTCAAACTCGTCCTAACAGAAATCCACTCCCGCCTGCATTACCTTAATGAAGTCGGACTCTCTTATCTCACACTGGATCGTCAAACTCGAACCCTTTCTGGAGGCGAAGTCGAACGAGTGAACCTCACCACATGCCTGGGTGCTTCTCTGACCGGCACCTTGTTTGTTCTCGATGAACCTACGGTCGGCCTTCATCCGCGGGACATCGACCGACTCGTCGGCATCATGCATGGCCTACGCGACAAGGGTAACACCCTCGTTGTCGTCGAGCACGAGCAAACTGTCATGCAAGCAGCCGACAACCTCGTCGACATCGGCCCAGGCGCAGGCCAGCACGGAGGCAAAGTCATCTACCAAGGGAGCGTGGGCGTCTCGCCCGCACTAAAAAAATCAAAAATCAAAAATCCACAATCATCAATCGTCAATCCATCTTCCATTGGCACTCTCCCATGGCTCACCGGAGAAAGATCCATCGCAATCCCGAAAAATCGTCGCAAACCTGGCAAAGCAAAACTCACTATCAAAGGCGCAACCCGCCACAACATCCGCAAGTTGGATGTCGATCTTCCACTCGGACTTTTCGTCTGTCTAACAGGTGTTTCTGGATCTGGAAAATCCACTCTAGCTCACGAAATCATTTTTCAAAACATCGCTCGTAAACTTGGCATTGAAACTCAAGAGGAGGCTGCACCTATCAAAGAAATATTAGGCACACAGTATCTAAGCGGTGTCGAGCTCATCGACCAAACGGCAGTTGCTCGCACACCACGATCAACGCCAGCGGTTTTCCTTGGAGCATTTGATTACATACGTCAGCTATTCTGCGAAACTGATGCCGCGAAATCAGCAGCTCTCAAACCTGGCTTCTTTTCCTTCAATTCTGGTGAGGGTCGTTGCGATCGCTGCGCAGGAAATGGCTATGAGAAAGTTGAGATGCAGTTTTTATCTGATCTCTTCGTCACTTGTCCTGACTGCAATGGTCGCCGCTACAAATCCTCCACGCTCGATTACAGGTGGAACGGAAAATCCATCGCCGATGTCCTTGACCTCACGACAACGGAAGCCGTGGCGACGGTTTTTCAAGTCCGCCGCAGCCTTGGCGAAGGAGCAAATCGCCAAGTCAATCAATCAAAAAAAGAGCTCCGCCTCATAGAAGAAATTCAAAAGTCTCTCGCGCCTCTGCTACAGGTTGGCCTCGGATATCTCAAACTCGGCCAAGCTCTCAACACCCTCTCCGGCGGCGAATCTCAACGCCTGAAACTCTGCCAACTCTTGTCCTCTTCCTCTTCCTCTTCCTCTTCCTCTTCCTCTCGCCTCTCCGCTCTCCGCTCTAAGCTATTAATCCTCGATGAGCCAACGACTGGCCTTCACTTTTCTGATATCGAAAATCTGTTAGGTGTTTTTCAAAAGCTTGTTGATTCGGGACACTCCCTGCTTGTGATTGAGCACAATCTCGACGTCATCAAATCCGCCGACTGGATCATCGACCTCGGCCCAGAAGCAGGAAAACACGGCGGCCAAATCGTCGCCACTGGCACGCCGGAAGAAATCGCAAAACACAAATCGCCTACGGGTCATTACCTCAAAGCAGCCCTCTCCGGGAACACGAGTCTCCAGACTCGCTCTTCTCCCCAATCCCCAATCTCCAATCTCCAATCCCAAATATCTCTTCGCGGCGCCCGTCACCATAACCTCAAAAACATCTCCGTCGATATCCCGCGCGATCAACTCGTCGTCATCTCCGGGCTATCGGGATCAGGCAAATCCACCCTCGCTTTCGACATCCTATTTGCCGAAGGTCAGCGTCGATTTCTCGATTCGATGTCAGCCTATGCTCGCCAATTTGCCGAGCAGCTTGAGAAACCTGAAATCGATCAGCTACAAGGCCTACCTCCAACAGTCGCTATTGAACAGCGAGTGTCGCAAGGCGGAGGAAAATCCACGGTTGCGACGGTTACCGAGCTATGGAATTTCATTCGATTACTCTACTCCAAGCTCGGCACCTTGTATTGCCCTGACTGTAACGTCCCTGTGGAAAAACAATCTCTGGCAGCGATTGAAAATTATATTCTTAAAGAACTCAAAAAAGGTCCTGTTAAGATTCTCGCTCCCTTGATCAGAGGAAAAAAAGGCTATCACACAGAAATCGCCGAGTGGGCGATCAAGCATGGATTTACGACTCTTCTAGTAGATAAGCAATTCAAACAAGCCGAAGATTTCACCCGTCTCGAACGCTTCATCGAACACGATATTGATGTCTTGGCGGCGGATTTTATCCGTCATGCCAAACCAAAAGATCTAGCAGACGTCGTCACCCGCGCTCTTCAAATAGGCAAAGGCCTGATCAAACTCTTCACTGCGGATAAAAAATTCATCTTACTTTCCACTCAAGCGAGTTGCCCTTGCTGCAACCGCTCGTATGAAGAACTGGATCCTCGTCTGTTCTCATTCAACTCCCCGCATGGTTGGTGCAAGGAATGCCGAGGGCATGGCAGAGTTCCAAAAAGACGCCAGCATCTAGATATCTCACGCTTTGATTCGGTCCTCGAAGCCGAACTCGATGCGGATCGCTCCATCGAGCGCATGGAAGATACGGAACTGATTATTTGTCCAACATGTAACGGCTCGCGGATTAACTCGATTGGTGCGGCAGTGAGGTTGAAAGACACCTCTATTGCCAAACTCTCTCAACTATCCATTTTCGAAGCATCATCCCACTTCGAAGGTCTCAAATTTACTGAATCACGGGAAAAACTCATCTCACGCGACATCATTCCAGAAATTTCCCAGCGCCTCTCTTTTCTCCAAGAAGTCGGGCTGGGTTATCTTCACCTGAATCGTTCGGGCAACACCCTGTCTGGCGGCGAATCACAGCGCATCCGCCTTGCCGCACAGCTCGGCTCCAACCTACGCGGTGTGCTTTATGTCTTGGATGAACCCACCATTGGTCTCCACCCACGCGACAACGCAGCCCTATTAAAAACCCTTACCGCACTCCGCGATCAAGGCAACTCAGTCATCATCGTCGAACACGACGAGGATACGATCGCAGCGGCAGATCATCTCATCGATCTAGGACCCGGTGCAGGGCGTTTGGGTGGCGAAATTGTTTTCGAAGGAAAGCCTCCTCTTCTAAAAAATCAAAAATCAAAAAACGTCAATCATCAATCATCAATCACCTCCCCCACCCTCCGCGCGCTTTTAAACCCGATTATCCACCCCACCCGTGGCGAACGCCGAACGGTTAGCAAATCCCACCCGTTTCTGAAAATCACCAGCTGTAACGCGAACAACCTGAAGAATATCGATGTCGCAATCCCAATTTCACGCCTCACTGTTCTAACAGGAATTTCAGGTTCAGGCAAATCCACGATTATGCATCAATGCATTGCCGTAGCAGCGATCACTGGTCGCCGTTCTTCAACAAAAAAACCTTTCGGCAAAGTCAGTGGTGAGAAATCCATCAAAGCCATCTACGAGGTCGATCAATCACCGATTGGAAAAACCTCTCGTTCCTGCCCAGCGACTTATGTGAAAGTATTCGATCACATTCGCGCGCTATTCGCCCAACTTCCTGAGGCGCGCATGCGTGGTTTTGATGCATCGCGTTTCTCGTTCAACACCGAAGGTGGTCGCTGCCCGAACTGCAAAGGCAACGGTCGGGTGAAACTTGAAATGGATTTCCTGCCATCGACATGGGTGCATTGTGAGGAATGCAACGGCCTGCGATACAATCCCGCGACTTTAGAAATCACATTCAAAGGAAAAGATATCGGTCAAGTTCTAGCCATGACCATCGATGATGCGTCGATCTTCTTCGAATCTCAACCACGCATCTCCGCCCCACTCAAGCTGATGGCAGATACTGGATTGAGCTATCTTCAGCTTGGCCAACCCTCACCCACTCTCTCAGGCGGCGAAGCTCAGCGCATTAAACTTGTCTCCGAGCTTATCAAGGGCCGAGGAACTAAAGCCACCCTCAACAACGCTAGTTTAACCACCCGCAATCTCTATCTCATCGAAGAACCAACGGTCGGCCTCCATCACGAAGACATTCGACGCCTGATCGACATCCTCCATCGCCTCGTCGACGAAGGCCATACGGTTGTCGTCATCGAACACCACATGGCCGTCGCTGCGGAAGCCGATTGGATTTTAGACATCGGCCCAGAAGCTGGAGAAAACGGAGGTCAGATTGTTGCGCAGGGAACTCCTGAAACGATTACCAAATCCAAAACATCCCGAACCGCACCGTTTTTGAAAGCTTCCCTCACAGTGGGTAAATAGCTAAATTAAAATCACCTAATTTTCAAAGAGTCTAACCACAGAGACACAGAGGTCACAGAGAAAATAAGTAATAATAATATAATCGTTACATTATTGGATATGACCTTATTAAATCTAAAAATTATTTTGCTTTCACAGATTCATATCTCTGTGTTCTCCGTGTCTCTGTGGTAAAAAATCTTCCAATCATGAAACCCAATATCTTCATCCTCATGGGCGTTGCCGCTGTGGGTAAAACCACATTGGGAAGAGCCCTAGCGAATGCGACCGGTGGATTATTTTTGGACGGTGATGATTTTCACTCCGCCGCTAATCGTGAAAAGATGGCAGCTGGCATGGCGCTCACGGATGAGGATCGAAAAAATTGGCTAGAATCTATTGCTAGACTCATCACGGATCACTCAAGTGATTCTACCCCCACCTTCATCGCCTGCTCGGCCTTGAAACAAAGTTACCGTGATATTTTAATCTCTGCAAATCCTTCGCTTGCCTTCCTTTTTCTCACCGCCGATCCCGAAACGCTCCGCAAACGCATCACCACCCGCTACGAATCCGGCGAGCATTTCATGCCTCCCTCCCTTTTAGATTCCCAGTTAGCGACTTTAGAACCACACGCCGATGCGCTGGAACTCGATTCATCCAAGCCCATTTCGGAGTTGATCTCACTGGTTAAGGAGAAATATCCAGCACTTGCTTGAAATTTGAAATTTGTGATTTGAAATTTCCTCCCTACGCTCATGCCCGAATGGATCAAGTCGTCATCCGCGGTGCGCGTCAGCATCATTTGAAAAATCTCACGGTATCGATACCGAAGGGGAAATTCACCGTCATTACTGGCCCATCGGGATCGGGGAAGTCCTCGCTTGCCTTCGATACGCTCTATGCTGAGGGGCAGCGCCGATATGTAGAATCGCTTTCTGTTTACGCACGACAGTTTCTCGCTCAGTTAGAAAAGCCAGATGTGGATTCGATTGAAGGCCTGAACCCAGCGATCGCGATTGAACAACGCGTCGGCGGGCTTTCACCGCGTTCGAATGTGGCATCGACCACGGAAATCTATGATTACCTGCGCATCATCTGGGCAGCCATAGGTGTTCCGCATGATCCCGTAACGGGCGAGGCGATGAAACGCATGGGTCCTGAAGAAATCATCGCTGAACTCAGTTCACAACCTGAGGGAACCAAACTCATTCTTCTCGCCAGTGTTCCAGAAGCTGAAACGCAAGAACCTGAGCGCTTACTCGGTGACCTTCAACGCCAAGGCTTTATTCGCATTCGTTTGAACGGGGAGATTCAGGAAATCAGCGAAGTAAAATTCGATACTCCGAGCCCACATCAAATTGAAATCGTCATCGATCGCTTGGTCATCCGCGATGGCATTGCCTCGCGTCTAGCAGATTCTATTGAACTCGCGCTCCGCCTTTGTGGTGCTGAGACAAAAGTTTTATTAATGAAGCCTAGTGAAACCGATTATCGCGAGCTCACTTTCCAAACTTCTTACCGCAATCCACGCACGGGTGAAATTTTCGGCGATCTCTCGCCCCGCCATTTTTCTTTCAACACCCTAGAGGGAGCCTGCCATCAATGCGAAGGTATGGGTTGCCCTACCTGCAACCACCTCCGTCTCAAAAAAGAACTCCAGTTTGTTAAAGTGTCCGTGGCAGAAATCGAAGCGGAGCGGAGACGGACGGATAAGATACATTCAAATCCTTCGTCAAATTTTATCCGCCATGCCAAACTTCCAGCAAGTCTCGGCATCATGGAATTCTGCCAACTAGGAATCGACGAAGCAAAGATCTGGATTTCTTACTTAAAATCCAACCCCTCCCCCATCAACGAGCTCGCCGCCGAAGTAGAAAAGCGCCTGACTTTTCTTGAAGACGTTGGGCTTGATTATCTAACCCTCGATCGTTCTTCAGGCACACTTTCTGGCGGAGAAGTCCAACGCATCAAACTCGCCACCCAACTTGGAGCAGGACTATCCGGCGTGATCTACGTTCTCGATGAGCCAACCATCGGCCTGCATGCAGCTGATACTAAAAAACTCATCTCCGCGATTATCCGACTTCGAGACATCGGAAACACGATAGTTGTAGTAGAACATGACGAAGATATCATACGCGCTGCTGATCACCTCATCGATATGGGCCCGGGCGCCGGCACACACGGCGGAGAAATCTTAGCCGAAGGTCCACCCTCATCCATCCAGTCCCCCACCGGAAAATGGCTACGCGGCCAGATTCCTCGCTTCTCAAATCGAAGATCAAAAATTGTCAATCATCAATCGTCAATCAAGATAGTCGGCGCGCGCGAACACAACCTAAAAAATCTAACAGTCGACATCCCGCTCCACCAAGTCGTCGTTATTTCCGGTCCTTCCGGCTCAGGAAAATCCACGCTCGCAAATGACATTTTAGGGAAAGCACTCGCCAAACATTTCCACAAAGCCAAAGAAGAACCCGGCGCTCATGATTCGATCAGCGGATTTGAATCCATCGAAAAATTCATCCTCGTCGATCAATCATCCATCGGCCGCTCTCCGCGTTCCAATCCCGCGACTTTCATGGGTGCGTTCGATTTGATTCGCGATCTCTTTGCGAAACTCCCTCTCGCGAAGCAACGTGGCTATGGCAAAGGCCGATTCTCCTTTAACGCCAAAGGCGGTCGCTGCGAGCGCTGCCAAGGCAACGGCCAGCTCAAAATCGAAATGCATTTTCTACCAGATGCATGGACAGAATGCCCGGCTTGCCTTGGAAAACGTTTCAATCGCGAAACCTTGGAGATCACCTATAAAGGAAAATCCATCGCAGAGATTCTGGAACTTTCGGTCGCCGACGCAAAAGCTCACTTCCGTCCGATTCCCAAACTCTACCGAATGCTCCACACCATGGATGAACTCGGACTCGGCTACCTCGCTCTGGGGCAAGCTGGAAATACCCTTTCCGGCGGCGAAGCTCAACGCCTGAAACTCGCACTCGAACTGTCCAAACCTTCTTCTTCTCACACACTCTATCTTTTCGATGAGCCGACCACAGGTCTCCACTTCGGCGATGTCGAAAAACTTCTAACTGCCATCTTCAAATTACGCGATGCGGGTCACTCTGTTTTAATCATCGAACATCACCCAGACGTCATCGCCAATGCTGACCACCTAATTCAGCTCGGCCCAGGTGGCGGAAAACATGGTGGGAGATTGGTTTGATGGCGGCGAAATTCATTCGCCAATTTACTCCTTAGGCCACGGCATACTCTTACCGGTTTCTAAAAGTGTTTTTAAAGAAGAAGCAATGATTGGCCAGCCACCAGTAATGTCGGTGAATGCCTGATTTTTTTCTTCAAATCCTGTATGAGAAATCGTCAGCGCACACATTGCATCACCAATTGCTTTAATTTCGTATGACACACGGGTCTCTGTGTTTTCTTTGTTAGCAAACTTGAAGGTATGCACCAAAGTTTTCGGAGCCTCAAACTCAACAATCGTGCCAGTGATCATCTCCTTATCCACTCCATAGCTGATCTTACCACCTTTCTTTAGCTCTAAAGTATGCAAAGGAACCATGTAGTATTGATCGACCAACTTTTTCTCGGTCAATGCACTCCAAACATCAGCAGCAGGTTTTGCGATCAAGATCGTATAGTGAAATTCAGGTTTCATAGGTTCTGCGTGAATGCAAGTAGTTGTAGCTACTGCTAGTATAGAAATTAAAAGAGCAAATTTGATGCTAAGCTTTTTCATGGGATAATCTGAATAAGAAAATATGACGAATACGAATGAACGGAATTTTTCTCAAAAGCGAGAATCTTTTCGATGAGCCGACCACTTAATTCGACTTTGACCAGGCGGCGGAAAAATGGCGGGCGATTGGTTTGATGTATTGAATGGGGACGCTTAGTCTGATGACTATCAGTGTCCATCGGTGTTCATCAGTGGTTTAATTCAATATCTTTGACCCCCTCAATACTTCGTCACCGCACTGCGCTCATCCGCTACATTTGGCTCGGGTATTTTCGCTGTGACTTCTGAAATTTTCTCACATGTCTCCTTCCACTTCGCATCCGACCACGTCAGGGGCGCGAACATTTTTTTGCGAAACCTAGCGAGTCGTTCTTTTGCTTCGTCTCGCATCCAGATCGGGAGTTCACCAATGGCTTTTGCAGCGATCTCTGCGGAATCGGTTTGATGACAGATCATCGCTAAATCATTGCCTGCGGAAATCGCCAGTTTCACATCTTCGCCGCGCCCGTAGCGTTTGCCAATAGCACCCATATCGAGGTCATCGGTTAGAATAAGATGTTTATCAAACCCAAGCTGATCACGTAGCCATTGGTTGATGATGCGTTTTGAGAGCGATGCGGGGAAATCCGGATCGACATTTGGAAAACAAACATGCGCGAGCATCACGGCATCGAGCTCAGGCATGAGAGCTGTGTAGGGAATGACATCCTCTTTCATCATCTCATTGATCGTTGCATCTGAAATGGGAAGATCATGATGCGGATCGGATTTTGCTCGTGCGCAGGCAGGAAAGTGTTTTCCGCAACCTAATATGCCGTGCTTGCGCATCCAGCGATTCCATACACCAGCCCGATTGATCACATCCTGCGGATCCCTACCCCAGCAGCGTTGATTCAAGCCGTTTTGCAGGCCCGGAAAATAATCCAAATCCAACACCGGCGCGAAGTTGAGATTGAAACCTAACAAACGTAGCAGATCCGCCGTTAAAGCTCCCGCCCATGCAATCTGCTCAGCATCTGGCTTTGCGGCAAACGCCACAGCCGATGGTAGAGAAGGTGCAAATGCCTTGGTGCGTTCGACGCGACCACCCTCTTGATCGATCGCCAAAATCGGCTCATCCACACACAAGCCGCGCAGATCATCCGTCAGCCGTCGCACCTGCGTGGAACTCTCGATGTTCCGACTAAATAAAATAAACCCCGCTGGCTGAAGCTTCCGAAACATCGCCACCTCTTCCGAGGTCAGCTCTGGCCCTTTCACTCCCAACAACAACAACGATCCATCCATGAAACGAGGAAACTACAGGAAGAAGCGGAGAGCAAGGAGCAAGGAGAGGATAAAAATCAAAAATCGTAATCGTCGATGTTCTTGGCATCGAAAGCGATCGGTTTGCCTAGAATGATGCTGTCGCCTTCGACTTGTAGTTCTCCGAGTTTACCAGCGGTGAAGGTTTTCGCATCTTTTTCAGCGAGTTCGCCTTTAGCAAGAGCCACGCCAGCTTGCACTGCGAGATAGCCGAGGTCTTCCGGGCTCCAAAGAATGACGGCTTGTGTGACTCCTTCTTTCACGTAAGCACGATTCTCACTTGGCAATCCGAGACCAACGACTTTGACCGATCCTTTTTTCCCTGCTTGTTTCACAGCTTCAGCTGAACCTGGAACACCCGGTGAACAAACCGCGATGATCGCTTTTAAATTTGGATTCGCGCTTAGTAAGTTAGTCGCTTCTTGCTGTGCCTTGTCTTTCTGGTCATCGCACGGACGGATTCCAACCAATTTCATGTTTGGATATTTCTCTGCCTGGCGCGCTTTGATCACTTCAATCCATTCATTGAGGTTAGCAGATGTTAGAGTTCCTGTAACGATTGCAAATTCTCCTTCGGCACCAGTTAACTCCGCAGCGCTATCGATCAACTTCTCACCAATGCCTTGTGCAGTTGCTTGGTTCGCAAAATACAAGCGTGCGTCTGCTTGCGCATCGGCATCGTAGGTCACGACCTTGATCCCTGCTTGCTTTGCTTTTCTTAAAGCGGTGGAGAGCGAATCTTTGTTTTCGCATGATGCAACAATCACATCCACGCCATCGGTGATCCAGTTTTCGACGATCTCATTTTGCTTTGCAGGATCTGCATTGATTGGGCCGTCCACGCGCAAATCGATATCCAGATCTTTTGCTGCTGCTTGCGCGCCTTTTTCACAGGTCACGAAATATTGATTACCTTTGCTTTTGAGCAAAAATCCTACAGAGAGTTTTCCGCTGTCCTCAGATTTCTTGCAGGAAACCAATGCGAGCAGGGCGAATGAGATAGATAGAATGGAATATTTCATGGCTTTGTAATCTGGTTCAAGTTTGCTTTGCTGACCGCTTGGCTGCCAGCATTTTCATACAGATCGCCAACGCCAGCGCCGCAATCAATAACAAACCCGTCAGCAAGCCAGAAAGTTCCCTGGCCACACTGGAAACTTTCTCCCCGAGGATCTCGTAATCAGAAATCCTCGTCAGCCCGTTGTTCAAAATCGCTAGGGCAATCCAGCCCAGCACAGCGCCACTCACGTTACCAGCACCACCGAAGATACTGACCCCACCCAGCACCACCGCGGTGATCGCGAGCAATTCGTAGCCCATCCCCGCGTTGGCCCGTGCCTCTCCCAAGCGTGAGACTAAAATCACCGCCGCTAATCCCGCCACCGCACCCGCCATGACGTAAGTGAGGGATATATTTCGTTTCACCGGCAATCCTGCATAACGCGCGCCCTCTTCACCGTAGCCAATCGCACGCAGCGATCGCCCATAAGTCGTGTGATGCACCAGAAACCAAATCACTATACCCACCACCAGCACGATCCAAATCTGGGCAGGAACACCGAGTATATCCGAGTTCCCTAATGCGAGAAATCCATCAGAGAAACCAGAATACGATTTGGAGCCATGTGTTAACGCTTCTGCCAAACCGCGGAACAGTGAAAATGTTCCGAGAGTCACGATCAAAGGCCGCAATCCCATACCCGCCACCAAACCAGCATTGAGTCCGCCACCTAAAGCTCCAACCAAAACCGTCAAGCCTGCTGCAACTAAAGGATCGAGCCCATAAACTTTCACCAACATCCCAAACACCACCGCGCACAATCCCATCAGTGAGCCAACCGACAAATCAATTCCTCCAGTCAAAATCACCGGAGTCATCACCAATGCCAGCAAACCAATCTCTGACGAGTGCCTGAAAATATTGGATACGTTTCCAGCTGTTAGAAAATTTTGACCCAATACTTGAAACAAAATCACCTCCACCGCAATGACCGATAGCAAGATCATTTCGTGTTTTACCAACAAAGCTTTTATGGATCCCGTTTGCTTCATTTTAAATGTTTTTGCTTTTTAATCCGTATCCCATCTGCCGCCACCGCAAGCAAGATGACCAAACCTTGGATCGCTTTCTCCCAATAAGGTGGTTGATGAAAATGCGTGAGCGCTGGATTCACATTCGCCAGCAACATCATTCCTAACAACACGCCCCATAAAGTTCCCCGACCGCCCGTGATTGCGATCCCACCAACCACTGCAGCCGCAATCGCTTTCAACTCCAATCCCTCACCACTATTCGGCTGGATCTGTGGGGATTGCACCAAGTTCAACGCCGCCCCCACACCCGCCAGAACTCCCATCAAAAGAAAAACCCAAAAAGTGGTCGCTTTCGGTGCTAAACCTGCAAGTCGGGCCGCCTCTGCATCACTACCCGTCGCATATATTCGCCGACCCGAAGAAAGATTCTTCATCGCCCAAGCCATCAAGACCAATATAAGCAAGGTCGAGCCAATCACCATGGCTTGCCCAGTGCCTTGGCTCATTCCGAACCACTGCACGCCATCGGGCAGCGAGAGCAAAAGCCCTTTTTGCCAAAGCCGCAGCACCTCCTGCCAGATCACCATGGTCGCCAGGGTCACCACGATACTCGGAAGCCCGAGACCCGCGACAAGCCATCCATTTGCCGCACCCATCAATGCTCCAGCAACAAGGGCACACAACATCGCGAGCGGCATCGGCACACCTGCGGCGGCGGCGGTTCCTGCGATCACCGCACACATTCCAAATTGTGAACCGATTGAGACATCGATCTGGCGAGTGATGATCACCAATGCCACGCCCAGCGCCAAAATCAACGCAGGCATCTGTGAGGCCAAGCGCGAGATCATCGGTTGGGTGTCGAAAAAGTTCGGTGCGAAAATCGCCAACGAAATCATCAAAAGCACTAAAGCACCGCCCACGGTCAACTCGCGTGAATAGCGTTTCATGCCTTCACCTCCTCGCTACCCAATGCCGCTGCCATCACTTGTTCAGCATCCGCATGTTCGAAAATCTCCACCAGTTTTCCTCCACGCATGACCCCTATCCTATCACTCATTCCAAGAATTTCCGGAAGATCGCTGGAAATCATCAATACCGCCATACCTTGTTTTGCTAAATCTCTAACAATTCGATGAATCTCACCCTTTGCTCCAACATCCACTCCCTGTGTTGGCTCATCGAGAATCAACAATTTCGGCTGAGTCGCCAACCAACGCGCGACGCTCAGTTTCTGCTGATTCCCTCCACTCAAACTACCGCCCGGCGCTGCCAAGCTGCTGAGTTTGATTCCTAAAGCCTCCACAAATCCGCGTCCAGCCTCCGTCTCGATTCCTTTCCTTAAAATCCCGCCTTTGAACCAACGGCTGTGACTCGCCATGGTCATGTTTTCCGCAGCGGCCATTTCCAAAATCACTCCGTGTTTCCTTCTGTCCTCGGGCACATAAGCAATCCCGTGTGAAATTGCTTGTCGCGGGCTACTAATCTCTAACAATTTTCCATTGAGAGAAATCGATCCGCCATCCGCGGGTGTAATTCCAAACAACACTCGCGCCAACTCTGTCCGACCCGCGCCAACCAATCCCGCCAAACCAAAAATTTCTCCTGCCCGGATCTGAAAATTCAATCCTTCAAGCCCGCTTGCCGCACGACTGAGCGACTCAACTTTTAGCAACACCTCTCCGAGTTCATGTTCAGCTTGAGGATAAATGGTTTCCACATCGCGCCCGACCATGAGTCGTATCATCTGAGACTCATTCAAACCATTCACTGGATTTGTCCCGACGCTTTCTCCGTCTCGCAACACGGTCACTCGATCCGCTAACGCAAAAATTTCTTCTAACCGATGCGAGATATAAACCACTCCCACTCCCTGAGCTCGCAAATCCCTCACCACCTTGAAAAGCAAATGCTGTTCCTTCTGGGTCAGCGATGCCGTCGGTTCATCCATGATCACGATCCGAGCTCCAGAACCCAGAGCACACGCAATTTCCACCAACTGCTGCTCAGGCATCGATAGAGAACTCACCTCAGCCACTGGCGAAATCTCTGCGCCTATTCTTGCTAAAAGTTCTTCCGCCTTCTGCCGCCAATCACCCCATCCCACACGTTTGAAAATCCCCAACTTCTCCAAACGCAGCCCAATGTTTTCCGCCACGCTGAGATCAGGAAAAAGAGCGGGTTGCTGGTAAATGCATGCGATCCCAAGTTCTTGGGCCCTCGCTGGGGTTAGCTCTGAAATCTCTTCTCCGCCCACTTCAATCGCACCCCCATCCGGGCGATGCGCCCCCGTGATCACTTTGATCAGGGTCGATTTACCAGCACCATTCTCCCCCAGTAAGGCATGAACCTCACCCTCCACGAGCTCAAACGAAACCCCCTTCAGCGCCCGAACGGCACCGAATGATTTCTTAATTCCTGTAAGCTTAAGTAAGGTTTTCAAATCAAATGACGCCCCATAATCTTCATTTTCGAGCGGTGATCAATATTTCGTTTCAGCTCCGTTAATCCAGACTGTTTGCTGTAAATCCCGCTTCCTTAGCGTCTTAGCGGCTTTGCGCGAGATTCCTCATAATAAAATCCAGCCAACCAGAAGCATGGATCTCCGGTAGCAAAAAATCCCCCTTCACAATTCACTCTTCACCCTTCACTCTTCCACCCGTGTTCGCAAACCCTCTCGGTCTACTGTCATTACTCGCGATCCCTGCGATTCTGACGATTCATTTCCTCCAACGGAAATCGATCACGATTCCGATTTCGACGCTATTCCTACTAGACCGAACTCAACGTGAAGCGGTCTCTGGCAGACGTTTCGAACGCCTCATCCCCTCTGTTCCACTCTGGATGCAAATTTTAGCCGTGCTTCTCATCGCATGGCTCCTCTCCGAACCACGTTTCCAAAAAGAGAACTCCGTCCAACGCATCGCCATTGTCATGGACGCATCCGCCTCGATGCAGGTCTTCAAAAAAGAAGCGATCGCAACCCTCAAAAGCAAACTTCCCGATCTCCAAGGCAGCGCATCGAAAATGGAAATCGTTTTGCTTTCGGCACAACCGGGAACGGATCGAATCTACTCCGGTGAATCGGCCGAGGAATTACTCGCCGCTTTGGAAAAGTTCACCCCATCAGCTGGTGTCACCGATCCATCGTACGCACTTCGCCTCGCTCGCTCGGTTGTTTCTAATGAAGGCATCATCATCTACCTGACTGATACGCCGATTGAAAAATTGCCCTACGAAGCTCGTTTGATTTCGGTTGGCAGGCCTGTAGAGAACGTAGGCTTCACTGGGGTTTCCTTCGAGAATGTTGAAGGCGCGCTCACCTTTCGTGCAATTGTTAGAAACTACGGCACCAGCCCAGCCACGCGTTCATGGTCGCTCGTGACGAAGAACGGTCGCTCCGAACCACGCGAGTTTGAGATCAAACCCGGTGCGTTCAGTTCCATCCAAGCCGCGTTTCCCACTGATTCGCAACAAGTGCGCATCGAACTCAGCGGAGATGAATTTCCTTTAGATGATATCCTCCCTATGATCGCGCCTCAGCCAAAGGAGCTCAAACTCTTCGCTGCAACCTCACCTGCGTTTCTCGATTTATCCAAAAAGCTGCTCCGTTCTCTTGCCGCGACCACCTCAAGCAATGATACAGCAGAATCCGACCTTGTGATCACCTCCTACGATCCGCTCGATCCTGTGATGCCTCTGAGCAATGCCATATTGTTTGTCGAAGATCCTAGCTCGGCTGGAAAATATTTGAGTGGCGGAATTCTCGCCGAGGCCCATCCACTCATGGACGGCATCAACTGGCAGTCTTTGCTTGTCCGAGAAACTCTGGAACTTCCGCGTAACCCCACCGATCGAGTTCTGCTCTGGCAGGAAAAACGCCCTCTCATTTTCCTGCGCGAGGAACTCGGAAAATCCATCCTCTGTTTCAATTTCGACCTACGCCTCTCCAACGCAACCCAACAACCCGCATTCATCGTCTTGCTCCACCGCTTTGCTGAAACGCTACGTGAAAAGAAAATCGCTCCGCAGAAACTCAATTTAGAAACCAGCCAACCCATTCAAATCACCAGCGCACCGGGAGTTCCTCTCCAGATTAGCGCGGTCGATCCTGCAGGCAATTCCCTCAAACCACCCGCAGCGGGCTTTGCCCTAGCTTCTCCAGGATTCATCACCATCAAACAGGGCGAAATAATCTTATTAGAAGCCGCCAGCCAGTTCGCCGATACACGCGAGGCCGACCTCAGTAAAACCGCACCTTCCGAACTGGCAGCAATCGACAACACCTCATCACTACAAAATCACACCATTCCTGATCCACTCATACGCTTGTGGATTCTTTTTCTGCTACTAGCTTTAATCGTCGCTTGGTATTTCTCTAACGGGAAGCAACGTAACGTTACTGAGAAGCCTGAACTTCAGGCGAACGCTTAGTTAGATCACAATACCACTTCTTGCGTCTCCATTCTTCTTCAAAACACCACCTTCAAACCCTCTGCCTTCGCGAGTTTTTTCTGGTTCTCGTCGAACGTGAGAAAGTGAGTTGCCTTTATCATAAGCGCACTTGCTACATGCAAGACATCAAAGCCCCGATGACCTCCTGTTAGAGTATACGTAACCGATAGTCGTTTCGCTTCATCAACCACTTCCGCAAGATTACATACTTGGATGACAAGTCTGCGGCTCGAACGATCTGCCTCAAATTGTGCCCAGAATAGCGCAGCTTCACCAACCGCGATTCTTTTACGGAATTCAGCAAACCTCAACGCATTACCCAATTCATATTCACCAAGTGAAGTCAAAGTTAGCGCGGTTCGATGAGATTTAACCCATTTTAATGCCCGCGACGTGTGAACATCATTGCCGTATAGGGAAAACAAAAAACTAGTGTCCGCGCAGATTACCATTTTCCTGAAGCCTCATGAATAATTTCCAATGATTCCTGAGCAGTGAGCACGCGAGCCTGAGTCCTATCCCTTTTCACAGCTGGACTGTCTGACCAATCTACCTTTCCTGTAGGCTCATTATGCTCGGGAATCAGCCTCGCAATCGCTTTTCCCCTCTGAGTGATAATGATTTCCTCCCCTGCTCCGATCCAACTCAAGAGGCTGGTATATCGGTTTCTCAAATCTCGAACCGTTGCTGTTTTCATGATGCTACACTAATGTAGCACATAAATACTGTCAATCGACTATTTTAGGTTTTCTGTCTCAAATCCAAACTCCGATTTCTTTTAACTGCCGTTCAGCCACTTCTGACCAGCCACGGTTTGCGGCAGGAGATGCGGGAGATGGATGAAGGATTTTTCCGATGACCGCGCTGGTGCCAAGTTCTTGTTGGGCGATCTGCATCTGATTTTCTGCATAGCCACCCACACCAATTAAATACTGTGGTTCTAGTATTTCGATTAGCCGACGCAGGTGTATCTGGCAGGCAACATCGGCAGGAGCCATTTCGGAGGCGCGGATTTTATCTGGCGTGAGATTCGCTCCAGTGTCTTTCATCCAGATCAAGGGGCAGAAATTGATCACCAAGTGATCTTTGAAAAAGTCTTCGGCATTCGGGAAGCGCTCAGCAAATAAGCCCCACAATCTCCGTCCGCTAACTTCGGATTTATCGCAATCCATTCCACTGATCTTACGTTTGGGATGCTCATGATCGGGTCTGCCTATTTCAGGTGAAAGCTTCATCCAATCCCTTACTGCGGAGATCTCACCAAAGGGAACTCCTGTTTGCGCCATGCCGTATGGCCCGGGGTTCATTCCTAGCAAAAGCGTTCGCTTCTTGGAGTTCGCGTAGGTTTTAAGATAGGCTTCGTAACCCGCTCGCGCGTAGTCGACAGTCAGATATGTATGAGTTACAGGATCCGAAAACTTCAACGGACGCAATGCATCCGCCAACAACCTCCCTGCGTTTATCAACTCCGAGCTGATTCCCATATACTCAGAGATTAATCTAATTCCTTAACGCGGAGATTGCGAAATTTATAAGTTTGGCCTTTCTCTCCGTGATGCTGAATGCCAATCACTCCACTCGAATCTTTATCATCTTCAATTTCGGTAGTCACCACGCCGTTGACCTCAATCTTGATTTTATTTCCCTGGCAGGTGATGCGGTAGGTATTCCAATCGTTACGCTTGAATGTGTCGCCGGCACGTTGGCGAAAGGCTTCCTCGCTCGCCTTGTCTCCCTTAATCGGACTGATGAACCACGCTCTCCTTGCCTCATCATATAGCCCTCCTGACCACTTGCGATTCGCATCGCCATCCACCTCTGACTGATAGCCGTATACTTTTCCTGGCTCAGCATGAGCACGGAACATGAATCCGCTATTCGCTTTTCCTTCAGGAAGTAACACCTCTCCTTCGAAAACGAAATTGGCATACTTCTTATCGGTCACGAGGAAAAATTTCTTATCGCCTATCAAATGAATCTGACCATCAACCACTTTCGCTTCGCCATGCTTATATGGGTTATTCCAACCCTCTAGAGTCTTTCCATCAAAAAGCGGTTTGAATCCTTCGTCCTTCGTTTTGGCTTCGTCAGCAAATGCGAGCGAAAGGCTGAGCCCGCAAAGCGCGATGAATAATGATCTCATGGTTTTCATATAGTTCGGTTGTTTGTTTTATTTTTAAAAATCGTAATTCCAGCTATCGTTTCCATGCGATCAAAAGCAACGCCAAGGCGATGGGTAAATAAATCAGCGTTGAGAAAAATAACTGACGGCAAGAAGTCCTCTCCCCGTCACGAATGAATCGGGCGGACAAAGCCAGAATCATCAATCCAAAAAGCGGTCCGCCGATCAACCATATGAAATTCGCAAAACCCCAAATCGCAGGGAGCCCAGAGAACACCGCAAGCACGAGAGAAAACAACACGCATAATATCCCGCTGCGCTTTCCGCTAACATCTCCGTTTGACCACATTTTGTAGCCTGCATCCTCATATTCCTGACGGCACAACCAGTTGATCGCAACGAAATGAGGCAGCTGCCAAAAAAACAAAATCCCAAATAAAAACCATGCTTCAGGATCCCATATTCCTCCTCCACCGCCAACCCACCCAATCATCGGCGGGATCGCTCCAGGAATCGCACCAACCAAGGTGTTGATCGAACTGATTCGCTTCAGAGGAGTGTAAACAAAAACATAAATCGCAATCGTAACCGCTGTTAGATATGCAGCACTCGGACCCACCATCACCGCCAAATGAATAATCCCAACCGCTGATAACATCCAACCCACGCCAAATGCCGTGATCGGATTCATCCGACGCGCAGGCAGAGGTCGATCCGCTGTGCGTTTCATCAAGCGATCTAAATCAATCTCCATCAGTTGATTAAAAGCCGCCGATCCGAATGCCGCCGCAGCTGTTCCAATGATCGTATGTAACAAGGTAACCCATTCCATTGAATCTCCTTTACGCGCCAGCAAGTAACCAAAAAATGTCGTCACCAAGACGAAGAAATTCAGCCGCACCTTCATCAACACCGTGAGATCCTCACGAAGCTTGGGTGTTTTGATGATTTCCGTTTCAGTTTCCGACACGCGAACAACTTGAGCGATGAAAGCCTCGGAGTCTAGCAAGGATCACACTGCGTCTAATACCTCGATTTTGAGCCCTTCGATCATTTTAAAATGCCTTTGGTTACGAGTCACCAATGGTTTGTTCTGACTCATCGCAATGGCCGCTATCCAGAGATCATTCTGTCCAATGTTACGATACTCTCCAGAAATCTGAAGTTGGGCACAAATTCGAGCGTAAATCGGTATAACTAAGGAAGCATCCGTCAACGGAATACCTATCCCGAGAAATTTACTCACTTGTTCTGCATCATGACCCGCACGAGTTGCCCCATGCCAAAACTCCCCAAGCACAACCCATGGAATTGCTATACTTTTGGTGGAATTTTGACCTGCATAAGCAACTGCCCAAGGTTGACTTCTCCACAGACCGACGAGAAAGGTCGTATCAGCAATTAAGTCCACGGATCCTCCTTACTTACAGAACGCTGGTTAATCACTTCTTCCATCAGATCATCTTTTGAATGATCCCGATTTCCAACTGTCTGCACATGATTCAAAAACGCACCCAATGTGCCTGGCTCCGGAATCACACGCTTCACCACACTGGAAAACGACTCTCGTGAACCTTTTTTCCAAGCTTTCAGCCGCTCATAGGCGGCTTCATCTAATGTGATTGTTTTCATTCGTGTATGCATGAATAGTAACACGAATGCGTTTAATTACAAGCTGAATCCTCGAAATTTGAATGACCTGTGAGCTTGGCGAGCTTATTCACTAAACCCAGTCAATTCTCATGGCCGTCAGGCAAACTTGAAACTTAAAGTTTACCGAACTACCCGTGCGCCACCGCCTGAGATCTGTTTCTCGACCTCCTTACGGGTCGCCATGGATGTATCTCCCGGTGTGGTGGAAGCCAAGGCACCGTGAGCCGCTCCGTATTCGACGGCTTTCTGAGGGTCGTTGAACTCCATGAAACCGAACTGCACGCCGGAGGCAAAGGAATCGCCACCGCCCACACGATCTAAGATTTCCAAGTCGTCGTATTTGCGCGATTCAAAGAATTTTCCATCATGCCAGAGGATGGCGGACCAATCGTTGATCGTTGCGGTTTTCACTCCACGCAGGGTGGTTGCGGCGACTTTGAAATTTGGGAATTCTTTCACCGCAGTTTCGATCATCGCTTTGAATGCATCGAGTTCAATGGTGGAAATGTTGTGGTCCACGCCCTCGACCTCGAAGCCAAGCGATGCGGTGAAATCTTCTTCGTTGCCGATCATGACATCGACGTATTTCGCGATCTCGCGGTTGACCTCACGTGCTTTTGCTAATCCACCGATGGTTTTCCAAAGCGATGGGCGGTAGTTCAAATCGTAGGAAACGATCGTGCCGTATTTGTTAGCCGCTTTCACAGCCTCGACCGTGACCTGGGCCGTGCTTTCTGAGAGAGCCGCATAAATTCCACCCGTGTGGAACCAACGCACTCCGAGTTTTCCAAAAATGTGATCCCAATCGACATCGCCAGGTTTAATTTGTGATGCTGCCGTGTTGCCGCGATCTGGATTTCCCACCGCACCACGAATCCCGAAACCACGCTCGGTGAAATTCAAACCATTGCGCACCGAGCGACCAATTCCATCGTCTTCACGCCATTGGATAAAATCTGTAGCGACTCCGCCTTGCATGATGAAATCCTCAATCAAATGCCCAACCTCATTATCGACAAACGCTGTCACCACTGCGGTTTTGTATCCAAAGCATTTCCGTAATCCGCGTGAGGTATTGTATTCGCCGCCACCTTCCCATGCCGCAAACTGGCGTGCGGTGCGGATACGTCCTTCACCGGGATCGAGACGTAGCATCACTTCGCCAAGGGATATTTGGTCAAAAGCACATTCGGATTTCGGTTTGATATTCAGTGGCATAACAACGAGTATTCAACGACCCCACGTCCCTCCTGTAAAGACGTTTGGTGCAAGAAAATACCCGTCAATGATCGAGTTTAAGGATTTCCCATAAAAGTCGGAATATCATGAACCGTCCTTACGGTGCAGCCACTCCCTCTTTCCAAGTGTAGTATAAAGTGGAACCTAGATTGATCTAAAAAAGCTTGTTAAGCACAAGGCTCTCTGAAGTGAAAAATCATTGGGGGCGTAATAACGACAGCCATAGATTATTGATAATCGAAACGGTAAGCGATTTTTTATTCCGAAATGAGGTGGCGGCGACTATCAGATTAGCGCTTTAATGCACGAGGATCAAAGTGCAAATGAATAGATATATTAAAAGAGGTAGTCGCATTTATAAGATTCATTAACCTAATAACTACGTCACCCTAGCTACCCTCAAAGAAAAACTCAAACACACTGCTTCGCCTCGTCCGCGATCCAGTCTAACACTTCTATCTATAACTCATCGTTTACAGACTGTACCATTTTCTACATGAATTTATGCGCTCTACACCGAAACTTTTTATCAACCTCTCCGGCTGCCAGATCATTGCTCTTATGCTTACTATGGCAGTTAGCTCGGCTAGCTTGGTTTGTAAAAAAATTCAGTGCAGCTCTGAAGCTTCGAGTTCGGCTTTCAACTTCTCCAATCTCTCCACTTCCAAGCGGTAACGGCGAAGCATCCATTCCCCATCTTTGAAATCGGCAGCTCTCCGCCAATCTTCTCTCGCCTCGTCGATTCGTTGATCGATTTTAATCCACATCCCATCTTTCGCCTTCAATGTCGCGACACTCCAACCACATGTGATGATGCAGAAGATAAAAATTATAAATCTCATCCTCCACTTTCCCTGAACTCCTACCGTCCACATCCATGCTCCAAGCATTCCCAGCACGGAAGCAAGAGAAGAAATAAAAACAAACGTCCACGCCAACGACCATGGAAAGGGGCCTGAGTTTTTGACATACATTTCATGCGGTGGTGGAAACCAATTTCCACCACTTAACCAGTAAATCGCAGGCATATCCGAAACCACACCGATGACAAACTGAAACCAAAATAAACCCCACAATGCGTGACCTATCATAACGACAAACATCTGAGCCTCACGGTCACGCTGGGACCTCTCCACTATCGGAACTTTTAGACTGTTTCTCAAAAGCAATTTCCCGAAATTATGGTCCTCTGGAGTATGAAGTTTAATCGCCATGAACTAGGAAAATTAAGGCCTAGTGACTTTAATGCGCATCATCCGAATGGGCGCCGAGTTTTTCAAAACTGTATCACGCGCCACAAAGTTAGCCTGGGTATTAGTGATCGTAGTCGCAGGAAACCACTGAGTAAGGTCAGAGCTGACTTCCGCAGACCACGTCAAATCGATGGCAGCTGGATTTTTGGCGACACTTAACGATAGATAGCCGCTGTTTTCTCCAGTAACAACTGTGGAAGTATTTGAAACCTTGGGATTCATATTGAAAGCATACTCAAGAAGATTTGCTATGGAATCGCCATCCGGATCGGCAGTGTTACCACTGATGGCTGAATCCGCAAGCTCAGCCCCAGAGAAGATATTGAATTTCCAATCGTCTGCGGGTTTGTCCTTGATGATAATCGTGCCTGGCGAGGATGAATTACTTACGATGGCAAAGTCGGATGCGATTGTGACCGTGACCGATCGATCACCTTGCGCCGTGCTATCTGGGATAGGGTCGACAGATAGAGTTGCTGATGTTTGACCCGCCGGAATGGTCAAGCTACTCGGAAGCGATTGGTAATGAGTGCCAGCAACCGCATTTCCTGTGACCGTGATGGGGACATAAAGTGGATACGCCGTGTCACCGCTTCGAGTAAACGTAAGGACACCATCTTGACCGTCGATTTCTTTGGCCTGTGCGCTGGTCGCACTGACCATAACCGCAGGGAGACTATGCCATGCCAACGCGTAAGGAGTTTCAGTCGCAGTATCGCTCGTGACAACAATTTCATAATCGCCTGGCGCGAGAGTCGCCTGATAGATCAACTCGACATTGTCAACCGTACTGGAACTTTGTTTAACAAGAGATCCACGAGTCGTTCCTGTGGCATGGTATAGACTCAAGTTTAAATTTGCCATGCTGGTAGTCAGATTACCCCAGTTGAATGGCCCGCCCAAGTTATCGGTAATGACACGATGCCAAACAAGCGCCGTACAAAATGGAGTGGATGGAGCGCCGGATGGGATGGTGAAAAAGTAACTTTTGGTTGCACTCGAAGTGATCGATTCGGCCGCCCATGCGCGCTGACCGTGTTGTGTGTTTCCTGACGACACCCTACCTGCACTAAGAATCATGAATGCGTTGTAAATATTCAATTCCCCTGCTCCATAGATATCGTCAAGTGGTCGTGTGGTCGTGTTATCCCATCCAGAAACCGTATCCTTACGAGCCGATGCCATCAGCATGGCCTTTATCGTTCGAGGCAAATCCGCTCCAGTAAGCGAATATGGGCTAGCTTGGAGTTTTTGATAAAGAATACCCGCCGCACTGCTAACCATCGGAGTTGAATAACTTGTCGCAGAACCTGGCGCAACAAGATCGGGCTTAATCCGGCCTATGCCATCAATCGTGGTTGTGCTGTAGCTGTGTAAACCGTCCGTACGACCTACAGCAATCGTGTGGTAGCCTTGACCTAACAACAATGGAAGCGCGGTGCTACTACCGTTGTTTTCACCGACAACAGAAACAAACCCATCGCGATCGATCGCGTAATCAAGCCGTTGATTGACCTCCTCAAAGACTACAGTGTCACCACTCGTGGCAATCCAACTATGATTCTGAATCGCTCTGCTCTCAATAGCTGGCTCATTCGTCGTGCCGGTTTTTAAAAATCCTGCATTGAGCCAGTGATCCGCAGAATAAACATCCACCGTTGTCGCCGAAGTTCCAGGAAGAAGACTTGATGTGCTGTAGAAAAAAGTCGCGACGTTGTTAGCATGATTGCTAGTGGTTGGGGATGTGTTGGTTTTATTGACAAAGGTTTTGCCCTGAAAGATCGCCTGTTGTGTGTTGGGCATGTAGTTGCTGCCGCTTTCTTGCGCCTCAACTTGGGTAAATCCGTCGCCGACCGTTGTTGGCAAATCACCCCCAACTGTCGATTGGAGGCGCGTAAAGCCAACATCATCTCTCCAGTCAGCCAAAATCGTGGCTGAGGAGATGACGCAAACAAAGGCAACTCTTAGGGATCGTTTTATCACCTGAAACTCACTTAATTTAAACAGGTAGAAGGAACTTGGAAATCGGATAATTCTCGGGAAAGACTGAAAAACTCCAGCTATGTTATTTCTTTACATAACGAAAATTGTCGTTACGATAGTTTTCGTCACCATGACCACTGCCCCATCCCTTTTCCGAGCGCTCGCTGACGACACCCGCTGGCGCATTGTCCGTCTTGTGAAAGATAGAGCGCTATGCGTGTGTGAACTTGCGGATATTTTGGAAATGCCACAGTCATCGGTTTCCAGTCACGTGCAGATCATCCGCAAGGCTGGAATGCTCGATAGCGAACAATGCGGCAAGTGGACTTACTTCCGCATCAACACGACCCACCTTCCCCTACTCACTAAAATCATCGCGACTCTACCCGAAATAATTGACCACGCATCCGACATGAAAAAAGCCGAGGCCCGGCTCGCCGATCGAGCGAGTAGTTGCTGCCCTGGCCCGATCAAACTCGCTAAACCTTTGAAACGCTAACCCAACCCAATCATGAAACTTTCAGAACTAAAATCACTCCTCGCCGAATACTCGGAGCGCCATTTCCGCATCCGTCTTCCTGAAGGCGATGCGATTCCTCTATCCTTCCACGTCACTGAGATCGGTCATGTACATAAAACCTTTCTCGATTGTGGCGGAACACGACGTGAAACGCAAACCTGCCAACTCCAAATCTGGGTTGGTGAGGATTACGATCATCGTATCGAAACCGGAAAAATGGCGGGCATTTTGAAAAAAAGCAAAGCGGTTCTGATAGATGACAACGTGCCGGTGGAAATCGAATACGAGGATCAGGTCATTTCCCAGTACACCATCATCGATCACGAGTTGACCGATGAAGCCGTCATTCTCCAACTCGCGCACAAACACACAGAGTGCTTGGCACAGGAACTTTGCGGCCTTCCTACCATTAGCAGACTCCCTGCTATCAACGGAAAAGGCAAAAACTCATGCGGCACATCTGGATGCTGTTAGAAAAATACAACACTTAAAAATAGGAATTATGGCAATACGTATCGGCATCAATGGCTACGGCAGAATGGGCAGACTCGCACTTCGCGCTGGCTGGGACTTTCCTGAAATTGAATTTGTCCACCTCAATGAAATTGGCGGCGACGGCATCACCTCTGCGCATCTCACGGAGTTCGATTCTATCCACGGCAGATGGAAAAAAGAAATTTATGGTGAAAGCAATAAGGTCACGATCGACGGAAAATCTTTGAGTCACACTAGCGAAAAAGATTTCTCAAACGTCCCTTGGGGAGATCTGGGTGTGGATATTGTATTGGAAGCCAGTGGAAAATTCCGAACTCCTGAACAACTGGAAGCCTATTTTAAAGCAGGCGTCAAAAAAGTCATCGTTGCTGCGCCGGTAAAATCAGATGCTGCGCTCAACGTCGTCATGGGCGTGAACGATCATCTGTATCAGCCGGAAAAGCATCACATTCTCACTGCCGCATCATGCACTACCAACTGCCTCGCGCCGATAGTCAAAACCATCCACGAAGGGCTCGGCATCAAACATGGTATGATCACGACGATCCATGACATGACCAACACCCAGTCGATCCTCGACACCCCGCACAAGGATCTCCGCCGCGCTCGTGCTTCCAGCCTTTCCTTGATCCCGACCTCTACGGGATCCGCGACCGCGATCGCGATAATTTTTCCTGAACTATTAGGTAAACTTGATGGCATCGCAATCCGCGTGCCATTACTCAACGCCTCACTCACCGATTGTGTGTTTGAAGTTTCCAGAGTAACCACCGTGGAAGAAGTGAATGGCTTGCTGAAATCCGCTGCGGAAGGCCAGCTCAAAGGTATTCTTGGCTACGAGACGAGACCGCTGGTTTCTATCGATTACAAAGACGATCCGCGCTCCTCAATCATCGACGTTCCATCGACCATGGTCACCAATGGAACGCAGGTGAAAATTCTCGCTTGGTATGACAACGAATGGGGTTACGCGAGCCGCTACGCCGAGCTTGCCAGAAAAGTTGCCAAACTTCTTTAACAATTTCATGAGCACCGCATCCGGAACGCGCAACTACGCCATTGTCACGATGGCTTACTGGGCAGACACCCTAGCAGACGGAGCGATCCGTATGCTGGTGCTTTTTTATTTCTATCAACTCGGCTATAACGCACTTCAAGTTGCTTCGCTGTTTCTGTTTTATGAGTTTTTTGGCATTGTGACCAATTTTGTCGGTGGGGTTCTAGCTTCACGCTTCGGTCTTAAAAGCACCTTGTTCATGGGACTCAGCACACAAATGCTCGCACTGGCGATGCTTGTTTTTATGCCAGTTTCAGGACTTACTATCGCATGGGTTATGGCCTCGCAGGCCCTTTCCGGTATCGCGAAAGACCTCACGAAAATGAGTAGCAAGAGCGCGGTGAAATTGGTTGCGGGTAATGGAGAAGGCAGACTTTACCGCTGGGTCGCGCTTCTCACTGGCAGTAAAAATGCCCTCAAAGGAGTAGGCTTTTTTATCGGCAGTTTACTTCTCTCGCTAGTTGGCTTTCAAACATCCTGCGCCGCTCTAATGGGTATCGTCGGAATCGCGTTGATCTCAGCGGCAGTGTTGATGCGTGGTGGTTTGGGAGATGTGAAAAACAAATCAAAATTCAGCCAGCTCTTTTCAAAAAACCGCGCAGTGAATTTACTCTCAGTCGCACGCTTCTTTCTATTCGGTGCTCGCGATGTCTGGTTTGTTGTCGCATTACCTGTATTCCTCTCCACCGTGCTCGGTTGGAAATTCTGGCAAGCTGGTGGATTCATGGCGCTCTGGGTGATTGGATACGGTTTTGTGCAAGCATTTGCTCCCACAATTCTGAGCGGAAAAGATCCCACTGGTAAAACGGCAACGTGGCTGGCTTTCACGCTCTCTATTATTCCCCTTCTCATCGGTGCGGGGCTGTATTTCGGCTGGCATCCCGCCACCATCGTTCTTGGCGGACTCGTCATATTCGGCATCGCTTTCGCGCTAAACTCAGCCGTGCACTCTTTCCTGATCCTTGACTACACTGATCACGATAAAGTCGCAATGAACGTCGGCATATACTACATGGCCAATGCCTGCGGTCGCTTAATCGGCACCGTTTTATCAGGACTTTTCTATCAGTTCGGCATGCATACCGACGGCACCCTAGGCCTCATCTACTGCTTGCTCGCCTCCGCAGGATTCCTGTTCATCACTGGCGTCATTTCACTCACACTTCCAAGGCCAAACCGAGCAACTATCCATAAGGCCCAGTAAAAATCTCTAATCTCTAATCTCTAATCTCTAATCTCTCGACTCACGACTCTCCCATAAAAAAGAACCCAAAAATCACTACTTAATATATTAGGTATTTAGCTAAATAACAAATTAATGAATTTAAAAGAACGTGCACAGATTTTCAAAGCGTTGGGTCATCCGGCGCGCTTGGCGATGGTTGACAAACTGGCCAAAGGCGAGCGTTGTGTGTGTGAGTTGATGATGATGAGTCAGCTCACACAATTCAGCGGCCCTACGATTTCTCAGCATCTTTTGGTTCTAAAAAATGCAGGGATCATCTCTTATGAAAAGCGTGGCAAAAGGATCTTCTACCACTTGGCTATGCCATGTGTCTCTAAAATCAATCTATCAATAAAATAACCATGAATCAGTCCCTAAAATCCATTTCATTTTTCGAACGCCTACTTACACTTTGGGTCGGCTTATGCATTATTGCCGGAATCGCGCTTGGAAAAATCTCACCGAACTTAGCGAAGAGCCTCGATGGTATTGCAATTTATGTGAACGGAGCTCCTATCATTTCTATTCCCATCGCCATCTGCCTGTTTTTCATGATGTATCCCATCATGGTAAAAATCGACTTCGGCGAGGTGGCCAAAGCCAGCCGCAATCCCAAGCCGGTGCTGCTCACATTGATCATCAACTGGGGCATCAAACCATTCACCATGCTCGCCATTGCGACTTTGTTCCTCGGGGTCTTTTTCAAAGATTTTCTACCCGGGACAGAAATCGTGAAAGACGGCACAGAAGTGAAACTTTACAGATCATATATCGCCGGAGCTATTTTGTTAGGTATTGCGCCCTGCACTGCCATGGTGTTGGTATGGAGTTATTTAGCAAAAGGAAACCAAGCACACACCCTTGTCATGGTTGCAATCAACTCATTAACTATGCTTTTTCTCTACGGTTTACTCGGTGGTTGGTTGTTAGGAGTGAACAAAATGCCTGTGCCATGGGAGGCCTTGCTGCTTTCCGTGGGCATCTATGTCGCGTTGCCATTAGTAGCTGGATATTTCTCACGCAAATGGATCATGAAAACCAAAGGTGCGGAATGGTTTCAGGAGAAATTTCTGCGCTATCTCACGCCAGTGTCCATCATTGCTTTACTAGCCACGCTCGTGCTTTTGTTTAGCTTCAAGGGAGAAACTATTCTAGCTAACCCGCTGACCATCCTTTGGATCGCGGTTCCACTGACCATTCAAACCATCCTAATTTTTTCCATCTCTTACGTCACAGCAAAACTACTAAACTTCTCGTACGAAGATGCCGCTCCTTCAGCGATGATTGGAGCGTCTAACCATTTTGAAGTTGCGATCGCCACAGCAGTCATGCTGTTCGGCCTCAGCTCTGGCGCGGCCCTAGCTACTGTGGTTGGTGTCCTCATTGAGGTTCCGCTGATGCTGATGCTTGTCCGCTTCTGTCAACGCACGAAAGGCTACTTCCGCAAGGAAACCATCTAATCCCCTTTCTCCACAATGAAATCTCCCTTCATCCTTATCCTCTGCACCCGAAACTCTTGTCGTTCTCAATTCGCCGAAGCTATCCTGCGTCGCGCGCTCGGTGAAAATTTTCGGGTCGAAAGCGCCGGATCAAAACCTGCTGGATATGTTCATCCCTTGGCCATCCGCGCGTTGGAAGAAATCGGAATCGATACCACAGGCCACCACTCCAAGCACATGGATCTTTTCCTCGATGATGAGGTTGAAACCGTCATCACCGTTTGCGGTAACGCCGATCAAGCCTGCCCGATGTATCCCGGCCAGATGAACCGTCACCACTGACCCTTCTACGATCCCGCCCACGCCACAGGCACCGAAGAGGAACAATTCGCCGTCTTCCGTCAGGTGCGCGATGAGATTTAAAAGTCTTCACTGCCTATGCGGAGGGACGTTTGGATGAGAGAAAACGTGGCGGCGCTTTGTAAGCGCCATGACAAATTTATTTCCGAATGGCATGGCGCTTGAAAAGCGCCGCCACGAATGGACTAAAACTTCGCTTTCGCTACAGCTTTGATCTCTCCAAGCTTACTTCTATCCGGTGCGGCGCCTCTTGCTTGATCGGGTTTACCACCGCCTTTGCCGCCGGCGATGGCGGCGAGGTCGCGGAGGATATCTCCGGCTTTCAGGCCTTTTGTTAGAGCATCAGCTCCGCAATGAACAGCCAGATGGAGTTTTTCTCCGTCGTCGACGACAAGCAATGCTGGGCCCGCAAAGTTTTTCTTTTTTAGGCCGTTTTGTAATTCCTGAAGCAATGAAGCATCGGACTCGAAACTTTCGATAATAGGATCACCTTTGGCTATGAGTTCGGCAAGGGCTTCATCAGCAAGCGCGGCAGCTTGGGAGGATTGGATTTTTTTGATGCGTTTTTCTACTTCGATCGCGGCTTCCTTGGTTTCTTCCAAGGTGCGCTGACCGTGGGCGAAGGTGGCGTTGATTTGAGAAATATCCGCACGCTCGACCAACATCGCGCTCATGATGTATGGGAAATCATTTACGCTGACGGGCGCTTCTCCTAGCTCGACGAGCTTGGCGTTGGCGAGTTGCAGTTTCTCGCGAGCCGCGTTGAGTTCAGCATCCCATTTCTCGACCGATTCTGTTAGGTAACTCCATGCGGCATCTCCGCAAGCGGCTTCGATACGACGGACACCGGAAGCGATCGCTCCTTCGGATTTGATTTTGAACAGCCCGATCTCACCCGTGCGACGAACGTGCGTGCCGCCGCAGAGTTCTTGAGAATAGCCGTTGAGTTTGTTTGATTCACCGCCAACCTGAACGACGCGAACGACATCGCCGTATTTATCGCCGAAGAACTGCATGATATCGGCGCGACCTTTGATATCGGCGTGTTTGACCTCGGTCCATGAAACCGAGTCGTCTGCTTTGATCGCTGCATTGACTTTTTCTTCCATCGCCGCGAGTTGCTCGGGTGTGACGGCGGCGCTGTTGAAATCGAAACGCAGGCGGTTTTCATCTACGGAAGAGCCCTGTTGCGCGGCGTCTTTGGAAACGACTTCGTGAAGCGCCCAATGGAGAAGGTGCGTGACGGTGTGGTGGGCCTCGATGGGGCGACGACGCGCAGTATCTAGTTTAAGGACAACCTTGTCGCCTGGATTGATTGACGATTGATGATTGTTGATTTCTGATTTTTGAATGATCAGAGCGCGGGCTTTGCCGATTTGTTGGACGCCGGTGACGGGAATGTCGTTAAGCGTGCCTGTGTCGCCGGACTGGCCGCCCATTTCGGCATAGAAGACGGTTTTGTCGGTGATGACGAAGAGCGCGTCTTCTTGTGGATGAGTTTCTAATACGGTTGCTTCGACGGAATCGGAGTCGAAGCCGACGAATTCAGTGACGGCTTCGGAGGAAATATCGAGGGCGCGAACGACGCTAGATTTTTGCGCAGCGCGGGAGCGCTCTTGCTGTTGCTCCATCAGTTTTTCGAAACGCGACATGTCCACTTTGAGTCCACGCTCTGAGCAAAGAAGTTCGGTGAGATCGCTGGGGAAACCAAAGGTATCGTAGAGTTCGAAGGCGATGTCGCCGGAGAGTTCGTTGTTTCCGATACCCATCATGGCTTCTTCAAAACGCTTGATTCCCCTATCCAGCGTCTGGTTGAAACTCGATTCTTCTTGCTCAAGCGTTTGCCTAACAACTTCTTGGCGGTTTTTCAATTCAGGGAACACAACACCCATTTCAGCGACGAGCGTTTCCACGAGCGCGCCGAAGAAAGGTTTTTCACCAGAGAAACCAAGCTGACGTCCGTAACGCACCGCGCGGCGAAGGATGCGGCGCAGAACGTAGTTTCTGCCGTTGTTGCCGGGCATGATGCCATCGGCGATGGAGAAGGAAAGCGTGCGCAAGTGATCCGCAATGACACGGAACGCGATGGCGGTTTTCATTTCCTCGGAAAACGCCGAACGATCCGCGCCGAGTTCTGGGTAGATGTTAACGTAAGTATTCCCACTGAGTTCCTCAAGCTTGCGAAAGATGGGCTGGAAAACGTCGGTGGCGTAATTGGAAGGTTTTTTGGAAAAATCGGTGAAACCGTTGGTGTTTTGAATGATCGAGCAAGCACGTTCAAAACCCATTCCGGTATCGACGTGTTTCGCAGGAAGCTCGCGGAACGAGCCATCAGCCTCGGCGTTGTATTGGATGAAAACCAGGTTCCAGATTTCGATGCAGAGATCGGAGTCGTTATTGACTAGATTGCGACCTGTCACTGGATTTCCCTCAGGTGTTAGATCGACATGAAGTTCGGAGCACGGACCGCATGGTCCAGTTTCGCCCATCATCCAGAAATTGTCTTTGACGTTGCCGTGAACGATTTGGATCGTTGGATCACAACCTGCAGCACGGAAAAGTTCTGCCCAGATGTCGTAGGCTTCTTGATCGAAATTTCCGGGATCACCTGCCTTCGGCGCGTAGACCGATGCGTAGAGCCGATGCGCAGGAAGTCCCCAACGCCCAACCACAAGTTCCCATGCCCATTGGATGGCTTCTTTTTTGAAATAGTTTCCAAACGACCAGTTGCCAAGCATTTCGAAAAATGTGTGGTGATAGGTATCGTAACCCACATCCTCGAGGTCGTTGTGTTTTCCGCCAGCACGGATGCATTTCTGGGTGTCTGCCGCGCGAGGTGGATTGTAAGGTGCTTTCTCGACACCGAGGAAATAGGGCACGAAGGGATTCATGCCGGCGTTGGTAAAAAGCAGTCCCGGGGATTGCGGCATCAGCGATGCGGAAGGGACGATGGTGTGTTGTTTCTCGGCGAAAAAATCGAGGAAGCTATTACGGATCTCAGAGGCGGTCATGGTGCGAGCCGGGAGGTTGGACAAAGTCCGTTTCTTAGTAAAGCGGACATTCTACCCATGAATCGAGTCGAAACTGCGAATCATGGAAGTTCCTAGTTACTGGGTAACTCCCAACCGACTGTATCTGCTCCAACAAGGACGGCACTATGAGCGCAACGCCATCGAAACACTCCTTTTATTGCTGAATTTCACCTCTCCAAAGCCCCAAGAAGACGAAACTTGGCATGATTAACGCTAAGAATAGCTCATTCCCGTGGTTAGCGGATGAGCTGCGGCGGATCTTAGGTTTCTTCTGAAGTTTAGATTCGCCGCAGCAATCCGAGAGGGGTGAAAAACGTCTAAGATGCCTTGCCCCGATGGGCTGCATGTGTTTTTATCCGCGCCCGCCCGCACGATATGGGCATCATTTTATGGCAAACAAGGACGTAACAGACCCGGTGCGGATGGAGAAAATTGTCTCTCTCTGCAAACGCAGAGGCTTCATTTTTCAAGCAGGCGAACTCTATGGCGGACTCAACGGTTGTTGGGATTACGGTCCGCTGGGCGCCGAACTCAAGCGTAACCTCAAAGATTACTGGTGGAGGAAAACCGTTCAGGAACGCGACGACGTGCTTGGTATGGATGGAGCGATTTTGACCATGGAAGAAGTTTTGCAATCATCCGGCCATATCGGTGGATTCAGCGATCCAATGTGCGATTGCTTACTTTCCAAAGCCCGACTCCGCGCTGACCAAATCGATCCGCAGGACGGAACGGTTTACCATTTTACCGGTGCGAGCTTACCGGAATCGGATTGGAAAACCGAAAAAGCCTATTCCGTCCTCCAGCTTCCCGGTCAGGACGAGGCAAAAGTCCGTAAAACTGCGCGCGAGTATTATTCACAGTTCATCAAGGAATCCGCGATGAGCAAAAAAGATGCGATCAAAGCGATCCAGCTCGCAGGAGAAACCACAGAGCAAGTGACCGGAACAACCAGTTACAACCCTGCTAACGGCTCCCTTTTGACAGAGCCTCGTGAGTTCAACCTCATGCTCCAAACCAACTTTGGCGCAACCGGTGATCAGGTTGCTTATCTTCGCCCTGAAACCGCGCAATCTATTTTCTGCCAATACAAAAATATCCTCGATTCGAATCGGGTCAAATTGCCATTCGGTATTGCCCAAGTCGGAAAATCTTTCCGTAACGAGATTAATCCACGCAACTACACCTTCCGTTCCCGCGAGTTCGAGCAAATGGAGATCGAGTATTTCTGCCATCCAGACGACGGAATGCGCCTCACCGAAGAATGGTTGGAAACGCGTTTGAATTTCTACGCCGAAATCGGAATCCCCCGCAACAAGCTTCACATCCTCGATGTGCCCGATGGTGAGCGCGCGTTTTACTCGAAGAAAACTTACGATATCGAATACGAATTCCCATTCGGAATTCAGGAATTAGAAGGCGTGGCGTATCGCACCGACTACGACCTCGGTGTCCACGCAAAAGGTTCCGGCAGACCGTTGGAATACTTCGATGAAGAAACCAAGGAGCGTTTTCTTCCGCACGTGGTCGAGCCATCCGCGGGTTGTGATCGCACAGTCTTGGCGCTGATTTGTGAAGCTTTCGACGAAGAAGAACTCGGCCAAGATGGCAAAAGCGACATCCGCACGGTGATGCGTTTCATGCCCTCCATGGCGCCGATCAAGGTGGCAATTTTCCCACTTCTCAAGAAAAACGAGGAGCAAGTTCGCATTTCCAAAGAAATCCAAAAGCAACTCCAGCCATGGATGAACGTGTTTTATGATGACGGCGGCGCCGTTGGCAGACGCTACCGCCGCCAAGACGAGGTAGGCACCCCGTTCTGTGTCACGGTCGATTTTGAGACCCTTGGCGAGGAAAACCCCGAACTAAAAGGCACAGTCACCGTTCGTCACCGCGATTCCATGGAACAAGAGCGCCTTCCCATCGAAGACCTCCTCCCATGGCTTTTAGCACGAGTCAGATAATTAAAAGTTGCAAGTAGCCTTTTCCCGTTGCATCCAAAGAGCATACAACACATTCAAAACCATGGCAGATAAAGAAGACAGAAACGAAGAAAACGTCGCAGGAAAATTCTACGTCGATAGTCAATGCATTGACTGCGATCTCTGCCGTGAGACCGCACCAAACAATTTCACGCGCGCAGATGACGAAGGTTACTCCTACGTTTTTAAACAACCCGAAAACGCCGAAGAAAGCGCACAGTGCAAAGAAGCCATGGAAGGCTGCCCAGTCGAGGCCATCGGCGAAGACGGCGCAGAGTAAATCCCGCCATGGCTGCGCCTAGGAAACGAAAACCAACGATACGGCGCGAGGGTATCCATGAGGAACTAATGAGCGAGTGGCTGGGCTGTGACAAACCGCTGAAGCTAGATGCAAATATCTCAGCCGCTGGAGAATGGATTGATGAAATCCTGAAAAAACAATTCTTCGCGGAAAGCATCAATGAAGAGGAAGTGAAAACCGCTTGGAAAGAAATCGCGGGAGATTTCATTGGCAACAATACTGAACCAGTTTCCGTGAAAGAAGGACATCTCGTCTTACGCGTCACTCAACCAGCGATGCGTTTTCATTTAGAACAAATGAAGCCGGATCTACTTCGAAAAATCAAAGAGCGCTTCGGCAATGATAAAATCAAATCGATCAAATTTTCTTTAGGTTGATCAAATCTCTAACAGCAAGAAGCAACCATGTTTAAAAATCTCATATTTGATTGGTCTGGCACTTTGGTGGACGACATAGGTCCTGTCATCGAGGCAACCAACGTGGTGCTGGAAAAATACGGAATCGCTCCATACGACCGCGAGGGATTCCGCAGAAGCTTCCGCCTCCCCTATCATGAGTTCTACGAGGAACTACTGCCAGGCGTAGCGCTTACTGAATTAGAAGCACATTTTCGCCCAGCTTTCGATGGTGCGACTAGTTTGGTAACTGTATTGCCACACGCCCGTGAAAAACTGGAATGGGCGAAACAACGCGGAATGCGAATGTTCGTATTGACCTCCATGGATCCGACAGCGTTTGCGCGCCAACTTAACGATTTCGAAATGCAGGATTTTTTCGAAGAAACTTACTCTGGCGTCATTGATAAACGTGAACTCATCGCGCATATTCTCGAAACGCATTCGCTACATAAAGACGAGACTGCATTTATCGGTGATATGACACACGATATCGAAACCGCCCGCCACGGCGGCATTTCATCGATTGCTGTGCTCACCGGTTATCATCATGCGGAAGTGCTCGCCGCCGTCCGCCCTGATATCACCGTCCCCGATCTCGGTGTGTTGGTGAAGCTTTTCGACCGAAGGAAAGCGGATCGGCCCATCGCAACGGTTGGCGCTCTGATTCATGATGGGGCGGGAAAGGTTTTGATGATACGAACCCACAAATGGAGTGATCTTTGGGGCATCCCTGGCGGGAAAATCGAGCGCGGTGAATCCAGTGAGGACGCCCTGAAGCGTGAGATTCTTGAAGAGACTCAACTGACGATTTCTGGCATTCGCTTCGTCATGAATCAGGACTGCATCGACTCCCCAGAGTTCATCCGTCCCGAACATTTCATCCTACTCAACTATCTTGCCAAAGCCTCTTCTCACAAAGTCATTCTCAACGAAGAAGCCGAGGAGTTCCGCTGGTTGAGTGTCGATGAGGCATTGAAATTAAACCTCAACCAAGCCACGAAAGTTCTTTTGCAACGCGTCGTCGATGAGAAACTGCTGCTATGAATTCTGATGAAATCGAAATCCGCCGACTAGAGGTAGAGTGCCATATCGGTGTTCCTGATGAAGAGCGCGCTGCACCGCAAAAGCTCTGGATCACCTTGAAGATGCAACCGTCACAAGGATTTCTTGGACTACAGGACAAGGTGCAAAACACCATAGACTACTATGAGGTTTCTCTCAAAATCACTGAACTCGCCGCTCAAAAACCTAGGCATTTGATCGAAACCCTTGCGACCGATTTAGCTGAGACACTACTCACTTCCTATCCGTTACGATCCGTGAATGTGGAAATTGAAAAACGGATCTTACCAAATGCTGAATATGTCGCGGTCAAGATCCACCGGAGTATTCCTTAAGTTATCATCTATCATTTATTGATTTCTCATCCACTGGAATTGCCTTTGGATACAGAGGCATGCCATTACCATGAGCCGGTAAAGTCCTGAGGTGGTTCTTAATCAGAAACCATATTCCGATCGCCAGCAGAAGACACAGAATCTTTGCTATCCAGCTTCTGGTTGGTTTCATTTTCAATAACAGTTGGGGCAGCGAAGAAGATTTCGGAGATGCGTTCACGGAATTGATTTTCTGTTAAGTTGCGTTGTAAAAAGCCATTTTCTGAGATTGAGATGGTACCTGTTTCTTCACTGACAACAATCGCAATCGCATCAGTTCTTTCTGTCAATCCTATCGCCGCACGGTGACGCAAACCAGTTGAACGGTCCTGCATTTCTTTTTCCGTCACAGGAAAAACACATGCGGCACCTGCTACGCGATCATCTGCGATGATCATTCCCCCGTCATGAAGTGGGGATTTCGGGAAAAAAATACTCATTGCAAGTTCGCTAGAAAAACGAGCATCTAATTCAACACCGGTTTCTAACTGCTCTTTGAGAGAGATATCTCTCTGAATCGCAAACAATGCTCCAATCCGTTTCTTAGAAAGCATGACCACGGCATCCGCCAAACGTTCGACAAATGCTAGACGTCTTTTACTCGAAAACGAAAAAATTTGGCTACTCCCCAAACGCGCCAAGGCATTGCGTAATTCTGGTTGGAATATAACCAAAAGAGCAAATGCCAGCACCGCGGCCGAACGCGTGATTAACCAGCCAATGACTTCAAACTGGAATAGCTGAGTCACCAGCGCCAGGGCAACAAGAATGAACCCCAAACCCACCAGAATTTGAGCACCTCGGGTGGCACGGAAGGATCGGTAAATCAGATACAGACAGGATGCGAGAACGACAATCTCGATCCCATCACGCCAGTATTTTCCTGTAAATTCCCACATGCTCGGCAAAATCTAGCCCATGAGTGAAGATCTGTCACTTTCAAAGCTTGATTCTCTCTAATCTATGAATGCGGCTTGCGGTTAGCGGCTTACTGACCTTTATTTTGGGCATGCACGAAGAAATCAAACTTTCCCGCGAAGTTTCCGCCGTTCAAATCCCGAGCGGTGATGCCATGGTATTGCCGACAGGAACCGCCGTATTTATCACCCAACGACTGGGCGGCACTTATACCGTGGCAACATCTCAGGGATTGGCTCGTATTTCATCTCAAGATGCCGATGCGCTCGGTATAAGTCCTGAGGAAGAAAAGCAGAAACAGGAAAATGCCATTCGCCTCAAAGACGCTCCTCTTGAAGAGCAGGTTTGGGCGCAGCTTAAGAGCGTCTACGATCCAGAGATTCCTGTTGATATCGTAAACCTTGGTCTCGTCTACGATTGCAATATCGAACAACAAGGCGATAGGCGAGTCGTTCAAGTGAAAATGACTCTCACCGCTCCAGGTTGTGGCATGGGCCCAGTAATCGCAGCTGATGCCCAAGCTAAAGTGATGACGATCGATGGCATCGACGAAGCGCACGTTGAACTCGTTTGGGATCCCGCTTGGAATCAGGAAATGATTACCGAAGAGGGAAAAATGAAATTAGGAATGATTTAGGCCGATGTTTGATCAATGTATTTGATGATGGTTGGAATCGCCATCTCCAAAACATCCGCCACTTCTTGATATGCCTTTCGCCCCATTCCGATTGGATCCGGAACATCAGCTCCGTATCCAATCCCGGGCAACTCTACGAACTCGCAGACCAGATAATACTTATCCACATACTCCGGAAACTTTTCTTCCAAGCATGTCAAATGTCTCTCTGTCATAGCGAAAACATGCGTCGCATCTTCTAATAATTTGGCGGAAACTGGCTGACTCTTAAATCCTTCTAGCGCCGCATCCGCTTCCTTACAGATCTGTGCCGTTTCCCGACTACACGGCGAACCTTTGGATGCCGAGACTCCCGCGGATTTCACCGAATAGTCGGATCGATTAGAGACCACTTTACGGAAAAGCGCTTCAGCCATAGGACTTCGACAAGTGTTTCCGGTGCATATAAATAGAACTCTTTTATCAGCAGACATCACACAAAGTATGGAATTTCAGACCCGTTTCGTCAAACCAAAGCAGGGGATCAACCTTTCATGATATCCAAAGCTCCCCTGAGGTTTTCCATGAATTCAGGATCTTTGATCTTATCACGCACCCAACTCACTACAGGAGCCAATGCAGCCATTAAACAGAATACTGAAACTAGATACCATGTTGGAGATTTCCCCTCCGGGGCCACAAATTGCGCCAACCAGGTATCTTTATCCACCACAGTCGTACTGAACATCTGGTTATCATCCTTTAGCATCGTGAGAAATTTATCAATGGCTTTAGGCTTACTTGATTTGTAAAGATGATTGAACCGGCGCGCTGGATTTTTAGGAAGATCAATTCTTTTTATTCCTTTTGGAGTATGCTCAAGAGGCCTTAAAGTGAGGATATGTGTCTCTTGCACAAACTTCACTCTCAGCCAGCGATCAAAAGGAGTGAGTTGCATAGAATTTCAATTTCTTAAGGTGCAGGTTAAACGCCACTTTCCATCATCTTCGGACCCATCAAGAAAATTGGTAAAAATGTGCCGATGAACACACCCGCAATAATACAAACAGCAATAATCAATACCACGAAGCTGACTGTAGCCGCAAACACTGCCATATAGTTGTCTGCGTCTTCTTCATACATTAAGGTAAGCATCTCCAACTGCGAATCGAGCGAAGCGGATTTCTCACCAATCGATAACATGTGGGTAATTTGTGAATCCACAGAGGTATATTTTGCAAAAGCGGTTGAAAGCGGCACCCCTGCATTCTCATACTTATCTGCAGCCTCTCTGAGCTCATCATAAAAAGGTGTTCCTTTAACGCTGTTTGCGGAAACCCGAATAGATTTCGCCAAGTTAATGCCGTTTGAGTGCAAAAGCTTGATCGTTGATAGGAAAGTCATCTGACGAAGCGACATGATCAATAATCTCAGCAATCGCCATTTTGACATAGCAACACCCATGATGAAAGACTGAACCTTCGATACTTTCGCAATGGTTATCCCCAAACCGATAAGAGTAAGGCAAAAAACGTGCCAGACACTTTGAACGAAATGGCTGACGTTGAAAGAAATCGCAGTCAGACCATCTGGCTTCGCGCCTACACCCGCTAACATCTCTTCAACCTGAGGAACGATTTTGACCTGTGACACAATGAAGGCTCCAATCAAAACCGCAATAATACAACCTGGCTGAACTGTTGCTTTCTTGAGTGCCTTTTTGAATTTAAGCTCAGTGACAAGACGTGCAGCCAAAGCTCGAAACGCCTCATGCAACTGTCCCGCATCAGAACCTGCTTGAATGAGTCCGATGATCGTATCGTTGAATCGCTCAGTTCGGCGGAACGCCTCGTGGACATTAACACCTGCACCGATATCCTCACGAATTTTATCGAGGGTATCCGTTATGGTTTTATCGGAAAGCCCCTGCGCATAATATTTCAACGCATCAGAAGTATTGATCTGGGCTCTTAACATCGACCCTAATCCGCGGAAAATTCCTATCAGCTCATTTTTAGTAAATTCCTTTGGCTTTATAGGCCTACCCATAAAGTCTTTCTTCACCTTAACTTCAGTTGAAGCTTTGCTAGCAGATTTTTTATTTGATGGTGAATTAGTCATCGGTATAGGTCATGTCGATAACCTTGCTGAGTGCAGCAAGGTCAGTTTTGCCCTCACGCAATAGTTTTAAACCACTACGGCGCAAATTAGGAAGCACTCCTTCATTTGCAATTCTCACTTCTAATTCATAAGGGGTAAGTTCGCCTTTGGAAAGCTGATCTGAAACTTTTGGTGAAATTGGGATAATTTCCAATACGGCTGTCCGTCCAGAATAGCCCGTGTTTCGACACTCAGAGCAACCTCCATCGCGAGCTTTGTTGATCGGCACCTTTGCCCAAGATTCATCCAAAGCAAAAGTCTTTCGCTCAAGTTCAGAAATCCCATCGCAGGGCTCTTTGCAGTAAGGGCAAAGCAATTTTACTAAGCGTTGAGCACAGGCAGCTTTGAGAGTTTGGGCAATTTTCCAACGTTCAATACCAAGTTGTTCGAAACGCTCGATGATTTGAGATGCTCGCGGAGTGTGAATGGTGGTCAATACTTTGTGTCCCGTAACCGCCGCCTCAATGGCAAGTTCTGCAGAATCAAAATCCCGCACCTCACCCATCAGAATGATATCTGGATCAGAACGCATAAAGGATGCGATCATCGGTTTGAATTCTTTGGCGCTTTTCAAGTCGCAGTGCGTAATACCGGGAACCTCGTCTTCCACGGGATTTTCCAATGTCAGAATGTTTACCTCAGGTCGGTTTAACTCACGTAAGATAGCGTTAAGGGTAGTTGACTTTCCAGATCCTGTGGGACCCGACATAACAATGATTCCAGATGGAATCTTCATCACCTTTTCCAAAGCAAACATCGTTTGTTCATCAAAGGCCAAAGTGCCTTTACCGAGGGTAACGTTAATATTGCTCTTATCAAGAAGACGCATAGTTACGTGATATCCACGATACGTACGGTGCCTTTCATAGCGAATATCGATAGGTCGGTGGAAATAGGATATCGTGAAACGACCTGAAATACCCGGAACTGTATTTCTGATCTCTGTAGGCAGACGCATCAAGTTCAGCAAGAACGCATCCAACCTATCCTTTAGTTTCATCGGAATTTCCACCTTACGTCCGATGTCACCATCCACCCTGAATGCATAGTAGAATGACTCTTTCTCAACTTTGAAATGAATATCCGAAGCTTGCGTCCTAACCGCATCCGACATAACCGTAGCGACTAACTGCGCCATTGGTTCGGCATAGTCCGCGGTAACATCGAAGTCGTAAATTCCATCATCCAGGTCTTCGACATCAATCGCTTCAAGCTCTGATCGGGTTGGTCCTGAATTAGTTGCGACCGACTCAATCGCGTGGGTGATTTCGGTTGCAAGAGTGACGACTTTAACGATTTCTAGATCTGGAAATCTCGGAGCGAGATATTCTTCGGCAATCGGATTCCATGGATTTGCCGTGATGACGATCAGTTTATCCGTTCCTGACATGCATAAGGGCGCAAAAAAAGCGCGGGTCATGACCGTTGAATCGCAATATGCATGTAAAGCTGGATCACAGAATTCCGCCACTTTTGGGAAAAATGCCAAACCATTCAGTTTTGCAACCAGCGCCATAAAGCTGTAACGCGTGACACGGTTTGGAACCTGATCTTGTGCCAAATCCGAGAAACTGGGATCATGATTACCCAATTCCGCCATGATCCTATTGCTAATCAGATCATTGAAGGATATGCCATCGAATTCGATCACGGTTTTACAAAATTAAAGTTCAAAATGTTTACCACAAAGAAATCTCCAGGATTCATAGTCCATTCTAACAGTCGTAATAAAAGGGCGAATGCCAAAGCGCTTAGCAACCACCTGATAGATTTGGTCACTGAAAATTTTGGCGGCAATCGGATTAATTGATCCTACAGCAATCGCATCCGTGTCTTCAGCATAAAGCACTGGCACTAACAAAGATTTTCCAAGAGCATGTAAACCGTCAAAGGACTCGTAAAATGCCGATGGTGCTATGAGTTTACTAGCGAAAGGTATGAGCGGCAGAATAGGACTCATCGTTAATGCGACTTCGGAGCTCAACTCCGAAATCGCCTTGCTAATGTGCTCCTCATCATGACCTAATACCCTTGCAGTGATCTCGATTAGATCAGCAGGCTTGCCACGTTCTTGATCCTCACGAGCGATCGTAAGGGCTTTAAATATATTTTCGTCAGAAGCAACACCTGCTTGGCTCATTGCTTCGGCTGTTTTAACAAAACAACTCTCTATAATTGCACTGGAAGAGTCACTCGCGGACGCATCTGATGTCTGCGTTAACAATTTGGATTCTGCTGACATACGGCAATTTAATACTAGTAATCCTGTTATGCAAATTAGCGCTTATATCTGTTGATCTTCGATTTTGAAGATGATGTGGTTCCAGAAGCCTTACTTTGATTCAACTCCTCTGGCTGGGGGTAGTATGGAGCCTCGGCTGGCTTCATAAGGCGGAGGGTTCTTTTTAAATTTGGTTCGTGAGCTGGCCCTGGGTTATTGGGATCCACTGAGTTATGGTCATGAGAGAGTTCTGTCTTGCTCTTTATTTTCTTCGTAACACGATCACTCTCTCCGGCTATGTCGGGATTGTATGAAGTAGGAGTCACAATGAATACCAAAGATGTCTGCTCTTTGCTGGTCTCTTTGCTTTTGAAAAAGAAATTCAAAATTGGTATGTCACCAAATAATGGCACTTTGTTTTTATCATTATTTTTAATCTCACCGTAAAATCCACCAACGATCAACGAGTCTCCATCAGGAATTCTTGCGAGAGTCTCAACCATGGACTCGGTCACTCTGGGATAACTATTTCCGTCAACTCCGGGAGTACTTCCAACACCTTTGACATATCCAGTGATTTGTGCAGAGCGAGGACGCATTTTCATTCTGATGGTTCCGTCAGGCAGTAATGTGGGAGTCACTGAAATAGAAATACCGATTTCACGATGGTTTTCAGCATCCTCGGTGATGGCTTTATCTGAAATATCGATTTTGTAACGAACTTCTTCGGTCACTGTTGGTTGGCCAGTGGTTGCAGTTGTGGTGGAGGTGATAATGGGGATACGATCAATGATAGAAATAGTCGCGGCCTCGTTATCCTCTGTAATCAATGTCGGGTTAGAAACCTGATTTGAAATTCCTCCCTCATTTAAAGCTTTTAGAACGCCACTGAGTTGAATAGGTGATAAGATAATACTACCTGCTTTAGCGGTGAAATCTCCTGCTGTAGATTCAATGCCATCTAGCGCATCTAGTTTCGTTGGCAAACCAAAGAGATTCCCGAGCTGGCCCCTGGTTTGAATCGGGACGCCCAAATTCCCTAAATCTTCCGACCAGTTCACTCCTATTTTTTCACCGGCATTGGAATTAATTCTGAGGATTTTCGTCTCAACAATGATCTGGCCTTTGGCCTTATCTATACCATGGAGTAATTTACGCGCAGCTTCGATGCGGGTTGGCGAATCGATGACAATGATTGTATTGGTTTTTTTCTCAAAATTAACGATTCCAGTGCCTGGCGTTAACATTGGCATGACAAGTTGCTTGATTGACTCAATATCGTCTGGACGCAAGTATTGTAGCTGATACTGCCATTCCGCACTGGGTAATTTTTGTAGCTGAGCCTCTGTAAGAGCGTAAATGGTATTGCCTTTCGTGTGGAGTGAAAGTCCATACATGAAAGCCAGTTCTTCCATCTGATTCAGTGGCTCTCCATCGCCCAGGTGTCCCGTAACCTGAAACTCTGGACCATTGATCGAAAGGTTATGGAAATATTGACGACCCGCAGATTTCGCTAAAAACTGAAAAATATCATTAAGAGCAGCGTCTTTGATGATATATCCTTCGGTTGATTCTGCTATGGCAGTCGGATCAACTGGAGCATTCGCATCAACCGGAGCGTTCGGATCAGCTGGGGCTGCAACGCCAATCTCGGGAACATCGGTAGGAGCAGCAGGAACCGCAGGTGCAGGATTTTTATCAACAGGAATGACTTCCTGAGAATATGAAAAAGTTGCTAAATTATAAAAAATTATGCTTAGCAATAGTTGAATTTTAAGGATTTTCATGGCACCAATTCAAGATATCTTAATTAAAATTTTAAAAATTCCAAGAAATTTAGTTAATTTCTATCGAAAATGGCTCATTTTCACCAGGTCTAACTAACCCTTCGGGCTTAAGTTTATTGCCGCTATTCTCCATTCCAAAAGGCAAAAGCTCTATTTTAAGAGCCACTTCTTCGTTGTTTTTCGAGTCTAAATCTCTAAAAATGATCTGTTTTGCCTCAACTTTAAGCACCTTGAGTTTTTTTTGCCTGCCTTCCTCAAAAACAATGGTGAATTCCTCCCCTTCCTTGATGACTCTGTTTCCAACAAGAAAACTCTTATCTTTCACCCTAACCATTTGGACTTTAACGCCTTTAATGATCTCGGCTACCGGCTTAGAAGGAATATTATCTCGGATTTTCTTGCCTGGGGTTGGCAAATTAGGAGTCGGCGTTTTGGCTTCTGGGTCTTGAATTAGACCGAAAATATCTGTCTCCCTTTTTTTCATCGCAAAGTCAGCCATCTTGGCGGTCGTGTATAGTTCGATATTTCCAATGGCAAAGCGAGAGGGCTTAGATTTAAGTAGGTCATCATCAGTTGCGGCCTTCGTTAAATCACTAGATGTAGCGAGTTGAGTCTTACCTGTAATAGATTCAAATACATCCACGCTCTGCGCAGAAAGATTTTGTGCTAAAAAGATACTCGAGCATACGCTCACCATAGCAATTTTAACTACAAGCATGATTTGGAAGCGATAATTCGTATTCATTTTCGGGGTTTTGTTATTATTTCTCCCAAGCAGTGTATGTCAGTTGAATATTGATGATAGATGAGGATCCTGCGTTATTAGGATCAATACGAAGCTCTTGCAACTGCAGGTTAGGCATACGAGTCTCCAATTCAATAAGAGCCTTTTGGGTTGTTCTGAAAGTTCCTTTAAGATTGAATCTGAGTGCTTCAGAGTTCTGAGCCGAAACAGTGCCAAACCCGATTTTGTTAGTCATGCGCTCGGGGAGGGGTTGTTGAAATTCTTTAGAAGGGAGCTTTCCCGCTAATATTTTCATGTTCGCGTTAAGTAAAGTAACCGGGTCTTGCTCTAGAACTTTTAACCACTGTTCGTACGCTATCCTTTGCCTAGCAATTTGCGTCTCAATCTCCAGCGCCTTCATTCTGCTGATTTGATAATTTTTGTATTCCTGCACCTTCGTCTCATAGCTCGTAGCAACTTTTATCTTGGCCTGAAAACAAGCCACAACGATTAGAATAGCAATCACTGTTGGGACTACGATACCGAAAAGAATTATGGGTTTTTTATACATCTTAAGTTACGGTGCTTTCGTTACAGGAACTGCCAGTTTATCTGTTGCATCGTAGCGTAGAACGATCGTCAGTTCGAACGTGAATGAATAGGATGTTGGATCAGAGTCTTGAACATACTCAATGGGTCTCGATACAAATTTTAGATTCTCTTGCACTTTCAATGTCGTAGCGATGTTGCGAGAAGTGGGCGTAGGATCGAGGCTAGGGTCACCAATGACTTTTGAAAGTTCCGAAAACTTGGCCATAATTCCCTCACGGGTATCGAGCATATTGAGATAGTCTAGACTATCGCTTCTAGCTGCTCCTGTAATTTTCCATTCCTTGAAAAATCCCACTTTGACCTGTTTAGGGGTTGGTTCGGTTCGGACGCTATGACTGAAGCCGTTGATCAGTACACCGGACTTTTCCGGAAAGAGCCGGGCGATCATTTCCATCGTGGACCATGCCTTGGCTCTATCATCCAACAACACATTCCAATGCTCAATTCTTGCTCTTTCAGCCCCCAACATGCTCATCTTCCGCTTTATGATGCTCGCTTGATCAAGACTAAAAAACCATTCCGGCTTACTTACATATGTGTATATGATGAAAAGGATTAGACATATTGATAACACCACCGCAGCGAATCCGATTTTTTGGGCAATTTTAAAATATCTAAGTAGACGAATTTCACTCTGTGATGGAAATAACGCACTCTCCTCAGCTGAGATAGGGAGGAAATCTTGAAGGAACCATCGTTCGGCACGTAATACACTGAAAGTATGACTGCGCGCCTCGCCAATTTGTGATTGCACATTAGCCAAGCTTAGCTGTGGTTCTGGAGCCCAGACAGGAAGCGGCGAGACCTCTGTGAAATGAACTACTTGAATCAGAGAATGTGGTAAGTGTCTTTTAAGATCCTCTGATATTTTTGTATCAACTTGATCACCCAATGGTAGCAGGTAAATATCCGGATCTTCAAATTCTAACGCTGCAATCGTCGTAGCAAGTGACGACCAAAAGTTTGATGGGCAACGTTGGCCGCGATGTTGCAATGAGCGAATCAAACGAAGGTCTGCATGTTCGTTAAAAAACGCCATCGCCGTGAACCATGGATATTGTAATACTGCGACGAAGGGCTTGTTGGTCGTATTAACAACCAATGGCAAACTCATTACGGCGACCAATGGAGCGCTGAGTGCATGTGTAATGATTGGAAAGTTTTCGTCATTCCCCAAATTTCGAAGAGTGGTTAGAAATGATTCCAACCTTCGAGAAATACGTATTGTCGTGGCGATCATTGGACTACCCGCTGCTGGGTAGGGCATAACCCTCCATGCCGCCTGATCAGGTGATGAAGAACTATCCTCAAGCACTTCACGGGGATCAACACTCACCAACTGGCGCAAATCATTAAGCGCTCCAGGGTTATTGAGTTTGGATTTTATTTCTGCCGTAGCAAATTCATCCGCTACGTGAATCACAACGCCCAAATGACTTCCTTTAATTCCTTTTGTATGCTCAATTAAGCTCCTACCAAGAGCGAGTGTTCTTTCTGGGTCGAGTATGATGTCCTCAGAAACATGTATTCCATTACTCCATGAATTATTAGGACGATTGTAAAAATACGTAAGGACAGATGTGCCGTCTACGATGATGTGGAACTGAAAATCGAGATCTAGCGCATCTTTATACCATGAAGCATCACGTGCCCGACTTGTGTTCTTAAGTATGGCACAAGCTTGGCGATATTGATTAAAGACATTCAGAGATGCCGGATGTTGAAGATTTGTCAAAGATTACCGTTAATTAGATTTTAAATTGGAAGATAAGGCATCGAAAGGTATCGAGTCATTTTTTGCCGCTTAATCGGATTTTGATTTGTATCCCATGGCGGGCTTAATGTGAAATACTTGACCGAGAGTTGAAGCTAGTTTCAAAAAAGCGAAGAATGTCTGAATTTTTAGTTTTCTAAGTTAAATGCGAATTATAACTCGATTCTTAAGTATTGGAATTTTCTGTGCAAGAGGTTTCTTGGGGCTAAAGCGCCCTAAAATCAATATCAGTCATTGCTCTTATTCATCTTCGCGGCTTCGAAAGTTTCAGGCGTAATTAAGCCAATTTTGGTTAACCTTTCAAGGTTAGCATCCCATTGGATATTTCCAGCACGACGGATGACATCCTCCAGAGATCGGGCACCTCCATCGTAGTTAGCAATCGCTGACGCCACCGCATCATCGTTATTCTGTAAGAACTCATAGGTCAGCACCCTTTTATGAATCCCATTCAATAATCCCTGGGAATGAATGAAAATCAGGATTTCAGACAAACGGGAAAGGACCGAAGCATGGCTTTCACGGGGATAAAGCTCAAGAATACGGCCAATCGTCTTGACCGCCCCAGTCGTATGCAGGGTCGAAAGCACCAAATGTCCTGTTTGCGCCGCTTCCATACAGGTTTCCATTGCTTCGCGATCCCGAATCTCACCGAGCAAAATGATGTGCGGAGCTTTCCGAAGTACATCTTTCAAACCTTGTTTGTAATTCAATACATCTCGACCCACTTCTTGTTGAGTCACAATGGATGGCGAAGGGATGCGATGCCCGGGATAAACGGGATCATCCATATCGTCCGGATACTGGTATTCGATCGGGTCCTCTACCGTTACAATATGCTTAGGATGATTCTGGCGAACCCAATCAATCAGCGAAGCAAGCGTGGTTGATTTACCAGATCCCGTAGGACCTGTCACCAAGCACAGTCCCGCACGTTTCAATACACCGTGGCGCAGAGTGGACGCGGTATCCGGGTCAATACCCAATGAATCCAAGGATGGAATATAGTCATTAAGAATACGACAAGTCACACCAAGGCCGGACGATGACAAATGTGCTTGAATACGTAGACGACCCGAACGTTCCCCTGTATCACCAAAAGGTATACCTTCGCATGAGAAATCTGAAACCATTTTTTGTTTAAACTCATCGATCGCTATACGGATTTTATCATCGACTCGCAATTCAAGCGCTTCAGTGGTTCCGAACCCATGGGATGAAGACTCCCTGTTGCGGATCAGCTCTTTAAGAATTTCATCCATATTTGCGGCACTAAGTGCGCCGAGGAAATCAAGCGTCTCCATACCTTTGTTCGTATGAATATAAACCGGACGCTCAGAGCGCATTTGAATATCGGAAACACGCATCTCACGACAAACGCGGAAAATAATTCCAAGCAGTTCTCGGCCACTCATTCCTGGCAGGAAACGAGAATGTTCCAAACCTAATGCTCGATTTGGAGGTGGCGGTGGCTCAACAGTTTGCATCACGGTAAAAGATGGTTTGGTTTTATTTAACATTCACGGAAATCAATCTAATGAATGCGGTTTAGATATTTTGGTTTTATTCTGATTGCTCCGATCTGTGTTGAAAATTCCAGTCAAATAGAGATACCATCCAATTTAGCTTTCCTAACTAATGTGGCAATCATTTTTTGGATAAGCTGATCGCTTTCAGCAATTGCTTTTTTTATACACAAACCTATGCAGCGCCGAATCGATGATTTTATCAGATTTCTTGCCGTCGAACGCGGACTTTCGGAGGCTTACCAAATATCGGTCCATCAGACCCTACAAAGCCTCTCCAACTGGATGGGAAAAAGCAAACTGGTAATCACTGAGATAGGAACCGATGAGCTTTCGGACTTTCTAAATCAACGCAAAGCCCAAGGCTTGGGAACATCCTCACGTCGCCTCTCAACTGTGCATTTGAAGATTTTCTTCCGTTGGCTTGCTGCCAAAGGCGATATCGGGATGGATCCAGCTGAGCCACTACAAGCTGCCAAACCAGAACGTAAATTACCATCCACCCTCTCCGTTAAGGAAATCAGAAATTGGTTAGAGACTATTCCAATAGATCAACATCTGGGGCGGAGAGACAAAGCCATTTTAGAGCTTTTCTATTCATCAGGCCTACGTTTGGCGGAACTTTGCGCAGCCCGCCTCGAATGGCTGGATGATGAGGAGGGATTTCTTCGTGTGATTGGAAAAGGTAAGAAAACTCGCTTGGTAAGGGTCGGCAGTGATGCTCTTCAAGCACTTGCCAATTACCTTTCTAACGAGAGACCTAACTTGGTTAAATCTCATAGTTCGTCTCAAATATTTTTGAGCGTTCGCGGTCGTCCACTCACCCCTGAGCGCATTCGTCAAATTGTCAAACGACGCGCGAAGCTTGCTGGAATCGATAGCCAAGTTTACCCCCACCTACTTAGGCACTCCTTTGCGACTCACCTCTTGGAGGGTGGTGCTGATTTAAGGGTCATCCAAGAACTGCTAGGGCACGCCGATATCGCAACCACGCAAATATACACCCACGTCAGTATAAAGGGGCTAAAAGACACACATCGGAAATTTCACCCGAGAGGCTGAGCCTTAACGAGCTGCCACAAGATCGTAACCGCGCCAGTCGCCAATCGTCACTTCAGCGAAACTGCCTACAGGAAGCTTTTCGTCGACCATCACCGATCCGTCGATTTCTGGCGCATCCCACTGAGTCCGGCCCACACCTTTCTGCTCGACCAATACGCGGACTTTTTTGCCGACCTGCGATTGATTCGTTTCAGATGCAATCTTCTGAAGCGCGCTCATTGCCTGTGACCAGCGGCTCTTGCGTGTCATGTGATGGAGATGGCCATCGAGCTTAACCGCACGTGTCCCTTCTTCTTTCGAATATTGGAAAACACCCGCCCGCTCAAACCGGAATTCCTCAATGAAATCTAACAACTCTTGAAAATCCTCTTCCGTCTCTCCAGGGAAACCAACAATAAATGTGGTCCGGATTCCCAAATCAGGAATACCTGCGCGCATACGGCGCAGCAGATCACGAATATAATCGCCACTCGTAACCCGTTTCATCGCAGTTAGCATTCTATCAGAAATATGCTGAAGCGGAATATCGACATATTTAGCGACTTTATCGCACTCGGCTATCGTCTGGATCAACTCGTCCGACCAATGCGCCGGATGCGTGTAAAGCAAACGCACCCAGAAATCGCCTTTGATTTTATTAATCTCGCGCAACAGCGTGCAAAGCGAATTGCCTCGCGATGAATCAACTGGCGAACTGGGATTGGGACGCTGTCCCTCCCATTGATCCATACCGAAATACGTGGTGTCCTGAGAGATTAAATTAATTTCCTTCACTCCACTTTTCACCAAAGCCTCCACTTCACGCAATACAGACTCCTGCGTTCTGGAACGATGCTGACCGCGGATTTTCGGAATGATGCAAAACGTACAGGTATGATTACAACCTTCGGCGATCTTCACATATGCATAGTGATCCGGAGTCAGACGGAAACGCGGAGTCGTGTAATCCGGAACATATTTTGGCTTCAACGTTACATAGTCACGAGGATCATTTGTTGCAGCCGGGCCTTCGTCCTTGGTCAAAACCGGAGCGTTTTTCTTGCCAAGTAAATTCTCGATAATGGGCGCAACTTTAGTGATCTGATCCAAACCAATAAACGCATCAACCTCAGGCATGATGCCCGGCAGATCTTTTGCGAAACGCTGTGATAGACAACCTGCGACGATGATCTTTTGCTTTGCCCGCTCAGGGTTTTCACTTCGTTCATTAACCGCACCAAAAATGGCATCGATTGACTCCTGCTTCGCCATATCGATGAATGAGCAAGTATTGACGATCAACACATCTGCCAACTCAGGATCAGGTGTCAGCATCATTCCCGCTTCCGCAAGATGACCGATCATAACCTCGGAATCGATCAGGTTTTTAGCGCAGCCAAGAGACACCAATCCTACAGTTGTTTTTTCCATACGAATGATAGTGAAATTAAATTTGTGGTGCGATGATCAGTTCATCACCAGCTTGCGGCACTACTGGGCCGAACCCAGGCATCGGGCTTCCGAACGCACCTTCTGCTGAAACATCTGTGATTTTTATTTTACCGAGGATTCCCGTATTGCGACGAATTGCCAAAATATCACCGGCTTTAACAAGTTCGGGCATCACGACCTCAATGACAGCAACTCCACCAACTTGTGGATCATCTAAATATTCCGTGATCCGACCAATCAGAAGCGCATCGCGGATCAACCTGGCCCTGCGCAATTCATTGTCACTTTTTTCCAAATCTCTCTGACCAATGAATCCAGCCTCCTCTTTATAAGTGGCCGCTTTTTTTTCCGCATCCAACTTATCTTGGGCAAGGGCCGCCATCTCAGCTTCTTTTGCTGCAAGCTCGGCTTTCATTTTATCCACATTTGATCCCGATGACACCCCACCATTTTGAAGATTACGAAATTCTTGCATTTCTCTCTCAAGCTTGAAGCGCTCGTGCTCCAGCTTCAACTGATCGATCTGCCTCTGCAACCGAGCCACCTCTTCAGGACGCGCGTTCCTCACTCCCTGATTCATATTTTGAAAAGACAAAACCACTGCCGCAAGCAGCAGGGCAAATGTCGCTCCAAGCAAAATAGACATCGTGTTCATGTCGGAAAAATGTCCACAGCAAGGCATAATGTCAACGCCACGCATTTTTTATCGTAGTTAAACTGAATACTCGCCAAATCTGCCATATCGTCTAATGCTGCGGACGTGGATCTGTTCTCTGATATCCCGCCAAAGGAATCCAAGGCTCTTACCGTCACCCAACTGGTTCGTAAAATGAAACGAGCCATCGAGGCAGGTGTCGGCAAACTATGGATCGAAGGCGAAGTCTCCAACCTCAAGAAACAGGCTAGCGGGCACTGGTATTTCTCACTCAAAGACGACGGTTCACAAATCCAATGTGCTATCTTCAATGCCAGTAAAAAAGAGGGTTCCAAAGCCCTTGAAGACGGCTTGAAAGTCAAAATTTTCGCTGATGCCACAATTTACGAACCGCGTGGCCAGCTCCAACTCATTGTGGAAAAAGTCGAAACCTCCGGCCTAGGCGACCTTCAGGCGAAGTTTGAAGCCCTAAAAAGTAAACTTCTCGCCGAAGGCCTTTTCGATCAAAGTAGGAAGACGACTTTACCCTTATTTCCACGTACGATTGGAATTGTCACCTCCCCTACTGGCGCGGCAATCCAAGATATCTTAAACATCCTCAAACGCCGCGCTCCATGGGTGCAGCCAGTTCTATTTCCAGTTAGAGTTCAAGGAAAAGGAGTGGAACATGAAATCGCCAATGCTATCCTAAAACTCAATCATCCTAAATCCTACGGCTATCCAAATTGCGACCTACTCATCGTCGGGCGCGGCGGCGGCTCGCTTGAAGATCTATGGGCATTCAACGAAGAAGTCGTCGCACGCGCAATTGCGGCTTCCACCATTCCCATCATCTCAGCCGTCGGACATGAGATTGATTTCACCATCGCCGACTTCGTGGCAGACATGCGTGCACCGACCCCCAGTGCTGCCGCTGAGCTAGCTGTTCCCGACTCACTTGAACTGATCCATAATTTAACTAACGCCAAAAAACGAATTACGCGCTCCCTCATTCGCGCCTTGCGTGAGCCCACCCAACGGATCGATCAACTCCGTGAATCACTACTGCAAATCACTGAATCGTCCATTCTCACTCAGAAACAACAGTATCGCGAACTATGCCTCAAACACGATCATCTCCACCCACGAAGAATCCTGGATCGAAGAATAGAAAATACCTTGGAGTTGCAACGTAAACTTTCCCTACTCACCCAAAGACAACTTTTTAACCAATCTCTGAAACTGCAAAACTTGCAAAGTATGATTCGAACCCTCGGTCCTGAATCCGCATTCAAACGAGGTTTTTCTATTACCATGACTGAAGACGGCAAGATCATCCGTTCCACCAAGGACACGAAACCCAACATGCACTTGCGCACCAAACTCATCGACGGAGAAATATCCTCCACCATCTAATGGATATCATCATGCATTTCTACTGCACAACCACTCCCGCTATGACTCATGATATTCTCAGCTATGTCTCTCTCGTATTCCTGATCGCGATCTTTTTGCTAGCCCTTAGAATAAACTCCAAACTAACCGGATTATCTAACAAGATCACGAACCATAATCGGCTGAATTCCGCCATCAACACCTCAGAAAAATCTAAAGTCCATGCCGAAGCCGCACATGAAACTCCATTTGAGGAATTTCTCAACGAAGATCCAGCTCGACGCACGATGAACAAAAAAGAACAATTTGCTGCCTACCGTGATTGGCGTTCCTCCAAGGGCCTGAACTGGAAATAATCTCCGGTAAGTGACTAAAGTCAAAGATCCAACAACATTACAAAAAAGAGCCCCGCACCTTCGTTAGAAGATGCGGGGCAAATACCTGGCGACGACCTACTCTCACAGGACCTATCGTCCCACTACCATCGGCGCTGCGTCGTTTCACTTCCG
>Ga0315906_10000454_pt1 | contig 65577 bp, 60 predicted proteins | sample LakEriMetagenome_4_FD_203526 | JGI IMG/M metagenome (GOLD analysis project Ga0315906, IMG submission 203526) | Freshwater fungal communities from buoy surface, Lake Erie, Ohio, United States - Buoy 2 MA122 | ecosystem: Environmental > Aquatic > Freshwater > Lake > Lake biofilm | place: USA... | reverse complement strand
AGGACGTTGATAGTCATAGGTCCGATCGCGCTCATGGAAACCGTATTGAAACCAGCGGTTCTTGCTGTGACAGAGTGAAACATCGCGGTAAGGAATTTGCCGCCGTTTTCGGGGCCATTCCAGAATGCAAACTCGGTTGCTAAAATGACCAAGCCACCACCAAACACCAGCACGCACGTCGCTACTAGCACGATGCGTGTATGGATGCGGAGTCGATGGCGAATTTGTTCTTTCCCAGTAAACCTGCGATAATGTGACATACCCCAATCGCAAATATCCTCGACCACCATTGAGCCGAGGCCCCCGCAAACAATCAGGATCATGATCATGACCTGCCAAGTCATGTTTGATCTCAATTCGCTACTAGCTAGGTTATCTGGAAAGGTTGAAAATCCGGCATTGCAGAAAGCCGAGACTGCATGGAAGGCGGAATGGAAAGCGCGCTCACGCCAAGGCATGCTTGCATCCATTCCGGCATAGAGGACTACTGCCCCAATAGCCTCAAAGATGAAAGTGAACAGCACAATAAATGTTAGAGTCTTTCCAATCCGCGATAGCCTGTTTTCAGAAATCATTCTACCTAACAACAAACGGTCATGTAGAGAAAGCCCTTCGAACAGCACAACGGCTGCAAAAAACGTCAGTGTCATGATGCCGAGTCCGCCGATTTGGATGAGGATCAAGATAACCACTTGTCCGGTTTGACTGAAAAATAACGCGGTGTTCTGTACGGACAATCCCGTTACACATACCGCGCTAGTGCTTGTGAACGCCGCGTCCAACCATGAACACGATTCCCCCGGTAATACGCAGCGAGGCATTTTTAACAACAAGGTCCCAATCACAATGATGGCGAAAAATGATCCGATCAACACCATACCTGGATGAAACGCTCGAGCAGTAAGGCGGGTTTGGTGGTGGATGATCGATGCGATCCCGGAAAATATAACACCCACCTGGATAAACACGTGCCAGCTCGTCCAAAGATAATCTCCTCCTGAAAATTTGCGTATTATTAAGCTGGCCGAGACGATAAAAACCAACACGGCTATGATTTCATGAAGCATCAAACGCCGCCTTTCTTTGCCGCGAGATTTTTCTCTCCACATCAACCAAGTGCGTTCAAAAGCGAAAACCAAACCCGTCACCAAAGTCAGCCAATGCTGCCAGCCCGTTATCACTCCAGTCCAGCCGACTAGGCTGAGAAGACAAAGTGCAGCACTGAGCATCAATAGAGGATGAAGCACCAGATGGCAAATTTTCAGCCCGGTGGCGTTATCGCCAGACTTGCTCGCTACATCCATGCGGGGAAATCCCTACTGCTAGGCAGTGCGGTTGGAAAGGTTAATTTTCAATAGCCATACCGGAAGAGTTCAGCCATAAACCGCGCATGATTTGGGCATGGGTTATATTTATCGGTTTCGTATTCGTCATGTTGGCACTCGATCTGGGTGTGTTTCATAGGAAATCCCACATTGTAGGATTCAAAGAATCGCTTGGTTGGTCAGCAGTTTGGATCTCGCTCGGCTTGTCGTTTTCCATTCTGGTTTATTTTGCTTATGACCTCCATTGGTTTGGCCTCGGGAACTCTGTCGATGCGGTCGATAAACTGGTAAACACCGGAAAACTGGCAGCGACCAAATATCTAACAGCTTACGTGGTAGAAAAATCGCTAAGCGTGGATAACATCTTCGTCATCGCTATGGTGTTTAGCTCACTTGCGGTGCCAGCTCGTTATCAACACCGCGTGTTGTTCTGGGGGATTCTTGGAGCCTTGGTGATGCGCGGCACGATGATCGGGCTCGGTTCCATGCTGGTGCAGGTCTTTCATCCCATCCTCTATGTATTCGGAGCGTTTTTGATTTTCACAGGTATCAAAATGCTGGTTATGGAGGAAAAAGAAGAACATCCGGAAAACAATCCAGTGGTGCGTTGGATACGTAAAATTTTTCCGATCACTCGAGATTTCCATGGCCAGCATTTTATGGTGAGAGCGGGCAGTGAATGGTCACGCGAAGCTTCGGAGCCAGGCGTTGAATCAAAACCCGATCCCATCGTTGAGGCCTCACCTGCTGGCAAATGGTTGCTCACTCCGCTCGCTGTCGCGCTTATTCTTGTGGAAGTGACTGATCTTATTTTCGCAGTCGACTCCATTCCTGCGGTATTCGCCATCACGGCTGATCCGTTTCTTGTTTTCACCAGTAACGTCTTTGCGATCTTAGGCCTTCGTTCGTTATACTTTGCACTGGCTGGTTTGATTAGCAAATTCCGTTATCTTAAGCCCGCGCTTTCGCTCATATTGGTATTGGTTGGAATTAAAATGCTCGCTGCCAAATGGCTTAAAATATGGCTGGGCGATTCGTTTAATTTAACGGTTCTCGTAGTGATTATCGCTATCCTTGCCACTGGAGTGATTACCTCGATGATCGTCGGTGCTGAGGATGAGGAGAATTCTCATTCTTAAAAATGAATTTTTTTTATGATCCAAACCCTTAGAGACTTACTCGATCTTTTGCTGCATATACAGGATCACCTGAATTCATTCACGAGCAATTATGGCGCGCTAGTTTATGGTTTGTTGTTCCTGATCGTTTTTTGCGAGACGGGCTTGGTCGTGACGCCTTTCCTACCAGGGGATTCTTTGTTGTTTGCTGTTGGAGCAATTTCCGCAGATCCAAACTCTGGCATCAATGTCTGGGTTGCCGGAATGATAATGCTAAGTGCAGCTATTCTTGGAGATACAGTGAATTATTGGATAGGCAATAAATTCAGCGGTTGGGCGATCCAAAAATTCCCGAGAATCATTAAACAAAGTCATCTTGATAAAACTTCAGAATTTTACGCACGCTATGGAGGAAAGGCGATCATCATCGCGCGTTTCGTGCCCATCGTCCGCACCTTTGCTCCCTTCGTCGCGGGTTCGGGATCGATGGATTATAAAAAATTCATGTTCTACAATGTATCAGGAGCATGCCTATGGGTGGGGACATTACTGCCAGCAGGTTATATCTTTGGAGATCTTCCTATTGTGAAAAACAATTTCGAATTGGTTATTTTCGGAATCATCGGCATTTCAATTATGCCGATGGTCATCGAGATCATCCGTGCGAAATTGAAACACAAAAAAGCATCGGTTACATCACCAGATTGATAATCATCTTTAGTGCCGCTTAGGTTGAACAGCAGTAGATGTCAGGCGGTCGATGTATGCGAGGAGCAATGCTGAAATCACGAAGGTCATGTGGATGATGACCTGCCACATCAATACTTTTTCCGAGATCCGATCCGCTTCGATGAATGTTTTGAGCAAGTGAATGGAGGAAATTCCGATTAAAGCGGTGGCGAGCTTCACTTTGAGAATGCCAGCATTTACGTGAGATAACCATTCGGGTTGGTCCGGGTGTTTATTGAGGTGAAGCCTAGAAACAAACGTTTCGTAACCGCCGACGATGACCATGATGAGCAAATTCGCGATCATCACCACATCGATAAGCCCAAGTACAGTAAGCATGATTTCTGTCTCAGTAATCTTCGTGGTTTTTTGAACCAAATGCCAAAGCTCAACGAGGAAATGGAACACATAAACCGCTTGTGCAATGATAAGCCCTAAATAGAGAGGGGCTTGAAGCCAACGGCTCATGAAAATAAAGTTACCAAGAACTCCGTTTAGTCGTTGAGGCTGAGTCTCAATGTTGCGATCAGTTTCGTCTGAGTTGTCCATAATTGAAATCAAGTGAATCAATCCTAAGTTGACCGAAAGGCAATCAAAAAGCAGAAAAGAGCCTATGAAAACAAAATGGATGGTTCTTCATGATTATGTTTCAGTTGATTTCCCTTGTCCGAGCTTGCCCGCTTTAACAAACAAAGCTTAGGGTGAACCCATGACCTGTAAATTTTTGATCGCCGCCATGGTTTCTCTGATCGTAGGAGCTTCTGCCTTCGCACAAGAAGCGCCAAAAGACATGAAGCTTTTTCTTCTCATCGGCCAATCTAACATGGCAGGACGTGGAAAAGTTGAAGAGCAGGATAAAATTGAAAGCCCTAACATTTTCATGCTCACCAAAGACCTGAAATGGGTTGTGGCCAAAGATCCCGTGCATTTCGATAAAGGTGCTGCAGGTGTGGGGCTTTGCTCGGAGTTCGCGCGAGATATTTCTAAAGCCGATCCCAAATCCAGTATCGGCCTTATTCCTTGTGCCATGGGTGGTTCATCCCTCGATCAATGGCAACCTGGTAAACCACTTTACACGACAGCCATCACGCGTGCGAAGGAAGCCCTGAAACAAGGTAAGCTCGCAGGTATTCTCTGGCATCAAGGTGAATCCGATGCGAAACCCGAATTGATTGCGACCTATCCCGCACGCTTTGAGACGATGATCACCCAACTTCGCAAAGAGCTCGGCGCGGAAAATGTTCCCGTGTTGATCGGAGAAATCATCCCGGGCCATGGCAATCACGATGCTGTGAATGTTGCACTGGCTGAAACCGCCAAGAAAACATCAAACGCTGCGCTTGTTAGTTCTGCTGATCTTGGGAAAAAGCAACTGCACTACGACTCGGCTGATTATCGTGCTCTTGGAAAACGTTATGCGGAGGTGTTTTTGAAGATGGGGAAGTGAGGATTGTGATCTCTAGTTAATCAAATCTGTGAAAAGAGATCGCGTCATGAGAATGCCTTTATGCATAGCGGCTTTAGCTATCGGAATGTTCAGCAAGAGCGTTGCGGAAGAGCTCAAAAGCTCCAAAGATGAACTGATGGGCGGACGCTTTCTGACTTTCAACACGGTCGTCAGAGTCAAACAAATTGAAGTCACGCGAGCTACTTCACACGGGCCGGATGAATCAGAAATTCACACACCAGCAGAGGCGCGGTTTTTCAGAGAAACGATCGATAAAGCATGGCCTGGCGCGAAAATCACGTGGGCTTTTAGCTGGTTGGCTTTGCATGATGAGCGCCAAAGTTATCGAGAACTCAGAGAATTAGTCGTCACTTATAAGAAAAAATTTGGCGATGAGATTACTTTCATCCCGGGCGCATATTTTTCTAACATGTATAATAGTCGCGAACAGGTGAATCGCGATTTGCATGAAGGATTGAAACGGGTTTCTGAAATCGTAGGTGGGGGATATAGACCCAAAAGCGTCGTGGCAGGGTTTTTATCTGCGGATAATCTAAAATACCTGGCCGAAGTAGAAGGCATTCACGTTTGCCAAGGAAACATCTGGAGCCAGTATGCGGTGGATAACGGCGATGGCGAAGGCTCTATCTGTTATCCTTACTACCCATCGCGTGAACATTTTTGTAAACCAGCCCAGAACGAAAAGGATTTGATCGATTGCGTGAATCTCGATGGTTGGACAGTAGATTTTTTAGCAGCGAGAATTGCGGGTTCTAAAAAAGTGAACGACGAGAGATGGCGCAGCCGACAAGGCGTGGGTCCGATCGAAACCTTGTTAGATATGGGCACGGAGCGTGGTTTGGAAGCGATGTTCGCTGCCACCAGTTCGCATTTTGATGATGGATTCAAACGCAATGGGTTTGCTTGGGTGACGAGTGGCTGGGAAATGTGTTTGGTTGAAGGTCGGAAAATCTACGGCTACGGCGGACGCAACGGGATGGATGGATTGGAGCAATGGCTCACAGGCATACGCAAACGTTGGCCAGATGCGAAACTCATCACCCAAGGCGAGTTCGGTGAACTGTGGCGCGCGCATTATAAAAACAACGATGCTATCAATTACCAATTTGTTCACCGCGGCTGCGGCATACGGGCCTCCGAAGCCGATAAAGAAATCCGTTGGTTCATGAATAAAGATTTCCGTCTCGCATTGCTTAGAGATTGGAAAGCAAACAGTGAAGAACAAGTCATCGATTTCACTCGTTATGACGAACGCGCTCAAGAGCCCGCTGATCCTGAAGATGGTAAAAAATCACGCAACTGGAGCCTCATGAACCGCATCAACCAAAAAGGCACTCGACCACAAGATCAGCCGAAGCGTTTGAATGAATTACTAGAGAAAGATCGGGAGCTGATACGGAAGTATTATCCTGAGTTGTTTGGGGGGAAGTAGGTTGTCTAGGTCTTCGCTATGAAGAATTGGCACTTCTATGGAGCGGAACGAGAGGGATTGACTACGCTCCGCTCCGTCCCTGCGGAATGCGCTACGCGGATGTGATGAAGGTTTTGCGAGATCGCAAAAATCGGCAGTGACTCCGTTTCACTCCGTCCAGGCGGAGTACAGAATCCTCCTTCTGATTCTGGAAGGAATGATTTGCTCGCTACAGCTCTCGTGGCGTTCAAACCCCGTTTCGCCTTCGGCTCAAGGGGTTCTCGGCCCTCATGTTCCGACAGTAAAAAAGCTCCCGAATGGGAGCTTTTTGAAGTGGCGGAGGGGCAAGGAACCCTCCCAATGGTGCGGTTTTCTTAGTATTCATGGGTATCTGTGCGTTGGTGGGTTGACCGGGGTGACGCAGAGTGCGCTGTCCTGAACGGTCGATTTGTGTGAAATCCGTGTGGAATCCGGGGGTTCTGTCACGGACTGGAGGATGGATTTGAAACCTGACATACAGAAACTAGCTTCCCGGAAATCCGCTGGCTGGCTTTGCTGGTCAGGTTTTCATTCATTCGTCATACGTCTGCCAGATCGGTGACTCGGATCAAGGGCTTTCGGACAAGATATGCTGGCGTTATCAAAGAAAATCGACATCGTCTTTCGCTTGCGGGAGGCACCCGGACTGGATGCAGCATTACAGCACGAAGTCACATGTTCCCAAAGGCCCGCAGATCACGTGACAGCCCGTTGGGATGGCTTTGCGGTGCGGAGCCTAGATTTAGTTCTAACGGCTTGCGATGCAAAAAGGGTCTGTCCCTTAACGACAAGTAACAAAGTTTGCATAAAGGGTCTGTCCCTTAACGACACGAAGAAACGTAGGCCCAAGAACTATCATCTGCTGACAAAGCCACGCCACGAGATGAAAATTTCAGGGCACAGAAACCGTCCCAAGAGCCCGTTAAGTTAGCGCCATTCTACTCTGACCCCATACACCCCACTTCCTATGCAATCATTCATTATTGTTAGGAATATCGAGCTCCATATTTTCATACATGCCGGATTCCTCCCATGCACGACCCATCAAGATGACCTCTATGTTTCTCTTGTCGCAATATTCTTTAAGGTCTTTTACAACACCTCTCGCTTCCGCATCAACACGCTGGCCGGTATTCAGATCCATGACATTCAACTCATCGATTTCGAGCAATTCGTGTGCTTTCCTGATTGATGGCACAGCATATTTCTCGCCAGACTTATATGTGATACTAGGCGCTCCCTCTTTATCGAACTCGACAAAATAATCTTTGGACGTAATTGAGAAATATAGTCTCGATAAGATATTCATAAAAATTCCTCAATAAAGACCCCTTGAACGAAGAATAATCATTTCAACTTCGTGCCAAATTCTGCCGCCTGGCCCCAGTCGTCCTGCATAACTTCCAGCTTGCCTTGCAAATATGGCAGATGCAGGCCTCCACAAGTTATGAGCGTATTGGCCAAAGACTGGAACTTTCTCCAAGACTTTCACAGTTACATTGGTTGCTCGACCGCCAATGGTCATGCCGATTGTTTTAGCGCCAAGTTGTCTGGCAGCGAATGCTGCTGTTTGCGGCGTTGCGTAAGGAGCCCCGCCCCAGAAAAATGCACTCCTAGTTCTAAATGCAGCATTCAGAGCCATGCCTCCCCCACGCCATGCTGCGGAACCACCGTAAAAGAAAGTCACAGTAACTCCGGAGTTTCGGCATAATGACATGCCATCATCGTTTAGATCATACTCGTCGCTTAGGGGATCACCGAAGGGTATGATTCCATCAATCATGGCAGCTGAGGATCTTGTAAAACCATCTACGTGTGAACCTGTGCCTTGGGCTCCTAAGTGACTTACCAATTGGTCACCTAACTCTCGTTCGAGTTGTGTCCCTGTGTGCTCCACAACACTAATGGCTTCCACTACCGAAGCGGGTGGAGCACCAAAGGATGTGTTCATGTAATCTCCAAAATCTTGGGGTGGCGCGCCTAAGTTATTGAAAAGAGCATCACCCAATGCTCTTTGCCATTTCCACTCCAACCCGAGGTAATCCCAAGCATTTACCCCATCATTCCCCACGAATCCGTAGAGATTTATCCCCCCCATTTCCTCAATCGGATCTCTAGATGGCCATCTGCCTGTTTCGGGGTCGTAGAACCTGTAACCGTAATACATGACTACCCCCTCAAAAGCCTGTGTTTTCGGGCTTCTTGGTAGCTGAGCAGCGGCTGGATTTGCCACATGCGCACGATTTGACGGCTCAACGAGCATGGATAAATCCCTTTCTAATTCCTCCAGCCTCACGCGGAAAGCTAAAAGCTCATCTCCCTTGCGCGGCGCGACGCCAGGCTGTCGCTAACACTTGTAGCGACTGCTACAAACCTGCCCCAACGTTTTTCCCCGTTTTCATCCCTGCCAACTCCAGAGGAGATCCGTCTTTTCACCACCCCATATCCCTTTATTTATCTCGATTCGGCGTGATCGCGCTCAAGACATGAAACCCCAAAATCTTAGCTCATAACTGTTTGTATGCCTGGCAGTTTATTTTAAACTCTACTTTTGAAATGTAGCGTTGACGGGGACTCTTACATTTTTTGGAGTCAGGTCACTTGGCAGTTTTTTTACGAATGACCTATATTACGAGGATAACCATGGAGGAATTATGATTACACCATTCACAAAGTAGAATACGCCATCAGTATCAAACTCACCAAAACCATGGAGCCACGGGTATTTTTCTGAAGAAATCCAGCTACAGGTTCCACCTTGAATCGAATAATAATTAATTACCCGTTTATTTTGAAAAAAATCTGTGAAAACAGAGAGATACAAATTTTGGTTGTGCATAGATATACTGCAACGCTGATGCTGTATTTTTATTGGAGAATTAGCATCATACTCGATTACGAAAATTGACGCATCATGTTCAATCGAATACAAGAAAAAGAAACCACCTGTTTCGCAAATCGCCACATAACCTCCGAGAGCAGATGCATGCATAATTGCAAATGATGATTTATGGAAATTTAAATTAATGTTTTTATCAAAATTACACAGAGATATCTTGTCCATTCTGTCTAAGATCATCCATTGCTTGATAATCAAAGGATTTACAGAATACACGTTTTCTAGATATACAAGTTTGTCACCCGAATATTTATCAAATGATTCAAGATATCCATTCTCACATGAGACGAATATTTTTTGATTTTTATCATCGTAAGATAAATACTGAGGCATCTTACAAAATGATTTCCATTTTAAACTAAAATCAAGAGCTGATATGCAAGAAATTCTGTTTCTAACATAAGACGCGCAGTAAAATTCCGAATCTTTGCAATTATACAAAAATCTTCTTCCTCCTGCATCGTAGTGCTCCGAGATCGAGCCAATCCGATCAACTTTACCTTCGTGTGAATAAAAGAGAGTGCCGTCAAAATGCACTATATACATTCCTTTTTCCTTATTACATGCTGGAAGTATTTCTGAGATCATAGTTAAAAAGGACAGTGAATTGTGTTAAACAATAATAGGTAAACTCGCTCAACCGAATTACTCCCCTCCTAAATCACGCATGAGGTTATTCCAGCGTCTCTGCATTTTAATCCTAAAACTATCCACGATGTGTTTTTGCTCAGGAAACCCAGCTTCAAACTCATCGGGAGGAGGAACAATCGGAGCAACCAAATTTGCAGCTACATAAACAACCGTAGTCTTACTCGTTACTTTAGCTTCGGCGCAATCACAAAGCGAAAGGTAGACAACTACCGGAATAAGCACTTTGTTAACGTTTCCGCCCAAACGCAATGATTTTGCCTCTTGAGAAGCCGCTTTGATCTCGATGCTCCCGATGACCTTTGCTTCGTCCTTCACAGCATCTAGGGTCATTACTGTGTTCTTGTTACAAAATTCTATTTCTTTTTCAAGTATCCTGAGTCCAGTTTTTCCAGTTGTTTTAGTTCCATCAAAGTCCTTAGCTGCTTCTTTTGACTTTTCTAGAAGATCTTTAAATCTCGGGTCTTCTTTCAAAGTATTGAGCATCTTGGCAACTTCGTCTTCAGTGGTTAAACCATTCTTTAGCGCAAAATCAACTTGAGCTTGGTTCCATCCCGCGCTGTGTAGCGCCGTGTGATCCACCTTTTCCATTATTACCCCGAGTTCCTTTGCATCAATGTTGATACCCATTTGTTGGTAATACGCCCTAAGTTGCTGAACTAGTAGATGATGCCACGCTTCTTCAAAACCGAATAGATCAAACCTATTTATCGAATCATTCCCCACAAACCCATACAGGTTCACGCCTCCACTTTCCCCGATCGGATCTCTAGATGGCCATCTACCAGTTTCAGGGTCGTAGAAACGGTAACCGTAATAGTAGAGGCCGGTTGTTAGGTCCAAAGGTTTCGTGGAGAAGCGATGAGCGAAATCATTCGCTTTGGAACCTGTTGCAACGGTTGTCTTGCCGAATGGATCATACTCGTAATGAGCTACTATGTTTCCAGTAGAATCCAAATATTCACTGACGTTTCCGTTTCCATCGAAGGTTGGGAAATAGGTTCCTGTGCTGTCTGTTACGGAGAGGAGTCCTCCAACTCCGCCTGCACCTTGCATGGAGCCAGAGAGATCTAAGCCCCAGGTGTAGGTTTTGATCAGCGCAAAAGTTGTGTTGTATTCCGCAATCGGGTTCCAGCCGTCGTAAACGTAAACGGTTGTTGCGCTGCCGACTGTTTCCGCGATGCGGCGAGATTGCGAATCATAAACAAAATTCACTGTGGCACCGCTGTTGACTTGGGCTTGGATTAATCGATTTTCGCCGTCCCAAAGGAGAGTGCTGTTGGCATTGACGTTAGCGGGAAGAGGCCCGCTGGTCATGTTGCCGTCGTCGTCGTGGACGGGAGTAAGCGAGCCGATGGCGTTGTATTGGTTCAGCACGTTTGGAGTGTAGGAGATCGGCGACCCTTGATCTCCGCCACTGATGCGGTTCCCGATTCCATCGAATGCGTAAGCGCGGTCGAGGCCAGCTTCGCTACTGTCAGCTTTGACGACTTCGCCTTTGCTGTTGTAGCCCCAGGCGATGGTGCGAGTGGAGGCAAAGGCGGTGCCGTCTTTATTGACTCCTGTGCGCTGACCATAATTATTTTGATTCAACATGCAGGTCATTGCATGTTTCACCCTTCGGGCTCCGGCTTCGCCTCCGTCTAAAATGCTCGTCTCATCTCGCATTGTTCAGTGTAGAAGTAGCTCGAAACGGTGGTGGTGTCCAACTTCTTGTGGACCTTTGTTCAAATACCTCCACACGCTTCGCCGTAGCGATCTCGAAGATTATCAACTCTTTCTTCATCAATATCGCTCCCCTCGAACAGGTAAACCCCTAGTCATCAATACCCAGCTCGCACGACTTGGTTGTGTGCGAAGATTTTTTGCTTGGCTGTGCCGTGCCGGGATCATTCCCGCAAACCCCGCTGCCGATCTTGATTTACCTCGCAAACAATTACGCCAACTGCCCAAATGCCTAAATGAAAAAGAAATTCTGTGCCTTCTAGCTGTCCCAAACCCAACAGACCCAAGCTTTGGCCTGCGCAATCGGACGATTTTAGAACTTTTTTACGCCTCTGGAATCAGACGCAGCGAAATGATCAATTTGGATGTGGGAGATTACGATCCCACGACTCAAACCATCCATATCCGGAAAGGCAAAGGTGGGAAAAGCCGTTTGGCCCCCATAGGCGAACGGGCCGCGAGTTGGATGGATCGCTATCTTTCAGAATCACGACCTCTCTTTGATCATCTTCCGAACGAAACCGCTTTATTTATCAGCGGATATGGAACGCGAATCACTTCTGGCTATCTTGGAACGTGGGTCAAAAAGCTCATGTTGAGATGTGGAATCGATAAAACCGGTTCCTGCCATCTATTCCGGCATTCCTGCGCCACCGACATGCACCGGGGCGGCGCTGACATCCGCTACGTTCAGGAAATGTTGGGACACACGCGCATGGAAACCACGCAAATTTATACGCATGTGAATATCAATGAACTCGCAGCAGTCCATGCCCGCACGCATCCGCATGGTCGCTTGGAAAATGATGAATTGGCTTTTCATAATCATGAAGAAACATTAGTGCCTACAGAAAGCATGATTGCCTGCGCTCCAGAATCTTCATCGATCATCCATCCAAAACCGGATGCGATGAATGATGAAGATAGGGATTTTCCAGATGATCCATCGACAGACGGAGGTTCGCCTGTTTCACCACCCAAACCACCTGATGATGGAAGCCCTCCTGGTGGAAATGCCCGAGAGATCGAATCGGAACAGAAGGAAAATACCCGAAAATATAAGGAATTACAGGGGGTAGTCATGTATTACGGTTACAGGTTCTACGACCCGGAAACAGGCAGATGGCCATCTAGAGATCCGATAGCAGAAGACGGTGGGATAAATCTGTATGGGTTTGTGGCGAATGATGGGGTGAATAAACTAGATTATTTAGGTCTGAATTCTGTATATTTAAAAAATTGCAGAGGAATAGAATTTATACTCGAAATGGCGAAATTGGCCCAAGACGCTTATTCTAAAGATACCAAAGATGTGCCAGAGGGATGGAAATTAGTGGACTCTGGAAATCACGAATCAAGTCTCAATTGGAGAGTGTATAGAGACTCAAAAGGTAGACACGTGATTGCTTTCCGTGGAACACAGGAATTATTAGGTGGTGATCTAAGGACAGACGTATATCAAGCTGTAGGTATCTTTGATAAACAGTATAAAGAAGCAAGAGACCAACTGGCAGCAGTAGCAAGAAAATACCCAAACGCTTTTGTTGTTGGGCATTCTCTAGGAGGTGGCTTAGCATCAGTATTTGGCACACTGCATAAGCGCTACACATTCACCTTTAATGCGGCAGGCATACATGAGGACACTAAAGACGAATATTGTATAAATGATGATCAAGCGTATAGTCTAGTAAGTTCCTTCCACGTCAGTGGTGAAGCACTTAATACCTCGCAGGATTTAATTCATAGCGCTTTTCTTACACCACTGGGTGCACTCGGGGCAATTAGTTCAGGCGGAGATCAATTGCCAGGGGCTATAGGAAATAGGAGTGTTATACCAAAAGGTTATCAGGATGCTAATTTCATCTCACTTCATTATATGGAAGCAGTTATTAATTCTCTTGAATATCTAAAAAAGATTAACTGTAAAAAATGTAATTGCATTAATGTAAATGACTATTTCTAACCTAAAAAATAATTGATTAATTGAATTGAAAATTTAATATTGAGATGAAAGTACAAAATAAAATATTATTTCTTCTTATTTTAATTTTATTGGGATGCGACAATAATTCCACGAGAGAAAAAGATTTCTTTGCTCGATCGCGCATCAAAACCTTTAATCAATGGTTTCCAGATGCTTGGTATGATTACTGTCCAATTCATGGTATTGGAACTGAAAAAGAATGGCGATTAACTGGGATTATAGGAGATGATGTAGAAATACATTTAACAGTGCTTGGTGAGGCTAATGGAGCATGTAATGATTATGCCTACTCCGTAGCCCGTATAATAAATATTGTTGATTACGGAGGAGGCGCAAGTGGTGAAGTAGTCAGTCTAGGTTCATTCACGGGTTGTGAGTGGGATAATTTATTTAAAACTAAGGAAGATTTTGTTAAGCATTTTAATATACCTAATATTGAGCCGTCAGATAAGATGAAAAAATATGTTTCTGTAGAGTATAAAAAAATACCATAATCAACTTATAATTAAATATACTGCCAGGCATACAAACAGTTATGAGTTAAGATTTTTGGCATTCATGTCTTGAGTGCGATTACGCGGAATCGATATAAATAAAGGGATTTGAAGTGGTGAAAAGATGTTCCTCCTCTGTAGTTAGCAGGGATGAAACCGCGAAAAAAGTTGGGGCAGGTTTTTGAATCTGCACCGCCACAAGGACAAGGTGATGAGCTTTTATCTTTCCGCGTGAGGCTGGAGGAATTAGAAAGGGATTTATCCATGCTCGTTGAGACGTCAAAACGTGCGCATGTGGCAAATCCAGCCACCGCCTCGCTACCAAAAAGCCCGCAAACAAAGGCTTTTGAGGGGGTAGTCATGTATTACGGTTACAGGTTCTACGACCCAGAAACAGGCCGCTGGCCATCTAGAGATCCCATTGGGGAAGAGGGGGGAATCAACCTCTACGGCTTCATCAATAATGACGGGGCTAATGGCTTGGATATGTTAGGGATGGCCTCAATCAGTGCTTCGGCTTCCTTTGTGATGTATGAAAAATGGGAACAACATTGGAAAGCTCATCCAGAAATGGATCAGCCTGGAGATCGACTTCAAAAAGAAGTTACAAAACAATGGGGTGCTAAAGTTTCTCTTAATGCTGATATTTCAAGGACTGATTCAGGTATAGCAGATGTATCAAGTGTTGTCGCAACTGCAACTGAAACCACAAATGCAAGATTCGGAATTCCTTCATGGAAAACTAGGCGGTATACATCAGATAAAGGTAAAGACTGTGAGGAAATGCTTACTATAATAATTCCAGTTTTTAGGGATGGGAAAGCTATTAATGACAGTAAAAAACATCCTAAACTTAAACCTCAGCTCAATCTAGGACCGTTTTCTGTTGATAAGGATGAGCTATCAGTCAGTGGTTTTATCTCAACATTTACTATTCCGCTTACGCCGGGATCAGATGACGTGTGGAACTATCAGAGCGGAAGCCAAAGATTATTAGTGTTCCAATTTAGTACTGAGCAAAAAACTAGAATCTTAGTGGGTCCAAACTGGAATTATAATACTTGGACAGGAGGCAATAAGCACCCAAAAGATAATATGGCTCACTGGTTTAATCATATAGGATGGATGGACATTGAATCCAATCCAGCTACTACAAACCATCCTCCTGTCGGAGGATATTGGTCTTCCCCTGAGTTATGATTATTTTAAAAAATAAGTTTATCACAGCGTTTAATATTCTAACTTTTTGTATGATTCTTTCGTGTCAAAAATCAGAATTATCTAGTCAATATGAGAAAAAGACTCGATACAGTTTGCTTTTTCAGACAGGTAATTCTCAAAAGGAAATAATGTTAGGAGATGACATTAATAATCCCATTAAAAAGGATCTAGCTACGGCAATAGCATTTATTTTGAATGAAATCCGGAGTGTGAATAACAACGAAATTTTAGTGCATATATCTGTTTACCAAAACAGCAATAGAGAATTGTCAGATAGTGAAGAAATATTCAAAAAAACAAATCGATGGTCATTTTGGATAAGTGCTGAAAGTGATAAATATAAGTTCGTGGCCTACGATAAAAGCATATCAAGTCGACACTTTAGTAAGGAAGAGATTTACAATTGGTTTGATATAAATTTAGCTAAGTTGTTAGCTGGAAATGAATTTAAATGCCCTTAATCTAGTCATTGGTTTCAGTTCGGGAACCACAAGGGGACTATATCAAATTTCCAAAACAAAAAGTATGGTCCCCACCAACCCCACCCACGATGACAACGGCAACGCCACTACCTGGAACATCCGCCCTCCGTCATCGGGTATCCTTGCCTCTGCCTCCTTCTACTGGGACATCAACAACCAACTCGTCGCCGCCACCGACAACAACACTGGCGACAGCGCAGCCTACCAGTACGACGCCCTCGGTCGCCGGACCAAGCGCACGGAGACTCTCGGTGGAGTCGCCACAGAAACCTGGTTCTTCAGCAACGGCTGGAATGTGGAATTGGAGCGCAATGCCATCAACCTCACCAAGCGTATGACCTGGGGCCTCGATCTTTCCCAAAGTCTGCAAGGAGCAGGTGGCGTGGGCGGATTGGTCATGGTTGAAGACCTAACAAGCGTGATCCCCGCCGCCTACTTCCCAACCTACGACGGCAACGGCAACATCACCGCTTGGGTGAACGCCAGCGGCACCGTCGTCGCCCGCCAACGCTACGATGCCTTTGGCAACATCATCGCCCAAACCGGCACCGCTCCAAGCAACTACGGCTTCAGCACCAAACCGATGGATCAAGTAACGGGCCTGCTTTATTACGGTTACAGGTTCTACGATCCTGAAACAGGCAGATGGCCATCGAGGGATCCGATTGAGGAGGAGGGTGGAATCAACCTTTATGGCTTCGTGGGTAATGATGGGGTGAATAAGATTGATATGCTGGGTAAAGCACAATTGCCACCTGGCTTAGGAAAGTTCTGGTTCCTTCAAGGCGGCATAGGAGTAATTGCAGGACTCGCTGATTTTTACTTTGTAGAAAAGGCGTGTGATCGACTAAGAGATAGAATGGAAAAAGAGCCTGATGCGCGTTGTGGTGATGGCACTACACTTAGTGTTAGTTTAATGCATGATAGATTTACGGGACTTGCTTTGGGTCCAGTAATGAACGCTATAAATGATCAACATGTTATTAAAGTAACAACATTTTGGCTAGATGAGTGCTGTAAATGTGTATGGGAATCAAAATGGGAATTCGCAAATGGAGGAGGATTCAATGGGGCGTAAATATTTTGATCTTTATGCGCTAAAGACTTAGTGACCGATACGACGAATTAGCTATAATTAGATGAAGAGCCCAATTATAATATATATAGCCATTTTAATTATAGTAGTTATTTCATGGTTCTTACAATGGTTTGTGCACTACCTGCATAGATAGCCAATTGATCGCGAATAGTTTCAGCCAACAGCATCATACGAGACCCTTTATGCATCGCAAGCCGTTAGAATTTAATTGTCGTTAAGGGACCCTTTATGCATCGCAAACCGTTAGAATTAAATCTAGGCTCCGCACCGCAAAGCCATACCAACGGGCTGTCACGTTGTAAGAGTCCCCGTCAAAGGTACATTTCAAAAGTAGAGTTTTAGGCGGCAATTTGAGGTCCGGCTACCAGATACTGAGCGGCACTAATAGGTGGCGGAGAGGGAGGGATTGAGGTTGCTGTGCAACCTCCCTGCAGTTTGCGCTTCGCGATAGTGGCGAATGTTTTGCGTTTCGCAAAACTCGGCAGTGACTCCGTTCCACTCCGTCCAGGCGGAGTACAGAATCCTCCTTCGGATTCTGGAAGGAATGATTTGCTCGCTACAGCTCTCGTGGCGTTCGAACCCCGTTTTGCCTTTGGCTCAAGGGGTTCTCGGCCCTCATTTTCCGACAGTAAAAAAGCTCCCGAATGGGAGCTTTTTGAAGTGGCGGAACGAGAGGGATTTGAACCCTCGGTAGAGTCACCCCTACGTTCCCTTAGCAAGGGAGTGCTTTCGACCACTCAGCCATCGTTCCGTTGAATTTGAAGAGTCGACCCGCTTTGAACCATAGGATGCGGTTTGCGTCAAGGTCGGCGTTAGGAAATAAATCTTGGAGAGCCGGGTCTTTGACCGGAGTGCGGGAGCTTGCTCCGTCGCGGGTGGGATTGTTCTTTTTCCTGTGCCGCTTCCGTAGCACGCTGAGCAAGCTCCGCTTTCATGGCGGAGGCGAGCCTCCGCACTCCGGCGCGGCTCTCCAATACCGCCGCACCGTGAAGGTTTCGTGGGTTTCGACGATTTCAACATTTGGGAAATCGGCCTCGAAGGGTGCGAGGTGAGTGTTGCCTTCGTAGGTTTCGTGTACGTGGCTAACCAGCCATTCGTCGATTTGCTCGGTTAGGGCACGATAAATTTCGGCGCCGCCGATGATAAAAATTTTCTCATCAGTTTTGGGGATTTCAGAGGGGCTGTGGATGATATCGACGCCGTCGTGTTTCCAATCGTGATCGCGGGTGAGGACGATGTTGCGGCGCTTGGGGAGAGGGCGACCGATGGATTCAAAGGTTTTTCTGCCCATTAGGACTGGATGGCCGAGGGTGGTTTTTTTGAAGAACGCGAGATCCTCGGGTAAATGCCATGGCAAAGTACCATCGCGACCAATTAGGCGATTCGGATCCATGGCGACAACGGCGGTTAGCATTGAATGAGTTACTAGTTAAAAGTTTTGGCTAATGCCTATGAAGATTGGCTTTGCTGGTTTTGATTGTTTCGCTATCGCTCAATAGTCATTCAGTTTGAAGGAAGAGTTTAACCGCAAAGATCGCAAAGAGCACAAAGAAAGTGGAGTGTGTGCTTTAGCGCTTCAATCATTTGAAATTTTTCTTCTCTTTGCGTTCTCTGCGCTCTTTGCGGTTAATAAAAATCTTAAACAGCAATAGGTGCTTTGATGGTGGGATGGGGATCGTAGTTTTCTAACGAAATGTCATCGAAGGTGAAGTCGAAGATGGATTTCACATTTGGGTTGAGTTTCAGAGAGGGAAGGGGACGCGGCTCGCGGGTGAGTTGGAGGCGGGCTTGGTCGAGGTGATTCTGATAGAGATGGAGATCGCCAAAGGTGTGGACGAAGTCGCGTGCTTCGTAATCGCAGACTTGGGCGATCATGTGAGTGAAGAGCGCGTAGGAAGCAATGTTGAAAGGCACGCCGAGAAAAAGATCCGCGCTGCGTTGATAGAGTTGGCAGGAGAGTCCGGGTTTGCCGCCGTCTTTGGGTTCGTGAACGTAGAATTGAAACAACAAGTGACATGGAGGAAGAGCCATGCGATTCAGATCGCCAACGTTCCATGCGGAGACGATGTGGCGACGTGATTGAGGGCTTCCTTTCAAGCCATCGATGAGCAACGCGATCTGATCGATGGTGCGTCCGCCGTCGGCTTGCCATGAACGCCATTGTTTTCCGTAAACGGGACCGAGCTCGCCTTCGGCATCCGCCCATTCGTCCCAGATCGTGACGTTGTTTTCTTTGAGATAAGCGATGTTGGTTTCACCTTTGAGAAACCACAGCAACTCATGAATGATGGAACGGAGATGAAGTTTCTTGGTGGTGACGCAGGGAAAACCTTGGCGTAGATCGTAGCGTGCCTGCCTGCCAAAAACCGAGAGTGTGCCAGTGCCGGTGCGGTCGCCGCGCTCCTCGCCGTTTTCTAAAACATCGCTCAATAGGTCTTGGTAAGCTTTCATCTGGTGAAACTCTAAATTTTAAACTTTAAACCTCAAGGATATTGGAGGGATTACTGGGGAGCCGCACCTCCGGCCGGCTTAGGTTGACGAAGAAGCCGGTCAGAGACACGGCTCTCCGGTACGTTTTCTCTTGTTAAAAAGCTGGGTCTCGCGGTAGCCGGCGGCTTTGGCGAGTTCACGGGCTTTTTGGAAATCTCTGGCGACCTCATTTGGCGCGTGGGCGTCTGAGGAAATGACCAGGCCAATCCCCGCTGAGGCCGCCAGCTCAAGGAAACGCGGGGCAGGGTAAGCCTCCGCGCACGGCTTGTGGAGACCAGCGGTGTTGAGCTCGATGACCGAACCGTTGGCGGCGATCGCCTCGATGACGGGATCGTAAAACCGATCCAGATCGCCTGCGGGTGCGTAGGAAAATTTCTTGATGAGATCCGGATGCCCGAGGATATCGAACAAACCGCTCTCCGCCATTTCGGCATAAGTTTTCCAATAGGTTTTCCAGGCATCTTCGACATCGATCTCCGCCCATTTGCCTAACCAGATTGGATTGTCGAAATCCCAATCGCCGAGGTAATGCACGGAACCGATCAAGTAGTCCCAATCCGATTTTCCCGCGAGTTCTTCGATGAAGCTCTCGTGGCCTTTCAACCAATCGCATTCCATCCCTGAGCGGATGATGATTTGATTTCCAGCTGCTTGTTTGGCACGGGCTATCCATTCGAAATATTCCGGCAGCTCGCTTTCTAACATCCGCCAATCATCGAATGGTTCGGGTCGGCAAGGTGCGTGATCCGAAATGCCATATTCACTCAAGCCAGCCGCGATCGCAGCTGCTACATATTCCTCCGGAGTTCCGGTGGCGTGTTTGCAGAGAGGCGTGTGCGTGTGGTAGTCGGCAGGCATTGCTGGAAATTTCATATGCTGAATTGAAAGATTCCACAAGGTTCGTAGTGTTTAGTTTCTATGTTGAAACCCATCCTTACTTGTTTGTTTATGATTGCAGGTGCTGTTTGCGCTCAGGAAAGTTCGCCGAAACTCACTTTGCCAGAGCAGCTAGAACCGAAATTAGGCCCCGATTCCTTGGAGAAACCCGATGTGCCAAAAGGGAAAGTAACGAATTTCATCTTTAAAGATTCAAAGGTATTTGCCGGCACATCGCGTCAGATCCACCTGTATATCCCAGCGAATCACGATGCAACCCAGCCGACCGCAGTGATGGTTTTCCAAGACGGGCATGCCTATGTGAATCCAAAGGGGGACTACAGAGTGCCTACGGTTTTCGATAATCTCATTGCCGCTAAACAGATGCCGCCAGTGATAGGGATTTTCATCGACCCCGGACATAAGGGCGAGGTTCCGCCAGAGTCTGCATGGAAGAAAAACAACCGCAGTTTTGAATACGATACCCTGTCCTCGGACTACGCGACCTTTCTCATCGATGAGATTCTTCCTCTTGTCGAGAAACAATACAAACTCACAAGCGATCCTGAAATGCGCGCGATCTGTGGCGCGAGCTCAGGTGGCATTTGTGCGTGGACCGTAGCCTGGCAGAGGCCGGATCAGTTCAGAAAAGTGGTTTCATCCATCGGCTCCTTTACCAATATCCGCGGCGGAGACGCCTATCCCGGCATGATACGGAAAACCGAGAAAAAGCCGATACGTGGATTTTTTGAAGAGGGGATAAATGATCTAGATAACGAACACGGCAACTGGCCACTGGGCAATATGCAGATGGAGGCCGCACTGAAATTCAAAGCTTACGATTACAAATACGTCTGGGGGAAACACGGCCATAACGGCAAACACATGGGCGCCATTTTCCCAGATGCCATGCGCTGGCTGTGGCGGAAATAAGCTAAGATTTCTAGAAAATCTCCTATTCCTTTGCGTCTTGGCGCCTTTGCGCGAGATATCCTCTTCATCAACCAAGCCTTGCACCATCACCAGACTTTTGACTAACCTGTCGCCCCGCCGCTTGTGGCGGCCCATGTCATGAAGCCGAACAGCCTTTCCAAATACCGCCCATTTCCGGCGGTTTCTCTGCCCGACCGCACCTGGCCGGATCAGGTGATCACCCGTGCACCGATCTGGTGTTCGGTCGATCTCCGGGACGGCAACCAGGCTTTACCACAGCCGATGTCGATCGAGGAGAAACTGGAGTTTTTCGAGCTCTTGGTGCGGATCGGCTTCAAGGAAATCGAAATCGGTTTCCCGTCTGCCGCCGATACGGAATTCAATTTCTGCCGTCGCTTGATTGAGGAAAACCGCATCCCAGATGACGTGACGATTCAGATTTTGGTGCAGACGCGCGAGCAGCTCATCCGCCGCAGCTTCGAAGCGATCGCCGGCGCGAAACGCGTGATCGTGCACATTTATAATTCCACCTCGCCGCTGCAACGTCGCGTGACTTTTGGCGATGCCTCACGCGAATCGATCAAACAAATCGCGATCGATGGTGCGAAGTTGGTAAAGGAACTCGTGCCCACCATTCCGCAAACCGAAGTGGTATTGCAATATTCTCCGGAATCCTTTTCCGATACGGAACTCGATTACGCGGCGGAAGTTTGCAACGCGGTGATCGATGTCTGGCAGCCGACTCCGCAGAAAAAGATGATCATCAATCTGCCGGACACCGTGCAGTGGACAACCCCTAACATTCACGCAGACATGATTGAGTGGATGGGCAGAAATCTCCACAAGCGCGATTCCATCATCATTTCCCTTCACACGCACAACGACCGTGGCACTGGCGTCGCAGCGACCGAGCTTGGCTTGATGGCAGGCGCGGATCGAGTGGAGGGCACACTTTTCGGAAACGGCGAACGCACCGGTAATCTCGATATCGTCACAGTTGCCCTGAACATGAACAGCCACGGAATTCCTACGGGCCTCGATTTTTCAGGTCTAACAGATATCCGTTTGAAATACGAAAAATTCACCCGCCTTGCTATCCCTGAACGCCATCCTTATGTCGGCGAACTGGTTTTCACCGCGTTCTCCGGTTCACACCAAGACGCGATCAAAAAAGGCCTCGACCGCCGCGAGAAAGAGATAAAAGACAACGCCGATCTCGTATGGGGCGTGCCTTATCTGACCATCGATCCTCAAGACATCGGCCGATCCTATGAAGCGATCATCCGCATCAATTCCCAATCCGGAAAAGGTGGAGTCGCTTATGTGTTAGATCGCGAACACGGTTTTGATCTGCCCAAGTCGATGCACCCTATCGTAGGAAAGTACATTTACGATCTCGCCGACCAACACGGCCGCGAACTCACGGTCGATGAAATCCGCGATGCGTTTTTCGATCACTTCGTGAATCAGGAAAACCATCTCAGCGTGGTGGAATACGAGCTGATCCACCAACAAGGCGGCGGCAATGTGCATTGCAACGCAACGATTTCACTTGATGGCAAAACTCAAAAAATCGAAGGCGATGGCAATGGCCCGATCAACGCCTTCGTGCATGCATTGGAAAAAGTCGGTTTGAAAGATTTCAAAGTCACCGACTATCGCTCCCACGCTGTGCGCGGTGGATCGGATGCCAGCGCAGCTGCCTACGTTCAACTCCAACACGAAGACGGTCGCATCCTCTGGGGCGCAGGCGTGGACCCATCGATTGAAATGGCGGGATTGAAAGCCTTGGTGACTGCTTGGAATTTGTTGCGGTAGGGTGATTTCAATCAACTCATCATTCACGCATGATGAATGATTGACCACGGAAAGCACGGAATACACAGAGTGTCGCTTACGCGTACCACAGTGAAATGATCCTCACTGATTCGTGAGATAGAAAGCGCACATGATGAATAAGCTGAGTGCGCTAGCGCTGATTCCGTGAATTGACTCCATTTTATTACGTCCATGCCAACACGGCTTCGCCATATCTGAAGCTCATTAATATTCATTCGGCATTCCGTGCTTTCCGTGGTTTTATTTCTTCACCTCAAGCGCCTCAACGTGCCGCCTCACGCCTTCGGTGATTCCGCCTTCGCTGTATCCGCCTTCCAACAGGGAAACGATGCGTTCGTGTCCTTGTTCGCGGCAGAGTCCACGCGCGATTTCTGTTAGTTTGGCGTATACCTCGCTCGACCAACCGAGTGCGCCTAAAGGATCGTCTTTGTGTGCGTCGAAGCCTGCGGAAATAATCAGCAGTTCGGGTTTGAATTTCCGAAATTCCCTCGCCAGATCGTTTTCAAAAGCCTTGATCACCGCGGCATCACCGCTGCCGGCTTGGAGCGGCACGTTTAGATTAAAACCTTCGCCCGCGCCTTTGCCTTTAATGTCCGGTGAGCCGCTCGATCCCGGATATAGTGGGTATTGATGCACGGAGAAAAAGAACACGCTGGGATCTTCGAGAAACATCTCTTGAGTGCCATCGCCGTGATGCACATCCCAATCCACGATCATCACGCGTTTGAGTTTGTGATGCTTCTGCGCGTAACGCGCAGCGATCGCGGCGTTTCCGAAAAAGCAAAACCCTTTCGCCCGATCCGGCATCGCGTGATGTCCCGGCGGACGCAGTGCTGCAAAGGCATTTGTCACTTTTTTCTCCATCACCAGATCCACAGCCGTCAACGCCCCAGCCACCGCGCGCGTCGCTGCTTCGTAGGTGCTTTTTGAAATCGGCGTGTCGCCGCTGTCGTGCATGCGTTTTTCGCCGGCTTCACAAGCCCGCTTCAGCTCCGCCACGTATTTTTTGTCATGCATCTCATGTATCCACGGCAATGGATCTATTTTTTCATCTGGCTTCACCCACATCAATCGCTTGGAGATCTCGTTTTCCTTGAGATGTTTTGTCAAACGCCGCAGCCGATCCGGATGTTCCGGAAATCCTGGGCCTGTATCGTGTTCGAGAAACACATCATCATAAATCAACGCCGTGCGGAATGTTTGCTTAGCTTTTTCATCGGCATTTAACATGCCTGAAATCATGAACGAACACAGCGGAGTGAAAAGCACCAAGAACCTTGCTGGATTGAGAAATTTCATCGCAGGAAATAAGACGTGAAACTCACAAAAATCAAAAGATAAACCACGAAAACCTCATCTTTCTTTGCGCGAGTCTTCGATATCCCTCGCTGTATTCTTTACACAGTCTTTACGGACAGACTTCTGAGTCGGGGCTAAAAAGAGAGTGTTATGAAAACAACTCCTACACATGCCCTAGCGCTTGCAACGACTCTTGTCGCCATCGTCACCAGTCAGATGCCTGCACATGCAAAAACCATTTATCTACCTGAAGACAAACCAACTGTCGATGCTCCGGCGAAACCTGTAGTCGATGGCCAAAATAAAATCCAAATCGCTTTGCTCTTGGACACCTCCAGCAGCATGGACGGACTGATCGATCAGGCCAAAACCCAATTGTGGAAAGTCGTCAATACGTTCATCGATGCTGAGCGTGACGGCCAGAAGCCGTTTGTTGAGGTTGCTCTCTACGAATACGGAAACAATAGCAATGCCGTTGGAAACGATTGGATACGTATGGTCAGTCCGATGAGCCGTAACCTTGACGAATTGAGCGGAAAACTTTTCGCCCTGAAAACCAATGGCGGTGAGGAGTATTGCGGTGCGGTCATGCAGCGCGCGCTTGGCGATCTCGCTTGGGACGATAACAAGAAAACCTACAAAGCGATCTTCATCGCGGGTAACGAGCCGTTCACTCAGGGCCGAGTCGATGCGCGTTCGGTTTCCAAAGAAGCCCTAGCCAAGGGCATCATCATCAATACGATTCACTGCGGAAGCCGCCAAGATGGCATCAACGGTGCCTGGCACGATGGTGCTGCTCTGGGTGGCGGAGACTTTCTTGTGATCGATCAGGACAAGGTCGTCGCTCACATCGATGCCCCACAAGACAAGCGCATTGCCGATCTTAGTTTGAAACTCAACGAAACCTATTTGGGTTATGGTGCGCAGCGTGAGCAGGCTGCAGGCATGCAAATGCAGGCGGATGAGTATGCGACTGCGAACAAAGAAAAGGGCGCGGATGTCCAACGCGCCATCACCAAATCCAGCCAAAACTATTCAAATGCCAGCTGGGATCTATGCGATGCGGTGAAAGATAAGAAAATCGACATCACCAAATTGAAACAAGAAGAGCTTCCGGAAAATATGCGCGGCAAGACCGCGGATGAGATTAAGCAATTGGTGGCCGATGCCACAGCCAAGCGCGAACAGATACAAAAAGAAATCCAGGCTCTTAGCAAAGAACGCGAAGCACACATTGCCGATGCATTGAAAAAACAAGCGGACTCCGGTGATAAGTCTCTCGATCAAGCCATGATCGAAGCGACCCGAGCCCAAGCCTCAAAAGTTGGATATAGCTTCAAAAACTGAAGCCCGTTTTAGTTAAGAATTTTTTCAACCACGAATCTCACGAATTGCACGAATGAAGCGAATTTTTTGAGTTAAATCTTTGATCCAGAATATATTAGTTCTGAGAATTCGTGAGATTCGTGCAATTTGATGAAGAGATTTAGTGTTCGAGTTCATCTATGTCCGCTACGGTTCCATTGTGGCTTAACTTTTATCAAATAATTCCAGTTTCGTTTTTAATTAGATCATTCTGATATAAAAACATTGTGATGGCGTGAAGCCCTGAATGACCTATCTTCCCAAAATCATGATCGACTCTCCCACCATTCTTGTCATCGAGGACGATTCCGCCGTCCGCACGGGAATTGTTGATACTTTGGAATACGGTGGATATCGTACTTTACAGGCTCCGGACGGCCACGTGGGCATGGAAATGGCGATGAGATCGAATTACCGGCTGCTTTTGTTGGACATTGTCATGCCGGGTCCTTCCGGATTTGAAATCCTTGCCGCGTTGAAAAAAGCCCGCCCAGGTCAGGCGGTGATCATGCTCTCCGCTCGCGGTGAGGAACAAGATCGGGTCAAGGGGCTCGTCGGCGGGGCGGATGACTATGTCGTCAAACCGTTCAGCATGAAAGAACTGCTAGCACGCGTCGATGCGGTGCTGCGGCGTACCCATGAGCGCTCCGCTCCATCCGTGAACTTCTCATTTGACGGCACGGAGATCGACCTAACAGAAAACAAAATCAAATTTCCCAACGGAACCCTCACCGAACTCAGCGATAGGGAGAGCTGTTTGTTGCGTTATCTCATTGAAGCCAACGGCCGCATCCTCACGCGCAACGAAATTCTCCGCCATGTCTGGAATCTCGATCCGGATAAAATCGAAACCCGCACGATCGACATGCACATGGCGAACTTGCGCGCAAAACTCGGAAACGATCTCGCTCCTCGCCTTGTCACCGAACGCGGCAAGGGCTATCGTTTCATCAAAGCCACGGACACCTAAATGAACTGGAACCGCCTGCAATCCACTTCCCTCGTTTGGGTCGCTTTCACCCTATGCGCAGGCTTGGTCATCGGCGCGATGCTATGGCTGACGCACAGCGTAATCCAAACCGAACAGAACCGCGCGCATGCGGAAATCCGGGCAGAGGAACAAGAGCGTGTGCGTTTGGTTCTATGGAGGATGGATACCCTGGGGACTTCCATTTTGTTAGAAGAAAACTCGATTCCGCGAGAGCATTTCCTGACAAAAACAGACCGCACCTTGCCAGCAACGGTTCGTTTCGAGACTCCGGATGGTGTGGCCATCAAAGGCTGGGGAAGCGAGCAACAACTCCAGGTATGCGGCACTTGGTTGCCAACTCTGGTGGCGGATCAAGATGCTGTAGATCATGATTCCGCCGGTCTAAAAAAAGAAGCCACGATCAGCGTGAGGAATTTGGAACAGACAGTCCAATCGGCCCAAAAATACCGCGGCCAAAAAGATGAGGAGGACCAAGCATGGTCTAACCGAAACGAGAAGGCGAGTCGGGAGCAGTTGATGAGCAAGAATGTGCAAAATTCCTATGCGTTTGCACAACAAGAAGTTGTTTTGAATGATGCCAAGGCGATTCCATCGAGCCTTGAGGTCAACAACCCGCTTTCGGAGTTCAAGCCCATGTGGTTCAAAGATTCCCTGCTGCTGATTCGTAGAGGCATGACTTTGTCGTCTTTTGCCCAAGGAATCATGGTTGACCAAGCGGCGCTTGAAAAACTCCTTTTGAACGAGGCGAAATTGTATCTGCCAAACGCCAGATTGAGCCGTCCCATCAAAGATGCGGATGATTCATTTGTGCTCGCTTCGTTTCCCTTGAGATTGATGCCAGGAGCCATCGATCTGACACCGGAAGCCATTCCGAAAAGCATCATGAATTCGCTTCTCGCGGGTTGGTTCGCCGCGCTCATCGCGGTGGTCACCGCGTTTTTCCTGATCACCAATGTAATGAAACTCAGCGAGCGCCGCGCATCTTTTGTTTCCGCTGTGACACATGAGCTGAGGACTCCTCTAACAACGTTCCGGCTCTATTCGGATATTTTGCAAAGCGATGCGGTCAGCGCGGAGAAACGCCCCGCCTACCTTCGCACTCTGTCCCGTGAGGCGGATCGCCTCTCTCACCTCGTGGAGAACGTTCTCGCATTTTCACAAATCGAACGCGGTAGCGCGCGCAGTTCGGTTTCAGAACACGACATCGGTGAATTGTTAGAATCGATGCGCGAGCGTTTCGAAGCGCGGTTGACTTCCGCGCATTTGAAGTTGGAAATGAAAATTGAGAGTCCGTTCCTTTGCTCGATCGATTCTAACGCGCTTGAGCACATTTTGTTCAATCTCATCGATAACGCCGCGAAATATGCCGCAGGCTCAGAACCTCCAATCGTTTGCATCGAGATGGTTGCTAAATCGAACGTCCTGCAAATTAAAGTTTCCGACTACGGTCCGGGCATTTCCCAAGCCGAGTGCAAAAAGATTTTCCGTCCGTTTCATAAATCTGCCAAGCAGGCGGCGGAGACCAAACCTGGCGTTGGTCTGGGTCTTGCGTTATCCAATCGCCTCGCACGCTCCATGGGCGGTAAGCTGAGTTGTAGCAGCCGAACGGATGGGCACAGCGGCGCGGTGTTTCTCCTGACTCTGCCAGTTTGACAAGCCAGCCTGAATCGCCATTCTTAGATGAATGAGAATTTTGCTTTTTTCCGTAGCGCTGATCACGCTCGCCCCATCCGCTGAGAAGGTTCGAAATGTGGTGGTGATCATCGCCGATGATTACGGAGTGAAAGACATGAACCTCGATGGTTCGAATGCGTTTTATGAAACCCCCAACCTTGCGAAATTCGCCAAAACAGCGGTGAATTTCACGAACGGTTACTCGAGTTGTCCAGTCTGTTCACCAACCCGCTCCGCGATGTTGAGTGGGCAATCGCCGGCTCGGACCCATAACACCGATTATTTTGGTGCTCCCAACGAATTTTTCGAAGAAATCCCCAGAGACTACGATCCGGTTCGCGATTTCATAAATTCGAATAAGAAAAAAAATGATCGCGAAAAATACCCTCTTTTGCCCGCTCCATATCTTGGACACCTACCCAAAGGCACGGTGACTTTGGCTGATGCGCTCAAAAAACACGGCTACGCGACCCTTTTCGCGGGCAAGTGGCATCTAGGACCTGAGGGCTATTTCCCCGAAGATCACGGTTTTGATATCAATATCGCTGGCAACCAAGGGGGCGGACCCTACACAGGCAAAAAATATTTCTCGCCTTACGGTAATCCCAAAATCAAAGACGGGCCGGATGGAGAGTATCTTACCGAGCGTTTAGGTCGTGACACGGCGAACTTCATCAAAGCCAACAAAGACAAACCCTTTTTTGCCTATCTCTCCTTCTACGCCGTCCACACCCCATTGATGGCGCCAGTCGACTTGGTAAAGAAATACGAGGCGAAACGCGAGAAATTGGGACTCAAAGACAGCTTTTCGCCCGAATCGCCCCGCCAGAACCGCACCACCCAATCGCATGCGGTTTATGCCGCGATGATCGAGTCCATGGACTCCGCCATCGGTCATGTGCTTGATACGCTGGAAGCACAAGGTCTCGCCGATAACACCCTAGTCATTTTCACTTCCGACAACGGCGGACTCTCCACCTCTGAAGGCTCGCCGACCTCCAATCTACCTTATCGAGCTGGGAAAGGCTGGCTATACGAGGGTGGCATCCGCGTCCCTGTGATCGTGCGGCATCCCAAAGCTGGCAGCGGCGGTAGCAACTGCGCCGAGCCCATTTACACCACGGATTATTTCCCCACCATCCTAGCCGCAACCGGTCTCGACCTTCTCCCAGATGCTCACAAAGACGGTAATTCTTTCCTGAAGTATCTCGAAAACCCCGCTGCCCAAGCCTCTGCGCGCAAGATGTTCTGGCATTACCCCCATTGGGGCAACCAAGGTGGATCCCCGGGCTCAGCCATTCGCGATGGTAAATGGAAGCTCATCCGCTGGGCTTGGCCGGCACGAAACGAGCTTTTCGACCTAGAGGTAGATCCCGGAGAATCTAACGACCTTTCTGCGAAACAACCCGAATTAGTCGATCGACTTAGCAAAGAAATTAATTTTTTCCTAAAGAATACCCAAGCGCGTTCGTTCACTCAAAACCCGAACTTCAAAGGAAGCTTTAAAAAGTGGTAAATCCATTTCTTTCAAACTTTGTCATTTTTTATAAAATCTTCCTTGCCGTGTCTCATTAATTTTCCAAACTGCGAACCTCTTTAAAGCAAAATTTAAGCAATCATGATTAATAAACTTAAACACCGCCCACGCGTAAGCGCATTCACTATCCTCCTCTTTGTATTGCTTAGCGCACCGCAAATCTTCGCGCAAGATGCCGCTGCACCGGCCGCGTTAAAAAAATCATTCCTTACTCGCTGGGTACTCGATGGTGGTCCAACGATGCTTTTCATCGGTGCTGCCGTTGTCGCTTACATCGCGCTCGTTGTTTATAACGCCATGAATATGACCAAAGCAAAGTTCACTCCTTCCGATCTTCATATGGCATTGATGGATCACATGGTGAATTGCCGCGTCCGCTCTGCTATCGAACTTGCAGCAACCCATCCCTCTTACCTAGGTCGCTTGGTTGCTTACGCATTTCCTAATATCGATGCGACTCAGCCAGAAAACCTGGGTCGTGACCAAGTCGAAGATGCAATTGCCGATTTCACGAACAACGAAGCACGCAAAGCTCTGCAGTGGGTTAACTACATTTCTCTCTGCGCCCAGGCATCTCCGATGCTTGGACTACTCGGAACCGTTATGGGTATGGTGAGCGCGTTCGCCACTCTCCAAACTTCCGGCGGCGCAGACCCATCAGCACTTGCGGGTGACATTTCGGTCGCTCTTCTTACCACCCTCTGGGGACTGATTAACGCGATTCCCGCCATCGTCAGTTTCGTTTACTACAAAAATAAATACAATCAGTTAGTCTCCGAATCCGTTCATGCTGCAGAAGAAATGCTCAACGCGGCGATCGCAACGGTCAACGCAGACACTCTTTATGCCAAGATTCCTGAAGGCATCGCCGTTTAAGCTAATGAATCAAGGTGCTTGCCCCTTTGTTGTGTGGGCAGGCACCCGTTAAACTCGCGAAAGACCCTATACCATGGCTAAAAAAGCATACACTGGCTTGGATGAAGAAGAGGCAAAGATCGACATGTCGCCCATGATCGACATGGTTTTCCTGCTCCTCATTTTCTTCATCGTTAACGCCACAGCCATCATTGTTCAAACTGATCCAAAGGTTAAGCCTCCGATCGCTAAAAACTCAGAAAGACAGAAAGATGGTCGTGGTCGTATTGTGATCAATGTCCGCGAAGATGGCACATACACCAACGAGCAATTTGTTATCCTGCCAGGCAAAGAAGAGATTACCGACATGGTTAAAAAGTATAAGGAGAAAATCGACTCCGAAGGTCTCAAACCAAAATTACACCTTCGGGGCGACCAAGCCACCATGTTCAAGTATTCTCGCACAGCCATCAGCGCAGCAGCGGATGCAGGTGTGACTGAGGTTGTTTTTGCTGTGTATGAAACCCACCGCGGACTGAAATAAGCGAACTCTTTTTAACTACAGCTTAAATCCAAGTATAACTTCCCATGGCACGTCACAAGAAATCAAACGTTGAGCAAGAAGGATCACCAGAACTCGATATTTCATCACTCATCGACGTCTGCTTCCTTCTCCTCATTTACTTTATCGTTACTTCGACCATCACACCCCGTGAGCAGGATTTGGGTATGGCGCTTCCCGCTAACTCGCCACCTAGTAGCGAACAACCTAAAATTGATCCGATGTTCATTAAGGTTGATGCCAATGGTGCAGTGTTCAGTGGCACGGGTGATGCTCAGCAGCCACTAGATTCAGACGGCTCAGTGCGTGAGATGCCACTTCTCAATCAACAACTCCAGCTTTACTCCGCAGCAGCAAAAAGCGCAGGAAACAATCCCCTTGTGCAAGTTTGGGTGGATCCAGGTACTGTCCAACAGCGCGTCATTGATGTGCTCAATGCTCTCGCTTTAGCCGGAATTACATCGGTCACATTTACAGATCTAATCGAGTGATTCACCGCATAAAAAATTAGAACTAAATATTTAACGCCGCCAGCCGTTACCTCTTGCAAGGGCAGGCTTTCGGCGTTTCATTTTTGATAAGCCCAACCCCCGCCAAAAACTTCAAAATTCTACATCAAACAGCCATGAAAAAATTTATTCTAACCACTACATTGCTGCTAACCACTGTGATAGCACTCCCCGCACAGGAGCTTGCTACGCTCGTTGAAAATTCTATCAAAGCGATGGACGAGAGAAAATGGGAGCAAGGACTCGCTTTTGGCGCACAAGCCATCGAAAAGCACGGCTCAAATCCCAAAGATGCGCTCGATCTATGGGGTCCTCAATTTGGCACGATTCATTACCGCAAAGGCATCTGCGAATTGCAGCTAAATAAATTTGCTGATGCGATGAAGTCTTTCGAGTCGTGCTATAAAGATTTCCCAAACTCTCCTGAGAAGAATGGTAACAACTTCAACAAGATGGCGTTGTTAAAATGGGGCGAAGCAGCGATGGGTGCAGAAAAATACGATGTCGCCATTGAACAATGGTTGAAGTTCATTAATGAGCGCTCTCCGAGAGATAGGTATCCTCAGGGCCTATTCCATATCAACCTTGCGATCTGCTACTACAACACGGGTAATATTGCTAAAGGCAACGAGCATTTGGAAATCGCTATCAAAAATAAAGCCGCATTCGGAACGCCTAACACATCTATCGTATCGGCCTTCCAAGTTTTGGTTTCCGTCTCGCTTAAAGAAGAAAGCGATCAAGCACTTCTTGATTTTCTCGAGAAAAACAAAGGCGTGCTTTCGATTGAGCCTTACGAAATGCAACGATTCTCCAAAGTCTTCATGAAGCTCGCTGGTGATGCGATTGCCGCTGAAAAGGTGAAGACTGCCTTGGCTCTCTATCGGTTCATACCTCCTACCGAAGTCGCTATCGATGACCTCAATGCCAAGATTAAAAGCTTGGGTAAAATGCCGGCACTCGGAGACGGTTCTTCCAAGCTTGTCCGTGCGCAAATGGAGACAGACATGGCAGCATTGAAAACAGAACTTTCGAGCACCAAATCCCTCGAAATGATCAAGCTGGCAGCCATCGCTTACATTTATGAAGACAAAGGCTATGTGCCAGGCGCCTATGCCGCTTACTATCAATTGGAAACTTCATATTCCAGATCCGAAAAGCGTGAGGACAATCTTTTTAACCTGATACGCACCGCGTCGCTACTCGGTAAACTTGATAAGGTCCAACAATACGGCGACATCTTTCTCAAAACCTACCCAGAATCTAAGCGCAAGCCAGACATCATGAAACTCATGTTGTCCTCCCTGTTTTTCAGTGGGGCATATAATGACTGTATTTTGATTGCTTCTGATCTCATCAGCAAAGAGAAGTTAAAAGTCCCATCCCAAGAACACGACCTCGCGTTGTTTGTTCTCGGTGGATCTTACTTCTACACCGGGCAATACGAAGCCGCAGGCCCTCATTTGGATAAGCACATCACTTCTTATCCAGAGAGCACCTTTGCGATGCAATCAAGTTACTTTCAAGCATCCAACGTTTATCGTCGCCAATTGTGGAAAGACGCGGCCAAGCTTCTTGATGCATTCTTGGAGAAATACAAAACGAATGCTGATCAAAGCTACATTCCGCTCGCATTGTTAGATCGCGCCAACACGCATTACTCTGAGGACGAAATGGAAGCGACTTTGGAAAAAGTCGAGCGCTTGATTAAAGATTTCCCGGATAACGAAAGCACTATCCGAGCACTTAACCTCAAAGGCAACGTGCTTGAAGGTCAGGGTAAAATTGAAGATGCCATCGCGAGCTATAAATTATGCCTTGAAAAAGCCGAAGCCGGTGGGATTGACACGATTACTGGTGACGCTCTCTATTTCCTCACTGCACTTCTCTCCAGTGACAAGAGTGATGAAGATTCGACAACCCGTTTCCCGACAGCTGTCGCCTACGCAGATAAGTATTGGGCAAAATATTCTGAGGGCTCCCCTTACCGTGCGCAAACCGCCGTTGGACAATTGCCGGCGATGGTGGGGGTGGGTCGAGGCGAAGAGGGTCTCAAACGACTCCAGGGAATCATCTCTGAAATGGCGAAACTGCAGGAAGAAGCCTACGGATTGGAAGAAGCGATCAACTCATACACCGAGGCTTATCTCAAAAGCCACACACCAGAAGAACTCAAGGAGCATTACTTCAATTTCCCTGGTGTTGATGTCCAAGACAAAGTCGCACGCGCCCTTCTGCGGATTGCGGTGATCGGCGTCTTTGAGGGCCTCGTTAACAAAGCGAAAGAAGATAAAGAGAAACGTGATTTGAACGCGATGATTCAAGTCTTGTTCCAAAATCTTAAAACCGAGTTCGATGTTAAAGAGCTCTCCAATTTCATCTTGGTCAAACTGGGTGACTACCTCCGCACTAAGACCGCAGCTCCTTTGGAATCCCTTCCATATTATAACGAGGCGCTCGGACGCACGGATAAGTCATATCAATTCGACGCTCTGTTAGGTCGTGCTGACGTTTACGGAAAATCTCCTCAGCCAGATCAACTCGCCAAGTCCATCGAAGATTTCGAACGCGTTCTTGCCGATTCGGATGATAAGGGTCAACGTGAGTTTTCTCTATATCGCATCGTTCAGGTCTTCATGGCAAAAGGTGAATATGAAGCTGTGGCCAAACGCGCTAATGAATATCTCAATCGTGACGAAGCCGCTGGCCCTGCTCACGGCTTCACTAAATACAGCGCCGAGATCGGATACATACTCGCGCAAAGCTTTGAGAAACGCAACATGACCGAGGATGCACTTCAGATGTATGTCAAAGTTTGGTCTACCTACATGGGCAATATTAAAATTTCCGCACCTGCCATTCATACTTGGATGGAACTTGCATATAGACGCAATAATCCTGCCGCTGGCCCGGGAGTGCCTTCAGACCGCCAAGGCGCTTATGAGGGTGGTTACCGTTATATCGAACTAACAGGTCGCTTCAAAGACAAGCTGCCTCCGGAGGAACGCGCGTTGTGGGATAAGGTTGAAAAGCTCACCGAAAAATACGTTGCGGACCCAGCTGTGAAATCGATGGAACAAATCAAAAAAGAGAAAGAAGCAGCAGGTCAATAATACCAAGTAATCTGCACCAATTTACCATTTCTAACTCATTAAACTAATGAAACCATTTATTCTCGTAGCACTTATTCCCGCACTCGTTCTTAACGCCTTCGCGCAGGAGAAAGAGAAAGCACCCTTCATGATTAAAGCCGCATTCGTTCCCAAGGGAGAAGATGCTAAGCCATTCGTGGGAGCTGTTGTTAACGCCAATACAACTCAAATCGAGTACCGTGAACCAGTCGACTCGGAAACAACGGCGGTTAATTTAATTAAAGATTTTGAGCTCATCTTTTTCATGGAGCCGGCTGAATACATTGCGGCGATGGATCTTTATGAGGCTGGTAAGTATGAAGACGCAAAAGCGCAATTCAAGAAATACAAAGATCAAACCAAAGCTGTAGCCAACCTGCCTGGCAATTACCATGTTTTGGCGGCATTTCAGGAACTCGAGTGCCTCAGACAACTTGGAGATTTGAAAAGCCTCACCGAAGCTTTGGCAACCTTTCCCAAGGCCCAACTCACTCGTGAATTCCAACTGCGTCAATTGGAGCTGTATGTGCTCTGGGATGCAGTAAAATCAGAAAGCTGGGATCGTGTGCTTCTTGTCGCCACTGAGCGTGAGAAACAAAAAATGCCCGATTCACAGCTCGTCCAAGTTTATTACTGTAAAGGATTGGCTTTGGAAAAACTCAATCGTCAGGATGAAGCAATAGAGGCCTACAACTTGGCAATGACCGCAGACGCCGCTACCTCTGAGGGCCTCGCTTCCAAATCGGCTCTCGCTGTGCTCGGACTCTATCACAAAAATCCAGCCGTTCAGGAAGCGATCACACTCTGGGGAACCGAGGATGAAAAGAAAGGCTCACCGGGTTACAACAAATTATTGGAGGCTGCGGCATTGGCTAGATTGTATCATGGGTATTTCACCCACATTAAAGAAATGCCCAGTGAATATAAGAAGCTGATGGACTTCAAAGCCAAGGAAGATCCAGAGGCAATAAAGGAGTAAGCTGGGGGATGTCTCATCGATTCCGGATTTCAGAATAATTTTCAGATATATAAAATTATTCTGACATGTCGGTGCATTTATTGCATGCTTTCTGCAGAGATGTTCCGACTACTGACTATTTCAGCCCTGTGTCTTTGCATGGTTTCCTGCCAAAAGGAAAGCCAGGTCGATCAAGCGACCCGTGAAGGAATCTTGATCATGGGGAATTCGAGCGATCCCAAAAGCCTCGATCCTCAGGTCGTTACAGGCGTTTTAGATAGCAACGTGATGCGGGCGCTATTTGAGGGCTTGGTTCAGTTTCATCCTTCCGAAGACCTCACTGCACCACCTGGCTCGGCATTGGAACTCACTCCTGATGAAACCTATACCGTATGGTCTGTGAAACTGCGTCCGGATGCCAAGTGGTCGGATGGGCAGCCTGTTACCTCGGAAGATTATGCGTTCGCGTATGAGCGGATTCTCACTCCTGATCTCGCTGCGAAATACGCAGAGATGCTCTATTTCGTAGAAGGCGCAGAAGCTTTCAATAAGGGTGAAACCAAAGACTTCTCAACGGTTGGGATTCAAATCATCGATAAAGAAAATTTCAAAATCAAACTCCGCGGACCCACGCCGTATTTCAAAGAAGTCCTGAAACATTATACGTGGAATCCCGTTCCTAAACACGTCGTGCTGAAGCACGGGAAAATTGGAATGATAGGCAATCCATGGTCGAAAGTCGAAAACCATGTCAGCAATGGTCCTTTCATGCTCAAATCATTTCGACGCAATGACCACATCGAGGTAGAAAGAAATCCGTATTACTGGGATGCAAAAAATGTTTCGCTCAAAGGCATACGTTTCATACCGGTTTCCAATCCATTTACCGAAGCACGTATGTTTCGCGATGGGCAGATGCATGTGACTTACTCCGCACCAAAAGAGGTTGTGGACATGATGAAGAAAGAAAATCCCGAGGTCTTGCGCCAAGAGCCTTATTTTGGAACGGATATTCTTCGGTTTAATAACAAAAGAAAACCCATGAATGATGTTAGAGTGCGCCGCGCCCTTAGCATGGCGTTGGATCGCGCAGCGCTTTGTGACAATATCTACAGCGGCTATAAACCCACCTACGGACTCACACCGCCAACTGATGGTTACCAGCCTCCGCGTCTTGTAAAATTTGATCCTGAAGAGGCCAGAAAACTTTTAGCCGATGCGGGATTTCCAGATGGTAAAGGATTTCCCAGACTTAAAATGTTAGTTTCTTCTCGTGAAGCCGCTGCAACCATAGGCGCAGCCACACAAGCGATGTTTCGTGATCATTTAGGAGTGGAAATCGAAATCGAAAACAAAGAATGGACTGCTTATCTCGTCGCCATGCAATCTTTGGATTTTGATTTATGTTCGGGCGGTTGGATTGGTGACTACATCGATCCACTTACATTCTTGGAAATGTGGACTCCGGGAAATGGCAACAATAACACAGGCTGGGAAAGCCAAGAATTTTTGAATCAGATCAATTTGGCATTACAAGTATCAGATCCAACTGAGCGCTATGCTCTGCTCAGAAAAGCTGAAGAAATACTTTTGAATGATGCCCCAATGGCTCCAGTTGCGTGGCGTTCTAAAAATTATTTGATCCATCCATCCGTCAAAGGTTGGGATCCGGTGCTTCTGGATTGCCATCCCTACACCAACGTAAGCCTCGTTCAACCAAACAAAGACTAACAAGGCCATGTTCAAACTTCTCATATCTCGATTTTTCCAAGGCTTGTTGACGCTTTTCGTGCTCATTACTATAACGTTCTTTCTCGTGCGTGCTATGCCCGGAAGCCCTTACACATCCGAAAAGGCCATCCCAAAACATATTTTGGATGAAATGAATGCCTACACGGGATTTGATAAGCCTGTGCATGTACAATATGGGCGATATTTAAAAAACTTAATCATTCATCAAGATCTAGGCATCATGTTTAAAAAAGATGGGGTCAAAGTTTATGAAATCATCAGGGATTCATTTCCTGTATCCTTGGCGCTCGGCATGGCATCCATGGTCATTGCGATGATGGTCGGTATTCCTACCGGTGTGATTGCTGCAGTGAAAAAGAATACACCTCCCGATTTTGCCTGCCTCTCATTCGCAATGCTCGGCATCTGCCTTCCAAGTTTTGTGATCGGGCCGTCACTCGCTGTTGGTAGTTTGCAGATTCAAGCAATCAATGTCGCTGGCTGGAGCTCGCCAACCGATTGGATTCTTCCCGCTGTCACTCTCGGGATGATCAATGCCGCGTATCTCGCGAGGTTGTCGCGCGGTGGGATGTTAGATGTACTGAGCCAGGATTACATCAGAACAGCAAAAGCCAAAGGCGTCCCAGAATATAAAATCATTATACGCCATGCCTTGCGTGGTGGCTTGATTCCAGCCGTGGCATTCGTCAGTCCAGCATTTGCAGGAATGATCTCTGGTTCATTCGTGATCGAAACGATTTTCCAAGTTCCAGGCATGGGTCAGCACTTTGTTAACGCAGTTACGGACCGCGAATTCTTTTTGATCCAAGGTCTCGTCTTATTCTATGGATTCTTGATTGTAGGTGCCAACCTTCTAGCCGATCTTGCGCAAATCGCTCTCAATCCGAGGTTGCGCTGAAAGGAACCGCGATTTGTAATCGCGCCTGCAACGATTTTGTTAGAGCTAGATATTTTGCTTACGAGATCGCGATTTGGGAATCGAGGTTCCTTTTAGATCTCAATCCTTTGCGGCGTTGAGATAGGTTTTATTCAAAACCTGCATCGCTTTCGCAAGTTCTGCATCATCTAAAGGCCGCTCCCAAATCAGGAAGCGAGCGATTTCACCATCAAAGGATTCCTTGCCAGGATGTTCAATGGCGTCCCGCTCTTGGCCTATTGCCATGAGCGATGGATTCGCTGTTGGATCGACAGGGAATTCTTTGCTGGCGACGGCTTTTTCCGAACCGATGTGTAAACTAAGTGTCGCGGTTTCAGTCCCTGCGGTCATACGTCCAGCGATGATATGGAATTTACCTTGTTCTAACAACGGCCCAAGCACTTGAGGATTGTTTTGATCAAAACGACCAAAAGTCTTTCCGTTTCTAGCTCCCCACCAAACTGTGTTGTCATCGTCTACACAACCCCATACGCCTTCGTATTTTCCACCATTGCGCAAATTTCCAAAAAATGAATTCACATCTTTGACTCCAACCCTTTGAGGATAAACGGCAATCACGGCGATCCATGTATGGCCTTTGCCCTTTGTTAAACCGTCGAAGAAATCCTCGTCTTTGCAAACCAGCTCTTGTTGGCGAAAAACCAGCGAAGGCAGCTCTTTGATTTCCGTAGCGGATTTCCTAAGGGTCGGCCTGCCGCTCCCGGCCTCTTTGCGGCCTTTGTCTTGCGGCACGAAAACCAATTCAGGTTTGATGGGTGCCTGACTGCGCCACGCCACCACATGTTCACCATCCGCGAGTTCAACACCCTTGGCTGCATCCAAATCCAGAATCAGATTCTTCGCAGGTAAAGCCATCTCCTCGGCACCATAGGTGAAGGTATATAGCCACGGCGCAAGTGCCGCAGTGATGAGTGTTGGGAAACGCATGGCCCTTACATGAGTTGTGCACCAGCCTCAGCTAGTTCTGAGCGCTCGCCGCGATTGAGTGCGACGTGTGCGGTGAACGGCTGCCCTTTGAGGCGGTTGCGGGTGTAGACAAGGCCGTTGCTGCGGCTGTCGACGTATGGATTGTCGATCTGTGCCGGATCTCCGACTAATACCAACTTCGAATCCCGCGACATACGCGTGACGATGGTTTTTGCCTCCTGCGGGGTAAGTTGCTGAGCTTCGTCCAATATGAAGAATCGGTTAGGAATCGAGCGACCGCGAATGTAGCAGAGCGCTTCGATTTCCAAGATGCCTTGTTCCATCAAAATTTCGTAAGGCTTCTTCGCTGCAAGACCGTTTGTAGCAGGCTTCTGCTGTTTGCGTTTCGGACCAAGCGGAACGTTGGGACGCATCAATAGATCTAACGCATCATGAATAGGCTGTAACCATGGACGCATTTTCTCATCGAGCGATCCCGGCAAGAAACCTAACTGATCTCCCATCGAAACCACTGGACGGCTAACGGTGATGCCGTTGTATTTACGATTAAACATTTCATGTAAACCTGCGGCAACAGCAACCAAGGTTTTACCTGTTCCCGCATGACCGTAACAAGTTACCAAAGAAATATCTGGATTGAGTAACGCATCGATCAAACAACGCTGACCGAGATTCAATGGCTTCAAGGTTTGACCATCAGGGATTTTCAAAACCTCGGGAATATTTAACCGCACAAATTTTCCATCAAACTGCAAGCGCGCTGGGATCGTTTGTTTTTCGCCGCTGCAAAGCAGCACGTATTCATTGATTGAAACACCTTCGTATCTTTCTTCCTGCAATGCAAGTTCACCACTGCTGGCAAAACGATGTAGCTCGGATGTATCCACTTCCACGCGACGCACCTCGTAGTTAGAAACCTCACGTGCATCGACTTTGTCATTAAGATAATCTTGGCACTCGATGCTAACCGCGCGAGCTTTTAGCTGTAGGTTGATGTCTTTAGTGACCAAAGCAACTTGCCCATCAGGGTTATACTGCTGTAACAGAAAACAGGCAGCGAGGATGCGGTGATCAACACGTTCCCGATCCGGGAAAATTCTATAGAACTGTTTGAGCTGCTCGGAGTTATCTGGGCAGCTGATCGGATCATAAATCACCAAACGGATCGTGCCTCCGCCCTGAGTGGCGACTCCACTGGTTACTATGGCTGCCGTAGAAAAAATTTCTGTCAATCGTCTATGAACTCGGCGGGCATTTGCTCCACGCTCAGATTGCTCGCTTTTGAATTTATCGAGCTCTGCGAGAACATCGACGAGAATACAAATATGATTTTCTTTAAAGCGCTCCAAGCAACCCGGATCATGAAGTAATACGTTGGTATCGAGCACATAATTTTTCCCCATTTGAGAAGGAGCTTTAAGCCCGAATTCTTCTACGGCTTTGTTAGTGTTGCGGCGGGGCTTGCGTGTGCTTTTTGCAGGAGCTGCGGCGTTAGTTTGATCAAACAGGGCGGGTTGCATGGCCTTGGTAGAAGGGTTCATGGGGTTTCAGATCATGGGTGGAGTTATTAACGACAGGAAAAACTTCAAAGTCATTGCGTGTGTTGTCGGCTTCAAACGAGGAAGAACCATTGGAATCAGAAAAGATCCCGGCTGCGCCATCAAAAGGCGGCCTGTGACTACGCTTTTAATCAAGATAACTTAACTATCGATAAACTCGTCAGGATGACAATCGTTAAATGAATAAGGCCCGAATTTTCCAATCCTAGCCTCAATTTAAAATGGATTGGATTCACTTGCCACTGATTGATTTTACGGCTTCGAGCCAATCCGAGTCGTGATCACCTGGCAGTCCTAAATCCATGCGACGGCGATAGTTCAAATAAGCAGCATGGGCAATAGTCTCGTAATTTTCAGGAGATACCTTGGCTACTGGCTTTTTTGTAGCGGTCTTTTTAACCGCAGCCTTCTTGGCAACCTTCTTGGCAGTCTTTTTTGCGGCTTTCTTAGCTGGGGCTTTTTTCGCAGTAGTGGCGGCTGAAGCTTTAGTAGCTACTATCTTGGGGGTCGATTTCTTTGCAGGCATAATAATTCAGAGGTTGGGAAGAGATAAGCACTTTTAATGCCGTGGAGAAAATAAGTAGATATTTCCGTCATTGCCAGCGCGTTCTAATGGGGTAAAATGACGATTATGGAACAAGAGTTTCGTTGGAGCGATGCGCGCGACGCCGAAAGTTACCGACTCCCTGGCCCCGATCATCTTGGGCGCTGGGCGGCCGTAGCTATGGTCGTTTCCTTGCTGCTACACGTGGTGCTGTTTTTTTCCCTCGATAGGGTGAAAATCGCCTTTGGCTTCATGAAATCAGAGGATTTGACCACGGCGCCCATAGATATCCGACGCGTTGAGATTAAGCCTTTCGAAGAATCCCCGCCCCCTACCGAAAATGTGATCACGCCCCCGAATGATTCCGCTGCCTTGTTGGATGAGGTCGATTTATTGGAATTACTGCCCAAGGACGTTGAGATCGATATTGCGACCACGGTGATTGATCCGGAATACGCGCTGAAAATGTCCAACCCGCTCGCTAGCGGCGAGGTTGCTGAAACGGTCAATGAGATTTCATCCAAATTTGATCTCGAGGCAAATCTTCCAGAACTAGGCAGAATGACCACGGAGCTTAAGCCTGCCGCTGTTGGACAAATCATTGTCGATCCAGGATCGGTCAAAGTAGATGATGGCGAAATGGCAAATTTCACCGATGAACTGATCAAAAAAGGCAACAATGGATTGGTCGACCGAGGGAAACTCGATGGTGTTGAATCGCTTGATAATTTGTTAGATCTCCCCTCGAATTTGCTGCTCAACAAAAAAACGCTTTTACCAAGTGATTTGTTGTTCGAGTTCAATCGCGCGGAGTTGCGTGAGAGTGCAAAAGTCGGGTTGATGAAACTTGGATTGCTCATCGATAAGAATCCGACCTTGTATTGTTGGATTGAGGGACACACGGATTTGATCGGATCGGATGAAATGAATTTTAAATTATCCGAACGTCGTGCAGAGGCAGTAAAAAACTATTTAGTAAAATCCATGCGTATGGATCCAGAGCGGATTTTCACGCGTGGTCTCGGAAAAACCCAGCCGCTCATCACTTCGGGAAATGCAGATATTCAAGCGCCGAACCGTCGAGTCGAAATCCGCATGCGCAAATCGCCGCCGCCAACAGGTGGAATCAAAACACCCAAAGCGGAGCCTGTCATCATCGAACCCGAGCCACCAAAAGCTGTTTTGGTGAAGCCAAATTTGAAAGCGATTCCTGTTGAGGAGCCTGAGCCTCCACGCGCAGAGCCAGTCCCACCTCGTGCCAAACCCATTGAAGAAGAAATCCCTGTAGAGGCTCCGAGAGCTGTTCCAATTGAGCCGTGATATCCAATTCGCAATCTCTACTTGGTCTAACATTTTCTGAGCTCGAAACTGCGCTCTTTGATGCTGGAGTATTGAAACATCATACGAAAGCACTCTGGCGCGCTGTGCATCGTGATCATGTATCAAAATTTACAGAAATTGATTTCTCGCCGCCTTTGAAAAAATGGGTGGAAGCGCATGTTGGAGAAGGCAAGCCGTATTTTATCGATTCGCTCAAACAGGATGAGGAAATCCACAGTGGTGACGGACTGACGCGAAAGTATCTTCTTCGTCTAAATGATGGCCAGGTCATCGAGACGGTACTCATGGGTTACGATGGACGTTTCACCGCCTGCTTGAGTTCGCAAGCGGGCTGCGCGATGGGTTGTGTATTTTGCGCAACCGGTCAAATGGGTTTCGTTAGGCATTTAACAGTTGGTGAAATTGTCGCTCAAGTGCGTCACGTCCGTAGGATGCTATCGCAAAGTCATCCGCATCGGCGCCTTCGCAACATCGTCCTTATGGGCATGGGTGAGCCTCTGCATAATTACGACGCCGTGATGAAAGCGATGGATATCGTTTCCGATGTTCGTGGCGCATCCATCGGTCCCTCAAGAATTGCGATAAGCACGGTTGGCCTGGTTCCTAACATTTTAAGAATGGCTGAGGAAAACCGACCTTATCGCCTGGCCGTCAGTCTGCATGGATCGACCGAAGAAGAGCGTTCCGCTCTTGTTCCAACCAGTAAGAAGTGGAATCTGGAAAGCCTGATAGCCGCCTGCAGAAGCTATTGTGAAACCACAGGGAAAAGAATCTTTTTTGAATGGACCTTGATCGCGGGAAAAAATGATTCGCCAGAAACCGCGAAGAGATTGGTAGCGCTTTTGCAAGGCCTCGACAGCCATGTGAATATCATTCCACTCAATCCAACTAACGGCTTCGCGGGTGCAGCCAGCGAAGCCGGATCTGAGTTTCAAAAGATTATTCGTAAATCTGGTATTCCCTGTACGTTCCGTCAGCGCCGAGGGATTGATGTCGCGGCTGGGTGCGGCATGTTGAAAGCGGACAAGCTGCGTCGCGGATAAATAATAAGCTTTCTTTGATTAGCGATTAAATCCAGATCATCTTTATTCAGCGATGCTCTATACCGAGCCAGCTTTTGCGAGTTCTTCACGACGAAAATTCGTGGGCGAGTTTCCGGTAAAACGTGCAAAACTGCGATTGAATTGGGAGAGTGATTGGTAACCGATGTTGAAGGCAATTTCAGAAACACGTGCTTCGGTTTTCAGAAGTTCTTTTTTAGCCCATTCGATGCGACGGCGATTAATATAATCGGTTAGAGTCAGGCCCGTGGCTTCTTTGAAAACGCGGCAGAAGTGCGATTCGCTCAGGCCTGCTTGTCTTGCGACTAAGGTAAGAGGCAGTGGATCCGCCAAGGTTTCATCGATGAACTTACGCGCCCGTGCCACGGCTGCAGGCTCGCTGTGATCGCTGATGATCGCAATTTTTTCCGCGTGCCGTCCTAGCTGGGAAGCGAAGGTCGAAAGCAGCGTGACCATGCTCTGGTAGCGCTCTGGATTGACGACTTGAGTTTGGAAATAAGCTTCTTTTAACGCATCGACGTCTTTTTTCGTCAGGCCTTGGCGACGCAGGGTTTTGGAAACTTGTGCGAAATTGCTGGAACTTGGAATTTTGTGAAAAATCTGACCCGTGCGGAGGATACCAATGGGAGAACCGTTGCAATTCACTGGCACTGCGGTGGTGGACATCCCAGAAAAACAATGGCAGCTGGTTGGTCCGTTGATCTTCGCTTCCGCATTGAGACGTTGATTCACATCGATGCATGCCTTGCACGCGCTTTTGCAGAGATTGAGTTTTTTGCAGAAAGCACTTCCGTTTGAGTCGTCTCCACAGGCAGGATCGATTTCAGTATTCATTCTCAGGAAACGAAGTGGTAGACCGGTGGCACTGCGAAATGCATGCTGATAGGTCGTGAATAATTCACAATGAAGCACTTTGTCGTGTAGAGCTTGATTGAAATGGTCTGGGTCGCTGGTCATTTTTCGCTGCCGCCTGTATGCAAAGTAGAAGATGATAGTTGAGCTTAGCCTAGAGTGCAACTTTTTGATTGGATCACGGATTTTTCGTCTACTTCTCGCGAAATTTCGGAGATTTCGTCTCATGATTTTACCCTCAATACTAGGGCGGCGGTGGTCTGGGAGAAATTCTGGGTTCAAGTGAGGTTTTACTCCGATAAGTAACGAAGAAATTTTAACCGCTAAATAACGGAAGGGATCAGGTTACTGGGATAATTAAATCCTCTTATTTTTATGGATTTGGTGTTTTTCTTGGTTAGCTCTCATTCTCTTGGAATATCTCGTAAAATCTTCGGTTGCGGGATTTCATTTTATTTCTATTCTACAACATGAATTTCCAATGCGATGGTGGCAAGTGCAGATCCAGAAACTGGATGCGTATGGTGCTCGTTACCAGCGGCCTGTATCATCTGGTCTTTGCACTTTGGGCGATTTTGTGTCCATCACAGGCCTTAGCTTGGTTCGATTGCACGGCTCCCGGCCAGCCTTTGCTGTGGCAGATGTTCGGTGTGATCTCGGCGATTCTTGGGCTTGGCCTGATCATCGCTTCGAAAAATCCCATCCAGCATTGGCCGATTGTGCTCTTGAGTTTTATCGAATCCATCGTCGTGATGATTACGATCGCCGCCGCGGTTTTTAATGGCGAGCTTCCCATCATCGCGTTGCTTGTTCTCGTGGTGAATGACATCGTTTGGCTGCCGTTTTTTGGGTTGATTCTATGGGCTGCGCTGCGCGCGCATACCGGGATTCCCGCTTCTCGAAACCAACCCTACTCCATCGAGGAGGCCTCCATGATTTATCAGCTTTCCGATGGCAGGAAATTAGCCGAGGCATCAATGGAGAGGCCCTTGGTTTTGGTTTTCCTGCGGCATTTTGGTTGTACATTCACTCGTCAGATCTTACGCGGTTTGCAGGATTTGGAACTACAAGCGAAACAACACAACGCGACTTTGTTGTTGGTCCACATGTTGCAGTCGGGTCAGGAAATCGACTACCTCGGGCAGAATTCTGATGTTGTCAGGATCGCCGATCCTCGCTGCGAGCTCTACCGTGCGTTCGGTTTGGGCAAAGGTGGGTTTCTCGAACTCTTCGGCCCGCAAGTTTGGTGGCGCGGTGCGATTGCGATTTTCAAAGGTTGTGGCGTAGGTCACCTCGCGGGCGATGGCTTGCAGATGCCGGGGGCGTTTGTATTACATCAAGGAAAAATCATCGCCTCTCAACCCGCGCACAGTGCCGCAGATTTGCCGAATCTCGAGGCTTTGTTTGCAGGCGATGTGGATTTGGCGAACACTGCCGCGCGGAGCTCAGCCGCTCCCAAACTTTCATGATTCGACTTCTCATCGCCTGCCTCGCCGCTTTGCTCGTTTCCTCTTGTCTGGATTCCCATGAGGAAGTCTGGATCAACGCAGATGCCTCTGGTAAAGCGCGGGGGCAACTTTCGCTACCTACGAGTGCGGTTGTCGCAAATGGTGGTGAGAAAGAGATTCGATCCATGATCATAAATTATTTTGAATCTACTCCAGCATTCACCAGCTATGCGCTTGAGACATCCACGCTGAAAGATCAGCTAAAAATTGATCTCACGATGACCTTCGAGAATGCGTTCGATCTGAAAGATTCGATCTCCAGTCCGGAATTTCAAAAGCTCCCCGATGCTGCGGATGATTTGTTAGGTAAATTCAAAGCGGAAATTCAAGAAAGGAAACTGACTTTCCATCGGCAGATTGATCTTACAAAAACCATTCCCGGCTCCGTCTTCATTCCGAATGAACAACTCAAAGATCACAAGTTGGTCACGATCATCCATCTCCCCAAAGCAGCTTCGTCTCATAATGCCCATTCAATCGAAAACTCCGGCAAAACCCTTATCTGGAGCACACCCATAGCCACCGCCTTTCGCGATCCCCTAAGCCAATCATTCATCATGCCTCTCCCTATTCCTTGGATAAAGATAGGCTCGACCGCGCTGGCTGTGATTGTGCTTATCGGTGCGATTTTCTACTATATTCATAGTAAAAATAAATCGAAGCGAATTTGATGCTCTCACCCCAACCACTTCTTCACCGTCGCGAGGTCGTTTTTCGTCGCCTCTACCATTTTGGTGACGATGTCATCACCATTCACGTATTCGATATGAATCGAGATGGGAATATGGTTAGGGAGTTTTGAAACGAGTTTTCCTGAGAGCGGATTCACGACACCTTCGCCGATGGGGCAGGCTTCCCACTTTTTGCCGACGAGTTTGTAGTCTTTGAAAAACACCGCGCCGATGTGTGGTTGTGCGTGGTGAAAATTCATTTCCCATGCGTTCGCGCCTTCGACACTGGCGTGGGCGAAATCAAAGGCCATGCCGAGATGCTTGACATCGATTTCCTCTAACATTCCGACCATGTCCCAGATCGGTCCACCGACGTAATTGTTGCCTCGGTGATTTTGATAGAGTCCCTGGATGCCGATGGCCTTGTTGAGCTCGGCAAGATCTTTGAGCTGGGCTTTGAAATTTGCGATCTGGGGTTTGAGAGGTTTGGAGAGATCGTATTTGAGATGTTGGAGGCGGTAGCGTTTGATGCCCGCTTTGGCGGCTGCGCGTAACTGCTTTTCGGCCAGGCCTTCTTTATCAACCTGATCAATGCTCGATGCCATGATCAGCACGCTGAGATTCTTTTTCGCAAGAGCTTCGACAAACGCGGGAAGTCGATCGACCATCTGCGCAGGCTCAATGTGACCGCCCTTGCGTAACGGTGCTTCCAAGCCCGCGACACCAAGCGGAGCAATCGCGGCTGCGAGTTCATCGAACGACAGTTTTTCGAGAGACTTGGTAAACATCGCGATCTCGCGCGTGGATGCGGTTTCGGCAGCCATGGATTTACCGCCAGCCATCATACCCATTCCAATCAGCGCGGATTGTTTGACAAAAGATCTCCGATTCATGAGGAAAGGCTGGTGATTTGGTATCAGATGTCAAAGCAAGGATGATCCAGATCAATCATGAACTTGGCTTTTAAATCAAACATCAGTCGCAATCGAAATTCCGCTTTTACAATGCTTGTCACAGCTAGGACAAGAATTGTAAGGAAGGGAAAAGGTCGGTTGGCTTTCACGGTAAAACCAGCCGGTCGGAGGCGCGGCGCTCCAAGATGCCTAAAAAAAGTGCCGCCAGGGAACCGCGGCAAGCATGGACAAACTACCGTTGCTCCGATTAAGGCCTGGCGGGGTTCGCTTGCCAAACCTCCACGGCCCCTGACAGCGAGAGAAAACAACCGCACTCACGGCGAACTCGCAACCCTAAACTATATTTTCCCAACTCCGCAGTCGCAATGCCTCAGCCGCAGCTCGGGCTTCGGCTTCTTTTTTGCTTTTGCCTTTGCCGGTCGCGAGCAGTTTGTTTTGCCATGTGACCTCTGCTTGGAACACGCGGCGATGATCTGGCCCGCTTTCGCTGACGATGCGATAAACTGGCGCTACCGGATGAATGGCTTGCAGGGATTCTTGGAGCTCACCTTTCGGGTTACGCTCATCTGGGCTGTCGACCATGCCTTTGATCTCAGTGGCAAAGAGCCGCAAAATGAGTTCTTTGGCGGATTCCAACCCAGTATCCATATAGACCGCGCCGATCAAAGATTCGAAGGCATCGGCCAAAGTGGAAAGCCTACGCCTGCCTCCGGTCGATTCCTCGCCTTTTCCGAGCAAGACGTATTCGCCGAGTTCGATGGCTGTTGCGAAACGCGCCAATGCTTTGCGGGAAACCACCCGTGAGCGAAGTTTGGTGAGATGACCCTCGGAGGCATCGGGGAACAATTTGAAAAGCGCCTCGGTCACGGCTAGCTGGAGGACCGCATCGCCAAGAAACTCCAGGCGTTGGTTATCAAAATGCGGGCGCTGTGACTCGTAAGCCAAGCTTGGGTGCGTTAACGCCTCGGCTAAGAGTAGCGAGTTGCGGAACTTGTATTGGATGCGGCTTTCCAGCGGTTGCATTCAGAAAATGACGGTTAAATCACCCCTTTCTTCGAACTCGGAAACAGCTCCGAAAGCGAAGAAAAAAGTGGGGTGATCGACGGGACTCGAACCCGCGACAACCGGAATCACAATCCGGGGCTCTACCAACTGAGCTACGACCACCGTTATAGGCGGGCGACACGCTTAGCCCAGCCCAGCGGCGTTGCAAAGAGAAAAATCAGTCGATTCGAGAAATTGGCTTATAAACCCGACCGTTTCCCAGAAAGTATGGCAGATGGGCAAAACCTATCATTCATCAACACAGAGAAATTAACCGCAAAGATCGCAGAGAGCACAAAAATGGGTTCAATTCTACTCTTTGAGTTCTTTGTGATCCTTGCGGTTAAAATTCTTCATTTCATTCCACCGAGGCTAACTATCAGTTGTCAGGCACTCATCCCTATTCTTGCTTAGGGCTTTTCGTAGGCCTTTAGGAGATCTGTTAGCTTGCCTCTAACTGAGGATTGAATGCGAAATTTATCAAAGCCAGAGGATGCGCGTTGGCTGGAAATCCAACCGAGTCGATAAAAGCAGTCGGCTTCCCTTATCTCAAATATGTGGATGGCTCCGCCAGGGGTGACTCCAACATTTGAATGGTATGACCATGATTTAGTCTTATCATCATATTCAGGTTCGGTGTCCCAAAAATAGGGTTTGTATTCTTTGTTCACATCTGACGCGAGAACAACTCGTCCAAGTGCAATTACCTGATCCTTGGTGTATTTCGATTCTGCGTTGGCAGTTCCTAAAAGGAGTGCTGATAAGGCAATTAGTATTTGGAGATATGTCTTCATGTTAGGATCTAGTGATCACTAAATCCTCTAGTGCCTCCTCTAGCGAATTGAACCGAAACTCAAACCCTGCATCGAGCAATTGCTTCGGAATGGCGCGTTGGCCTTCTAATAACGCTCCGCCGAAGCCGCCGAATACGAGTTTCAAAATAAAGCCTGGAATTGGAAAAAACACCCATCGGCCCACGGCTTTGGCGAATTTTTGAGTGAGTGCGGCATTGGTTTCTGGATGTGGTGCGGTGCCGTTGATGGCGCCGTGGAGTTCTGGATGATGGAGGGCAAACATGATGGCGCGTCGTAAATCATCCACGTGAATCCATGGGGTCCATTGTTTGCCATTTCCTAAACGACCTCCGATTCCTAATTTGAAAACGGTAAGTAATTTTTCGAAAGCCATGCCACCTCTGCCAAGCACCACACCGATACGGAATTGTAAGACGCGGATTCCTAATGGTACCGCTTGGAGAGCAGCTTTTTCCCATTCACCACAAAGTTCGGCGAGATAGCCTTTTCCGAGTGAGGCTCGTTCATCCAAAATCTCATCACCGCATCCACCGTAATAGCCGACCGCTGAGGCGTTGATGAAAATTTTAGGTCGGAACTCTGGGGTGAGATTGGAAATTTTCTCAACGATCCGATTGGTGACGCCGATGCGGCTGTTATGAAATGTGCGCTTCTTCTTTTCAGTCCAACGCTGGTTGACGGGTTCGCCAGATAAATTGATCACCGCCTCACAACCTGCGAGATCGACCTTTTCCGGTGTGGTCCATGAAGACACTCCGTCGATTTTTCCAGAGCCTTTACGACTTACTCCAATGACTTCCCAGTCCTCAGAGCTCAGCAAACTTGCGAGACCTTTTCCGATAAAACCGCTCGCACCATAGATCACCACTCGTTTGCTCATGACAGAGAGATAGCGCGGAAATGGGAAATTCGCAAATGGTCAAGTTCACTAGACCTGGATTCGACAATCCCGGCAGGGATTCCAGAAATTAGCGCGGAGTCGAGGAGCACTGCGACGACTACCCCAGGAATAGAGGAAAAAACCGACCCCAAGGTGGGTCGTAGAGGAATCGATGTGTGTGATGTTACGATTCTGGCACCCCTTCAGGGTGCTGTTTTTTGGGGCGCGGGTCCCGAGGTCATGACCCCGAGCTAATGTCTCTGATCCCTTTGGGATCAGGAAATCTACACTCCCAACATCAAGGAAATATGTTCGGCGGTCAGTTCGCCCATTGAAGAGCAATCGCTGAAATCCGTCGTGCCATGCATGCGATTGAGATCCAGCGCCAACCTCCGAACATGAGCATCGGGTGCAATGGTATCGCGACGCATGATCCCCAGCAGGGTTCGCAGGCGGGTTGATTCTACTTTTGCTCTTCTCGCCATCTGCGCGTGCTCTTCGTTGACGTATTGATCGATGGATTTCCGATTCAATACCTCGAAGGCGAGGCGGGTGACGGGTCGGTTAGAATTAAAACGAAACGCCAAATAAATGTTGCCGTTTCCTTCGTAGGATTGCTGATCGAAATCAATAGGGCGGACGCGATATTGCACTTCTTCGAAGTCTGGTGTGATATCCACCACATAGTTGACGCTACGCATGTCGCCTAACAAGCGAATGAACGAGCGCTCGGTAAATTTGGTGAACTCTTTGGCGATACGTACTTTGTTGAGCGCGGGATTGCTCAAATAATCCCGCATGAACATATCGCCTGGTACCCCAGCAATGTGTTCTTCGATGAGTGTGTTTCCATTGATGATGTAGTTGATCCGGTTTGGCGAAAGAATATGCTCTAGCTCCAATCCATAGATTCGCGACGCATCCGCTTGTTTGACGTAGAAATAATCAGAGTTGTCATTGAAAAGGTTAGTTACACGGATGCGAAACGGCTTGGAGTTTCCGAAATCTCCATAGTCGATCCTATCCACCATAAGGTGCTCATGCTCCTGTGCTGCAGCATCGCGACCGATTTTCAATTCGCTGTAGATCCGGATCAGTCCACGGCGTAAATCATCGATGACTTCAGGTGGATACATCACGGTCAACCAAAGCGTTTCATGGCCACGGGTGTCTTCGTAAGGTATTGCGCCCGTGAATCGTACCAAGTCCGGATAGATATTCGGAACATCTCGTAGTCGATCAAATCGATAAAGATACTGCCTGAGGCTAGTCGAAACCTCATACATGATTTTACGGGCAGGTATCATTTTTGAAGAGTGAATTTTGAAGAGTGAAAAGTGAAATAAATCAATAATCGTTGATCGATAATCATCAATCTAGGGTTTGGACTAGTTGAAAGGAAGAGTGATATTCTAACTTTTCATCATTCACACTTCACTATTCACCATTCAAAGCGGACGCGCATAAGTATCGCAGCGGTTGTGCCATCCTTCGCGCCAGCGGTTTTCGCCACGTTCCGGTGGTGAGTTTTCGATACGGCGTGACAGGATGCGTTTTGCGGATGCGGCAAATTCTTTTGCTGCCGCGGGGCCAGAGCTGACCTCTTCCATGCCGCCTAGAACTTGCAGTAATCCCCAGCCTTGGCGTTTGTATTTTTCGGTCTGACTCGTGCCTTCGCCTTTGAAGTTTACGTAATCGATCAAAGCATAAGTGCCATTTGGAGTTGAGGCGACTTTGTGGTAGTTTGCCTGAATTTTTGAGCGCTCGGTGGGAGGAGCAGCAGCGAGAACCGTTGGGAATGCTCCGCGTGAACGCTCGATGATGAAATCGGTTTGCAGATTCACCGTGGCAGCCAGCCAGTTACGCAAACCAACCATTTCGGGTGATCTGAAATCTTTGAGGAACTCAGCACGGGAGCTCCATGGCGAATCGGCAACTTTAGCAATAGTTGGCGGTTTAGCGCCTTTGCTGTTTGCGTAGGTAATGAAATCTGGCCAGCTCTCTTTGAATTTTCCTTCAAATCCCGCTGGATACCAAATGAAGTGTCCGATACCCAGTGAGGGAAATTCTTCGCCCGCATTCCATGCAGTGAGTCCGTCAATTTTTCCGCCAGATTCGTTTTGCCAGATTTTTTTACCGATCGCGGTCTTTTGATTTTCTGTTAGACTTTGGCTAGTTACGCCAATTTGAGGATTACCTGGTGCGCATGCAGATAGGGCGATGGCGATAGTGATGATAGAATGATATAATTTCATAATTTTTGTTAGAATTTAGTGAACGAGACGTTTCTCGATATCATCGAGCACGGGTTTACTGTGAAGCATGAGAGGGTGGAGGGAGACGTTGTATTTAAGATTTTCCGCGCGATCCCAAACGGACGAATCAGTTGGAACGATAATCAGATCGAAAGGGGTGCGATAAGAGACGATGGGAATGTTTTTTAAATTATCTTCGGATGCTTGGAGTTTTTGAAGAAACTCACTGCCTGGCCGCATTTGCTGAGTGCCTTTGGTTGGATAGGCATGTGCGACTTTTGTGCCGTGATGAGGAGTGGAAATGGTTATGAACGTTTCACAGCGGTTCGCACCGCCGAGTTCTTGGAGATAATAACGAGAAACCAAGCCGCCCATGCTGAATGCGATGATACCGAACGACTTATCAGCACCAAATTCATTTTCGATGTCGCGTTGTAATCCTTGCGCGAGATTTTCCAATCCGCCTCTGCCGTCGGCTGGTTTGAGTTTTGGCACATAACATTCGATGCCGTGATACTCCAAACGCCGCTTTAATGAATCGTATGCTTTTCCATCTTCGAAAATTCCATGCACCATGACAACGCGTTCAACTTTGGGTTTCGAGGGTTGGGGATGGCAAGATACAGCGGTAGCACAAATGCCGGTGAAGAGATGGAAGAATCGGGCGGTGATCATAATTTAGCCTGGAGGCCATGTGAGTTGTCTACCGCCGAGAAGATGGACGTGCAGGTGGGGGACGGTCTCGCCACCATGAGGACCGTGGTTGATCACGGTGCGGAAGCCTGTTTCAGCCAAACCAAGATCCCGAGCAATTTTTCCTGCAGTAAGCAAAAGATGCCCGAGAATTTCCTGATCAGCAGGAGTTGCCTCCCCGATTCGAGGGATGGCTTTGCGGGGGGTGACAAGAATGTGCGTGGGTGCTTGGGGGGAAATATCTCTGAAGGCACAACAGATCTCATCGCGGTGAACGATGTCTGCAGGGATTTCCCCATCGTAAATTTTTTCAAAAAGCGTTTTCACGTTGGGGAGAGGATAGCGGCAAAAGCGGGTATCGCAAGCTCAGGGAATGAACAAGGTTTCGACTCATCCGTCTTGCAAAGGAGGGGTAAAACGATTTACGCAAAGGGGTGTCTATGACTCCAAGCCGCAAATCCAATCCAGGTTCATGGAAAAAAACCCTCCTTCGCGGGGTGCTGATTTGCGCGGGCTCGGCAGCGATTTTACTGCCCGCATGGTTGCCGAATAAGCCGGGTGTGCCGCTTGAGCGTGGCACGGTTGAGCTTCTACAAGCCGCTTTCCTTGCTACATCGACGGCTATCATGTTCGGCGCAATGGCACATTCCGGTCACCGACGCTGCGTATGCCGCGTATTGGCATTTGGTTTGGCTGCGGCATTGGTTGGCGAACTTGAGGATTTCATTTCGGGAATCATGAAATGGCCGTTTCCTGATGCTTGGGTGGTCGGGCTACTGATCTTTTTGTCTCTCATCACGGTAGCGCGGCATCGATACGTCATGTTGAAATTTTTCTCAACGATGGGGCAACATGCGGGTGCGGGGTTTATCGGCGCAGCGTTATTAATTATCTATGTCTTTAACCGCGTTATCGGCGCCCCACAGTTTTGGGAAGCCTCTATGGGAGATGCTTTTGCGCCAGAGGTTCCTAGAATTTGTAAAAGTTATCTCGAGCTTCTAGCCTGCTATTTCATTTTCGTTGGATCGATTGGCTTGGCGATCACGCTTGGTAGGAGAGAGGAATTGGAATAGATGGTTGCGGGTTTTGGAAAAAGACTGAGCTGGCGAGTTGAGGCTTTCGGACACTCGTTCGTGGCTTTTTTGATCAGTTTTCTTTCAGCAGGTGATGTATTTCTTTTTGGCGAAGCCCTCGGTAAGCTCATCTGGCCACTGATGAAGGCGCGCCGTGCGATTATTTTAAGAAATTTAAGAATCGCCTATGCGCCGCTTGACTTTGAAGAAGCTGAAAAGATGGCGCGAGCTTCATTCATCCGCACGGTGGCAAATTTACTGAGCACATCGATTTCGGTTAAATCAGAAGGCGGAAAAATTGAGGATTTACTAGTGGTTGAAAATCCAGAACTGTTAGAAGAGGCTTTCGCGCAAGGTCGTGGAGTCGTGCTACTAGCTGCGCACATGGGGAACTGGGAGTTGTTAGCGCGAATGAATCGTCTTTTTCCAAAAGGTAGCAAAATCGGCGCTTTCTACCGTCCGCTTAATAACCTCATTTTAAATGACCGAGTCTTAAATTTGAGAGAAACAAACGGGACGCATTCATTTTCCAAACGAGATAGTTTGCATCAGGTTGGAGGATTTTTGAGAGACAATGGGATAATTGGAATTTTGGCGGATCAACGTGTAGGCATGCAAGGGGAAGTTGTTAGTTTTTTTGGGCGATTGACAAGGGTAAGTCCGCTGCCGAGTTTATTGGTTAGAAGGAGTAAGTGCGAAGTGCTAGCGCTATCTTTGCGCACGATAGCTCCTGGAAAATGGAGTGTGCGTTATCATAAAGTTGAGAAGCCCTACGATTCTGCAAATTGTATGCAGGCGTTAGAGGCGGCGATGAAAGTTTCTCCATTGGATGTGTTCTGGTTGCAAGAACGATGGAAGCTATATGTTAAAAGGCGTATTACGCCCTTAAAATGGTTAATCAAAGATGGAATAACTGGCAAAAAGGCACACCGTGCGGTTTTTTGGTTGGGCATTAACGAGCCGAAGCCAACGCTTGAAGATGAATTCATTCACGCCGACTTCGAGTGGGAGTTCATTGCTGGTAGGCACCCTCAGGAGCTCGAGGAGATTGATCGCTCCAAGCCTTTGCCTATCGATTTCATTCTGGTGACAAAAATCGATAAAGAACTCAAAAAAGCGGCAGATCACTTAGCGATTCCCATCATGAGTTATTCAAATTTTCTAAAATAGATCACCCGTGATTTGCTGGGTGGTTTTGAAATGCAGTTTTGCAAATTTACTTAAAGCATCCGCTCCGTGAGTTTTGACGAGAGTTTTTCCAGCTTCCACGACTGCTGCTGAAGCTCCGAGAGGGATTTTAAAGCCGGCTTTCTTTGTCGCTCCATCCATCCAATCGATGAAGCGCTCGCGTGCCAGAATCGATGCAGCGGCGACGGCAGTGTCGGACTCACCTTTGGTGCGTTGATCGAGGGTGAGAGTGATGTTTTTTTGTTTCAATGCTCTCTGTAAAACCTCGGCCTTGGCAAATTGATCAGAAAGCGCACGTGGGCAGTCGGGTTTCTTTTTGACAAGTTCTTCAATCACTGTGGCATGCCCCCATGCCAGCATGCGGTTGAGATTTTTGAACGATGCATAGAGCTCATTGTATTTTTCTGGACGCAACGCGATCACATCGAACTCGATTCCCGGCGTCGCCTTGATGATCGCAGCAAGTTGGCGGATTTTCGCGGGTGTGGTGATGCGTTTCGAATCCATGATGCCTGCCTTGATTAGGCTGCGGGTGATTTCCGCATTCGTGTAAACTCCGGCGATAACGAGCGGCCCGAAGAAATCGCCCTTGCCGCTTTCATCGATCCCGAAGTGTGGGGCGAAATGTTCGGGATCGGTGATTTCCTCATAACCCAATTTTGCCTCACCAAGCACCAGCGGCTCAAGGGTGAAGCGGATGAAATCTTCCGTATCCTTTCCCTGAATCAGAACCTTCGGGCCTTTTTCGTAAACACTGACGTTCAGCTTACCCTTCTTCGCAGCAAAAATCGTGTATTCCTTATCAACAAACTCGAATCCCTGCTCTTCAAGGATTTTGCGTAGTTTGCTCGCCTGGGCGGAGTCGAGGACGGCAGTGTGGGAAGTCATGAAAATTTAGGTTCGTATTACTACCCGTATAATGAGCGATCCAGCAAGTGGATAGTCTGGGAGTGGCTTTAAAAAGCTCATATTGGGTCAGGATGGGTTAGTGATAGTGTTCCGCATAATTTTTTTATCGGCAAGTGGTGGTTTGTTGCAGAAGCTCTTTGAAACGTTAATCGATATGAAAGCTCTTATTCCCTCCTGCGCCGTCGCCCTTGTCGCCTCACTGGTTGTGGCTTATAATCCTGCAACTGAACAAACTCCTGCTGGCGCGGTTGAAAAAATCGCTGCATCGATTCCCGCTGAGCCTTATGCGAAACCTGCAAAGTCACGTAAGCTGCTAGTGTTTTCGCGAACCAATGGATTCCGCCATCAATCCATCGCGACGGGAAAATTGGCACTGTTAGAAATGGGAAAGAAAACCGGCGCGTACGAGGCAGTGATTAGCGATGATCTATCGAATTTTGAGAAGGACAAGATCAGCCAGTTCGATGCGATCTGCTTCCTCAGTACTACGCAGAATCCGTTTTCGCCATTCAAAGAAGAGTTGTCGAAAATGTCTCCTGAGGAAAAAGACGCCGCGAAAACATACGAGCTTCAGCTCAAAGAAAATCTGATGGCGTATGTCAAAGGTGGCGGCGGTTTCGTCGGGATCCACGCAGCGACCGATACGTTTTACGAATGGCCTGAGTATGGTGAAATGATCAACGGCTATTTTGATGGGCATCCATGGACCGCGGGTTCACAGGTGAATATCTATGTTGAGCCAGGTCAGGAAAAACATCCGCTTGCAGCGATGTTCAACGGCCAGCGTTTGGATTTTAAAGAAGAGATCTATCAGTATAAAGCTCCCTACGATTCATCCAAAGTGCACATGTTGCTGCGCTTGGATCCGGAGAAATCCGCCCAAGTCAAAGGCATGAAACGCAAGGACAATGACTACGGTGTCGCGTGGGCAAGAAACTGGGGCAAAGGGCGGGTCTTCTACTGCTCGATCGGCCATAACCACGATATGTTCTGGCATCCTGAAGTGCTGCGTCATTACCTAGCTGGAACTCAGTGGGCGATCGGTGACTACAAAGTCGAGCTAGATAAGGGCAAGTGAGCTCAATAAGTTCCGATTTTTTTAACCACGGATTACACGGATTTCACGGAGTGGTGCTGCCGCAAATAAATTTGAAGTTATCTTTTCTGTGTGTATTGACTCCATTTTTATAAGGTCTAAGCCAATACTGAAACCCGTTAGTATTCGTTATCCCATCCGTGCATTCCGTGTAATCCGTGGTTCATTCTATGATTATAGAGGGCTAATGAGGTGCAGCCGTAGCTTCAGCGACTTTCATTCCGTCTAGTGCGGCGGAGACGATTCCTCCTGCGTAGCCGGCGCCTTCTCCGCAGGGAAAGAGTCCGGAGATTTCTGGATGCACAAGAGTTTCTGGATCACGTGGGATGCGCAGAGGGGACGAGGTTCGGGTTTCAAAACCTAACAACAACGCCTCGGATGAAGCGTAGTTTTTGATCTGACGATTAAAAAGTTTCAATCCTTGGCGAATGCGGCGCGTGATGGGTTTCGCGAGAAGTTCGTGAAGAGGGGCAGAGTTAATTCCAGGGAAGTACGATGTTTCTGGTAGATCAGATGAAATTTTTCCAATGAGATAATCCGCAGCACGTTGCGCAGGCGCGACCTGTCCGAGCTTTTGGTTTCCTCCTGCGTTTTTTGCCGAGTGCTCGATGTTTTCCTGAAAAGCGATGCCTGCCAAAATGCCGTGTTGCGGAATGAGGTGGGCGACATCTTCGGGTTCGATGGTGGTGACTAAGCCGGAGTTTGCGAAAGGAGAATCGCGACGAGAAAGCGACATGCCGTTGACGACGACTTGTTCATCAGCGGTCGCCGCCGGAACGATCCAACCACCTGGGCACATGCAGAAAGAATGCACGCCGCGGTCTTCGATCTTGGTGGCGAGTCGGTAACGCGCGGCAGGCAACAAATCTGGGCGCGGTTGACCTTCGGGGATATGGTATTGCTGGCGGTCGATGAACGGTTGGGTGTGTTCGATCCGAAAACCGATCGCAAACGGTTTGTGCTCCATCAAAATGCCTTTTTGCGCCAAGAGTTGATAGATGTCACGAGCGGAGTGACCCGTGGCGAGAATCGTGGCATCGCCGAGAAACTCACGTCCATCGACCGTGGTGACGCCGTGGATTTTTCCTTGTGAGATCAGCAGATCGTTCACCTTTGCTTGGAAAAACACTTCGCCGCCGTGGTCGATGATGGATTGGCGCATCGCTTTGACGACGTTTGGCAAAAGGTTCGAGCCGATGTGTGGATGCGCGTCGGTGAGGATTTTTTCAGGAGCCCCGTGAGCAACTAATACGCGATAGACTTCAGCCACCGGACCGCGTTTGGTGGCGCGGGTGTAGAGCTTGCCATCGGAAAATGTTCCTGCGCCGCCTTCGCCGAAGCAGTAATTGGAATCTTCGATCACCCGGCCTTCGCGCAAGATCGGTGCGAGATCGAAGCGGCGGGCGGAGGCGTCTTTGCCGCGTTCTAACACGATCGGCTTTTGTCCGAGCTCCAAACAACGCAAGGCTGCAAATAATCCGGCTGGTCCCGCGCCGATGATCAGGATTTTTTTGGCATCGGCGGAAAGGGCAGGGGCAGACCAAACTGGCTTCGGCTCATCTGGTAAATCCTCATCCACTGCGACTTCTATGCGAAGCTGCACTTTCACCTGACGCTGGCGCGCATCGATGGAATGTTTGCGCAAACGGATCCCACGCACTCGTGAGGAATCAATTCCTAACATTTTTGCAGCGGCAAGCTTGCGAGCGTCATCTTGTTCAGAACTCTCAAGCGGAAGGACGATATCGAGCGTGTGAAGCATCTTGAGAAATCAGATGGCTCGTTTCTCACCCTGATCGTTCACCGAAACAAAAGTGACATTGGTTTGGAAAACAGGAATTTCAGGAGCGTTTTTTGCATCGGTCACGACGACTTGATAAGTGACGGATGAATTTCCTTTTCTCGCGAGCGAGCAGTTGATTTTCAGTATCGTGCCATCGCCAACACCTTGGCGGAATTCGACTTTATCCATAGCGATGGTGACGAACTGGCAATGAGGAAACTCGGTGGAAGCAGCGACCCATGCGGCTTCGTCGACCCAGGCGAGCATGCGTCCACCGAACAAAGAACCATAATGGTTCAAGTCTCCGGGCATGACTAGGTGGTGGGTTTCCAAAATGTCGTGGGTGAAATGTTACCAGCTTCTGCGGCGTTCTTTGAGAATCATTGCGTCGGCAGATAGGGAACCAGCGCCGCTGAGCAACAGAGCGAGGCAAGGGAGAAGAAACAGGATGGCAGGTTCTTTAGCGCCAGCGCCGCCACTCATGAACAACGGGCCTGCTGCATGAATGTTGAAAGCTGCGACCGTCATGGTAAACGCGAGAACGAAAGCTGCAGGACGAGTTGCAAGACCGAGAACCAACAGAGCGGCACAACCGACTTCCGCAAAAATGGTCGTGCCCAAGCTAACAGGGGATGACATGTATTTCAGCGGGAAGAAATCAGGCACGGGAAACCCTTTGGATTTCTCTGCGAAGCCTTGGAGCTTGGAAATGCCGTGGCCGAAAAGCATCAACAAACCAATTCCAACTCTTAGGATCAGTAAACCGAGAGATATGGTGGCATCGCGCGGGCCGCAATCGAAGAAGAAATGTTTCATGGCTACTTGGTTTTAAGAGAAATCGAAATCCGCTTGAGGCGATCATCACCCGGAGGTGAAGAGGCGGCAACGGCTTCATCGGCTGCAATCACATTGTATGCCAAGCGGCGATAGTAGGCGTTGAGCGGACGGACGCGGTAAGATTTTCCTTGGGTTTTCACCAAATCGATCAGATCGCGGATTTCCTGATTGAGCTGATCTTCCTGCATCGTGCGGAAATGTTCGCAATCCACTTTCACGCGTTCGGCATCTGGCATTTGGCGGCGCAGGATGCGGTTTACGAGGTATTGGATGTCATCGAGCCTATCCCCGTGGTCGCCAATGATCGCGTCTTTTTCCGAGGAGAAAATTTGCAAGCATGGGCCTTCTTCGGTGTCTTGAATCTCGATTTTCGCAATGATTCCGAGGTGACCGAGCATGGCATCGAGGATTTTTTCGGCGAGTTCAGCAGCTTTCATGGCGGAACTTTAGCGAAAAGCGGCGTTCGGTCAACTTTCGCGCATTTTATATTGATGGTTCCTGAAAGCAGCGGAAGATTTGGGCATGTCCAACCTACCTTGGTCCGAAATCCTGTCATTCAAGCTCTTCGACGTCGTCAAAGTCCTGCTCACAGCGGTCATTATCCTGATGGTCAATAAAGTGCAGCTTTTTAGCGACAAGCTTTCCGCCCTGCTGATCGCCCTGCCGCTGACGTCTTTGTTGGCAATGATCTGGATGTGGCAGGGAGGGCAATCGACCTCAAAAATAGCCGGCCACGCCGAGGGGACTTTCTGGTTTGTCCTGCCGACCCTCCCGATGTTTCTCATTTTGCCGTGGATGTTACGGCACGGTTGGTCGTTCTGGAGCGCCCTCGCCGTCAACTGCGCGCTCACCACCGTGTTTTTCTGGCTCACGGTGATTATTCTGAGGAAATTCGGCATCGATCTGATGCCAGGATGAATTGGGGAACGCTTTACCCATATGGAAATTTTCACTGCGGAGGCGCAGAGGTCGCAAAGGAGCGCAGAGCGCTAGTTGTGAATGGGAGTGAGGACGGATTTGTTCAACTGGTGAAATGGAAACCGCATAAAGTTTAACAAAAACATAAATCTCTCTCTCTGCGTCCCTCTGCGGCCTCTGCGGCCTCTGCGCCTCTGCGGTGAAAAAACGTAACCCTGAATGTCGATTCTAGGTTCAACCCTTCCTAAATCGCCACTTTGAAATACTTGCCAATTCGCCTTCGCTAGCTCTCGATACGGCGCATCGTTCTGATCTAAAACTTTACCCATTATTGAAATGAAAAATATTCTCATCATCGGCGCCGGCGGAGTCGGCAGCGTGGTCGCTCACAAATGCGCGATGCTTCCCGAAACTTTCGGCGAAATCACCCTCGCGTCCCGCACGGTTTCCAAATGCGATGCGATCGCCGCATCCGTCAAACAACGCACCGGCAAAACCATCACCACCGCAAAAGTTGATGCGGACAACTCCGATGAAACCGCCGCGCTCATCAAAAAAACCGGCGCGGTCCTGCTCATCAACGTTGCGCTTCCTTACCAAGACCTCAACCTGATGGATGCCTGTTTGAAAGCCGGTATCGACTACCTCGACACCGCGAACTACGAGCCGCTCGACGTCGCGAAATTCGAATACTCCTGGCAGTGGGCGTATCAGGAAAAATTTGAAAAGGCGGGTCTCTCCGCTCTGTTAGGTTCCGGCTTCGATCCTGGCGTGACCAACGTTTTCACCGCATGGGCGTTGAAACATCATTTCGATGAAATCCACACGCTCGACATCATCGACGTCAACGGTGGCGATCACGGCCGTGCTTTTGCGACGAACTTCAATCCAGAAATCAACATCCGCGAAGTCACTGCCGAGTGCCGTCATTGGGAAGATGGAAAGTTTGTCGAGACCGCACCGATGTCGAAACATCAGCCATTCACCTGCCCACAACAAGTTGGCACCTACGAAATTTACCGCATGTATCACGAGGAGCTTGAGTCTCTCGTCAAACACATCCCGACGATCAAACGCGCGCAGTTCTGGATGTCGTTTTCGCAGAACTACCTGAAGCATTTGGAAGTTCTTCAAAACGTCGGCATGACCCGTATCGACGAGGTCGAATACCAAGGTCAGAAAATCGTCCCGCTGCAATTCCTCAAAGCCGTTCTCCCAAACCCCGGTGACCTCGGCGAAACCACCAAAGGCAAAACCTGCATCGGCAACGTCATCACCGGAATCAAAGACGGCAAACCGAAAGCGATCTACGTTTACAACATCTGCGATCACGAGGCCTGCTTCGCTGAAGTTGGCTCCCAAGCGATTTCCTACACCACTGGCGTTCCTGCGATGATAGGTGCGAAACAAATGTTAGAAGGAGGCTGGAACAAACCCGGCGTCTGGAACATGGAGCAACACGACCCCGACACTTTCATGGCCGACCTCAATGCCCACGGCCTGCCATGGCAGTGCATCGAACTCACGCCAGAACAAGCCGCTGGGTTTGTGGTGGCTTGATTGCGTGGCGGCGGTTTTTAACTGCCATGCCATGAATTTTTACCGTCTCAACATGATGCGGTGCAAAAGGACGTTACGAGCAGTCTGGAGTGCGGAGGCTTGCCTCCGCCGATTTAGAAGCGGAGCTTGCTCCGCGTGGTAAGTGAACTGAGAAGGATAAAGGACAAAACCACCCGCGACGGAGCGAGCTCCGTCCACCACATAGCTGGAGCAAGCTCCAGCACTCCGGCTGAGCTCATCCAAATCCCTTCACTATTCATTTCTCACTCGGTGAATTTTCATGTAGGTGCTGAGAGGTAGATCCGTTCCGTCCAATGAAAACCCCCATCCCTCAGATATTCTCTCTCAAGCTCTGCATGAGCGCGTTGGTGGTATTTATCAGCGCGTCACATGTTTCTTTCGGACATCCGCCGATAAAAGACAAAGTTCCAAAAGCCGCTCCGGTTCCGAGATTTGAACCAGCCAAGACCCCGATCGTCACTGGTGAATTCGTCGTAGGTGTGATCAACATCACGTTCAAAGATACGGTGTTTCCTGAGGATACCGTCTCCGCAATGAATGAGTTACAACGTGTGACGGATACAAACCTTGAGTCCGATCCAACAGGAGGAGGCAAGGCATCGGCTTATACTCATGCCGTAAATCAGGAGGAGTATTTCAAGATCTACAGCAACGACATCGCATGGCCGAAACTAGCCATCATGCCTGACGAAAATACACATTACGAAGATCCTAATTTCTACGGTTACTACTGCGAATTCGAACTTTTTAACAATCCCATCGGTTGGAAAGACGCGGAAGAAGGCGGAAAGCGTGTGGAAAAAATGAATCAGAATGCTCTGCGTTTTGCGGCCAAAACCTACCGAGGAACAAAACCACGTTTTATCTGCTACAATTACATCACCAAGCGCGCCGAGACTCCTTCAGATGAAGCCACAAAAGAGCTTTTTAAAATCTATCCGGGATATGTGAATGAGCAAGACAAGAGCCGCGAAGGTAAAAAGCTTATAGAGCAAGGCGCGCCTATCATTCATAGCACTGAACTATGGGCGATGTATGTGCCAGTCTGCAAATGGGGCGAGCCGGCATGGCCGAACTCAAAAATGCAGATCAATGATTTCGCGGGAGGTGTGTTGGCTCACGAACTCGGGCACTGCCTCGGTGCGCCAGATGTTTATCGGGTCGGACGCTTCAATGATGGGATAGGAGGTAGTGCAAGCCTGCTCGCCTACGGGCCAACGGCGAATGCGTTTAGTCGCTTTTACCACCACGCATACATCAAAGAGGAAAATCATCCTACGATCAAAACTTCAGGCACATACACCCTGCATCCAAGGCATATCAAGCCGACGGGGAAAGAAGCGCTCGGCTATCTCATTCCGAGCAGTCATCCGCATTACATGTATCATGTGGAATACATTCACCAAGAAAACGCCTCGGTGGGCGTCGGTCCCACGCATGAAGGAATGCTGATCTCGGTCGTGAACCTAGGTCTAACCAATTATCTCGGATCACCCGATTACACTTATGTATACCGACCCAACGATCCCTTTTTTCGAGGTCTGGGCGATACTGAAAAATGCCTGTTTGGGAAAAAGCATGGCCGCACCGAATTCAACATGAAGACCGAACCTTCATCGCGGCTTCCTAACTTAATTGATGGCGGGGTGTATTTCAAAAACATCGAAGAAAAAAACGGCACTTTGACGTTTGAACTGACGATCGATCACAAGCCCGTTACAGGCAGTGCCTATACGGAATCGATGCTTCCGCAGATTCGTTTGGATGAAATTTCCAATGTCCAATCCACCAGCATGACCATGGACTGCACGATCAAGTTCCGCGGTGAGCCGCTCAAGACGATTTATGGATTTTGTTGGGGGACTTCAAAAAACCCAACGGTTAAAAGCGATACTTACATTCTCGCCCACCGTGAATGTTATCGAGGGCACGCAATTAATTTAACGCCAAACACAACGTATTATATCCGGGCCTTTGCAACAAATGGACTTGGCGTCCGATATAGCGATGAAGAAAAAACGATCAAGACGACCGATGGGAAATCGGCCCCAACTGAGATTAAGCCGCTTTTGACGGATGTGTTTTCTAACAACAAGTATCTTGCCGAAAATTATAGCGTCACTTCATCTACGGGAGTTATAAATTACAGCCCGATCTGCACGATTGCAAAGCTCGTTGCTTATTACCGTCCCGAAAAGATTCCAGCGCTATCTAAAAAAGATCAGGAGAAGTCCACGGTCGATTTCAATCAGCTGAACTGGAATCCTCAAAAGGATCACCCTCTGGCGCGCTTGGAGCAGGTTGATGGGATGTTTTATCGATTGTTGACCCAGACGCTTGAAACTAAACTGCATGAAGAGAAGGTGCCGAAAAAATTACTCAGCGGGATCCGTGATTTGACGGGGGTGAGAAGCAAGCCAGTTATAACGGAGTTGAATGAAGCAAGTGTTGAGCAAGTATCTGAACTTATTAAAGCTGACCTAGCAAAGAGTCGCCCAGCTCTGATGATCTTTGCTTTTGAGGATAAAACGACAGATGACCCGACTCGTTGGGCGCTGATTGATGGTTTCAACAGCAACGGTGATTTTCACTTCGATTTTCCCACGAGCTCGCAATTATTTTTCAATGCAGATCTGGAAGATGCAAAAACAGATTATTACCCCATGAATAAATTGATGTTACCTGGATATAAAATCTACGTCATCACTTCCTGCTATTTTGATAAGTAACTCATCCACGCTCACGTGCACTCTTTATCCAAAATTTTCCCAGCGCTGA
>Ga0315906_10000452_pt1 | contig 65626 bp, 80 predicted proteins | sample LakEriMetagenome_4_FD_203526 | JGI IMG/M metagenome (GOLD analysis project Ga0315906, IMG submission 203526) | Freshwater fungal communities from buoy surface, Lake Erie, Ohio, United States - Buoy 2 MA122 | ecosystem: Environmental > Aquatic > Freshwater > Lake > Lake biofilm | place: USA... | reverse complement strand
ACAAGTACCCCGACAGGGACCAGCTTGTGTTGATGTCGCTGCTCGTGTTCGCCCATTTCCCCCACATCCGCAAAGTCATGTCGGCGCTTATCTTCACGCTCAAGAAAGACCTAGTGAAGATGAAGATGCACCGCGAAGAAGCGGACAAGCATTGGCAGCTGTACCGTGAACGAACCGCGTGTATCCTAGCGTGCGAGAGCAGCAACGTATGGAACCCACGGCAGTCGCCGCTGTGCGGCTGGTGCCCCGTCGATTCATGCGAACATCACCCTCAACATCACAGGAGTAGGTAATGCCTGAGAAGCGTGATTGGAAACACAAGTACGCGCTGCAGAAGGCCAGCGGCGAGACTGAAGACCAGATCGAGCGCCAACGCGCTCGACGGGCGTACGACAAGGCCGGCATCGACCGCTCGGGCAAAGACATCGACCACGTAAAGCCGCTGCGTGCCGGCGGCAAGAGCACGATGGCCAACACGCGGCTACGCGCCCGTAAGGCCAACCGCGCCGACAACGGGCGCTGAGATGGAGATCGTTGACAACCGTGCCGTGCTGATCCGCACGCGCACGCCGGAGAAGTACACCGTCATCCCGCGCTCCAAGGTAGTTGAGCGCCTGCCCAACGGTGGCTACACGGTGGCTGTGGCGTGGGGTCTGGATGAGATGCGCGTGCTGCGCAATCTCGGCGTGAAGGCTGCGCCCAGCCCCATCATGCGCTCCTACAACTGGCCCGGGCGCTACACCCCCATGGCGCACCAGCGGGAGACGGCGAGCTTCCTGACGCTGCACCGCAGGGGCTTCTGCTTCAACGAGCCGGGGACGGGCAAGACGCTCAGCGCTCTGTGGGCGGCGGATTACTTGATGCTGCGCGGCGATGTGCGCAGGGTGCTCGTGCTCTGCCCCGTGTCGATCATGCACAGCGCGTGGCTGGCCGACATCAGCAACAGCGTCATTCACCGCAGCGCCATCGTGGCCCACCATCGCAAGGCCGCGCGCCGCGTAGAGATGATCCAGAGTGACTACGAGATAGTCATCACAAACTACGACGGACTGGAGATCATCAACAAGGAAGTAGTCAATGACGGACGGTTTGACCTAGTCATCGTTGACGAAGCCAACGCTTACAAAAACCCATACACGGACCGTTGGAAAGCGCTGGCATCTGTTCTGCGGCCTGAGACGTACTTGTGGATGATGACGGGCACGCCCGCGTCACAGTCACCTGTAGACGCCTTCGGCATGGCTAAGCTGGTCAACCCGCGCGGCGTGCCAACGCTGCTCACCGGGTGGCGCGACAAGGTCATGAACAAGGTCTCGACGTACAAGTGGGTGCCTAAGCCCAACGCTCGCGACATGGTGCATGAAGTACTCCAGCCGGCTATTCGCTTTACGAAGAAGGAGTGCCTCGATCTGCCCCCTGTCATGACAGAGACACGCAACGTGCCAATGTCAGTGCAGCAGGCCAAGTACTACAAGATCCTCAAAGAGCAGATGCTGGTCATGGCGGCGGGCGAAGTCATCACTGCCGCCAACGCAGGCGTTGTGCTGAACAAGCTCCTTCAGATCAGCTGCGGTGCGGCCTACTCCGAGAACAGCGAAGTCATCGAGTTCGACTCTTCGCCACGCCTGAGTGTGCTGCAAGAGGTCATCGAAGAGACCGACCGCAAGGTCATCATCTTCGCGCTGTATCTGTCCAGCATTGACACGATATCGCGGCATCTGGAGAAGTGCAACGTCAAGCACGCGCAGATTCACGGCGGCGTGAACGCGGCCAAGCGCGGGCAGATCATTGACGACTTCCAGCGCAATCCTGACACGCGCGTGCTCGTCATGCAGCCGCAGGCCACGGCGCACGGCATCACCCTGACCGCTGCCGACACGGTGGTGTTCTACGGGCCGCTGCTGAGCGTCGAGCAGTATCTGCAGTGCATCGCCCGGGCGGACCGCAAGGGGCAAGACGCCGAGAAGGTGCGCGTGATCCACATCCAGAGCAGCCCCGTCGAGGAGCGACTGTTCAAAGCGCTCGCTGGCAAAGTGAGTGACCACTCACTGCTGGTCGCTATGTTCGAGGAAGAGGCTAGGGCGAAAAAGCAACAGACCGCCGCTTGACAAACGCTTTACAAACACTAGACTTGTAAAACGGTCGGCGTTACCGACCCTTCAGGAGAGAAGAATGACCGATGCAGTGCAAGCGGACGAAGTGCCGCTGGACAAGCTCGCCCGTGTGTATCGCAAGATACAGGGGCGCATCCAAGAACTGACGGCTGAATACGACAAAGAGGTCGCGCAGCTGACCGCGCAGCGCGATGCTGTGCGTAACGAACTCAAGGACAGGTTGCTGGCCATGGGCGTCAAGAGCGCCAACACGGCGCACGGCACTGTCATTCTCGGCACCCAGACGCGTTTCCATGCGCAGGACTGGGACGCGTTCAAGCAGTTCATGTTGCAGCACGACGCACTCGACCTAGTGGAGAAACGTATCAGCCAGAAGAACATGGCCCAATTCCTTGAAGCGAACCCCACCCTCGTACCGCCCGGGTTGAACAGCAACTCGGAGTACGTTATCTCTGTCCGTAAACCTTCCAAGTGAGACAAGCATGAACGCAGTCGTTCAATTCAACCCCTCGCAGGTGCCCGCTTTCGCCCGCAAAGCCGAACTCTCTGAGACCGCCAAAGCGCTCGCGGGTGGTGGTGCAGGCGGCAAGCGCATCTCCATCGCCAACGGTGTGTTCCGTCTGCTGGACAATGGCAAAGAGATCGCCAACATCGAGGAGCGCTACCTCGACGTGGTGATCATCAAGGCGGCGCCCAAGGTCGGTCGCGTCTGGTACGCCAAGAACTACGATTCCGATGCCGCTGCTGCGCCCGATTGCTGGTCGGCGGACGGCAACACGCCGAGCCCTGAAGCGGAACACCCGCAGGCGGCTACCTGTGCGGCGTGCCCGAAGAACGTCGCGGGCTCTGGGCAGGGCAACAGCCGCGCCTGCCGTTACCAGCAGCGGATCGCAGTGGTGCTCGCCAACGACATGGAAGGCGCGGTGATGCAGCTTGCGCTGCCCGCCACCAGCCTCTTTGGCGAAGCCAAGGGCGACAAGCGCCCGCTGCAAGAGTACGCCCGCTGGCTGGCCGCGCAGCGCATCAACCCGGAGACGGTCGTCACCCGGATGAAGTTCGACCTTGAGGCGGACAACCCCAAGCTAGTCTTCAAGGCGATGCGCTGGCTGTCCGACGATGAGTACGCCACCATCGAGACGCAGGCCGGCTCGGAGGAAGCGACCAAGGCGGTCACCATGACGGTCGCCAAGCGCGACAACGTGGAACCGGCGCAGCCGGCGCAGCTGGAGGGTGCCCCGCCCAAGGCCAAGAAGGCGCCTGCGCCGGCCCCGCAGCCTGAGGTGGAAGACGACGTGCCTCCGCCCCCGCCCAAGGCGAAGAAGGCCGCTGCGGCGCCGGCCCCCGCGCCCGCAGTAGAAGACGATGAGGATGCGCCGCCGCCCCCGCCCAAGGCGAAGAAGGCCGCTGCAGCGCCCGCAGACGACGATGCCGATGAGCCTGAGGTGCGCAAGCCTGCAGCGAAGCCGGCTGCGCCCGCCAAAGCGGAACTGGCGCAGGCTCTGTCCGACTGGGACGACGAGTAACAGGAGCAGGGGCCGCGCCGTGCGCGGGGCCCCGACACCCCATGTACAGACAGAACTTCATCGACAAGGTACAGTCGCTGCCTTTGAGCTTGGGCGTGCGTCTCGGGCGCTGGGCCATCTACCACGACATCCCGGTCACGCTGCTCTGCGAAGCCACGCACGCTACGCGTCAGACGGTGTACAACTGGATGAACGGCAACGACGTAACCCCCCGAAACAAAGCAGCCGTGGAGCGGCTCGTGCGCTGCATGCAGGCTGCTAAAACGCAACAGGACGCTTGGAGAGCAATATGCACAGAATTCAGTCTGCGAGAGTTTCAGCAAAAAGGCTGAACAGGCGGGGTGAGGTGACGGTCTATGCTGAACGGTAAACACAATGCGCGCTCTGGAGCTAATGGCCGACGTACTGCCGTCGCCCGGGAACGGGCTGTATTGCGCAGTTGGGATAAAGGGCACGAAAAAGCTGCATGTGTTTCAGCCTACACTTGAGGAACTTGTACCGCACATCAAGCGCTGGCACCAAGAACGGTTCGACATCTACTTCGGACTCTCTACGTTTGACCCAAGCGTAGCCACGCTTTCACGCGAAAGGCGCACCGTCAAGAACGCGCAGGCAATCAAGGCGCTGTTCATCGACATTGACGGGTACAAAACAAAAGCCGCTGCGGGAGAGGCGCTTTACGCGTTTCTTGAGAACACAGGGCTGGACGAACTCGGCTTTCCCCACATCGTGTCCTCCGGTGGAGGGCTACATTGCTATTGGCCGCTGGCAGACGACACGGACATCGTGACGTGGAAGCCTGTAGCGGAGAACTTCAAGCGCCTGTGCCTGCAAGAGAAGTTTGTGATCGACATGACGGTCACCGCTGACGCTGCGCGCATCCTGCGCGTACCGGGCACCTTCAACTACAAGGCCGTGTACGAAACACCGCGCCCCGTCAAGGTGCTGCGCGAGGGCACAGGGCCTGTCGACCTCAAGCGCTTCAGCGCCATCGTGCGCAGCAAGCTCAGCGCGGCTTACGCGCCCGTGAGCAACGACTTCGTTGCAAGCGAAGTGGCGGTGCTTGCGGGGTCCGCGCCAACGCGCGCGGCCCATCGGCGTAGCGCAGCAGCGGAAGCGCTGCTGGGGAACATCACCTCGACATTTGAAACGATCTGGCTCAAGAGCGAGCGCGGGCAGGGATGCCGGCAGCTGGCCTACTACCAAGAACACGCGCAGGAAGACGGCATGGAACCGCTCTGGCGCGGGCTCCTGTCATGGGCCAAGGTGTGCACCGACGCGGATGAAGCAACGCGCAAGCTGACAGCGCTGCACCCGTACCCTGAGCAGCGGATGCACGCCAAGCTGGCTGAGATCAAAGGCCCCTATCCGTGCGCCAAGATGGACTCCGAGAACCCGGGCGTGTGCCCGGGGTGCCCGCACTGGGGCTCGATCACCAACGCGCTCGCGCTGGGCCGTGACGTGCAGACGCACGTCGAGGCGCGACAGGTCGTTATCCCGACCAACACGCTGAGGGAAGATACCCCGCTTGACCCCATCGATGATGAGGAGGACGACGGCCCGGGCCTGTTGCAAACGCGCAAAGTGGAAATCCCGGCGCCCCCTCGCGGCTATCTGTACGGAGAGCGCGGGGGTGTGTACGTCGAACTCAAGGAAACGGATTCGACAGGCGTAACGATCAAAACCAAAGTAGAGGTGTTGTCGCACGACTTGTTTGTTGTAGACCTTCTCAAAATGGAAGACGGCGAACACCGCGTGCACTTGATGGCGATAAAGCCTACGGTTGATGGCAAGAGCAAAGAGCACATCTCCATCATCATGCCGACTAAGGCCGTTGTAGCCAGAGACGATCTGTTAAAGTGCCTAGCCGCGCACAACATCTATGCGTCAAGAGGCGCTGCGATGGACGTGCATCTCTTCAGTTATGTTCGCGCTTGCGTCAATGAAGCGTCCGCTATGCGCAAGCCGCTCGACGTGCCGGTGCAGTTTGGGTGGCAACGTGACCGCAGCTTCGTGTACAACAACCGCGTGTTCCGCGCAGATGGCACAGAGACCATCGTGCCAATGCCAGGATTGGAGAACTTGAACCGCATCACGCAGAGCCGGGGCACGGTGGAGGACTGGCGTCGGCCTTGGAATCTGCTGATAGATCGCGAGATGTGGACCATGCTGGCGCTGTGCATAGACAGCTTCGGCTCCACGCTGATGCACTTCTCAAACCATGAGGGCTTTGTCTGGCATATCGGATCGACCGCTTCGGGCACAGGCAAGTCGCTGACGCTGTCGCTTAAAGCAGGCGTGTGGGGGCATCCGATCCGTTATCGCACAAGCAAAGGTACGAGCCCCGTGGCCATGCAGCAGCGCGCGGGCCTGCTGAACAGCCTGCCGCTGCTCAGCGACGAAATCACCTCCAAGGCCCGCAACGACGCGGAGTGGGCGCCGGCTTTCATCTTTGACTTCGCGGAGGGACAGGGCAAGGAGCGCATGGAGTCAAGCGCCAACAAGGAGCGTCTGAACAACAGTACATGGTCTTCTACTTGCACGCTGACATCGAATGTCCACATGACTGACCTGCTCACAGGCAGTCGCAAGCACTCATCGCAGGGCGAGCTTATGCGCATGCTTGAGTGGACGCCCGTTAAAGAACTTCAGTTTGATGATGCGGAGCGCAGCACCCTCCTGAACCTGCGCAATAACTACGGCGTGGCCGGCGAAGCGTGGGTTCGCTACTGCGTCCAGAACTACAAGACGGTCGCTGAGCTTTGGAGTCAAGTGCATGTGCGCATTAGGCGCGACTTCGAGTTTACGGACGAAGAGCGGATCTGGCACGCGGCGTGCACTAACGTCATTACCGCCACGGTTCTTCTGGGCTCTCGCTTCGCGCAGCTGCTTGATGTACCGCTCAAGCCTTTGCTGGGGGCGCTCAAAGAGTTGGTGAACAACGCGCGTGCCGTGTATAAGGGCGCAATACGATCTGCGGAAGACGTGCTCAACGCGTTCATTCGCGAGCATCACGGACGCTTTGTCGTGGTGCGCAGGACCAGCGACGGTGTGTTGACGGATCTCGGCGCGGATATAACAGGGAAGACTTCTACGAGGAACAACATCATGGGCCGCGTAGAACACGGCATGGTGCATGAACACCTCGTTGACTTTTTTGTTGAAGAGCAGCTACTGCGTCAGCACTGCGCCGCGATGAGCTTCGGCTTTGCCGATTTGAAAAGAGGGCTCAAAGCCATGCATCACGATGGCTTTCATGTGCGTTTCGGTGTACGCAAAGACTTGCTGTCCCGAGTCGATGGGCCGGCTATGCGCGTGTCAGTGATGCACTTGACGGTGCCGAAAGACAAACTCGATGAAGCATCAAGTACGCTTTCCGTGGGACCGCGTTGAGGTCGGGCAGTCGCTTTTCGTTCCCTGTCTGGACCTCAAAGGGGTGAGGGAGCGCGGGTTGTTGTCCGCGCTCCCCTTTCGCTACCGCATCACGACAGTGTATGCCATCAAAGACGGCAAGCTAGGCGTGCTGTTCACTCGGACGCGTTGACCAAGTCGCGTATCTGGCGGGAAAGCATGATCTCTATCTGCCGAATGTCATCGATCTGCGCTCGCTTCTGCGCGCCGCTGAGATCAGGGCTGGCGGCGATCTGCCGCTTCTGATCGGCAAGCTCGCCCATCTGCTGCCGGAAGGCACCGCCCGTGGAAGTGAGCGCCAGTTCTCGCGAGAAGCGATTGGCGAACGCGGCGGCGTCCTCTACCCGCCCTGCTTGCATCATCTCGTTGTACGTCTGCGCAGCGCGCTGGATGCGGTTGATGTCATCAAAAGCCGCGTTGAGCAGCCCGCGCCCGGACGCGGGCTGGATGAGCGTGCCCAGCATCGGCACTTCGCTGAGCAGGCGCTCGGGCCGCTCGCCCATCTGCTGGGCTGAGAAAGGCCGCAGCAGCGGGTTGAGCAGCGACATGGCGAGGATGCCCGTCGAACCGGTGTAGCCCCGCACAAGATGCTCGATGGCGATGGGCGAGACGTTGGCCGTTCCGCCGATGAGCTTGGCAAGCTCGGACGTGTTCTGCCGGAAGCGCTCCCCGGGCTCAAGGCCCATCTCCCGCGCAGACTGGATCGGCTGGTCGGTGAAGAAGCTGTAGTTGGCCGCAAGCTCGACCACCGGATTGATCGCCGTTGGCAGCGCCAGCGGGCTGGACATCGTCAGCTGCTTACCGAGCGCTCGTACTGCCTCCGACACCCGCGTATCGCCGAAGGCTGTGTTGATGAGCGCCTCAGGCAGCGACTTGAAGAGCAGGCCGAACTCGAACGGGATGGGCACACGGATCGACTCGCCGCCGGGCAGCGGCAAGAACCAGTTCATGGCCCGCTCTTCCGGCGTGGCGTTCTTGTAGGACTCATCGTCCTGCATCAGCAGAGCGTAGGCCATCGTCAGGCCGGCCATCAGCGCGCCGCGCTCCAGCAGCTTAGCCCGGGCGTTCATCTTCTGCTCATAGGGCACGTCCCCGACGAGCGACCGATAGAAGATGTCCAGACCCTGCACCTGCGCGTTGAAGAAGGGGATGATGGTCGAGAGCCACAGCATCGACGCGGAGGTTCCTCGCCGCGTGAAGTTCATTGACTCCAGCGTGCTCAGCAGCGCCTCGACGTGCGTCATGCCTTTGTTGCGGAAGCTGTCGTATACCGCCGCCCGCGTCTGTGCATCGGCCTTCATCGCCATGCCGTCGAGCTTCGCCATGGCGGTGTTCCAATTAGTACCGCCCGCCGTTACTTGCTGAAGGATGCGCGCAATGTCTTCTGGGTCATTGCTGAACACATGGCTGCTGACCACGCCGGCCTTGCTCAACGCTTCTTCCGTTTTGTTGAGCTTAGTCGAGAACATGTTGCGAATACCGTTCGCCGCCACTTTGAGCGGCTTCAGGTCGCCGCCCGTCGTCATCCACGCGTTGAGCGGGTCGCGGATCATCTGCCGTACAACGTAGACAGGCGTCCGTGTGATGGTCTTACGCAGCAACGAGGCCGGGTAAGACATCGCCTTGACTACAGCGGGAATAGCAGTCTTCACGCCCTGCAGCCCTTGCACGACCATTTCGGGCGTCAGACCCTGCTCTTGGAAAGCGCCGGGGTCAAGCACGGCAGACAGTTCTTTGCCGTCGGCCTTGAAGCGAATGACGCGTCCGTTCTGGTTGAGCGCCTTGGGTACAATCTGCGCAAGTCCGACTTCTTTCAGCATGTTGGCTACGTCTTTGGCCTGCAGATTGCGCAAAGACAGCTGCATGAGCAGTGACGTATTGCGCGCCATGCTGGAGAAGACAGGCATGATCTTGTCAGCACCGCCTACAAGTTCGCGCAGGTAGGGCTGATCGATGACGTTGCCGATGGTGACAGGGCGCGATGCGCCGATATCGAGTTCCAGCACATCGCCGGAGATGCGATAGAACGGAACGAAGTCGCCTTTCTTGAGTTCCTTTGCCTTTGCGCCGTCAATGACGCCAGAATCTGCCAGCAGATCAACGAGATCGTTGTTGTACTGCCGATAGATATTCCGCGCTTCTTCAAAAGCGGCTGCAGTGTCGGGATCTGAGGCCACCATCGCTTTGACGGCGTCCCCGTCGCTCTTGTCGAACAGTCGCTTGCCTTCTTTGTCCGTACCAAAGTTCAGCTTGCTGTAGCCGTCGGGCATGCTGTCCGCGCGCAGCGCTGCCATCCATGTGGTGAAGGCTTGCTCAGTGAACTGCTCGTTACCCAGCTTGGCCTTGCGCAGCGCCTGCGCAAGCTGGATGGCGTTGGCCCCACCCTGCGCTTCGACGTAGCGCGTGTCTTCCTCTTTGTTGAGCTTGATGCCGCCACGCGTCATGGCTGCGCTGAACAGCTGGTTCGTCTGGTCATGCAGTCGCATGTTCACGCGAAGCTGCATGGCCCGCGCCTCATCGATCTTGCCTTTGGCGATACCCTGTTTGATGATGTGCTCGACCGAAGCCCAGCGGTCCAGCACCGCCTGCCTAAGCGACAGCCCGCCCACGAAGGCCGTGATCTTGTCACCTAGCGAAGCGTTGCGCCCCACAACCCGCGAGATGGCTTCTGCTGCTTTGGCATTGACACTGGCCGCAGCAACAGGCTTGGTGGCGGGGAAGACGCCGCGCAGCACGGACGCGATGGCTTTGCTCGTGGTGGACGTAGGCGCTGCCGGCTGGAAGAGCCTGTAGGCCGCTGAGGTGGCCTTCTGAGAAGTGCTGGGTACATCGAAGCCCAGCAGCCGCAGGAGCGCGTTGTAGATGCGTTTCAGCAGTCCCTCGCGGGCGTCGAGCTTGTTGCGCAGATCAGCGTTGGACAGAAGCTCGGAGACGAACTCCTTGAGGTCTGTCGAGGCGTACTCCTTGGCGAACTTCGGATCGGCCTTGACCTCGTTGTAGAGCTTCTCAAGCTCGCGACGCGCCGCACGCTGCTCGGCGGTTATGCCGGTCTTAGCAGGCTCGCCTTGTTTATCTTTAGGCGCATACCGAGAAACCGCTTCTTCAACAAACCGGTTGATCGTATCAGCGTACTGCCTGAACTCTTTGACGGCCGTATCTATACCTTTGCTCTCAACATAGTCGTTGATTGCGTAGTCCCAGTCAAAATCGTCACGAAATTCGGACTCCATCCATGGAAAATCTTTAACAGCAGGTTGGGCAGCAACATCAGCGGCTTCTCGTAGCGCATCTTCTGCGTTACGATCTAGCATAGAAAACGCCACATCCTGTCGATCATCCGCCCCACTAAGCAGCCGTTTTATTTCAGCAACCGCTTCGCTTGCGCTAGTGGGCACTTTGCCTAGCTTAGTAGCACCGGCAACAGCTGCCGTGGTCTGCAGAAAAGCGCGCCTAGACATCTTAGGCGCACCCGCTTCGGACAGCACGCTCAGCGTGGCCGGGTGCACCGCCTCGTGCAGAAGCGTCTCTTCAGAGAGGAACGCACGGTCGAGCGTGATCGTTGCCGTCTAGGGGTCGTACTTGCCTTCCACCCGGGTGCCGTCGAGCCGCACGTCATCGGCGAGTTCGACCTTGACCTTGTCGAGCATGTCGGCCAAACGCTTGGCCGTCTCACGGTGCTCCGGCGACTTGGCGTTCTCGCTGAGCAGACGAAGCGCTTCCTTGAGGTTGTTCTCGCTAAGCGCTTTCGCTACATCGGCGTCAAGCGGCGTGACGGTGCCCCGCGCCTCGTAGAAGCTGTTGTCGTTGCGCAGTGCGCTGGCTTCTTCGTCACCGACCTCGGGTTCACGCTGTTCGTCAAGCTGGCGAGCACCTGTCTCTCTAGCACGCGCTACGGCGGTAGTAAACTCGCCTTCAGTGAGCATAACCTCGCCGAGACCTCGAACGTTTTCAACACGTTCTGCTTCAGTCAACGGACGCCGTAAACCTTCAGCCTCGCCTGTACTGACAGCGTACAGTCTGTTAAGTACGTCGGTGACCCTTGATGGCGACTCACCTTTAAGTTTCTCGGCTAGCAACAGCGTACCGATACGCTTTCTGAACTCTACGCGACCTTTTGCCGGATTGGCTACTGCTGATGTCGCAATACCTGCCTCAACCGCTTCGCTGATTTCAGAAAAGTTAATTGCCGTACGCGCCAAGACAGCGGCTTCTTCCTCTGTAAGCTGCTGCTCAAGCCCTTTTGGGGATGTAGCGTTGATAGGGGTAAAGGGTCCGCGACCGGCGCTTTGCTGAGTAGGCCGCTCTGCCTCACGCACTGCAGCGGGTTTGCCTGTGATCTCGTCGGCCAGCTTATTGACTTCACCGATTTCAAACGCGCTGAGCGGGCGATCACGCTCGACAGGACGTGTGCCTTCGATGAAGTGCTTGCGGTAGTAGCGATTTGCACCACTGGCGCTGCGCCCGTAGTACTGAGCCAGCATAGACAGGTTGCGCATGAGCGGCGTAGTCACACGCCGCTTGCGTTGCCTTGCCGCAATACGGTCGACCGTTTTGTGCGTGATAAGCATAGCCAGTTCAGTCTGGCCGCGCATGACCTGTTCGTGGTCTTTGCGCATCTGCGCTTCACGACTGAGCAGCGACTGCTCTCTTTTTGTGCGAGTGTCTTCGTTGATGAAAGTCGTGCGGACGCCACGCTCTTGCTCGAAGTTGCTGTTGATATTGGCTAGCTTTTTAACAAGCGCATCGTGCTTAGTGGCAAATTTTTGCTCTGCAGCGACAATCGCGGCTTCTTTATCCGCAATCTGTTTGTCGAGCTTGGCGTTGACTTGCGCCAACAGCTGCTCACGCGGCGTATCAGGATTGGTGTTCTTGCGAACAAGCGGAGCCAGTTCAGCGCCGGTAAGCAGCTGCACACGCGCTTTCTCTTTGATTAGCGCATCTTTGGCAGCGATGAGAGGATCGCGCTTGGCGTTCAGTTTGTCGGTAAGTGCCGTCAACGCGTCTTCGACTTTGCCTCGATCTTCGACCATCTTGGCGTAGGCGTTGGCGACTTCTTCGGCACGCGTCTTCGCTTTTTCTTCGTAGGCTTTCAGCCTTTCTTTGGCCTTTGCGCGCAACTGCTCAAGTTCTTCCACCGACACTGCGCCCTTTTCCAGCTTCTGCGCCATCAAATGCGCATACCGCTCTTCTAGCGCCGCAACGTACTCTTGTTGCTTCTTGGTAAGCCCCCGCTCAAACTCAATGATTCGCCGTTGAACAAGCCTGTTGTCGGAACCGTACATGTCGCCGTACACGGCCCTGAGCGCGCGCTGTTCTGCTTCACGCGCTTCCTTGCCGTAGCGCTGCTCAAGACGCGCAATGGCTTGCGGAGATCCGACACCCATCAAGAGCCGTACAACACCGCGCTCAGTGACGAACACTTCGTCGTCGGCTTGGGCCATGTCTTCCGCAAGCGCCTTCTGCACCCATGCAAGCTCTTTTTCGAGGTTCTTGCGGTCCTCCGAAGCAAGACCCGGCGAAGCAAGTGCGACACGCGCCTGAGCTTCTTCCTGCTTGAGAGCTTCACCGCGCTTCATGCGCTTGAAACTGCGCACAGGGTCGATAGCCAGCAGCAAATCCTCGTCCAGCTGAATGAGCGCCTTGCCTACTTGGTTGGAGACAAGTGCGGGCGCGCCCGGGCGCTTGCCCGTCAGCTTCTCGACAGCTTTCTCTTTCTGCGCGCGAAGCTCGCCGAGTGCCTGCCGAAGCTCGGACTTCTTCTCTTTGAACTGCACAGCAATCGCGGCAAGCTCTTGCTCCGCCAGTGCAGCGGCTTGCGTGTCACGGTTGATGTCGGCTTCGAGCGCCAGCAGCCGATCCACGTCCCCGTCCGCTTTGGTGACGGCGTGCTTGGTGGACAGCGCCATGAGTCGCGCGGCGTTGATGTCTCGCAGCGTCTGTTGTACAGACGCAACACGCTCCATGCGCTCGGCGTAGCGGTCGATGGCCCCTTTGGTGAACTCCATCATCTCGTTGAAGCGCTGCGTCAGCTTGAACCGCTGCGCCGGCAGGCTAAGTTGCTTGACGGCAGCGAACGAGTTCTCCAGCGATTGCGCCGCTTCTTCGCGCTTCTCCGACGAAGTGTCGTCACTTTCGTACGCCTGTCGAAACTCCGACAGGGTGTCTCGAAGCCGACGAATGGCTTCAGCTTGCAGCGCATTGCCACCTTCGATGCTGAGCTTCTCCGCCTTTTCCACACCGCGCTCGAACATCAGGATGAGTCGCTGCGCTGCGGAGTAATCCGCCGTGAACTGCGCCCGGGCACCACTCAGGATGGGCCTGTTGGCCTTCTCGACAACGTCGCCAAACTCCTTGCTGAACTTCGCGCTGAGTTCGTTGCGCAGCGTTTCAAGCTCTTTCTCTGCTTTGGTGAGGCCCGTTAGCGCCTCATTACGCTTGCGGTTGCTTGCACCTGCTTCCAGCGCAGTGGCTTGCTCCAGCTTGCTGATGGCTTCACGAATGGCGTCGACGCGGGCTTTGGCCGGCGCTACCGCTTTCTCCACCTCGACTTCGATGGCTTTCAGTTTGGCGTCAAGCTCGGCTTGCCGCTGCGCACGCTGCGCCTTTTCCAAAGCTGTACGCCGCTCAAGCTCATCGAAGTCGCGGATGAACGTATCTAGCGCCTCACGCTGTTCCGGCGTGGCCTTGCCTGCGCTCACCGCTTCCAACCAGTCAACGACCGGCTGACGGGTCTTGACCTCGGCACCGCGCTGCGCAATACGCGGCATCAGCGGACGCAGCTTCTGCAAGCGCTCCTGATCTTCTTTGTCCAGCTTGCGCTGCGCAGCCTGCTGATACAGCTTCGACAGCTGCTGTACAGGTGCCTCAACCGCCGGCTTGGCCGGCGTGGGCTTGCGCACGGGGAACTCGCGCCGCTGGCGCGTCAGCAGCCGTTTGCTGAGCATGTCGAAGAAATCGGACCCTGCCGGGTCGCGCAGTGCCTCCCGCACCGCTTGGCGTTGCTCGGGGCTCTTGGCGATGTCGTTGACGAGATCCCGTACCTCGTCGATGTTGACGCCGCGCATGCGCGGGGGTGGCCCCGCCATGCCTTTGGCCCGCGTTTCGCGCTCGGCCTCGGCCCGCAGACCACCGCGCTCCAAGCCTCTGGTAAGCAGTTCCGCGATTGCTTCGACTTGCGTCTCGGTAGGCTCCGGGCGCGATAGCTCGATCTCCTGTGTCTCCGGATTGACGACCTTCTTGGGCTCGAAGTAGCCGACCAGCCGGCGCAGCGCACCCATAAGGTTGCGCTCGTACTCATCGGTTCGTTTTGCGCGAGCCGGTGTGAGCTTCGGCGGACCCCAGTACTCGGGCGCAGCAGGAGCGGCGCCTTCTGCCGGCTGCTCTTGTCTCGGAGGCCACTGCTTGAACTCAGGCAGCGGTGCCTCTTCTTCCTCGGCAACCGGCTCGACAACCGGCTCCACGGTCAGTGCAGGCGCGGGTGCAGGCGCTGCAGCCTCAGCGGGCTTGGTCGGCGCAACGGCCTCTTCAGTCAACTCGGTGGGCTTCACCGCGCCTTTGGTGGGCTCAGGAAGGGCCTCAGTGGCTTCAGGTGCGGCAGGCGGCTCAGTCTGCGGCTGCGCAGGCGTCTCAGCCTGCGGCTGCGCAACAAGCGCGCGCCGACCGTTGGCCTGTGGGGGCGTGACAACGCCTTCTTCCTCCATCTGCTTGAGCAGCTTGGCGGCGGGCTTGTAGCCGATTCCCAGCGCTTGCTGGATGGTGCTGACCGTGGGCTTGCCCGCTGCCTGCACCGCCTCGACCGCCTGCGAGTAGAGGTCAGGGGCCGCTTGGGGTGCTTCAGCTGCCGGCACCTCGGGCGTCGGGATCTCTGCCGTGGCCTGCGGCATCGCCTCTTCAGTCGGGGCCTGCCCCATCAGCCGGCGCACCTCGACAAGCCTGCGCGCAAGCCTTGCCTGCAGCGACAGGTCACCGCGCCCGCGTGCGGCCTCCATCTCCTTGAGCAGCTTCTTTTCCTGCTGTTGCAGCGAAGACACGGACGGCGGAGCCGGCGGGGGCGGACCAATGTCGGCAAGCTCTTGCTTGAGCGCTTCCAGCTGCTGCCGTTTGGGCTCCATCTGAGCATCGAGCGCGATGATCTGCTCCGGCGTCAGGGGCTCCGTACCCTGCGCACGCGCTTGGAGTTCTGCCTCGATGTCCGCAATCCCCTGCTCAACGCGCGAACGACGTTGCTCAGGGCTCTCCGTGTACCCCAGCTTCGGCGGCAGCGGCTCCGAAGGCTCCAGCCCTTTGACCCAAGTCGGGGGGCCCTGCATACCCGAGACGTACTCGGGCGGGCCTTCCTCCGCAGGCATCGTCCACTGCGGCGTGGCCGGCTCCGGCGGGCCCATCTCCAGCCCAGTCTTCAGCCGCTCCTCACCCATGCGCGTGCCTTCACGCACCGCACGGCCACGCTCCAACGCTGTACCAAACGGCGCAATAGCACCACCCAGCACTGCACCGCCAACGAAGCTCTCAAAGTACTCTTTGCGCGCGTCTTCATCAGTAATACTTAGACCAGCCTGCAAACGTTCCAGCAGCTGCTGTCCAGACTCTGTGGCACCCTCGACCCCCATAGTCTTGCCGGTGGCCTTAGCGTAGTCTGTAGCGCGTTGACGCAGCGTTTGCTGTGCAATACGCTGCGCAGTCTCTTCGCTGATGTCGACCCCTGCGCGCCCAAAGATGCGCCCAATCCCCGGGATCATGCGCATGGACACGATATCGAGCGCCGCTTGCGGTATAGCAGCGGCAACAGCGGCGGTGCCGCTGGTCTCCGCCAGACGCTTGCCTTCCTCGACGTTGCGCGCGAGGTTGCTGCCGGTGAACTGTGTAAGGGACGTGAGTCCTGCACCACCAAGCGCAGCAAGCCCCGCCGCTGCAGGCGCACCCACGCCTGTTGCAGCCAACGCCCCCGCACCACCCACCGCCAGCGGTGCAAGCATGTAGGGCACAGACCCCCCGGCAAGCTCGCGAAGCTTCAACAGCGGGGACTCAAACCACGATGCCTCAGTGGGCTGAAACATCTCTCCCGCACGTTGCTGCTGCGCCGCGTAGATCTGCTCAGCGCGCTCAGGCTCGATGAACCCCGCTTTGCCGGCGGTGAGCGCCGCTTCCCCAAGCAGCCGCTGCGTGCCCGCTTTGGCGGCAGCAGCAAAGCCCTCTTTCGACTTGTCAGGCGCGGGTTGCCGCAGATACTCCCTGCGTGCTGCCGCCTCAAGCTCCGCCTGCGGAACGCCTTCCGGCCCAGAGAAGCGATAGATGCGTCCGTCCGGGCCTTTGACTTCGTAGGTCTGCATGGAGATGTGTCCTTACTTGGGCGGTTTGTAAGCGCCCTCGAAGTTTAACCCCGGAGTGCCCGCCGCTGCACCAAGCGAGGGGACGCCGTTAAGCATCAAGAAGTCCTCAAACGACTTCACGTTGGGGTACCGCCGACGAATAATCTCCGCACTCTTGTTCCACTCTTCCAGAAGCTTTTCTCGCATTCTGGCTACTTGCCCTGACTCGGCAAGTCTATCACGCAACGCTCGACCTTCGGCGCCAGCTTCTGCCGCAATCTGTGCTGCTTGAATTCTCGCAGCGTCGCTCTTTGTCGACATTCTTTCCTGCGCGGCAAGATTTGTCGCCTGCATCCTTTCTTCCGCAGACAGCTTCGTGGTCTGTCGCGCATCCAGCGCTTGTTGCTCAAGAATGGCTTTGGCGGTCTGCGCGTTTACGTCGTACACGCGCTGAATACCGGCCAGCCTGCGCGCATTTGCCTCAGCAACCATGCGCTGCGCATCTACACCAGCCATCGCTTTTTCACGATCATTGCCAAGTTGAGCATCTTCCAAACGTTCGCGTGCCGCACTGATAAGCTGCTGAGACTTACGCAGTTCGATAAGTCCAGCTTGGTACTGTCTACCGCCCACACGAAGGCCGCTGGCAATAGCTGCCATCATGGGCCCGGGCGTGGCGGCAATGGTAGCGCCGGCCTCGATCAGCGAGAAAGCGATGTTGCTGTTACGCTCTTTGGCAAGATCTTGCTCCTGCCGATCAAGGCGCGCGCCTCGACTCTTCAATAGCGCGCTCCCTTGCTCAGCCGCTGACTCTCGCGCCCTACGCGCGCTTTCCGCCGCAGCTGCCTCAAGCCCAAACTGCTCGTTGCGTTCTGCAGCAAGCGGGTCTTCCATCTTGCCCAGAATCCCACGAAACTGCGCGGTATAGTCAGGCGCTTGTGCAGCGGGCGGTGCGACAGGCGGTGCGACAGGCGGTGCAGCGGGGGTAGCGCGAGGTCCGGTAGGCTTCGCTTGACCCTTCCTTGCGCCAGCCCCCGCAGCTGGTGTCTGTAGCCGGTCTCTGGCCCATCCAGATGTCGGACCATAAGCGTCTGGCGCGGCGCCTACTTGTTCGCGCTTGCGGCGGAACTCCGCAAAACTGATCGGTTGTCCTGTATCAGGGTCGATTTTTCGGTCATTGCGCGAGAACATGCCGGTAAGAAACTCGCCCATACTGCTGGCGGCACCGCCACGCTCGGACGGCAAAGTCTGCCATTCGCGCACCAGCTGCTCTTCCGATCCGTTGTATCGCGGCACATCGTCCTGCACAAGCGATGCAAGCCCTCCGCCAGCCATAGCGGCTACGTTGCTTGGCGCTGCTTGTGCAATGCCGGCCCCTGCCAGCTGCGCAAGCTCTCGCTCGCGCACAGTCGGCGCATCAGGTGCAGCTTTTGGCGCATTCGCAAGTTGTAGCCTTTTGCGCTCTTTAAGCAACATCAGCGCAATAGCGCCTTCCGGTCCTTGGTCCTGCTGCGCGTACTGCATCAGGTACGGCGTAGGCATGCCTTCAAGTCGTTTCTCAAACTGTGCAATACTCATCACCGAACTCCTTGCACTTGCGACAACATAAGCTCGTACAGACCCGAGTTGCCTTTATCGTTGACCGCACCCCCCTGCGCAAACAGCTTGCCGATGCCTGCGGCAGCAGTACCCAAGCCGATGATCTGGTTAAGCGCACTGGGCTGAGCAGGCGTTGCTTGTTGCGTAGTCTGCGCTAGGGGGAGTCCGCGCAGCATGTTAGACATAAAGCCCAAGCGCGTGTACGGGTTTTCTTTTTGCTCAACGAACTCTTGGTATTGTTGGCCAAGAATATTTTGCACTTGCTGCTGTTGTTGACCGCCTAGCTGGTTTTGTAGCCCGATTGCGCCAGTCTGCTGTCCGAACTCCGTCTGGCCTAGATTAGCGAGCGTGCCTGCCGCCTGCAAACCAAGACCCCGCGCTTGCATGCCAAGGCCTGTACCAAACTGGCGAGACTGCTCTCCAAGCTGCTGCGCCTGCAGACCGGCCATCTGGTTAGACGTAGCAGCCTGCATGCGACGTTGCTGGTCGGCATTAAACTGCGCCTGTGCCTGCTGATACGCGGCTTGCAGCCCCGTAGCTTGAATATCGCCAAGCTGCAGCGCGAGATTGCGATTGGCTTCCGCCTCCATCACGCCTTGCCGCGCACCGCCAAAAGCGCCCGCACGGGTAGCCTGCGCCTTGAGTTGATTGCGCGCGATGTCTGCTTGGCGCTGCGCCTCGCGTTGCTGTACGTCTACAACGCCTTGCATGTACGGACTCATGTATTGTTGAGCACGTTCAGCATTGAACGCGTCAGACGCAACATTGTCCGCTGTGAAAGAAAAAGGCGTATAGCTGTGGCCTAGCGCGCCGAGACCGGCTTGCTTAGCCATGCTAGTCGCATCTTGCAGGTTTGCCGAAGGACCGAGCCCCTGCGCCGCCTGAAACGCCTGCAGCTGCAGTGGCGTAAATTGCGCAAACCGTTCCCCGCCGTAAGACTGCTGCGGTTGGAAACCGGTAATGACAGGACGCCCTTCAGCGTCTGTTTGCACATTACCTTGCGCATCCGTAGCGTATTGAAAGACCTGCCCAGCAGCTGCGCCGAGCATTTCTTCCACATACGGCCTCGCGTACGAGGGGATGTTAGTTTGTTCAACAACAGAAGAAGTTGCGTCAGCCATTTTTCACCTCAAGCGGGGAGGAACTTACGTGCCTTGGAGTCAACTGCTACGGCATTTTTGCCTACAGTCTTGCCTCGACGCTTCTGAATACGATCCATCATTGCGTAAAGCTGGCGGGCGCCTGCTTCTGTGGACCCGTTACCAAGCTCCGAAACGATACGCGCGGGGATGACAAACTCACCGTCAGCCAGACGCGCCGGGTGCTTACCGCCGATGCTAGCAGGAATGGAGTCGGAAACGCCGTCCCCGGGCCCACGCAGCAGACGCCCTCCGTCGGAGTAGCTCCCTAGATGCCCCTCAGCCATACGTCCGCCGGCAGCAAGTGCTGCAATGCCTCCTGCCGCCATGGGCGCCGCCTGCATTTCGCGGAGCAGTTGTTCTCGCGCAGCCATAAGCTCTTCATCGGTGATGCCCAAACGACGCGCTTCAGACACGAAGGTTTCTTCGGTCATGCCCTGATTGCCTACAAAGTCCTTGTAGGCGTTCATGATCTCTTGCGTGCTATACGAGCGCGCTGGGGTTTGCTGCGCAGGAGCTTGCATTTCTTGCAGTAGCTGCCCACGCGCAGCCATAAGCTCTTCATCGGTGATGCCCAAACGACGCGCTTCAGATACGAAGGTTTCTTCGGTCATGCCCTGATTGCCTACAAAGTCCTTGTAGGCGTTCATGATCTCCTGCGTACTATACGAGCGCGCAGGAGCTTGCTGCGCAGAAGCTTGCTGCGCAGAAACTTGTTGCGCAGGAGCTTGCTGAACAGCCGCCGGTCTAGCAGGGGCTTGCTGAACAGGCGCGCCACGGTACGCGCGAGAAGACGGACGCATACCCATTAGGTATTCGTACGCAATTTGCGACTGCGTTTTGCCGCTGTCGTCCGCGTAGCCGCCACCTCCGCCACCCCCGACGCCACCACTTACACTGCCTTGGCCCGCACCCCCTTGAACATTGCCGAACACGCGCGGAGAAGTGTAACGCGGGATGTTTTGCGTAGTGCCTCCGCTAGTCCCGGTCGTTTGCTGCGTGCCGCCGCTGACCGCGCCTGTAAGCGCTGCAATGCCTAGCGCGGTGGCTGTCGGGTTGTTCGTTACGATGTTTTTGACCGTGTCGGCCAAAGCGCCTAAGCCGCCGCCAGTACCAGTGCTGGTACCTGTGCTCGCGCCTGTGCTTGCGCCAGTGCCTGTGATTTCGTCCACAAGCCGCACATAGTCGTCATACGACGTACCGCCTTCCATTTGATCAATGGCGGCTTTAACAGCGTCATCGGATACATCTTCAACGTCTTTATCAAAAGCATCGCCCAAATCGCGGTCAAGTACATCACCGCTGGTGCCGCCGCTGTCGGCAATGTCATCACGGGTATCGCCCAAATCGCTTTCAGCGCCGGTCTGAGCAACCTCTGCGTCGGTAATGTCCGCTTCGGACAGGTCATCGACAACATCTTTACCTAGCGTGTCCGTAAGCTCTGCGTCGGTAATGTCCGCTTCGGACAGGTCATCGACAACATCTTTACCTAGCGTGTCCGTAAGCTCTGCGTCGGTGATGTCAGCTTCGGACAGATCATCGACAACGTCTTTACCGAGCGTGTCCGTAAGCTCTGCGTCGGTGATGTCAGCTTCGGACAGGTCTACGCCCCCCGTGCCTGCGCCGGTACCTGTGATCTCGTCAACAAGCCGGACATAGTCGTCATATGACATACCGCCTTCCATTTGATCAATGGCGGCTTTAACAGCGTCATCGGACAAATCATCGGCAATGTCTCTACCTAGCGTATTCGCAACCTCTGCGTCGGTGATGTCAGCTTCGGACAGGTCATCGAGGACATCGCCCCTACCGCCGGTCTGAGCAACCTCTGCGTCGGTGATGTCGGCTTCGGACAGGTCATCGAGGACATCGCCCCTACCGCCGGTCTGAGCAACCTCTGCGTCGGTGATGTCGGCTTCGGACAGGTCTACGCCCCCCGTGCCCGTGCCAGTACCTGTGATTTCGTCCACAAGCCTGACATAGTCGTCATACGACATACCGCCTTCAAGTTGGTCAATTGCTGAGCTAAGAATGTCGTCGGAAATATCTCCGGCGCTCACAGCGCCTTGCCCCGTTGCTGCCGTACTCGTCGTATCGAGCCCCATGTCTTGCAGCAGCTGCTGTCGGGCATTCAGAAGCTGCTCATCGGTTACGCCGTACTTATACGCTTCTTGAATAAAATCAGCTTCTGACATTCCTCCCCGACCAACAAACTCTTCGTAAGCGTCGACAATCTGATCAGTGGTGAAAGAGGGCGTGGTGCCCGCGCTTACTCCGCCTTCCGGCAGGATCTGCGCAAGTTCGTCAAGATCGCTGACAATGCCCGTAGACCCGATAGCACCTGTGCCGTTGTAGTTAGAGAACCCAAGCTCGGCGTCGATAGGCGCCGCAGTCGCCCCATCAAACAGATACGGCAGCGCGCCAGATGCGGCCCCGGTAAGCGCCCCGGTAACGGCCCCTTTAAGTACGTTCTGGTCATTGACTGCGGCACTACCTGCGCCGTAGGTTCCGCCCATAAGCGCGCCCGCAAGCGCACTAGAACCTGCTGTAGCCGTCCCCCCGCCAAGCAAGGCAGCGGCTCCTGGGCCCGCCAGCGCACCTATTACTGCAGGCGCGATAGTCTCAATGTTCTCTGCGAGCCAACCGCCGCTACGTTCTTCTGGGCGAAACACAACATCTTTCAGTTTGCCGGAAGTATCGTATACCGCGTGGTAGCCGCCGTATCTACCCCCTTCGTAGCTTGGATCGAAAGTGGGCGTGATCTGCCGTTCAAACCCCGTAAGTGTCGGCGATTCCCCCTCGCCTGCTCCACCTGAGTAAATAGGCGTAAGCTGATTGCCGATTGAAGGCACACCTCCCGGCGCAGAGTAGAAAGTACGCCCTCCGTACTCGGATTCGTACACGGGCGCAGATTGTTCAATCTGCAGCTGCTGCGGCGTAATTTGCCGCAAGTAGCCAAGTGCGTCATCCGGCTGCATGGCAGACAGGTTGCGCATATTAAGCGCCTCTCCTGCCCTACTAGCAGGCGCGGCCACGCTTGCCGCAGGCTGCGCAGGGGGCTGCTTGGACGCCAAAAAGACATCACGCGCTTGAAGAAGTTGATCGTCAGTGACGCCGAAGTCGCGAGCAGACTTGATAAAGTCTGCGTCGGACATCCCCTGTTTGACAACAAAATCTTCGTAGTACCCAGCGATTTCTTGGGGAGTAAACGTACGCTGTGCTGGAGCCGCTGCAACAGAAACAGGAGCGACCGCCTCATTGACGGTTGGCTGCGCCGCAGCTATCGCTTGTGCCGGCGACTGGTTAACCATAGTCTGCTTGAGATCTGCCAACGCCATCGGATCGATGTTGAAGTTGGACATGAACTCGTCTTCTGTTTTTCGTCCAGAAGCGACGTACATCTGGTATTGAGTCGCCAGTTGTTCCGGCGTCAGGCCAAGACCGGGCAGACGCGTTGTAGTCGGGCGCGAACGCGTAGGTTGCTGCGGAGGCGGCGGAGTGCTGATGATGTTGGGCGCAGTGCCTCCAGCCGGCGACGGCGGGCCCCCAAGCGGCTGCTGCGGAGGCGGCGGGGTGCTGATGCTGTTGGGCGCAGTGCCTCCAGCCGGCGACGGCGGGCCCCCAAGCGGCTGCTGCGCCGCAGCCGGTGCAAACGAAGCCGGAGGCCCAGCGTCAGCACCGGGCATACCCGCAAGATTGATCGAGCCAACACCCGCAGCCGGAGGCCCAGCGTTAGCACCGGGCATACCAGCAAGATTGATCGCGCCTGCGTCAGCGCCATACCCGCCCATCGGCTGTTGCGGAGGCGGGGCAACCATCTGGTTAGCAGCAGCCCACGAAGTGTTCTCAGGCACCCCAAGGAGCAAATTGCGCGCGCTCATAAGCTGCGCATCAGTGACGCCAAAGTTGCGCGCCCCGCTGACAAAGTCAGCTTCTGACATCCCGCCTTGCGTAACAAACTGCTTGTAGTAGTCTGCGATCTGCTGAGACGAGAAAGGCGCTGCAGCAGGCGTGGCACTCCCTGCCACCGACCCGCCGTCCGCGTACAAGTGAACAGCTTCTCCTGACGGGGGCGGCACAACACCACCGCCCGCCGCCTCATACGGCGTCAACGGCGTAAGGCGGTCATCGAAGTACTGTCCGCCCATCTGCTGCGCTTCTTGCCAAGGCCGCTGCTGCCGCTGCATGACCATTGGGCGAATCAACGACGGCTGCTTAGTGACCGTCGGTACCGTCTTTTGCGGCTCCATCATAGACGCGCCAGCCAACCCCGCCAGCCCTGCCTGCATCAGCCCCTTGCTGCCCCCCATGGCGTCGACAAACGCCTGCGGTCCGCCCTTCTCGGTCAGTCGACCAAACCCAGCCCCAATCTTGTCAAATGCAGACGGCGCAGCACTTGCGCTGAACACTTCTCCGGGCGGCAGATTGGCCGCGTAGGGCACCGATGCCGCCTGATTAGCCAATGCCTGCGCGCCAAGGTCTGTCAGCCCACCCGCCAGACTGGCACCGCTGTAGGCCCCGAGTCCCGCCGCGAGGCCCTTGCTGAGACTGCCAGAGGCCAGCCCCGTGGCGCTGCCGATCAGCAGACTGGACGCAAAAGGGTTCCATCCCGTGACGCTGCTTACCGCTGCACCGGCAAGTGCCGGCAGGATCTTCTTGAGGAAATTTGCCTCAGGCAGACCTGTCTCGGGGTTGACCGTAAGCTCCCCTCCATGCGCACGAGCAATAGCGGCAAGACCGGCTACTTCGCCGGGAGTCATATGCACAAGGGTGGAGTCCCCGTGACGGCCTTTATGGGCGATTTCCTGAGCAAGATTCGCAAGGCTCATGCGTACCTCAATTGTCCGCCGGATAGGCGTAGGTAGCCGTCATGATGACGGACGGAATGGCGGGGATGGGCGCTGCCGCAGGCTCTGCGAGTATTCTAGCGCCGGAATCGGGAGAACTCCACACAAGTTCAAAGTAGTCACCCGCGCTCAAAGACACGAGGTAGTTCCATGCCGCTACCACTTCATCAGTTGCTCCGGCCAAGACCATCTTGGTAGCGCTGTCGGGCACGTCAGTGCCGTTTATCCTAAACCAGAAGTAGAACGCCGCTTTACCGCCGCCTGTGTGGTCTAGCTGCGCAGAGAACTGAAAGTTGTAAACGCCGGCCATCGTTACCTCAAGCCTCGACGGGTTGATTGCGTCTACACTTACCCCGAATGCCTCTGCAGTAGTGTCATACGTCACAAGGTTTACTGCGGACGTTACCGGGTTCGTCTGCGTGGTGGTGCTGTAGAAAGTACCGTAGTTGTTAAAACCCCTGAGCAGCTGCGTAAGCGCGCTGTCAAGCTGCCGGAAGTACAGTCGCAGCGCATTTGTGAGCTTTTCTTGGTGCCCCGAGTCGTATTCTTTTGGCGCTAGTGGTAGGTTAGGGGCGCGGGGCGGGATCAGCTGCGCCATTACTTTCTCCCATCCGGTCTAATGTCGAGACGCGGCGCGCCTAACTGCCAAGTTGTGCCCACTTGTGCGCTAGATACTTTAAGTGCTATCTGCCTGCCACGCACGCGCGTGTACACTTGGCCTGTAAACGCCTCTACCGGTACGGTTGCCGTACGCACCACGTTCGCGCTGTTTGTCCCACCCTGCGAAGCCGGCGTTGTGTAGCCAGAGCCTGCGTTTTTCAACGTCAACAGCGTGAAGTTAGCAGTCGGCGCAGCCGACGAAGAGCCCCTAAAAGTTATATCAGGCAGCACCCGCCAGATGTAGCCGAAATTGTGTCCGTCGCCGATGTCGAACTCAGAGGACTGGATGTAGGATTCGATTGCTGCTGGCGTCCCGGTGGCGTTATCGTCCGTGCCCGATTCATGCGCCACAAGGTTGTTCAGATACGTCGCGGCTTGCGGGTTATTGCGCAGCGCGGAATCGATCCACGCCGTGCGTGCCATCGAGCCGTAGTACCACACGTCTTCGCCGTAGTTATAAACGACGTAGCGATCTACCGTTGTGCTGTTGGCTGTGCAGTAGAACCACCACACCTCGTTAAAGCCTTCGTTTGTGCTGGAAAAAACTTGGGAAGCTTGTCCCAAGTTGATATCATTGTAGATGAACTGCCGAAGGTCGCAGCGTAGCGTTTGCACGCGGCCATCGTACATGTAGAACTTGTCAACACCCATCCAGTAGACTACGCCGGAGGCTAGCGACGCCGCGCGTGTGCTGATGATGGAGATGTTGGCCGACAGCGGCTGGCTTGTCCAAACGTACGGAGGGCCGACATACTGAAACGAGTACAGCGCAGAGTCAGTAAAGACGACGATCTCTTGGCGAGTTTGCACAGCAGCTACAAACGTCGAGCCGCTTGATAGCCGCGTAAAGCCCGCCTGTGTGACCGCAGAAGGGGTCCAGTTAGCGGCGTCTTCTTGGTCAGACCACCGCACCAGCATCGGGTCAATAGCGGTGGAACCGATTTCGTTCGTGCCGAACGCAAACACAAAACGGCTTGTGTCGGAAACAAGCGCGTAGTTGGCGTACAGCGGAGTGTCTGAAGCGCCGGGCATAGTCGACAAAGGAACGCCTCGTGCCGACAACGAGTGCGTGCCAGACTGCGTTCCTGAGGTATTGATGGCCGGCCCGTTATACGTTAGCGACAGCTGCGCTGTAAAAGCAAATACGTTGACGACATAGTAGTACGCCCCCACTGCCAGCCCTGTAGGCAGCGCGCCGGTAGTCGTGAAAGACACCACCATGCCTTCGACAGGCGCAAACGTGAAAGTAACCACTGCCGGAGAAGCAATAGTTACGAAGATCGTAGAAGAGGTAACCCCCTTGGAAGCGTCCCAATAGTATAACGCGCCCCCGTTAGGACCGTATATCAGGTCTTCCCCGAAGTTCTGCTGATTCCATATGCGCAATAGCGGAACAGTGGGATTGATGGGTAGCGGCGGGCTACCGCCCCAAGGCGCTGCGCCCCACCCTCCTGAACCCCAGCCAAGCAGAGGATTGGCGGCAGTTTCACCTGAGTTGACTTGGTACTGCGTAATGACGGAACCGCCCCCGGGAGAACCTGCAGCGTCTGTTGCATTCGCCGTCGCTCCTACGGTGATGGAGTAGGAGTTGGTGTTAATGACGGTGATGACGAATTCGCCGGTCAGTACGCTGGCAGTTATATTGCCGCCAAGCCCTGTAATACCCGCCCCCATGTACGTCACATAGTCGCCAGTCAGTGCGCCATGGTCCGTGTGCGTGACGTTGATTACAGCAGAGCCGTTCGTAGCAGTGAAAGGGTTTGTCAGCGTAACCGTGCTACGAATCGGCGTAACGTCGTTGTACGCTCCGCCAAGCTCGATGTAGAACTTGCGGTTTGTGCCTACACCCATAAGGTTCTGTGCTGACAGCGTAATCCAGTTCCAGAGGGAGCGACAGATACCTATGAACGTGTTTGCTGAAATGCGCACCCACCCGCCAATTTGCTCTGGCGTGCCTTGCCGAAAACGGATTTTGTCGCAGTCGTACCAGCCGCCTTCAGTGGTATACCGCGTGTTTTCGCGATTGACGCCGGCTTTGAAAACGGCTTTGAACAAGGACACGGCTACTCCTTCAGGAAGAGCGCACGCTCAGCAGCGCGGCGGCGCACAAGTCCCGGCAATTTTACCCCTTGTGCATAGACCCAGCGTGGGAATTGATCGGCTGCGCCTTCGTAGTCGCCAGCCAGCAGGCGGCGGCGCAGTGTGCTGATCTCAAGGTTTCCCGGCCCGGCGTTGAAACTGAAGTCCACCAGCGCGGCGAACATCCCCGGCGTCATCTCCACCGGGCACAGGGACCACACCGCTCGCGCGTGCTTGGCGAGATCCTCGTTGCACCATTCGTCCGCCTCGGCCCGCGTGATGGGGTGATAGCGGCTCAGGGACTCCCACTTGTTGCGACTCAGCAGCCTGCCCCAGCCCTGTGTCGGAAAACCTACAGGGTCGTGGTACGGGTAGATCAGGCCATCCTGACCCACCCGGTGCAGCCCCTCGAACTCATGCGCGAGGTCGCGGGCAAGATGCAACCAGCGGCCCAAGGATCACCCCGCACGCTTGTCATTCTGGGTGCTGCCGCCGAACGCCGCCCGCATCGTGCGCTGGCCGAAGTAGTAGCCCAACACCAGCAGGAGCACTGCCCAGTCCTGATCGGACCATGTGGCGAGAATCGCGGCTTCCTTGGTGGTGTTGGCGGCGAGCGACTCAAACAAAGTCCACTTGTAGACCATGTAGAACCCGAACGCGGCATAGGTGATGACGGGCCGCACCATGCCGAGGATGAAGTCCAACAGCGCGAACAGATAAAACACCGGCACGATCACCACCGCGCCCCAGCGAGTGTCCGTCACCCATTCCTTCGCCGCGTCCAGCAGTTGCACCCCGAACGATTGCTGCGGCGTGCGCAGCGTCTTCATCTCGGCAATGTCTGCTGTCGCGCTGATCTGCTCCATGCGCCACAGGTGCTCCTGCGCACCCTGCTCAAGCCGCAACTTCATCAGGGCAAGCTCGTGCGCGTACTCCTGCTTGCGCTCGAACCACTTGAACACTTGCGGAACGAGCGGCCCGAGGAAGCCCGTGATGAAGGAGAGGATCTCAAGCATGGATTACTCCACAGGGGCTAGGCGCTTGATGAACGCTTGGATGTCACCGTAGAACTTCTTGGTGCCGATGTGCGCGCAGGTCATACGCGGGTCGAGCCAGCAGTCGAACCCAAGCTCCGCGAGCTTCTTGAAGAGCACGGTGTCCTCAGAATACAGCACGCCGTCCACGATCTGGACATCACACACCATGCGCCGCACGCGCCCTTCGTTGGCGTATTCCGGGCTTGCCTCCCAAAGCGCAGTAAATGCCTTGCGGCTAAGGCGTACGAACCCGGTGCCCAGCGCGTCGACCTTGATCAGGCCGTTCTCGTGCACCGTCAGGTCGCGGGTCTTGGTGACATAGATCTCGGCATCGTCGGTCTTCTTGCGCGCTGTGCCACCCACGACATCCTCTGGGCGGGCGAGCAGTTCCATGACCCAGTGCGGGTTCCACTCCATGTCGGAGTCGATGAAGATCATGTCGTCGTACTCGCCCTCGACGGCAATACCGAAGAGGTCGTTGCGCGCCCGCTGGATCAGCGCGTCGTAAGACATGAACACCGGATGCACGAAGATGTTGCTTGCCTGCGCGATGCGCACGGTGTTGATGAGCGAGTTCGTGTACCAGACATCCAGCCGACCATCGTAGGCCGGCGTGGCGATCAGGACGTTGCGCTGGGGGAGTTCCTCAGACATACGCCTTGCCTGCGGCAATCGCGGCGTCCACGGCAGTCATGTCTTCATCGGTCCAGTATTCCTTGACACGCATCAGTTCGAGGTGCGCGACGTTGCGACCGACTGCATCCTTCTTTTCCTGCTCGCTTGCCCCCTTCATCTGCTGGCCCGCGATGATCGCGTTGATGAGCCAGACGCTGTCGCCCAGCGCGCTGTACTGCTGAGCGATTTCTTCGGGGGTAGGGGTATCCATCACTTTGCTCCTTGAAGTTGCGCGACTTGCGCTTGGAGAGATTGAACTTGTGCCGAGAGATCTTGAATCGCTTTCACCAGCACGGGCAGCAGTTTGCCATAGCCGGCTTCCAGCTTGTCGGGGTTGCTTGCGTACACAAGACCGGGGATCTCGGTCTCGGTGGCTTCCTGCACCTCCTGCAGATCCTGCGCGATGAATCCGGTATCGGGCACGCCGACCTTGCCGCCGTCGCGCATGGCCCATTCAAAAGCCACAGGACGCAGTGCGTTGACGAAATCCAACCCCGCCGGCAGGGGGCGCACATTGCGCTTGTCCCGTGCATCCGAGAGCGCGGTGATCGTGGTGACCTGCGCGCGGATGGTCGCGATACTGCTGTTGCCGAGCGTGATCTCGTTGGAGACCGTGGCGCTGGACGATGCAGCGTTGTAGCCGATGATGGTGTTGTTGGAGCCGGTGGTCAGGTTGTTGGTGCCAGAATTGCCGGCGTTAGCGCCAAGAAGGGTGTTTTGCGTACCAGTAGTAATCGCAGAGCCGGCGAAACATCCAACTGCAGCGTTATTATTACCAGTAGTAGCTTGCGACAAAGCCGAGCGTCCAACGGCAACATTCTCAATTCCGGTTGAGTTGACGCTAAGCGCCAAATAGCCTACAGCCGTGTTTGAGTAGCCCGTGGTGTTAGCTGCTAACGCGCGACCCAACGCGGTGTTTTCGTACCCAGTCGTATTGGCCCCTAGAGCGGTAAAGCCGACGGCTGTGTTTGAGTATCCGGTAGTATTGGCGTCAAGGGCCGTCGCTCCCACAGCTACGTTATCAACGCCGGTGGTGTTTGCTTCAAGTGCACGGCGCCCAACTGCGACGTTATTAGTGCCTATTGTGTTAGCGGCAAGCGAGCCTGCGCCAAAAGCAGTATTATCATTGCCGGTAGTATTGGAATCCAATGCTTGATAGCCAAAAGCTACATTTTGCGATCCGGTCGTGTTGGCGTAAAGCGCCTGATGCCCTACGGCAGCGTTATTGCTGCCAAAAGTGTTCGTTCGCAGTGCCTCGTTGCCTACGGCAGTATTATAATTGCCTGTAGTGTTTGAGAACAGCGCTTCATTGCCGGTCGCCGTGTTGTAGTCGCCAGTAGAAGATGTAAGTGCGGCGCGCCCTACAGCCGTGTTTCTACTTCCGGTGGTATTTGCACCAAGAGCTTCGCTGCCCAGCGCGGTGTTGTACACGCCGGTTGTATTGGCATCCAGCGCTTGGTACCCAAGCGCTGCGTTATCTTGGCCTGACGTATTCGCCTTGCCCGCCTGATACCCGATGAACGTGTTATTCACCCCGGTAGTCGAGTTCCCCGCCTCAAAGCCCAGCGAGGTCTCAAACGGCGTGGCCGAGTCGGTGTCGCCCAGCAGCGAAGCGCCAGCAGCCGCAGAAGTCCAAGTCGTGCCGTTGCTCGTGAGCACGTTGCCCGACGCGCCGGGGGCTACGAAGAGCGGAGCGGAAGTGCCATTGCCGAGGATGACGTTGTTGGCCGTCAGCGTGGTTGCACCCGTGCCGCCGTTGGAAACGGGTAGCGTGCCAGAGACATGCGTGGTAAGGCCGATCTTGCCGTAGGAAGGTGCTACCCCTACACCGCCCGAAATAAGCGCGTTGCCCGTTGCGACATCGGCCAGCTTGGACAGTGCAGTGGTGGTCGAGGCGAACAGGAGGTCACCGACGGCATAAGAAGACTGCCCGGTTCCGCCGTTAGCGGCCACCAGCGTGCCTGCGACTGAGACCGCCCCGGAGGTCGCCGTAGCTGGAGTCAGGCCCGTGGTGCCGAACGTGATCGTCGTGACGCCCGTTGCCGAAGGCGTGGCCGAAGTCCAAGTCGTGCCGTTGCTGGTCAGAATGTTTCCGTTTGTGCCGGGAGCCACAAATTGCACAGGCGAGGCGCCATTGCCGAGGATCACGTTGTTGGCGGTCAGCGTGGTTGCGCCAGTGCCTCCCTGCGCCACCGTAATCGTGCTCAAAGGAAGCGTAGACGCCACCTTTGCAAAGTCGGAACCGTTCCACGCAACAACACAGCGCTCGCCAGCAACAACCGTTACACCCGTGGTCGGCCCCGCACCTCGCAGAACAATCGACTGTGTCCCGCCCGTGGAGTTGATAACCACATAGACTTTGGTTCTTGCCGGCGCAGTGATATTTCGCGTCAGCGTACCCGTAGCCGTCCACAAAATGACCGCTTGGCGTGCTTGATTGGTCGCACCTGTTGTGTCAGTAAGTGTTACGTCAGCATCCGTGCTGAGCGTAGTCGTTCCGGCTACAGCGGAATCCAGCAGCGTCGTGATAGCGTCATTTACCGTCTGCCCCCATGTGCCGGTAAGATCGCCCGTGACCGGCAGCGCGAGTCCAAGATTTGCAGTGTATGTCGTCATGGCAGTCGAATAAGCGCAGAAGTTGCTGTGGGGGCAGGCATTGCGACAACAAAAGGTACGCTGGGGGTCGCTACCTTGTCAGCGCCGAAATCCAGCACCGCGATGCTTGGATTGGTTGTTCCGTTGTCCAGATAGATCAACGCCCCTCGCGCGACAAACGACGCACCTGTCCAAGTTGCATCGCTGAACCCGAAGAACGCGGTCGTGCCCGTTGAGGTTGGCGCAGTGGTGACCGTGATGATCGTTCCACCTGCTGTATAGCCGGTACCCGTAATCTCGCCAGAAGCGGTGTACCCTGTGGTGCTTGCGCCGATATTCGCTGTGGCCGTGTACAAAGCCATCCGGTAAGTGCCGGCGTTGAAGTTGAACGATGCTGTAAGCAGTCCAACCTTGAACGACGTTGTGAGGGTTTGTGCGATGGGCATATCACCTCACCGGGGTTTTTTGGAAGCCTGACCGGTACTGGTCTTGCTTTTCTGCCCCATCGCCCAGCCTCTTGGCAAGCAACAGCGCTTCCTTGTACTTGTCGTCGTACAGCTTGATCAGATCTGCCTCGCCCTTGAGGAAAACGTAACATTCGACAAGCGCGCCGTAGAGCAGCACGGTGTCCATGTTGTCCCCGAGCCATGTGCGCCCACTTACCGCCGTCGTGATCGACTCGGGGTAGTGGTAGTACTCAAGCGGGAGACTGTAGGCGAGATCTGGCGTCGGTCCCAGAATGAACCGAAGCTCCTTGGCGTCAGACTGATCTACGCCGTAGATGCCGTACACCTTAGGCAACCCCGTAGCCGCGACCGTCGGATACGTCTCTCGGATGAAGCTGGGGTCTTTGTTCAGCAGGTAGGTGTACACGCCCGAAGCAGGAACGACTGCCAACGAGTGCGCTGAAAGGAAGTCCGAAGGGCAGGTGATGTACGGCGACCCGATGACCGCCGTAAGCGTCGTGGCTTTCCGAGATGCCGCAAAATTGACCGTCTGGTAGATGCGCTGCTCCGCCTGCTTGATGCAGGTGTTCACATCAACCGTATCGAAGGTGTTCTCTAGGAACCCCTGAATCGCTGCGACAAGCTCGGTATAGGTCATATCTTACGCCATCGGCCCACGCGCCATGGTGCCCTTGGTAGCGGCCCCGGTACCGCGAATCTTGATGCCCGATGTCTTGATCTCAGGACACGGTTTGTTGGAGTACGCGCCAACGCTAACGCGCATGTTCTGCAGCGTGGGTTCTGCCGGCTGTTTGGTCTTGGCCATTATTTTCCCACCTTGCCTTGGTTCTTGACACGAGCCATGTTACGGCCCATTTGCTGTGCCATCGCGGACGTGACACCGCCCTTTGCCATCTTGTGCATCCGCTGCTCGTGCTTCTTGACTTCGGCCGATGCGACCTTTTTCATCTTATCCATGTGGACCTCCGTGACTACGATATCGTTACTGTACCGAGTTCTGCGCGGCTCACCAAGTAGTTTGGCGTCAGCCCGTCATCGTTGGCTCTAGGGCCCCCTACCGGCGCCCATCCCCACTGCGTGATGCGGCTCCCGTCGCCGGGGTTGCCGAGCACGTTGAGCCCCGAAGAGACGTAGCTTCGATCCGGGCGGGGGTTGCGCACGGCTTGAGGGTCTTCAATCGGGAAGGTGCCCAGAAGCAGCTGAGGGTGACTGGCCTCCCAGCACTCCCGACACACCATGATGTTCACTTGCGTGAACTTGATTGTCAGTTGCTTAAGTTGGCGCAGCTTAAAGCGAAACCCACACCTGTCACACTCCGCAATAGAGTGTCTGGCTGATGCGAACGGCTGGGGCATACATCATCTCCCCAACGGCGAAAAGCGCGGGATAAATCGCACCGACGCCTTCTCCCGGTCCTCGTCAGACGCAAGCTGCCACGCTTCGTCGTACTGCGCCTTAAGCATCTGGACGCGATCCATGCTCTCGGGCCGCTTGATTGCAAGGTAGTACGCCAGCCCCGCCACCATGCAGGGAATGAAGCGGAAAGGCACGTCCATCGTGTTGGTGCCGTTGCCTGCGTCTTGAATGCGGCGAAGCCGCCAGTAGACCAGCGTGTAAGTCTGTGACGTGTCTGGCACCGGCCACAAAGTGACCGTGGGGACATCCACACCCCGCTTGACGAAATACTGAAGAGGGCGCGCTTGCTGCAGCTTGTTTGGCAGCGTCGAGTAGGTCGAAACGCTGATGCGAGAGATGGCGATATCTGTCTGGTTGGAGACGGAACCTGCGTTGGTACGAATCACCGCCTCCATGATGTCCACGGTATCCGCCGGCAGCGGGTATGCTGCCGTTCCGGGCGTGAGCACTTGTGACAGTTGCTCAAACGTGAACATGTTGAGCCCGCGATTGGCCCAATCTGCAAACAAAAGGTTGAGACTTCGACGGGCGGAGCGCATGTCATAGCCCGTGCGAATCTCGAAGCCAGCACGCTCCCCTGCCTCTTCGACTAGCTCAACAAGGTCTAAGTCAAATAGGGTGGTGCCGGATGTAGTCATGCTATCTCTTCGCAGTCTTTGCCGACTGCACGAACGCTTGTGCCGTCGGCGCACCGGGGGCGCCGGGCTTGCGCATCTTTTCGCCGCTACCGGCAGCGATACGCTTACGCTTGGCGTGAATGTTCTCGTACAAGCCGCCTTTGGCCAACATCTTGACAGGCTCAGTGCCGTCACGCTTGACCACTGTACGCGGGCGCTTAGCCGGGGCAATCGCGCCCATGCCACGGCTCGGCCGCATCAGATGTACCTGCCTTTCGTCTTGCCCCGCGAAGCAATCCCATCCGCCGAGCGGACATAGCCGCCCTTCTTGAACGCACCCCCATCGTCGGACATCCGCATCTCGTCGTCATCGCGCGGGGGCTTACGCTTAGGCGGCTCCGCGCGAAGTTTGCCACCCTTGCCACCGGGTCCACGAGAAGGCGTAGCGCGCATCGACGCACGCGGCCCTTCAAGCTGCGCAGCGGCGCCACCAGACCCCGGGCGTGGGGTCGGAGACGGCAGCAGCCGCGAAGGCGCGGGTTCCGCAGGAGGCGGCAAACGCCGCCCTGCAGGCCCTGCAAGCTCAGGCGCCATACGCGTAGGCTCGCCGCGCCCAAGGAACCGCGCTACCGGGGCCGTGTTTGCCAGCGCACGCCCCGTAGAAGCCCCTGCAGCCGCTCCACGCAGTGCGCGGAGGGGCGGCATCATCGCCTCAGGCTCCACGCGCTCCAGCGCCTGCGCACGCTCCATGCGTTGCATACGTTCAAGGTCTTTGCCCGATGCGGCGGGAGTCTCAGGCGTGCTACGCCGGCTCAGCCGTGCAGTCTCATCGCCCGTATCAGTAGGCGCAGCGGCACGACGACCGGCAGGACGGCTGGCAGGACGAGCCTGTTTTTCGCCAAACTGCTCATCGATCTGCGCTCGCATAACCGCATCGCGCGCCCGTCGGTAGATGTCCGGGTCGCTCTGAGCGAAGCGACCCCCTTCAGGTACATCCCCGCCTTCTTGGTACCGCTTCGCTTTCATGGTTCACCTCAGCAGGTTTTGCCGCCGCCAGCCATCTTGACTTGTTTGGCCTTGGTCTTGCCCTTCTGAGCAACACCGTCAGCAGCACGAACGTAGCCGCCATTGGCAAAAGGCTTACCCTTGGCCTCCGCCATCTCGTGCCTGATCATCGATTTCGGAGCGCCCTTCTTCTTCATGAAGGCCACTTCCTTCTTCATCATCGCGGGAGATTCTTTCATCTCAGACTCCTTAGCGGCACCGCCGCCAGCTTTGTGTTCAGCAAACTTCCTACCCACCGACTGGGGGATACCCACTTTCTTGGCGAACGCGGGGTTGTGCGCCACGCCTTGCATCAGTCGCTTCTGCTTCTCGCTTGCGTACGGCATCACTCACGCCCCGTAAGTTTGCGCACAGTGTCCGTCTCCCAGATGCGCAGTCCGGTCCAGACGATTGTGAAAAGCGCTGCAACGGAAGGCAGAATGTCCACAAGTGCTCCAATCACTGTTGCGACTGACAGCACATCGAGAATCTGCTTCCCTACTTCGTGATCGCTCGCCGTGTTCATGTCAGCAGTTCCACGCCCGCAACGATTTGTTGATCCTGCTATTGGGGTCACTTGCCGTCTTAGCAGAAGTCAACTTTCGTTTCATACCTTTCATTCTGGCACAGAACGAGTCGCGGCGTGAGCCCCCTTCAGGCTGAGGGGGCTTCAAGTTCATGCCCTGCGCTTTCGCAGAAGCACGCCCTTTGGCGTTCAGCCCGCCTTTAGGGTTCTGGCCTTCCTTGCGCTGCCATGCTGGCGTCTTTGCCACATCAGGCTCCCATGCCTTGAAGTTGGGCAATCGTGGTCTGCGTGTCGCCGATCTCTACATCAAGTCGGGCAATAGCATCAGCATCGCCGATAGCCACCGCATCCGCCCGCTGCCCATTTAGGTAAGCAAGCCTAGACTGCGCCAGCTTGAGTAGATCACTGAGTGTCATCACTACACCAGCGCGATAAGTTCTTGCGAGATAGTGGACAGATGCGCTTGCAGCAAGATCACATCGTACTTGTCAGTACCGTCGATGGCGGCGTATGCGGCCATACGAGACCCAAGTGTCGCTGTGCCTGATTGCAGAAAATCTGTTGGTGTGTGCGGACTAAGCACGCGGTTCTTCACATCGAAGCGATACAACTGATTAACCGCCGATGCCACATAGACGTTCATGTAGCAGAACCGCCCCTCGCCGCCGTAAGGCGCATACGCACCGGTTGTGCCCGCGCCTGTGGTCAATGCGCCGTCGTAAACAATCGCACCGCTCCAAGCCCCGGTAGTGCCACCGGCAATGTCGAGCACATCCAGCGCAGATCCGCCACGGAAGAAGTAGCAGAAGCTGTGCCGCGCATTTCGCGCGGGATCAGGCTGGATACCGAAGCTAGGCGTCCACAAACACCCCGCTGCGTTAGCGCCGGGGCCAACCCCAAAGTACGTCGTGGACCACGCATTGGCTGCGATGTTGTTTGTGCCGTTGTTGATTGTTGCGTCGGTGTAGTTGTAGGTGTAGACGGTTGTCGTCGCAGACGACCGCAACAGCAGCAGGTTTGGTAGCTCGATGACGTACTTGGCGCTGCTGCTTGGCTGAAAAGTCCACGCAGTGCCAAGGGTGTACACAGGGCTTGGGCCCGCCGTGTGGCTTGCGATAATGCGCCGCTGCCCAACCGCTGCAGGCGTCACCGTGTCCTGAACGATACGGATCTGAAAGTTCCGATATTCGTTTGCCAACACAACCGCGTCGCCAAGAGAAGCTTGGCCCGTCAGCGTAGAAGCACCGGAGGCGGTGGCCGTCAGGGCTTTACGTGTGGTGATGTTGGTGTCGTACGTAAACCCACCCAACACCATACCTTCGCCGGGGTTCATGTCATATGGCGTGTACTGCTCATCCAACGCCAACATGTTGGAATCAGTGCTGATCGTGGCAGGAAGGTTCGTGTTAGTAAGCGACGTAAGGGTGTTCGTCGCTACTTCGAAAGAGCGGAAAATCGTAGCCGCCAGCGCACCCGCCGACAGCATCATCACACGTCCAGACAACAGTTCGTAGCGTGAACCAATTGCTGGGGTGAACGTCAGCGGGTTGTCCAGCGTGAGGGTGGGTGTTGACGATGCGGTATTGCCGACAATAAACCGCTCTTCCGTTTTGCCAACGCTCGTATCAATGACGCGGAGCTTGAAGCCGTAGTCGCCGCTGCCGCCCCGATTAGCCAGCATGTTGAGGCCCACCGCCGTCGGGAGTGCAGTGGTCAGCGGCACCGAAGTCGTTGTAGCGCCGGCAGCAATCGTGCCAACCGCTGCAAAAGACGGCACGAACACAGACGCTGCGCCCGCACCAAAGGTGCCGCCGAGACCGGGGTTAACCGCTAGCGTCCACGCTTTGGTGATGATGTTGTAGCGATTGAGAATCGCCGCGCTGATCAGGTTGTAGGCAAACGGGTTGCGGCTCAAGTCGCTGCGCATGTCTGCGCACATGCTCGTTGCCGCCGCATGCGCATTAGGCGAAGGTGCGACCTGCGCCCAAATAAGCCTATCGATGACTTTTTTGAAATTGTTAGCCATCGCGTACGCCTAAGAAATTCGCGCCCTTACGCAGTTAGCCCACGCATCCAGATTTGTCTGGTTGATTAGCATGGCCCCGTTACGTCCATCGATATTGGTCAAGCCCGTCACCGTCGTCACCGTCGTCACCGTCGTCACCGTTGTTACGGTCGTCACAGTGCCAGATTCAATAGCCGCTGTTACGCGCTGACGTTGCGATGCACGGTCGTACCCTTGCGGGGCAGAAAGCGCGTTGATGATGCGGGAAAGCTGAAGGTGCGCATCTTCGTCATGCACCGGCACAACAACATCTGTGGAAGTCCCCGAGATCTTTACAGGGGATACCGTTACATCACCCGTGGGCGTGTAAGAAGTCCACGCAGGGATAGCAAAAGCACCGGGAGTGCCCGACCCCGTATCACGGTAGACGAACAGTTGCCCGGTGCTGTCGACGAAGACAGTATCTGACAGTGACCCGCCACCTCCACCACCCCCACCCCCCGTAGTAGGCAACGGATTACCCGAATTGATCGGGTTACCGTCCTCATCGAGGAGGGCTGTGCGGAAGTCTACGATGCCCGTCATTGCGATAGCTCAGCAATGTGCTGCTTGTGCAGCGCAATAAGACGATCACGTTCTGCCGCCAGAGCTTTCTTCTGCTCCGCCAGCGTGGCCGCTGCGCGATCCAGTTCAGCCGCACGAACATCAAACGCCGCTACCCGCGCGGCCAACTCATCTGCCGCTTGATTGAGCGCCTGCTCTCGTTTGGCAACTGCCGCGACCTGCTCTGCTGCGTCCGCTTCCAGCTTCTGCGCAGCGGTGGTCATCTGCGCAGCTTTCACTTTTGCAGTGTCCACGACATCTTTGGCAGCGGCCTTAGCTTCTTGCTTGGTCTTCGCAGCGTCTTGCTTGGCTTCCGCCAACTCCTTGGCAGCGGCGGCGCGATCCGCGTCAACCTGCTCGCGCAGGGTAAGGATCTCAGTTGCCGGCCCTACGAGTGCCAAGACCTTGTTGTACTCGTCAGTTGCCTGCTGCAGCGCAGCCATCTTGTCAGCGTAGGCCGTCGGGTCCGCCAACAAAGACAACATCTTGAAGGTCTTGGCAACGTCGTTGTCGGGCGCTGCTCCGCTAATTCCCGTGGCGATCATACCCCCGGACCTCCGGCCTGAATGATGGTCAGCCGCGTTGTGCCGGTACCAGAGTTCATCACCAAACGCACCCCTCGAACAGGGTACGCGATGTTGGAATCCAGACTACCAGCTTGCGAGGTAAGGCTAGGGTGATTAACCCAGTTACCGCTTGCGGGATCGTAGCCGGGAGCGAACACATCGTCAAAGGTGTACTGCACGGTGTAGTTCACCGTGCCCGTGACCGTGACACCCAGCGCGATGTTGAACGGCGACATGTAGTGGTCCAGCGGACACACGCTGGACGTACTAGCTGCACCGCTGAGCGTGAAAACTACTGGACGCATTGTGCCTCCTCAATCGTGCCTAAGCACGATCAGTAGCTGCTCGGGGCGGGGACTTGTGCGCCGTTGTCAAGACGCTGCTGATAGACCACCGTGATCGCGATCTGGCCTGCCGTCGGGTTACCCGTGGTGGCAGTGAAGGTGGCCTGCACCGGAACATCGACCGTTCCGATGTTGTCGAGCGCCGCGACTTTGCCCGAGATGGCCGTGTCGACTGTGGCCTGCGTCACACGCGCCACCGCAGTGCCGGTGTTGAACGACGCCGCGAATTCAGCAGCAGACCCCGACTTGCCGATCTGCACGCCGACCTGCGTCACACCACCGCCCGAAATGGTGGTCAGCACTTCAGGGATGAAGTTCAGGATCTTGGAACCGGCCGGGAGGGTGAAAAGCGTCTGTGCGACCGGGGCGGCGGTCAGCGCAACACCAGAGACGTTGACGTACGCCGTGCGCGACAGGGTGACGAGGCCGGTGTTCTCACCGGGTGCGTAGCGGACGGTGCCGGCACGAACCGGCCCGGAAATGGTGGCGAAGCCCATGGCTTGTCCTCAGTCTGCGCCCGCCGTCTTGAGGAAAATCTGCCGAGTCAGTCGACGGGCTGTGATAGGTCTCGGTTAAACCAAGGCTAGCATAAAAGAAACGGCCCCACAAGGGGGCCGTTTGTGCTGCTACTTCGTGTTGCTTAGCTCGAACCGGGCGAGCCGTAGATGCCCAGCGGATCGCTGACGCCGAAGCTGTAACGCTCACGGGCCTTGTAGCGAACATTGCCGGTATCGAAATCGCCGTCCATGCTGGTAGACAGCTTGGTGCGGACGAAGTGCTTCATACCGTTAGGCACGTCCGTGGTGAGGAACCACGCATTGCTGTCGGTCAGGAAGTGGTTGACCGTGTAGCCGCCGGGGATCGACCCGTTGTTCTTCAGCGCGTTGATGTCGTTGTCCGTGGTGCCGACGCGCAGGTTGGTTTCCAGCAGTCGGGTGGCGACGAACATCAGGGCCGGCGGGATGATCAGCTTCTTCGGCTTGGCAGCGATCAGCAGACCCTTCTCGTCCGTCCACGCCGCGATCTGAATGACTGCCGCTTCGAGCGAAGTCTCGTTCAGGTCCGCCGCCGTAGCAGGACGATTGCTGTTGACGCCACCGGACACGAGCGGGTGGGCCGTGCTGAACAGGCTGACACCATCGCCGTAGACCACGGTAGACGAGAAGCCTTGGTTCAGCAGATTGGCCGCTTTGACCTGCTTGGTGTAGGCCATACCACGGGCCAGCGCCTTGGTGTACCGGGCACTGAGGCTGTCGTAGAGGTTGTCCTCCACAGCTTCCTCGGTGATCGAGAAACCGAGCGCGATGGTCTCGTGGTTGTAGCGAGCAGTCCACGCTTCCTGCGCGTTGTCGTACTGGATCGCGGAGCCTTCGGCCTTGACCGGCGCTGCACCGAAACCGGCCAGCTTGGTCTCTTCCTCGAAGCTACGTTCCGAAGACTCGGTTTCGTAGATCTCCTTGTGCTCCTCGCCGTAGCGAGCGTACTCCAGACCGAACAGCGCGTTAAGCCCCGGCAGGAGTTCCTTCAGCAGTTGGGCACGGGTAATTGCCATGATGAATTCTCCTCAGATGCCGGTTGCGAACTCGTAGGAGTGGTAACCGGAGTTCCACTTCACGAGGACTTCGGGGTAGCCGACGAAAGTCAGCGTGGTCGCGGTAGCGATGGTCACCGACTTGGAGATCGTCACCGTCGTGCCGTTCACGTTGGTCACGGTGCAGTAGTCGCCCGGACGCGCATTGGTCACGTTGGGAACGATCAGCTGCATACCCGCCTGCAGGCCGGCGATGGCCGAAGACAGAGTGACCGTGGTGGTCGAGGACGTACCGGAACCGACGAGGGTTACCGCCGTCTCAGGCACCACACCGACGATACGGAACGGACGCGCCGCCGCTTGACGCACGTTACCCGTGCCATTGGTCGGCTGATCGCCCGAGACGCCCATCACCGAGTTGCCGGTGAGCGTGTTGCCCGTGCCGCCCGTGACGCAGTAGACGTTGGTGCCGACGAAGTTCTGGTTGACGTAGCCGACCGTCGTCGCCGTGTTGGACAGACCAGCCGAAGGCTGACCAATCGCAACCGACTTGAAGACGGCGTACGGGTCGTCCACCACGAAGGCCATCGCATCATTCGCGAGCGTGCCAGAAGGCCAGTACTGCGCGAAGAGCTTCTGACCCGTCGAGGGGTTGGTGTAGGAACAGCCCACGAACACACCGACCTGACCGGCGCGCGCCGTGGTGGTGGTCGAGGTGGTCATGCCGGTGACAGTGACAACGCCAGCCGCAAGTTCAACGAGATCGCCGTTGAAGATGTTGGCAGCGTAGCCGTAGCCAATCGGCACTTGGCGGATTGCGCCAGCGTACGGGTACCCCGAAAGCTGATTGACGGGGTTGAAACCGTACGGAGCGTCAACAAGGGGATATGCCATGTTTGACTCCTGTGTTTAAGAACCGCGTCCGAACGACACTTCCGTCTTACGCTGCGCAAACAGCGGCATCCGTGCATCATTCTCGCGCATGAAGTTTCGGTCCACCGACTCCGTCTGGTCTGCCGTCTGACGAGCATAGTACTCGTCTCGGGCCCGGGCGATTTCGGCAGAAATCTTGCACAACACCAGTCCCCCGATTTCGATGTTCCCGCTCGCGTTGACCGCACCGGGGACCGCAATCTCGGGATGATCCTCGGCTTTGACCGGAACCCAGCCTTCACGGAACTTCTGCGAAGTGTTGCGGGGGTCCGCCGTGCCAAGAACGTGGGTTGCTACCCACCGAAACGCCCAGCCGGCCTGCGGGGCAGGATCAGGCAGCGTCGACGGGGGCTTGTACTCGAATCGTTGGGTCTTTTCGCGGGACACCAGATCCCGGGGGGTGCGCTGATCAGCCATTGGCTCGCTCCAGTTTGAGAACTTCCGCTGCGTATTGCTGCGGAGTCAGGTTGTACTTCCTTGCCAGCGCAAGCTGCGTCGGCGTCAACTGAATTCTCTTGCTGCCCGTACTCCGGGCACTGGGGGCGACCACGCTTGCCGGCCTACTGTCCGGTTTGTCAGCGGCGTTGTTGCGAGACTTGCCGAAGAATTTCGGGAAGGTCTCACGAAGGCGAGCATCAACTTGCTCGAAGTACTGCTCAGTGCGAGGGTCGAGCCCTTCCCGCACCAGCCGCTTGTGCAGCCCGAGTGCGTAGAGAGTCATGTCCTCGTGTTCTGCGTCACCAAACCACTGGTTCTGTGCTTGCCAGCGCAAGGTCCGCTCATCGAGCTGGGGCTTGGGTTCAGCAGGTTGTTGCTGTTGTACCACAGGCTGTTCGCGCTGTAAAGCGGGCTGGCGCTTTTGGAGTATCCGCGCCTGCTGCTGCCGCAGTTTGGCGTCGGCCAGCGCCTCCTGCGCTGCCACAATGGCGTCCGTGTCGAACGCGTCGTGGGCGGCTTTGAGACGCTGCTTGGCTTTTTCCACGTCGGCGTCAGCGGCATTGACTGCTGTCGTCGCGAGCTTGCTGGCGCCAAGCGTGTTCTGCAGACGCAGTCGCTTGTTCTCCTCCACCATCGCGGCGGCGATGCGCTCAAGCTCCTGCTTCTCTCGTGCGAGCGCTTCCTTGGCACGACGCTCGTCGTGGCGGGCGTGTGTAAGCTCTTTGATGCGCTTCTGCACGCCTTCCGAGTAGCTTGATAGCTCGTCGTCCGTAGGCTCTTCTACGGGCTTATCGAGCGGCTTGCGGCCTCGATCTGCCTCAGGGGTGTCATCCACCACCTCGATTTCGATCTCGTCGTTGGCCGAAGTTACTTCCACTTCGTTCTGGTTCTCGGTACTCACCGTTAGCTCCTCAAGCAGCGCGTGTGATGCCACGCGGATCTTCAACAACTGCGTCGATCTGGTCGTCGTTCAAGAGTCTGAACTCTTTGCCGTAGATCTTGAAACGCGTACCTGAGTAGGTACGGACCAGTATGAAATCACCCTTTTTGCACCACGGACCTGACGGAAACTTGGTGGTGTCCTTGTACGCCTCAGGCCCGACTTCAACGACGAACAGCACGGTAGTGGCGTGCTCTTCCATCTTCATGAAGCTGTCGGCCTTGACGATGCGCGAGTTCTCGAACGTATCTGCTACGTCAGGGACCATGCACAAGATTTTCCAGCCAGTTGGCTTGGGCAGCTGCTTGCCTTTAGCCTCGTCAGATGCGCCTTCAGGCGGGGCGTCGAACGGCTGGATAGGCTCCGGCATCTCCATGCCGGGCAGGGTGAGTTGTTCAGTCATCATCGGAGCGTTGAACCTTTTCTAGCAGGGACAGTAGGTGAGCCTCTGCGTACGCCAGTCCCTGAATAACGCCGCAAAGGTGTTTGTAGTCTTCGTATGAACGACAGGCCCCGTTGGCCATGTCGTCCGCGTAGTTATTCATGTCCTTGCGCAGCTGAGCGCGCAGAGCTTCTGCAAAGGACTGTATCACGTCCTATCCTTTCGCGTTTGCTGCTTTGACTTGGCAATGTCAATACCCATCCTGACACCTTCGCGCTCTTGATCTGCTGCCAACTTCGTTTGCTTGGCACGAATGTCGGCACCCAGCTTGGTAGCTTCAAGCTGCAGTCGGCCGGAGACCTCTTCACGCTTAAGATCGATTTCGTCTGCTTTGGCCGCAGCATCAGCAGCAAGCTTCTGTGCTTTAAGCTGAAGCTCCTGCATCTTAAGCTGCAGTTCTTGCATCTGGATCTGGATAAGCGGGTCTTGGGCTTGCTGCTGTGCTTGTTGCTGCGCCGCGATGGACTGACTGTTCGCCAGCACCTGTTGTGCCGCCTGCGCGAGCATGGGTGCCAGCGCTTTCTCCGCTTCGGGCGAGAAGTTCTCCTCGGGGTCTGGCAGCGTGTACCCAAGACGCTCCTCGACTTTGACGCGGTAAGCGTACCCAAGGTGCTCGGCGATGTGGGCGTGCAGTGCGCCGGAGATGATCTGCGCCTGCGGGTTCTGCCCGAGCGTCTGTGCCAGCAAGGGGTCGTTGAGCATTGACAGGTGCACCGAGAGGTGCGCTTCGTGGTCCTGTTGCAGGAAAGCCTTCGTGGGCTTGCCCTTGAGCACGTTCATGTTCTCGGTGACCGGGTCGGTCGGCTTCATGTCGTCGGGCAACGGCACGAGCTTCTCGGCGTTCTTGATCCCCAGCACCTCCAGCATGCCCCGGTGCAGCTGCGGAAGGTCGTAGATCTGCGGAGCCATCTGCGCAAGCTGGATGGCCGACTGGTACTGCACGACCCGCTGAGCCAGCGTGGCCGCGTTGGGGTCGCTGACCGGGATGACCTCCACCATGCTGAAGTCCCGCTTGCGAGCGCGGGGGCGGTCGTCGGTGGGGTCAGTCTCGTAGTCGTACTCCTCGCTCGCGTCGTCGCGGATGATGTCGCGAATCAGGCTCAGTTCCTGTTTGAGCGAGTCGTGCACACGCGCCTGCACGGCGGTCATGACCTTCAGCTGGCGCTCCAGCAGGGCCAGCATGGTGCCCACAGGCGCCTGCGCGGACATGTCCGACACTTTCATGTCGGCGGTCGAGGCGAAGCGTCGTGCCTCCTCCACGATGCCGTTGAGCAGGTTGAACAGCGTGGCGCTGGGCTCTTTGTACGGCAGCGGCAGGATGCTGTCGCGCAGGGGGCCCGAGCCTACGTCGGCGTCGCGCCATTCGCCCGGGGCAATCGGGGAGTCGTCGCCCTTGATGCGCAGCCCTCGGCTCTTGATACCCCCGGGCAGGTTGGACAGCGTGCCGGCATCCACCAGCTGGCGCAGGATAGAGGTGGACCCCCGGGCGAAATTGCCAATCAGGTGGAACAGCCCGAAGCCATACGGGCCGTAGCCGGGGATGTAGTTGTACTGCACGAAATGCTGACGGCGTAGCTTAAGCTCGTCGTCTTCGCGCCAGTTACGGCGAATCGACAGGCAGATGTGCGAGCCTCGCACAATCGTCACCACATACGGGAGCATGATGCCCGTAGGGTTACCGTCCTTGTCTTTGTCTTCAAACCCCGGCAGATCCAGTTCAACGCAGGCTTCATACAGCATGAACCTGTCGTCGTTCAAATCGTGAAAGCCTGTTTCTTCGTCTTTGGCTTTCTGAATGTCGCTGTACTCTTTGTCCGGGTCGCCCAGATCGCACTCTGCGTAAAAGCCGCTGTACTGCAGCTTGACGATGTCGTTCTTGGTCTTCGGCATCTGGTGCGTAACGCGATGCGAAGTACGCGCGTCGGCTACACCGTAGGGCAGAATGATGTCTTCTGCCGGCACAAAGACAGAGGTTTGCCGTTTAAGCGACGGGTCGTAGTAGACTTTCTTGAAGCCGCAGCCCGTACCCGGCAAGTTCCACAGCAGCCGTTCGTGCTCTGGGCGGAACTCCGGCATCTTCTCGGTCAGCTGGTAGTTCATCTCAGAGACAACACGCACAGACGCGTCTTTCTTCTCAGGCGTCTCTTTGCCGATGATCTTGGCCTTGACAGGGCCCGACGCCGGAAAAGTCTCCGTGATGGTCTCAGACTGGAAGCGCACAACGGCTTCTGTTATCACCGGGTGCGTGATACCGCAGGCGCCTGTCCAAGGCTCGGTACGTTCTTCGTACTTGAGCCCCAGCAGCTTGATGCCGTCGATATACGTCTGCTCCCAGTCTTTACGCGAATGTTTGTCGTTGTCGATATCCGCGGACAGTTCGCTGACCATCGTCTGGATATACCCCGGGTCTAGGTAGTCCACGAGGTTAGCGTCAAACGGGATGTTCTCCGCGTCGTCCGCACCAATCACGATCTCCATGCCGTCAGCGCGGATAGTGACCTCTTCGGGGTCAACGATCTCGATCTCCAGCGGCGCGTCCATGTCTTCGGCAGCAAGGGCGTCGAGTCCGACCGGCGCAGCGTAGATGCTCTTTTCCATAGCGTGTGATGTCCTCAGTAGTAAGCGGCTCGACGCGAACGACGCGCCCAGTGTGGTTCGTCCTTGGCGTCATCGCTGAGCGTGATAAAGCCGCCAAGCCGGTAACGGTTGAGTGCCATCACGACGCAGTCTACACGGTCGTCGTGCTCTCCGTTAGGAAACTCGGCACATTCGTTGATCACTTCGTGCGCCCATAGGCGATCTGGGGCCCAAACGACGCCATCCTGTAGTATCGGCGCAACAGCGTGGGTACGCGCGCGTTTGTCGTTGGAGACAAGGCGCGTGCCTCGGGAGGGGCTGTACTCCTCAATGGCGATGTCCATCTGCCGCAGTTCTTGGATCAGTGGTGCCCCGGCGGCTTTCTTCTCGATGAGCACGCACTCTGGCGACCAGTCCTTGTACAGTTCCATCGCTTTGGCCTTGAGTTGCGGAAACTCCCATCGGCCCCGGACGGCGTCAAGCAGGATGAGTTCCTGCCGGCCTGTCTCGTCATTGAACCACACGCCCCATGTGGTGCAGGCGCTGTAGTCGTTCATGGACTTGGTGTCGTGCGCGGTGTCCCACGTCTGCAGTACCCATTCTACGGGCGGGGGGTCGTCCTTGGGCCAGATGCGCCAGTGCTCGCGTTTGAGCAGCGCCGCTTCTTCGGACGTGGGCTCCTGCATGAACTGCGCCGCCCAGTAGTGCGGCTGCATGCCCGCCTTCTTTGCCAGCAGCTGCTCCACAGGCCACTGCTCAGGCCACAGCGAGCGCCCTGAGGGAAGGATCGCCGGGAAGCGCACCTCGTGCCATGGATCGGCTTCGGGGTTGTCCTCAGCCCATCTGAGCGCCCGCCCGATGGGGTCGCGTTTGCCCCAGCGCGTGCCGATCATGATGATGCGGCCCCCGGGCATCAGTCGCTGCAGCGGGCCCACCTGCATGTAGTTCCACGCCACCTCGAACGCATGGTCGGGGTTTGCCAGAACAGCTTGCTCTGACACCAAGTCGTCTGCGATCAGAAGGTGGGCGCCGTGGCCCGCCACATTGCCGCCAATACCCAGCCCGAGATACTTACCTTCTTTGCTTGTTGTCCAGTTATCTGATGCTGACTTGTCCGCAGACACGACAGTGTCTGGGAATATCTCCTTGTACTCTGGCTTTCCGATCAAGTTGCGGACTTTACGTCCAAAGTCTGCAGAAAGCGCAGCCGTGTGCGTCACCATCATGATGTGATGCTGGGGGAAGTGCCCTAAGTACCAAGCCACGAACAGATAGGCAATTGTTTCTGACTTGCCAAAGCGCGGTGGCATTGACACCGTCAAACGGTGCTCTGTGCCGTCTTTGACCTCGTGCAGTATGGGCTTCAGGAAGCGGTGATGCGGTCCTTCCTTCCAGTCTGTGTAGACGTAACGGCAAAAAGTCAAGAAATCTTCACGGCATTCGCGTATTTTGCGCTTGTGTTCTAGCGCGTCCAGCGAATCCAGCACTTCCTGCTTTTCCGCTAAGGACATTTTGTCCAAATTGGCCAGCAGTTTGCTGATTTCTTCCTGAGAAAGCGCTTCAATCAACTTTACGCTCCGCAACTGTGCCTATTTCTGCGTCAATATCGACAGTTTCTTCGGCTTGAGCAGGCGTATACGCGAGTACAGCCTCTTTTGTTGGCGCCGTGGTGGGTGTGATGTCGATTGCGTACCTGCTAAGACGCTCGCGCAGGCGTGCTTCAATTTCAGCTTCAGTGGCGTCCTTCTTAGTTACCTCAATTCGCTCTGTGAACAGCCCAACTTCGGTCACATTTCCGAGCATTTGCAGGGCGCGCAGTCGAATTCTGGCGTCAGGGTGTGTTGTTTCCTCAAGAATCTTGGCAACAGTGTAGCTTCTTAGCTCTTTAGCTTGATTTACGAACTCCCATTCGTAGTCTCCAAGCATTGCCGTAAGCTGCTGCACCGCCATAGGCGTACGAACGGCTAATAGCGCTTCCTTTTTCTTCTCTTCTTTCGCTTCTTTTTGCTTTTTTGTGGGCTCCGGTACTGCATCGAGCCCTGTGAGTACCGCAAACGCTTCGCATGCTGCCTTGGTTTGCCGTTTGATGTCTATTTCTACGTCGGACGGCACTCCTAACTCGTCTAACCACTGCGCAGTCGTGATTTGAGCGCCCAGAAGGTCTTTCGCGGACGCGTCGGTTACCGGCAGAGCGTCGTGGATATGCGCCGGCTCCGGCTCAAACCGCATGAGTTCTTCAAACATAGGTGTGCGCCAAAGGCGTTTGCTTGCTGTTGCACGGTAATGTACACTCGGACTGGGCCGCTGCGCAATGCGCATGGCCTGTCTCCTCTCTCCTGAAGCTTAGCCCCCGCACGCCGGGGGCTTTTTTTATGCTTGCGTGTGAGAATTTGACATTGGACAAAACAACAGGGCAAATTTTACAAAATAGGGGGTGGGGTGTGTGCACGTGCGGCTGCGTGTGGCTGCGGCTTGACTTTGGACAAAACAACAGGGCAAATTTTACAAAATAGGGGAGCGTGGTTGTGAAACACTGTCTGCGCCACGCCGCCACGTCATCGCTGCACACGGGGCCTCCCCGGTGGGTGGGGTTGGCAGGGCTGGGTTTTGGGGGCGAATCTAGGGGCAAAACGAGGTCATGCTAAGCTTTAGATGTCGGCAGCAGGGGCTGTCGATGCCCACTAACCGGGACAACATGTCCCGACAACCTTGCATAGGTGCTCTCATGACGCAATTCACTACCACTCTCGCCCACGCTTCCGTCGCGGCCGTCGCGACCATGAAATGGGACGATGCCGTGTCGTTCACCGTGATGGTGAACGATGGTTCCGAGCAGGCCATGCGCCTGCTCGCGGCTCGCCGCGAGTTGCGCGGTGCCGCCTTTGCCGATGTCAAGGCAAAGACGCTGAGAGGCTTTGCCGCCGCCAAAGGCGTGGTCCTCACGGTCGGCACCCGTGGCGCGACGGCCGGCGCGCTCTGCTGGCCGGAAGACAAGGCCGGCGCGGCCGCTAAAAAGGCCCACGAGCGCTGGATCAAAGCCCTGATCGGGCAGTCTCAGAAGAAAAAGGAAGAAAAGGAACCCATCGAGGTGCCCGATCACATCGCGAAGATTGCCGCTAAGCTGGTCAAGGCTTGTGGTGAGTACGAAGAAGCCTCGCGGCTTCTCGCCACGGCTATCGCCGAGGCGCGTGCGGCTTGATATTGGACACAGCGGTTGCCGGGACATCGTGTCCCGGCAATTTCTTCCGAGGGCAGCGTGACTCTACGCTGTGGGGTCGCCCTGTTCCGCCACACTTCAAGGCTTCAAAACCCCCATGAACCAAGACGACTTCGCCGCCATCGCGGCGCTCATCATCAGCGGGCTCGCGTCCGCTGCCATGCTGCTGCTGTGACACTCTGTCACAGTTACCACCACTAGGAGCTTTCACAATGTACGTACGCTTCAAACTCACCCCGGCGCAGCGCGCCAAGGCGTCGGCCATGCAGGCCGAGGTCGCGAAGTACTCCGATGTGGAGTACTTCCTCGATTGCGGGGTGTATTGGGTGGACGAGCACGCGTCCACCAATCCAGACCAGTGGGTCGGGCTCACACCCGACGGCCACCTCGAAGTAGAGGGGCAGCGCTGCGCCCTCCTCTATGATCGCGGCATCCACGCCGCGATGAAAGTGCTGGCCGGCGGGCCGCACGAAATGCTGAGGTACGAAACGTCCGACCAGCGCTTGCGCTGGTACGAGACGCTGGACTCATACATGCATAGCCGCGCATCGTTCGAGGAGCGCTGGTCGTACTGGCAGAGCGGGAAAGGTAAATGGGAGGTGATGTTCCCCCATTTGACAACCGTCGTGGCTACGCTGCGCCTCTCCGAGGCGCGTGCAAACGCGCAGTACACGGCGGAGCGCATCCGTCAAGCGCGGGTGATCATTGCCCGCGAGTTCGCCTAACCGGGACAGAATGTCCCGGCAATCTTTCAGGAGCTTTCACATGATCCAAACCACTGTCGCTGCCCGTCTGACCCACCGCTACCGCGCAGGGTGGGGACACCTCGACACATGGGGGCGCGACTTCAACGTGCGCCTCACGCCTGCGCGTGTGGTCGAAGAGCGCATCGACTACGATACAGGCGACGTGTCCCTGATGTGGGCCACGCTCGGCCCGAGGCTGTCCCGCAAAGAGCGAGACGAAGCGACACGTGCGCTAGTCGCGACATTGTCAGGGTCGCGCTGTCAACACGAGTACGACGGCTGCGGGTGCGCTACCCACAGCGCCCGCGTCTTGCGCCGCAAGGGGCGCAAGGTCTTGATCCGTACCAGCATCTGGTACAACTACTGAGGAGCTTTCACGTGATGTCCTTCAAGACCCGCCGTCGCATCAAGACGGCACTGCTCTACGCGGAGGCCCTCGCGGTCTTCATCCTCATGTTCGCCACGCTCTGGATGGGCATGGCTTTGTTCTAGCGTCCAACGTACAGCCTATGCACTGCGTGGGCTGTGCGGTGCGACACTGCACCTTGCCGGGACACTTTGTCCCGGCAACCTTTCAGGAGTCTCTCATGTCCCTTCGTGACGAAATCACCCGTGCTCTGACCAGCGCCCGCAACGATGTCGAAGCCGCGCTCAAGTGGACCAAGTCCATGGACAGCATGGCGCTGCGCACGGTGCTGCACAAGGTGCTGCCCCGCAAAGTACAGCCGTACGTCAGCGTCAGTCCGCACTCCCAGTCAGTGCATGTGACGGTGTACATGCACAACCTTTCGGGGTTCAAGTCCGCCAAACTCGTGCGTCTTCTTGCAGCACTCGAAGATGAAGGCTTCGCGTGCACGCACACCAGCGACTACACCTTCGATAGGCCCAATCGCGACTTTTCATTCCGCAAAGAATGCGATGGGCTCGCGATCACCATGATGGTCTGCGCCTATGTCAAGAGCGACAGCAAAAACTGTCGCATTGAGGTAGTTGAGACAACGGAGGAAGTTGTCAAGCGCGAAGTCAAGCGGATCGTCTGCGACTGACTTTGTCAAATGTCAAGCCCGCCTCGTGCGGGCTTGTCCAACGTTTGTAAAGAGTTTGTAAAGTCTTAAACGGCTTTACATCCCTGCTCCCCTTTCACAACATGCGCCCCCTCCCCCAACCCCTCGAAAAAGCGCTTGCATTTCAATAACCTGCCTGCCCACTACTACTACTCTATCCTATCTATTTAGAGTAGTATAGAAAGGATGGCGCCGCCGTCCTCCCAAAGTCTTGTAAACTTTTTGACAATGGCCCTGAAAAGTTGGTCGTTCGGCGGCGCCATAGGGGTGTGTACCCCCGCCGCATGTGGATTCCTGCCAATCGACCCTCAAGTCGTTGATTTTATTGGGCTCTTTCGATGGCTTCATCCCTGACATTTTGTCGTCCGACCTTTTCAGCATCTCGCCCGAATTCAGCCTAAGGCTTTGATTCCTCTGCGCTTTTTCGATGGCTTGGACCTCGTGTCTCACGTTAAACAGTAATCGGAGATCACATTTTGACCACAGATCCAACACGCATCTGCCCCCTTTGTCTCAAGGCAAAGAACCGCATAGCTTTTCGTCGCAAGCTATGGGGAGACGAGCTAGCGCGACGCCTTAATCAGGACACGCTCGATCAGCTGCGCGCAGCAGGCCGACAAGCTGTCTACATCTACGAGGAGATATGCCGCGCATGTCATCCACGCGGTTCGTACCGCCCGACCCAGCAACCCCGACCCTTGATAGAGAGCGCTCACCGCACTGGCATCCGACGCGCACACCTCATCGAGCACGATCTCACACGCAAGCACAATCTCACCCGAGCGCTTCTCAGCCAAGCACGGGTGCAGCAACGCATCGACGCGTGGAAAGACGAACTCGCCATCCTCCGTGCCGAGGATCGGATCATGTCATCGAGGCGCTCCAAGTTCCGGCACGACGCGGCGCGCGGCCGTCCGGGGGTACCCCCGGCGCTGATCGATTGGCTCGATGCCTACCTCGTCCTGTTGCGGCGCATCCGCGATGCGGCCCTGCTCAGAGCCCGCCTGACGCCCGGACTGCCTGCCAAGGTAGGAGGGTGGCGGGCCACCCTCACGGACGCCTTGGAGCGCGATCTCGCAAGCCTGAGGGGCATCTACACCGCCCACTCTCTCTACGCCTTCTTTCCCCGACGCCCGCCGCTGCTTCTGGACCGGGCGAAGGAGCCCCCGCGCCAACCGACCCGGCGCTAACCTATCTGTGACACGGTGTCACAGTTACCACTCCCACTAGGAGCTTTCATCATGGCAAACAAAGCACGCAAGCCCGCCGGCTACATCATCTACGAAGGCCCGTCAGAGATTGACGGGGCGCCCATAGCAGTGATCGTGACCGGCGTACACAGCAAATCATCCAACGCCAAGACCGGCGCTATGGTGCAGACATTCATCATCCGCACCGACATGCATCCGGTCGAGGCAGTACGCACAGGGGCCGACGCCAGCATCTGCGGGCAGTGCATGCACAGGCCCATCCTAGCCAAGCTCACAGGTGAGCCGCCCTGCTATGTCGACACGGGGCGCTCAGTCGCAGCCGTGTTTCGCGCATACTTGCGCGGGTCCTACGTTCGTGCGTCGGCGCTCGAAGTCGCGCTGCTCATCATTGCTCGGATGGTACGGTTCGGCACATACGGTGACCCGCTGGCTGCGCCCCTGCACATCTGGCGGGCGCTGATCACCTACGCTCGTGGGCACACGGGCTACACGCATCAGTGGCTCGACGCATCGCCCCGCGCGCGCAAGCTGTTCATGGCCAGTGTCGACAGTCCCGAGGAGCAGCGGCTTGCCCACGCACGCGGGTGGCGTACGTTTCGCGTAGCCACCGAGCCCACGCGCTCACCAATCGAGATCAGCTGTCCTGCCTCTGCCGAGGCGGGCAAGCGCACGCAGTGTGCTGACTGCCGGCTTTGCTCGGGGGCTCACCCCACGGCGCGCAGCATCGTCATCCTCGACCACGCCCCGGGCCACAAGCGCCGGGTCATCAACATCGCAGCCAACTGAATGCCGGGATTACCGGGACATCTTGTCCCGGTAACAAGTTGTCCCGCTTTCCACCACAGGAGTTACAGCATGACCACGAATATTGACTGGACCCGCATCAACAGTGACGTGAACGGCAACCCCCGTTACGTGTGCCATTTCCTCGACCTTGAGCCCGCGCCAGACTACACGCTAACGCTCAGCGATAGGTACGCACGCGTTGTGAAAGCCGCCAACGCGCTCGGCGGCCGCAGATATCACAACAAACAATTCGGCGGAGGCATCGTCTTCCAAGCCTACGAATGCCAACTCCCCGAGATCGTCTCTCGCATTCGTGCGAAGCTCGCTACCCGTTAACCACCCCGCCGCCCACACGGGCGGCACTCTCTCACCACAGGAGTTACATCATGAAGATCAAGACGACCGACCTCATTGGCCCCACGCTCGACTGGGCGGTAGACCAATGCGAAGCATCTGTAGCCGGGCACAAGAGTTGGTATCAGGACTTTCTGAACAGGGGTGTCTTGTCCAGTCCGCGCTACTCGGATGACTGGCCTCGTGGCGGGCCGCTCATCGAGCGGGAGGGGATCACGATCCAGCAAAGTCCCGAACGTGACTGCTGGATGGCGCACAAAGATGGCCCCGCATACGAAGGCCACACCCCCCTGATCGCAGCCATGCGGTGCTACGTCGCTAGCAAGCTGGGCGACGAGGTCGAAGTACCAGACGCACTCTTTGCCAGCTAACCAACCGCCGCCCTCCGGGGCGGCACTCTCTCACCACAGGAGCTATCACCATGAAGCACAACATACCGGAGTGGGCGTACACGTTGACGCCCATCGACCCTCCGACGAAGCAAGTAGTCGACAACGACGCGATGTTCGCGCTGCTCGAAGCGCAGGCGTTCGTTATTGTACGCGTAGACCCGTCCCAAGATCGGGTGAACAGCAACGGCGCTGTGGAGTCGCCTGTGATCAAGGCGATCAACGCACACGCACGCGTTGTCAAAGGGCGCAGGCTCTTTGTGCGTCGCCTGAGCGAAAAAGATTGGCTGATTTTCCTTGACCGTAATGCAACCAAGAAGGGAGCTTGACCATGACGACCGACAACACCACCCTGTACATGCGCCTGCTTGACGAGCAGACCATCAGCACGCTGCAAGAGCTTGTGAAGCGGCAGCTTAAAGCCACGGCGCCCAACGAGCACGCGCAGCAGTACGAAGCGATACTCACCCAGCTTGCCGCAGTGCAGCGACTGCCAGACCTTGAACGCAAACTCGCCGAGGTATGGAAGATGCGCGCCCGCGAGTTCAAGCTCAAGCCCACAAGCAAAGCCTACACAGCACAGGGCGAAGCCTACTTGCAAGGCATGCTTGCAGCACTCACACTGCTAGGCTACACTACGTATGAACGTGCAGACATGGCAGCGTTCTTCGTACAAGCAGGCAGGATGGACACCATCCTCGACGGCGACTTCAGACTGTGACACGTTGTCACAGTTAACCACCGGGCGCACACCGCGCCCTCTTCTCACCACAGGAGTCTCACCATGATCGACCTCAACACCATCATCAACACCGCCCTCACCGCTGCCATCGAGAAGTACACGCTGCCCCTGCAGCGCACGATCAATGCGCAGGAGGAGTACATCATCAGGCTGTCCGAGCGCCTCGCCGTGCTGGAGCAGAAGTGCGTAGCGACGCCGCTGACCGGCACCGTGGACTGGGCCAACTCCCAGCCTGCGTTCGACGCACCGGCTGCGCCCACTGAGCCCGCCGAGAAGACGATCCTCAACGACATCGACACGCTCAAGGCGTACATCGCCAGCGTGGCCGAGCAGGCCGTCGAGGACGGCATCGAGATGCACTGCAACGAGCGCGAGCACAACGACGAGAGCGACATCGACAGTTGGATCGAGCGCATCATGGAGCGCCACGAGTCCGACCAGCACGATGACGGCGACTCCTTCGAGGAGAAGGTCCGCGAAGCCCTGCGCTCGATTGTGCGCAACCTCTGACCACACCACCCTGACCAACCGCCGCCCTTCGGGGCGGCACCTTTCCCCACTAGGAGCTACACCATGAACAAAGACCGTCGCACCGAGATCAACAAAGCCATCGGCATGCTGCAAGAGGCGCTCAGTATTCTCGAAACCGCTCGCGATGAAGAGCAGGAGTACTACGACAACATGCCCGAGAGCCTGCAGGGCAGCGAGCGTGGCGAGGCAGCGGAGCAAGCCGTCAGCAACCTCGAAGACGCGTGCAGCAACCTCGAAGACGCCATCTCGTCCGCAGAATCTGCAGCCGAGTAACAGGAGCTACACCATGACCACGCTCACCAAAACCCAGCAGAGGCTGATCGACAGGGCGCGGTCTCACGGCGGCGCTGCCGCCGTCGAGGCGGGCAGCGGCCGAGGCGCTCTCGGCGGTCGGATGTCTTTCGGCAGTCGCGAACGCACGGCGCTGCACCAACTCGTTGAGATGGGCCTCGTGAAGATCATCCACCAAGACTCCGACCACTTCTACAACAACGGCTACTGTCTACAAACAGCTAGCTACCTTTACAAACTCACCAAAGCAACAGGCGCTACACCATGAAGACCAAGCACACGCCCGGCCCGTGGAACCTCAAACAAACGCACACTCCCGGTCCGTGGTGCATCATGGACAACGTGATCTACAGCGACGACGACACCGCCGTGTGCATGATCACCAGCTACCGAGATATGACGCCCAGACAGGCGGCTAACGCCCGCCTCATCGCGAGTGCGCCCGCCTTGCTCGAAGCCCTGCAGTGGGCGCTCGCACAAATCGAAGACGACCTCGACCTCGACCATCAAGCGGCGCTGGCCAAAGCCCAAGCCGCCATCGCCAAAGCCACAGGAGAATGACCATGCCCCGCCACGAGTTCACCCCTGAGCACCTCAGCTACGCCTGCGAGTTCCTAGACCGCACGGCACCGTTCTTCATGACGTACTACCGCAAGGTCGAGCCGGAGAGCATCGAACTGACCTATGCCGTCGAGCACAACGATCTGCTCGTGCTGGGCGACTACGGCATCAGGCTGGACAGCAAGCGCTCGAAGTTCATCGCCGAGTACAATGACCAGATCCCGGCGCACAAGGAAGATCCCGGCTACACTGACCCGGTGCTGTTGACCGAAGACGCGCTGTTCGACAACGCGCTGCTGGCCATTGCGCAGCACATCATCAAGAGGGAACACCAAGCGTTCGCGCAGGAGTACGACAAGCCGAAGCCTCGACCCATGGCGCTCGACAACCTGTGGCCGTTCCCCGAGAAACCCCGCAGCAAACCCACCCGCACCACCACCCCCGGCGCTGAAGACGCCCTGTTCTGAGGAGCAACACCATGAAAGACAAAGCAGTCACCGACATGATGCGCGCGATGGATGAAGGCATCATCCGCACCATCGACATCATCACCGCGCCTTTCTCCGAAGACACGCCTGAAGACTCAGCGTCTATGTACGCCGCAGTACTCACCGTGCTCAGTCGGATCGCAGCATCCTGTGCAGTCACCGCAGGCATGACTGAAGAGCACTTCACGGCCAACATGCGCTCAACCTACCGTAAGGTAAGCGCCGTGCAGGCCATGCGCGAGATGCTCGACAGGGCGGCCAGTGTCAAGCCGCAGTAGTTGACACACAGTTCTCTATCTGCCATAGTCTCTCTCACCGGGGGCGTCGTCCCCCACTTCACCACCACTCTAGGAGTCTCACCATGTCTCACGAACTCACCACCAACACCGTGACCGGCCAGATCGAGTACGCCTATCTGCGCGCAGACGGCGCAGGCTGGCACGGCCTTGGCAACCCCGTGGACAACGGCACCGACATCGACGCGTGGCGTGTCGCCGCCGGCATGAACTGGTGCATCAAGCGCTCGAAGGTGCGCTACGCCGTCGACCGTACCGGCGACGCGTCCGCTTTCCTCGAACTGCCGGAGCAGCACGTCCTGTTCCGCAGTGACACCAAGGCAGCGCTGGGCATCGTCAGTGACCGCTACAAGGTCGTCCAGCCTGCTGAAGTGCTGGAGTTCTTCCGCGACATCGTCAAGGTGGGCGGGCTGGAGTTGTCCGCTGCTGGCACGATCTACGGAGGCAAGCGCTTCTGGGCGACTGCCAAGATCGGCGAAGCCAGCCCGCTGTCTATCAAGGACAGCATCGGGGGCTTTCTGCTGGTCTCCACCAGCGCTGACGGTTCATCGGGCACTGAGGTACGTCGCACATCAGTGCGCACCGTGTGCCAAAACACGCTGGCGATGGCCATGGCGGACGCTAAGCCGTCAGTGCGTGTCACGCACCGTTCCGTTTTCGACCCCTCACAGGTCAAGGAGTTCATGGGCCTCAACGAGGCAGCATGGGCTGCGTTCCGCCACCAGATCGTGCGCCTTGCCAATGTCCCCGTGAGCGCAGAGCTTGCCGACGTAACCACTGCAGTCCTGCTAGGCAACGGCCCCAGCGATGACAAGGTCCGACTGTCTGCCGGATACAACAAAATCATCGACCTGTTCAACGGCGACGGCAAGGGTGCTAAACTCGACGGCGTCTTCGGCACAGCATGGGGTTACGTCAACGCAGTCACTGAGTACGTCGACCACTGGACCCGCGCTCGCACTGACGAGAATCGCTTTGTCGCTGCGCAGTGGGGGCAGGGGGCCGACATCAAGAACCGCGCGCTCAACGCCATGACTGCCCTGCTGCCTGCCTGAGATACAACCCGGGGGCTAACGCCCCCATCAACTACAAGGAATCACCATGTTCGCCATCGAGACCGATGTCCCCGTTCCCGCCCGTGCCCGTAGCGGGCGCTATCCGTTCGACAGCCTCCAGCCGGGGCAGTCGTTCTTCGTGCCGCTCGCTGACGGCATCCCCGCCGCCCAGCGCGACGATGAGATGCGCAAGCTCGCGCGTCGGGTGTCGTCCAGCTGCATGGCCGACAAGCGCAAGAACAAGGACCGCAGCTACCGTACCGCTGCTGCGTCCAAGGACGGAGCCATCGGCTATCGCGTCTGGCGCACTGCCTGAGCGTAGCCAGTCGAAAGGGGGCTACGGCCCCCTTTTTTTGCCCGCAGTTCACCATTTGACAACAGGAGCCTCTCATGCAGATCCCCAACCAGATCAAAGCACTCTTCGTCAAGCCGACGGCGCAGACCATTGCACAGCGCCAGCTTGAAGACGCGCAGCGTCAGCTGCTCGTGTACCAATCACAGACAGAATACAGCCAGCAGATGGTGAAGTACTACCAGACCGCCATCACGAGGCTCTCCGCCTATGTGCGCACGAAAGAGGAAGGTCGCGATGACTGACCCTCTGATCCCTGACCCGGCGAAGGCCCAGCAGGCGCACCGTCGGCTAGAATCGTTGCCATCCCGGGCGCACCGCCCGCTGCAAGTGCAGGCTCTCAAAGTCGACCGGTCTTACGGCGATGCCGAGGCCGTGGTCCGTGAGTACGTCATGCAGGCTGGGTGCGATGTCACCGTGGCCGACGTTGTCGAGGACACAGGCGTGCCTAAAAGCACTGCGGGCCGGCTGATGAACAAGCTGGTGCAGGACGGCGTGCTCGTAACGTCCCGCCGACTGGAGCAGTCGCGCTGGATAGCAACCTATAGGAGTCGGACATGGGCGGAATGAATGATCGTGCCGTGATGCGGCAGGCGCTGGAGGCATTGGAGCACTACGCGCAGTTTGGCGCGACTGTGAGGGCTCGCGGCGCTATTGAAGCCCTCCGCGCCGCGCTGATGGAGCCGGTGGTGGTGCAGGAGCAGGAGGAGCTTGTAACGCGGCGCAGTGCATCGGCGGCGCTTGACTATCTGTCGTTGCACAACGGACCGGGCCGACTCGCAGAAGCAACGAAGATGCTTGTCCACTCACCCCGCCGCGAGTGGCGAGGGCTGACGGATGCTGACTTCGACTTGATTTGCGACAACCACTCGACGTTGCAAGGCGCGGCCCGCGCTATCGAACAAGCATTGAAGGGGAAGAACTATGAGTGATCTACGCGAAGCCGCGCAGCAGGCGCTGGAGGCGTTGTCACTTGCGCTTATTGATGGTGATTGGCGAGCAAGGAGAGGCAGGAATAGCCCTACGCAGCCTGTAATTCACAGAGCGTATGAAGCCCTCCGCGCCGCGCTGGAGCAGGAGAATGGGCGCCCCTGTAGTTGTCGATGGGTGAACGACACCATGACGCAGGAATGCACGCTGCACCGAATCATCAAGGAACAGGCGCACGACTGGTGCGAGCGAGCCAAGGCGGCCGAAGCAAAGCTGGGCGAGTGGCGTGAACTGACCCAGCAGCTTGTTGCGTGTCACGAAGAGGACACTTGCCCTGCTGTGAAGCAAGCCAAGGAGATGCTGGAGCAGGAGCCGGTGGCGTGGGTCAATGCTGACCATTTGCAGGGGCTCACGTTGGGACACTACGGGCACGCTGAAATCTACACGGGTGAGTCACAAGGGCGCATTCCCCTCTACACCCACCCACCCCGCCGCGAGCAGGAGCAGGAGCCGGTGGCAATAAAGGATGACGACGGTCTTACGCTGAAGGCTGGTTGGGATGATTTGCCAGTGGGGACACCCCTCTACACCACCCCACCCCGCCGCGAGTGGCAGGGGCTGACGTTGTTAGAGCGGTCGCAGATCATGGCTGACGTTACGGCGAACGGCAATGTGGGCATAGATTTGCTGATCTGCGCCTTTGAAGACGCCTTGCGAAGGAAGAACACATGACTGAACAAGCAATAGCTTTGCAGTTGGCTGATGCGATATGGCCGTGGCCCGGTATCTCTATCTTGACAGATGGACAGGCAAGGAAGCTGTCCCAAGCCGCCGCCGAACTGCGCCGGCTGCATGAGGTTGAAAAGCAGCGCGACGAACTGCTGGCGGCGTTGAAGCGCATCAAGGAAACAGGCGTCTTTGTCGGCGCAATCGCGCAGGAGATGATGGACGCCGCCATCGCGAAAGCGGAGGGAGCGAAATGAAACTGACACCGTGGTTCCCCGCTCATGTCAAGCCGGTGTATCCGGGGGTGTATGAGGTGCGGTTCCCGCCCGGTACATGGTATCGCCGCTGGGATGGCACGCGTTGGTATGGTGGTAACTCTGACAAAAAGATAGCAGCACTCGCAACCTTAAAAGGCGCCAGCCCTTTACCGTGGCGCGGCCTCGCAAAGCCGCCGAAAGGATGGGGGAAAGCATGAAACTCACACCGTGGTTCCCCGCTCATGTCAAGCCGGTGTATCCGGGGGTGTATGAGATACAAAGCGACAGTATAAATTGGTACCGGCGGTGGGATGGCAACCGTTGGTTTGTTGGAGCCACAACAAAGGAGTCTGCTGCGGTAGAGACGATCCCGTTCTTTGGAACGCCTGATGCCCCGTGGCGCGGCCTCGCAGAGCCGCCGAAAGGATGGAAGACATGATTGCGCGAAACGTCTCACTGCTGCTGGCGGTGTTCTTGCTGATCACGATCTTAATGGTAGCCGCCTGCTCTAAGGCGGGGGAGCACAGCCTCGATAATGTGCCGACAGGGTGGAAATCGATTGTAAGCCCCGGCAACGCTTGGACCTATGTCGTTCCCGTAACGCTGGACGACGGCACCCGCTGCATTGTTCTGACAAGTAACAGCAACAGGGGTGGAATCACTTGTGACTGGGGGAAGAAATGACCAACGACGACCGCATCCACGTTGTGCCGATCAACGATTTGCGTGAGCACACGGCATCCCCCGACTGCTGGTGCAAGCCAACCGAGGATGATGAGTACCCCGATGTCTGGGTGCATAACTCAATGGACGAGCGCGAGCAGTACGAACAAGGTAGGAACAAATCATGACCAACGACGACCGCAACTTCGGCCTTGCCCCATTAAAGCGAGAGGGTGCCGTTATGGACCCTGATGAGTTCGTTTGGGAGTGCGATCTCAACAAGTGCGAACGGTGCCGTGCAAAGTACCTTAACTGGAAACGGCGGTACGCAGAAGATCAGGAGGGAAAGAAATGAAACTGACACCGTGGTTCCCGCCTGATGCCGAAAGGATGAAAGAAGTGACCAACGACGACCGCAACCTGCACACCTGCAACTACTGGTGCATGAGGCCCGAGTGCATCCTTGCGCAGCGCAACGAACTGCGCGACAGGGTACTGAAGCAGAAGCCCACGCTATGGGCACACAAGGACAACCCGCACCTGATCACTTATGGCAAACCGCTGGCCGAGGAGCAGTGGGACGCGATGGGGCCGCTCGTATGAACAGAGAAGACATCATCCGCATGGCGCGGGAGGCTGGGTTCAAAGATCATGGTGTTGCCGAGATGTGGGGCAACCTGACCGCCCCTGAAGAATCTATTGAACGCTTCTTCAAGCTGGCCTACGAGGCCGGTGTCGCAGCCGAGCGCGAGGCGATCAGCGACGAGTATGCGTCGCGCCTTCAAGGCGATCTGGAACATGGTGTTAAGTGGCTAAACGAAGCAGCCAGCGAGGAGTTCACGAAGAAATATCCTGAACTGTCGGCGTTCCTGCAGTGGTTGGATGCCCGATCATTACGCTGAAGCAATCCGCGCAAGGGGAAAGAAGACATGAGCAATATGCGAGAGCAGCTAATGAAGATCATTTCGGAAAGCTATGACCGAGGTGTGGCTGACGCTCTAAAAACTGCCGTAGAAGCTACCGAGAAGGCCATTGCTCATGCAGTCGCAGTTGAGCGCGAAGAACTTGAAAAAGAGTTACTCAAACTGAAGCGCAATGTCGTAGCCCCCAGAGACTACACCCAAGGTCGTTGGGATCTGATCGGAGAGTTTCAGGACATCATCCGAGCAAGGGGGAAGAAGTGACCCGCACCGACAGCACCCGCACCGCCGCTGTCGACCCCGACTACTACTGGCGACCGATGAGCACCTGCCCGGTGGGTAGCAAGGTGCAATTGCTGGGGCAAGGCGGTGTCGCGGCCTACGGGAAGTGGAACGGTAAAGACAATTTCTGGATGGGCTGGGCACCGCTGCCGAAGATCAGGAGAGAAGAATGAGCGCCTGCCCATCCTGCAACACATGGAACAGCCGCGTGCTCGACACTCGCAAGAGCAACGAGACAGGCTGGTATGTCCGCCGCCGGGAGTGCTACGGGTGCAAGCACCGCTGGGTGACTTACGAGGTGCCCGCCGAAGATGTACAGCAGGCAACCAATGACCCGCCGAGCGAGACCTGATGCCGACTTCGTGGCCGTGCAAGCCGCGAGGATGCACGCCCTGCTGCGCGAGCGCGCGGCGGTGCCGAGGGAAGAACTGGAGTATCTTGTCGAGCGGGTCGCCAAGTTGCGCGACGAGCGCCTGCAGGCTGCGGTGGCCGGCCTGATCGGCTGGGGCGACGACGAGCGCGCCGAGATCGAGACCTTCGTGGCGATTGCCATCGAGGTCATGAAAGCCACCAGCGTCAGCCGCCTGCGTGCGGCGGCGCGGACAGTCGAGTTGAGGTATTACGCGCAAGAGATGCGCAAGGAGCAGAATGATGAGCGCGAATGATATACAGGTTGCTGGCGGTCACTACAAACAATTCAAGTACCAGACGTGGGACGTAATTAACGACTGGGGATTAGGGTTCTTTGACGGGAATGCTGTCAAGTACCTTTCGCGTTGGCAGCACAAAGGAGGTATTGACGATCTCCGAAAAGCCAAACACTACATTGAGAAGTTGATTGAACTGGAGACAGCGCCCAGCGAATCAACTCAACCAGAACACCGGTAGGCATGGTGAGAGCGCGGCGCTGCGGGGGCTTGCAGATCTGAACGCTCGTCGCGGTAGCTAGTTAGCCTACGTCGCTTTGCAGCTAGCTACCACCTGAACCGCGAATCGGGGGCGCGGAATCTGCATCTCCCCCGAACCTACACACATGGCTGCTACACCAGAAGCTAAAGTAAAGCGGCGTATTCGCGACGTGCTGACAAAGCACGCAGCCTATTACGCCATGCCCATAGGTACAGGGTACGGCAAGTCAGGCACACCTGATTTTCTGATATGCTATCTCGGCTTCTTCGTTGCAGTAGAAGCCAAAGCAGGCAAGGGCACCACGACAGCGCTACAAAGAAAAGCGCTTGATGACATCGCTGCTGCAGGCGGCGTGTCTTTGGTAATCAATGAAGACAATCTCCACGAATTGGAAGAGGTGCTCGATGCAATCCGAAGAAGAAAAGAGAATGGAGGATGTGCACCTGCTGGCGCTGGTGCACCAGACGCTGCGCATGCAGCCCGAGGCGCTTCAGGAGTTCCAGTTGATACTGCGTCAGCTGGTGAATTGCTACCTTCAGTCAGACGACTCGAAAGTGCTAGCGCTGTTCATGCTGCACGAAATCGAGGAGGAGCAACTGCACGTCAGACCACTCCACCACACGGACGGGGCGGCGGCGCTGGCGATGCTTCGAGCCGCGACACAAGCGTACGGCATGGCGATGATGGACGAACAAAAGATGACCGCACATTAAAGGTGAACAACATGGGTGCTCCTTTCAAACAGATTCTGACACTCGACTTTGAGACCAAGTGGGACTCGAAGAACGGATACACGATCCGCCGCATGACCACGGAGGAGTACATACGGGATAAACGCTTCGGCGCTTGGGGCGTTGGGCTGCATTGGCTAGGCTCGGATGAGCCCCCGCGCTGGGTGGGCTACACTCATCTGCGCAGGGTGTTTGACGAGATTGATTGGAGCACGACTGCCGTGCTCTGTCACAACGCACAGTTCGATGTGTCTGTGCTGACTTGGGTTTACGGACACGAGCCTGCGTTCATTCTCGACACGCTGTCCATGGCCCGGGCGCTTCGAGGAATAGAGGTAGGCAACAGCTTAGCCAAGCTGGCTGAAGAATTCGGACTGCCCCCTAAGGGCAAAGCAGTGCACACCACTGACGGTAAAATGGGCGTGCTGATGCTGGAAGAGGAGAAAGAACTTGCAGAGTACTGCAAGCACGATGTCTTTCTTTGCGAAGAAATCTACAAGCGTCTGGCGGAGAACTTCCCCAAGAGCGAGCTTCGCCTGATCGACATCACGTTGAAGATGTACACACGCCCGTTGCTGGAGCTTGACCCGGACATGCTCAGTGACGCGTTGATGGAGGAGAAGGAAAGCCGCGAGGCGCTGCTGGCTATGCTGGGTGTGCCGGAGGAAGCGCTGGCTAGCAACCCGAAGTTCGCGGAGTTGCTGCGGCGTATGGGCGTCGAGCCGCCCATGAAGAAGAAGCGACCGACGCCGACAAACCCGAACCCGACGGGCAAGACGTTCGCCTTCGCCAAGAACGACGCGATGTTCCAAGCGCTGCTCAATGGCGACAACGGCGACGTGGCGCTGCTCTGCGAGACGCGCCTGCGGGTGAAGTCCACCACCGAGCGGACGCGCGCCCAGCGCTTCATGGAGATTTCGGAACGCGGCAGACTGCCCGTGCCGCTCTCGTACTACGGGGCCATTACGGGCCGATGGACTGCCTCCAAGGGCAGCGCCATCAACATGCAGAACCTCAAGCGCGGTTCGTTCCTGCGCAAGGCGATCATGGCTCCTGAAGGCAACGTGCTTGTGGTCGGCGACCTGTCGCAGATCGAGCCCCGTGTGCTGGGGTGGCTAGCCGACTACGACGAGATGCTGGACATCTTCAGGTCCAAGCAAGACGCCTACGCCATGTTTGGTGCGCAGATGTTTGGCATACCGGGCATGACGAAAGAGACGCACCCCGATCTTCGGCAAAGTGCGAAGTCAGCGCTGCTGGGTGCGGGCTACGGTCTAGGATGGGCATCGTTCGCTGCGCAGCTGCTGGTTGGTTTTCTGGGCGCTCCGCCGGTTCGATACGACAAAGACTTCGCCAAAAAGCTGGGTGTAACGCGTGACTACATCGAGCGCTTCGTAGACTGGGAGGACAACGTAACAGCGATGGCGGAGATCCCGCACACATGTACGGCTCAGGAGCTTCTCATCCACTGCGTGGCAGCGAAAAAGATCATTGACATTTACCGTGCAACGGCGCATCCTGTAGTGGGGCTGTGGGAGCTATGCACGCAGCTGCTGGAGAAATCGCTGTACGGCGGGCAGGAGTATCAGCACAAGTGCCTGCTGTTCAGGAAAGAACAGATCGTGTTCCCCAACGGCATGAGCATCCGATACCCCGGGCTCAAGTCGCGTAAGGTACGCAAGAAGAACCGAGTCACCACAGAGTGGGTGTACGGCGCAGATGAAACTAAGCTGTACGCTGGGAAAATTACCAACAACATCACGCAAGGGCTGGCCCGTATCGTGATGACGGACGGCATGATTCGTACTGCTGCGCGCTATCCTATTGTAGGAACCGTGCACGACGAACAGATTGTTGTAGTACCAGAAGCCGAGAAGGCAGAAGCAAGAGATTGGATTCTTGCCATGATGGTGCAAGAGCCAAAGTACATGCCGGGGGTTCCTCTGGCAGCGGAAGTCGGCGCACACCGACGTTACGGCCTTGCAAAAGGCTAACTACAGGAGCTTCACCATGACCAAAGAAGTCAAACTCATCCCCACCCCGCGCCACATCACCGTTGGCACGTCGCGGTACACGCTGCATCTTGCCAAGTCGCATCGCCGTTACTACGGCGAGTGCTACTCGCAGATCAAGACCATCATGCTGTACACGACCCACGCAGGCCAGCCGCTGCCGCCTGCCAAGCGCAACGAGGTCTTGTGGCACGAGATCACCCACGCGGTTCTGCACGAGATGGGCAGCAACCTCAACAACGACGAGCGCTTTGTCACGCAGTTCAGCAAGCTGCTCAGTCAAGCCATTGATACTGCGGAGTTCTAATGCATTGGTCGCACACGTCGCTCAAGGATTTTGAAGGCTGTCCCCGGCGCTACCACGAAGTGCGGGTGCTCAAGAAGTACCCCCGCAAGGACACACCCGCTACTATCTACGGCAACGCGGTCCACAAAGCCATCGAGCTTTACATCACCGAGAGCAAACCGTTCCCGGTGGCGTACCAAGACTGTCAAGCGCTGGCCGACGCCATGCTGTCAAAGCCCGGGCGCAAGCTGGCGGAGCACCAGATGGCCGTCAATGAGCGCCTCGAACCCTGTGACTGGTTTGCGCCTGATGCATGGGCGCGGGGGATAGCGGACATTCTTGTTGTCGACGACGACAACCTGACCGCATGGGTTGGGGACTGGAAGACAGG
>Ga0315906_10000451_pt1 | contig 65651 bp, 66 predicted proteins | sample LakEriMetagenome_4_FD_203526 | JGI IMG/M metagenome (GOLD analysis project Ga0315906, IMG submission 203526) | Freshwater fungal communities from buoy surface, Lake Erie, Ohio, United States - Buoy 2 MA122 | ecosystem: Environmental > Aquatic > Freshwater > Lake > Lake biofilm | place: USA... | reverse complement strand
AATATGGGCATCTTTGGGGAGGTAAAACTTATCCTGGTTATTGGTAAAATTATGAAACATTTAAAAACATATACTGAATATAATTTTAATTTTCCAATAATAGAATCTAAAGATGTGGAAAATTTTAGTAGAGATTTACTAAAATTAGAATTAAAATCTAAAATAGATTCTTTACCTGATTCAAATCACTACCTAACACATGTAACTTCACCAGAATTTGCAAAAAGTATATTTGAAACACAGTTTAAATTCAATTTAGGCACTGGACTTAGTGGCACAACAGCCATAACTAATAAATCAAATCTTTACACTCTACTTTCTAATATGATTGATGGTATCTCTCCACATAGAAATCAATTAGGATGTTTTTTATTAGCAATGCCTAAATCAGAATTTGGTGAAATATCGTCCGAAAGAAGAGTTAGCATAGACACAATTGAAAATGATTTACTGGACAATTATCAAGAATTTTCTAATGGTAACATACCAGTAAAGTTTAATTACGGATATTTTGATGGTGAAAAATTAATAACAAAATAATGTTACCTTTCAAAGAAACTAAAATATCAGATAATACTTTTATCAGAGAATTTAATCAAGAAACAGATTCTGGAGAGTTCATGTGGCACAGAGATTACGAAAATCGTATAATTGAATCTATTAAAGATACAGATTGGATGATACAAATTGATAATGAACTACCGAAAATAATTTCTGGGGAAATCACTATACCAAAAGGTGTATTTCATAGGTTGATAAAGGGTAGCGGTGATTTAAAAATTAAATTACAAAAACTATTCTAAGACCAAACTTCGTGTAGAAAAGATTTCTTAAACTTTGCACCGGATAAGTCACATCCAGTAAAATCTGTTAAAAAAGGAACCCAGTAAACTCTATCTAAATCTTCTTTATTTACAAATTTCCACTCAGAATTTTCACCGTCTGATGAGGTAGGTAAACTATCAACTTTGCCAGTAAAATAATAAATAAATCCACAAGCAGAATCTGGATGACCTTTTGTATCAATCACACCCCAATCTTGAACATTTGTTGGCGTTAACCCTGTTTCTTCTAAAACCTCTCTTAAAGCAGCTTCTTTTGGTTTTTCATCAAGATTATGGTCACCAACCACACCACCAGTAATATTCCAGTGTCCTGGTTTCCAAGGAGCAGTCATTCCTCTTTTAAGTGCTAATAATTGACCACTCTTATTGAAAAGAGCAATGACAGCAGTAACTGAATTACTCCAATCTTTAGATTCTTTAATAAATTGTGAAAATGTTTTAATCATTAGAATTGATAATTGATTCCTTTTTCTTTTAATATGTTGTTCAATTTTTGTAAATCATCTTTACTGAGTTCGTCTTTAATCCAATAATCTAAATCATATTCTTTACCTATCATTCCCTTTCTTTTACCAAAGGCTAATTTTACTTTTTGCAAATCTTTATCGTTTCTTAATTCAGACATTTTATCAAATAATTCATCTTTTTTGTAACTTGGTCCATACATAGATTTAAATATTCTATCGGCTATGTAGTCGTAGTCCAAATCTGGTTCGAATTCTTCACCAAGCTTGACATATTTAGAGAACTCACTATAAACTACTCCGAAGCCAAATCTCAATTGTTCCCCTGATATTTCCAATTTTTCTCCATTTTTTAACTTTAATAATTTTTCTTTAATTCTATCAAATATCTTATTTCCTTTTATTATATCAATAACAAAATTTTGACCCTTGATTGAACCTCGACCAATATGCTCCTCTTTCATTGCAATTAAATATAAAATTATAGCATCAGCAATTATGTCCACGGATTCATCATTAAGCCTACTTGGATTAGATATAACTTTTATAATTAGATTATTTCCTGTGTAATCAGTAGGAGTTTGTTTAAAGCACTCTATCAAATTTAAAGAAGAGAAACTCGCTTTTTTATCAGCTCGATAGTCATACAGTCGATTAAATCCTTTATGAAATACAATTAATTTTTTTTGTAACAATTTACAAAAAACATCAATATATTTTTGAGCCAATCCATCAAAACTAAAAGTCATCAAATAGGTAAACCTTTTAAAAGGACTCAATTTGTAATCTACTAAATTGAATCTTTTCGCATTTGTAGTTGTACCTAAGAAATCTGGGTTCGAGTCCGTCAATTCTGTATTAATTAATAATTTTGATAATTTATCTAAGGAATCGTCAATTTTTTTATCAACAACTTCTTTTGGTAAAATTTTCATTTCATTTAACATTTTAACAAATACATCACCGTCATATTCAGAAGTCTCAGAATATAATTCATGAGATTTTAAAAAATTATTTTTTAATACTTCTCTGAATTTTTCAACACTTTCACTACCTCCTTCTATTTCAGAATAGATAGATGTTATAACTGAGATTGGAAATGAAATGTCTTCACTATTTTTAGAAAAATACTCACATATTTGTTCAATTTTCTTTTTGAGCAAATCTGATTTTTGACCAGACATTTTTACAAACTCTAATAAAAAAATAATCAGATTAGATAAATAATTTATAAATTCACTTTTTTCTAAATTTCTATCTGTTAAAGGTAAATCATAGAGTCTTTTTATAATATTATCTAATACCTGTGGTTTGCTCTTTGATAAATCCGAAATCAATTCAGTAAATATCTTCTTTGATCCAATACTTGAAATGTTTATACGTGAAAAAAGTTTGACCGTCTTTTCACTATCTTTGAGAATTGATGGAATATCCAAACTTTTTATCCATTGAACCGGTCTATTCGGGTCTATTTGTATCAACTCTTTATCATTGTCTATGATTTTACACTGAAGAATGTCTTTATTACCCACTCTTACTCTTTCGTATTGGTACTCTAACTTAGACATTGGATTCCAAGTTCTCCCATCATCTGATGTATATCTTGTCGGTTTAGCCAAGTCTGCATCATAAATGACCAATACTCTTCCATCATTACCACCTGTAAATGAAATACCATCAACTAATGATATAAATCCATCCATTTTACACAATCTTAGAGCAATCGGACCAGTCAAAAATCTACCCTTTTTGTCCTTTTCTAACTCTTCAACAAAACCACCTGGAGTTGTTACTTTTGTCTTTACTAAGATTTCGTTAAAACCATTCAGTAGTTCTTTATTCTTATTATAGAAATTTAAAAACTTACCACCCATTATTTTTTTCAATTGGTCAATAAGTGTGTGATTAGCTCCCCAAACTTTTTTTGCTTGATTATTTCCTTCAGTCATATCAAGTATTAAAAATTTACCAGTGTTATCGACTCTAAATTCAACAATATTTTGTCCATATCCTCTCATATCAGGTTTACCATCACCATCAAAGTCTCTAATCTGATCATCAAACTCATAACAAGTATACAAACCAACACCATAAAAATCTCCTGCACCTGCTCTGAAACCTTGAGAAATTATTCTTGGATCCTGTGTTGTAATTTTATCACCTATTTTAACTATTGGAAAACCTCTATCATCCAATTTGATATCGGGATTCATATCACTTAGTAATTTAATATTGTTACTGATTGCTAATTGATACTCTTTTGTATTTTTAGTTAAACCAAAAATCATAGACTCAGCAAATTGTTGATAAAAATTTACATTTGGATCAGGTTCTACATTGACTATATAACTTTGTTCGACTAATCTTGTTCTATGGTAAGCTAAAAACTGACCCGACTCTAAAGCCTCATTGATTCTTAATTCTCTAAATTTGGAAAAATCTCTTATAAATTTCATAATCTATATATAAAAAATAAGATTTTAATTTAATATATACTTTATAAAAAAAAAATGAAACTATGAAACATTTAAAAAGATTTAATGAAAGTGAAGATACAACCAAACACTTCTACTCACCAGGATTTGGTAAAGGAACTGAGAGTAACAGAGAATCGGCTGATAAAATGTTTGCAGAAATTGATAGAATTGCAGATTCCGGATCTGATACAGCTCTACATGATCTTTTTTATACAATAGACCATATCGAAGAATTTATGCAACAATTCGGATATGTACCAGAAGGTGACCGAAATCAAGATGAGGTTTGGGATGACTTAAGTATGCATATACATGACTCTATGAGACCACTTATTAGAAGAGCTATAGGAAGTCCTAACTATCCATCGCGTAAACACCAAAGACCAAATATCGCATACACTCGAAAATACTCTGATAAGTTTGTTCCAAGTTGGAAAAAATAAATAAAAAAACCTTTGATTCAATTCAAAGGTTTTTTATTTTGAGTAAGTTACTAATCCACCTAATTTTTTTTTCTCTAAAATTATTTCTTCAGTATTTATATTTGATTTTTGGAAATCTCTAATTAATTTATAAAGCCTTCTATTTACTAATCGCAATTGACCAGATATATCTTGTGTAGTATAGATTTTAGTTGAATTTGAATTCAGCCTCTCAAATTTGGAATTTACAGGAACTAATATCATTTCACTTTTTTCTAAAAATTGATAAGAACACTTATTTGATTTTAAAATATTTCTATTTTTAGAAAATAAATTTTGAGATATATCGAACTTGAAAAAAGGCAAATAACTTCTATAGAAAGTCCGACCAGCATTAATATTAATAAATTTATGATTGGATATATCAGATACACTTATGTCAAATAACTTACAACTTTCTTCATAAAACTCTCTGACACAAGTTTTTTCAATACTTTCCCCAAAGTCACATTTTCCACCAGCATCTGATAAAACTCCTCTTTTTGAACCAAATGTTAAAAAGTATAAGTCGTCATTTATCTTAACAATTGGTAATATACCACCACCTGAGAATTTAGTATTCATAATTCAAATATACAAAAAAATATTTAATATATATAATATGATTATAAAGAAATTTTCAGAATTCAAATTAATATTAGAGAATACAGTAAGTCCTACTAGATTTAGAAACGCGAGTGTAGGTGATATAGTTGATTTTGTAGACCAATTTTTATACAATTCTAAAAATATAGATATAACCGAAAAAATAGCTGGACAACATCTTACCGTAACAATTAAAGATAATTTTGTCATGGTAAATACAAAAGACCAAATTTTATCAGGGCAATCTGGAAGAAATGCATCACACTCAAGATGGGGATCAGACATCACTAGACCACTCATAGACATAATTGCCAACCAAAAGTTACCAGATCAAACTTGGGGATTTGAGATACTAAATCCTCGTTCTAATCACGATTACATACAATATAAAAATGTAGATAAAATATACATTGAATACACTGGTAATCTATCTGAGGAGCTGGCAGAAGAAATAAGAAAAAAATTAAATACAGGAATAAAACTATTGACAAAAAAAGATATCAAAATTAATATCAATAAAAATCAAGCCTTTGAAGATTTCAAAAAAGTTTGGGAAGGTGGTTTAAGAAATGAATTCATATCAATGACTTTTAAAGACGATTATAAAGTAGGTAAACTAAAAGATATGATAGGTGATTTACTAGATGAAGTAATTGTGTCTGTAGTTGATAAAGTATCACCAATTGAAGGAATTGTTATAGGAACTTCAACACCTATAAAACTACAAACTAATAAATTTTTAAAAATTCAACGAGTTCAAATGCCAATGTATTCAGTATTCAAAATTAGCAGACATGAAATTGACCAAGTAATGAATAACCCTACTACCTCTTTTGAACAATTGAAAAATAAATTTGGCTTAAGATTAGACTCAATATATAGACAAAATCTGAGATATAGTTTATACGAAACTTTAAAATATTATCTTCAACAAAATGCTAAACTTGAAGGAACAGACACTTCTAAATACAAAAGATGGTTGTCAAGCGAAGAGTCAGAGAGTATGCTAAGAAAATTAACTCAACAAAATTGTAAAGAAATATATTTAGAACTTTACAATAAAGTCAATTCTTAGTCTAATAAATTATCTAAATTAAAATCTCTGTAGACTTGTTTAGTAATATCACCTAAACCAGTATCAATCAATTTATCAAAATTTGAGTCTGTTGTATCAAATTCGTAGTCTTTTAGAGTTTCTAAATTTTTATTATACCACATATAAAAGAAATCACAGGTAGTCTCAACTATATCTTCAAATGATGGTTCTAAAAACGAATCATATCCACAAAATAGAATTCTAAAATCCAATGGTCGTTCAGTGTCATAAATAATATCAATTGATTTATTCCAATTTAAATTTATTGTAAAACCTAACTTTTCAATTCTATCTAAATGTTCAATCATTTTTAAGTACTTTATTAAGTTTATATTCTCTTTTATCTTCTAATTCAATCGGCTCAACTATTAATTCACCATTTGATATTTTTATTTCCCATTTATTACCGGTTACATCATCTAAGAGCGCTAATTTAGTTATGACACAATATCCATCTGGCTCTATTCTAAGAACAGAATCACCAGATGAACTATTCACATTAAATACATTAGGTTGAAGTTTAACAGCCATTATAGTTTAATACCAGTTTTAGGATCATAATTCATAATCAACAACTCAACACCTTTAGCTTGTTCAGTTTTAAGTTCGGAATTATTTCCACCATGAGCAGAGCTTCTGAAAACCTCTTTCTCAGTCCAAACGTATTTATCTTTAGGTAATAACTCTTCTAAAAGTGGAAAATAATAATAAGAAAGAGACCAACGACACTTTGTTTTTTTAAGTAATTCTAATAACCTTCTATGAGAAGCTGGACCAAATACACCTTCTTTGTCAGCTCCATACCAAAAAAGTCTTTTAGCATCGTCCTCTCCGTTCTCATCTGGTCTAAAATAAGGAGGATCTAAATAAAGATAAGTATCTTCCGCATCATATTTAGTAATCAACTCTTCAAAGTCAATATTTAAAAATTCAGTAATTGATTGTAATTTATGAGTATATTTATTTTTCTTCAATTTATCAATGAGAACTTCTAATTTAAGACGGTCTTTATCTTTTTTATAACCATTGAAACCAGCACCTCGTGGATAAACCGAATTATGAGCAGATGTAATAAGAAAAGCATAAATAGCCGCCTTTTCAAAATCTCCAATTTCAAAGTTCATATCATCCAAGAAATCATTCTTTTGGTAGTCCTTATAAATCTTTTTATAAAAGTCCCATTTTTTTAATGGTTCTGTTTCAGTTGTGTGTAATAAAGTATTTTTTAAATTTTCCAAATAAGGTAAAAACTCTTCAGGTTGTGATGAACACTTATATAAGTTCACCTGGTGTCGATTTTTATCATTATAGATAACTACATCAAATTTAAGTTGATCGTCGTCCATATACGTTCCCATTGAACCAGAAAAAGGCTCTAAATATGTTTTTATTCCAGTTTTTGGAATTTTTGTATTGATTAACTCCTGAAATGCAGAGGAACTTTTACCTCCAAAATAACTTATTACTGCCATGTTTTATTTTTATTTTAATATTTGTTCTAATCCGGTTTTTTGTATGCCGTTGATTTCATCTCTTACTTTCATTAATATTTTACCTAAATGATTTTCGCCTTTACCATTGAAGACGCCCCAAAAAGTATCTTTCCATAAATTGACCTCGACAATTTTAGCATCACCCGTCAACTTTAGTAGTTCTGCGAGATTTTCGTCTTTGAATTTTTCTCTGATTGCAAAATTCATAATTTCAATTTTTTTTTCAGACCAATCTTTGCGAACTTTTATTTTTTGACCTATTTTTTTTACCACACCTGGTTCTTTTATTTTAGAAATCATTTCTCTAAAGTCAGCCGATGTATAATATTTTCCATTTAACATTTGATCCGAATTAGATTTCATAGCAACATAAAAATGCTCAACTGTAGGATAGGTAATTCCCTGAAATTCAATTTTTGATTCATAAAAATTTGATAAAAAATAATATTTACCTCTAAATTGCTCAATAGTCATATTTATTATACTATATAAAACAAAAAAGTCCACTTTTGTGGACTTAATTTTAGTGGAGATGACGATGTACTGCCCATCGTGTCTTCCCTAGTTAACAATAATTATTCATTCACAGGCTTAGAAAGTTTTTCGAAACTTACAAAATAGTTAGTTGAACAACCCATCACTCTAACAATTCTGGTTTCACATTTTTAACTGTGTGATTCAGCTGGAGAATTTTTTCGAAAGCTTAAAAGATTAAACTAAAGATAGCTCTTCTGCCTTAAGCATGTTGTTTTGTAACGCCGCTACTAAATCTTCACGGGATGCTACTTCATTTGTTTTGCCATTTACGACTTTTTGCCACCAAATTTATTAGTCGGTTACTTGACCATCCGACACCTGCATAATCACCACTACTCTATGAATCTATACTAAAAAACATCCCCATAGTTTATATTGTAATTATTTCTACAAATGTATATATAATATTATAAAATACAAAAAAGTTTAGATATTATCTTCATATTTAAAATATATGTCCATTCTACACTCACCAGCATTATATTGAGAGTTTGGCTTATCAAAGGCAACACCAGTTCCCCAATACTTCGTCTTCTCTGAACTATATAGAAACTTATTATCTTTTAAATAATCAGAAACGACACCTATAACATCACTAACTTCATTCCAAGTTAATTCACGAGATTCTTTTTTAAGTTTAATTATTATATAATAACCATTAGGACCTTTTCTATTACCAACTTTTACAAATCGAGACTCACCTTCAATATTTTTAAAATTCAATTCTAATAAAATATCATTAACAATAGGAGTAATATCATTAATAATCTCACTAACATCAGAATCTATTGATTCAAAAAATTTAAAATCTGTTAAATATCTCATTATTTAATTAAATACATCAGGAGAATCACCTTCTTCAGGTTCATATTCATCAGAGTCTAAACTCTTTATAATGTTTTCAACTTCTTCATAAGAGTCATAATTTGTCCAAAGAGAACCTTTGCCAAACAATTCTTCAGCGTCTTCAGCATCTTTATAAGTTAGACCATCAGCCATCATTTTTGGAGTGAGTGCGAATATTCTAAAGTGGCTACCAACTCTATTTACAAAATATTTAACTTTATCGTTGTTAAAACTTTCAAATAATTTAATGTATTTCATATTATTTATTTTTTAGAAAGGCATTGTATCATCATCTAAGCCTTCATCTAAAGTAAAACCAAATGAAAGTATCCCACCACCAGATTTTGATTGCCAAATGTCAAATTCAGCATCATATTGAGCTAAAATATCTCTTTTAAGTTTGTTAGCGACTTCGAAAACTTTGATAACATTTCTTAATGTTTCCTTTTTAGCCATATGAACCTCTATTACAATGTCTTCATTTCTTTTAGCGGTAATTTGCACATTATCAACTCCTGAATTTCTAAACATTTGACGAAGTAAATAAGTTAAATGCTGAACATCATCATCTTCATCATCTTCATCATATCCATAATCATCATCATCATCATCATCAAACTTCGGATTTGATGATTTTTTTCCAGAATAGTATTTATCGTCTTCATCATCATACCAATCATCATACTCACCATAATCTTTAGTAGAATCATCATCATACTCATAATCATCTTCTGGCCAACGTGCTTCATTTTTTTTATTAGCAGAAAGACCATTGTTTAGATGACTAAATTCATCTTCTCTGATATTTTCTAAATATTTTATAAATGTTTTTATTTTCATATTATTTCAATTCTATTTTAAAATATGTCTCATCAAAGAATCCTAAATCCTCTATTTTATATTTGTTTAATATTGTTTGTACTCTAATTAGAGCATCATAAATTTCACCCATATCGGTTTCTTCTAAGTCTAAACTAACAAAGATTCTATCATCTTTACCAACAACTTTAACATCAATTCCAAAGACATTCTTTTTTATCTCATTAATCATGCTTTTATGCTTAGCAAATAACTCTTCATTATAACCAACTTTTCTTTTAATTGGAAGTTTATTCCAATCAACTTTTACCGAAGCTTCAGCTAATCTTTTAAGGTAAGAAATATTTTGCATTTCTGTTCCTCTATGTTCATTATAATAACCAACTGATATATTTGTACATTCTGGTATGTCCTCCATTAATGACGCGGAATCTGTATAAACACCAGTTGGATCTAATGATAAATTTAATCCATTTTTATTATATTCATCACACAAAGCCTGACCAAATTCGTTAGAACAACATTGTCTACCTAATTGATGTGTTATAACAGATGTTGTCCTTCTTCTATCAAAAGAAACACAAGCTTTTACATCAGTTAGATAATCACATCTATCATAAATAGATGAAAGAGCATTAGAACCAATACCACCTCTCTCTTCACCAATAAAGAAGTAATAAATACCTGGAACATTATTAGCCATCATATATAACATAACAGCAGTACCAGCTTTATCATCAGCGCCTAATATTGAAGAGCCGTCGGTATAGATATGTTCATCACCAGTTCCACTTTTTATCAATCTAAATGAATAACCTTCTTCAACTACTCGACCATTGACTTGAAATAATTTTGTCGTTTTTTGTTCTCTATCAGCCGTATCTAAATGACAAGTAAACATTATTGTTGGTTTTTCAGAACCAATTATTTTATAATAATTTCCAACTTGGTCTCTCTCAAGAGATGGTAAAAATTTTAAAACTTCCTTTTCATGTCTACAATCATCAAAATGTGGATATGTTTTTGTAGTTAATGAAAGAAAAGTTGCTTTAACATCTTTAGGATTATACGAAAACTCAGGAACCTTTATTCTTTGAGCTGAGGTAATTGATTCATCGCCAATATTATCAGATGTCATATCATTATATTGATATATGAATGACTTAATTTCATCTTCTGTTAATAATCCTGGCCAATAATATCTGAAAAATTTACCAATCTTCATATCAAATTTTTTACCACCAATAGTTACTTCAAAACAATAAGGTTTATTAGAAATAGTCACATCAGTTATACCTAAACCATTCTGGTACTTAGAATCAGACTCACCTAACCAAAGCATCTCAAAAGCAAGATAACTATCATTGTCTTCCATTTTTTTAAGAACTTTCTCTAATTCAGAAGATATTTTTATTCTAGCAGATCTATCAACATTTTTTGATTCATCAAAGACATCTTCTTTGCTTTTGTAACCACCACTTGGTTTGTAATCTTTAGCCTGGTCAACTACACTTTGTGTACCAGCTTCAAATATTTGACTATATTTTAATAAATTCATAATGTATATATTAAATTCAAATTGTTATTTCTTCTGAATTTAGATAATCAACTTTTACTTGACCATCATTCATATTTGGCTCCTTCTTAACAAACTTTCTTTGACAATATACAACTTTTACAGATGGCTCTTTAGCAGCTTTGCTATTTTTTTTAGCTAATTCCGCAGCATATTTCAATATCTCAGGTGTTGGTAAATTTTCTCTGACTCTAATTACAACATGGCTTCCAGGAACGCCTTTGACATGCATCCATATATCTTCATCTTCTGCTGTATTAAAGGTTAAAAAGTCATTAGATTTAGCGTCTCGACCAACCATTATTAAATAACCATCAACTTCTATTTTTTTGATGTCAGGAAATTTAACTTTTTTTGATTCAAAATATTTTAAATATTTCATATACTTATATATTAATTTATATAAAACAAAAAAAGACCCATTAAGGGTCTTTTTTTGTTAATATTTAAACTATTTTTAGTTTAATAATCCATAAGAATCAGAAACTTTAATAGTCATAAACTGTTTTTGTGGGAACCAACCAACTTCAGCAACAGCATATCTAGATCTCAACAACATTCTTGGAGCAAAAGTAGCCTCAGAAATCAAAGAGATTGATTGTGCCATTAAATAAGGTACGAAAATGATACCTGGTTGATCAGGATTGTTCTTTCTACCAAGAACGATTCTGTTATCATTATATCTCATATATGGATCAACGTAGATAGAAATATCACCGATTGAACCAACAGGATATAATTGACCTTGTCCGTTTAACTTAGACTTAACTGGGTTAATAGTGTAACCAGAAATATCAGCTAAAGCAGCAGCAAGACCCCCGTTTGTGATAAGGTATTGAGCTGGACCTACACGACCTTCAGTTGCAATGTAGTTAGAAGCGTGAGCAATTTTAGTGATAAGTTTTCTTTGTACGGCGTGAGTAGTTTCACCACCAACTGTACTAGTTACATAAGTAGTATCTAAGTCAAAGATTGTTTGGCTAGCAATATTAGTTGAGAAAGTTAATCCAGCTAAAGGCGCGCTAGTTCTGTTAAGATCACCCATTTCAAAAATCTTAGCAACGATTTGCTTAGAAATTGTTTGAGATAATTCATTAACAAGAATAGATTCCATTTTTTGAACGATATCCATACCTGTGTTAGCTTTGATATCTTCAATTTCAGTTCTTCTAAGAGCTGAAGATACTTCAATAGTACCAACTGCGATAGTTTTAGAAGAGATTTTTGGTCCGATAACTCCAGAATATCTTGAGTCATCTTGATCTCTATCCATTGGATATTGTCCAGAGAATTGAGAAGTTGAACCAGAGTTCCAGTTTGCAGAAAAACCAGGGATATGATCTTCTAACGCAGAAACCAATTCGATTGCAGGCTCACCACCTAAAGCAGTACCACCTAAAGCAATGATTTGAGAAGCCATAGACGTTGTAGAATCAAATGTATTTCTTGTTGTATCAAAAGCCCAAGTTGTAGCTGCAGAACCAACCGCTGTATGAGACGTGTTGAATTGTCTGTAAGCTCTGAACATTGGATAACCATCAATTCTTGAGAATCCTAAAAATTCAACTTTATTTTCTTTATCAGATGGCTCTGAAGTAATTGCAGCACCTGTATCGATGTTATTCCAAATTCTACCATTTAAACCACCTGTAGTTTCGCTAATAACTGGAGAAGAAGCTGCTAACTGAGCTCTAAGACCAGCGATAACTGCTGTTAATTTAGTAGAAGTCAATCCTGCTGTTTTAGGAGCAATTTTGAAAACTTGTGGTCTTTCATCTTCATTTCCTAAACGAGTATCATCGTATTGGAAGTCGATGTAAAGAAGGTCGATTTTCGGACCTGGAGATGGTTTAACAGCAACAAGGTCAAGACCGATTGTTTGAGCAGCAATTTTCATAGCTACAGGAAGTAAGTTTTGACCTACATCTCCTGAACCATTTGAACCACCAAAACCAGCCCAATTGTTACCAATTGTTGAACCAGCTAAAGTTGAAGGTTGTGGAGCAACAACACCACCCATACCAGCAACGTTAGAAGCATTCACATAAGCGTTCTCGTTGATTGAGTGGAACTCAGCATATTCTGACATCCAATCAATTCTCTCACCAGTAACACCCATGTTCTCAAGAACTGGAGACCATTTCTTGATAGCTTTAGATTTGTCTATTCTAATGTGTGACATAATTTTATTTATTTTTTTTTGTTTTATAATCTATATATTTCCTTTATTTTTCGATTTTTTCGAAGGTGGATTTTTTATAGATTATTATAAATTTTTGAATCTTTCTAAGATTGCTTGAGCTTCATTGTCTGAGATTTTATCTTCTTGGATAAGTGCCTCATGTGAAACTAATTTCTTAGTAACTGATTCATTCTTTTTGAGATTTCTAGTCAACCAGAAATGCTCAACTTGTGCTTCAGTTTTTAATACATCTTCTGGATAAAGTCTTGCTTGAGAAAGCAATGATTTTTTAGAAGACTCATTTAACTGATTCCAGACTGGCTTAACGTTTTCAGGCATCAATCTGATAACTCTTTCTTCAAGAGTCTCGTTCTTAGTTGATAATGCTTCTGCGATCAGACCTAACACATCTTTCTGTGTGAAATAACTTCTTTCGTTTATGTGAAGTTTTACAGTTTCCTGTTCTTCGTCTGATAATGCATAAAAGCTATCTACTTGTGACTTGTTTAAGAACTTTAAGAAATTCAAGTCAGTAGTTTCAGAAACTTTACGTTTTTTAGCTTCTTCAATAAGTTTATTAATAGATTCTGATAATTCAGTATCGTCTTTTCCTGTTACTTCGTAAGAAGATGGACCACATTCTTCCTCTTCTTCCTCTTTATTATGAACGTGAGTCGCTTCAGCAGCTGGAACACCATTCATGTTATATTCTGCTTCTTCATCATCTTCTTTATTCCAAGAATTTTCTTTTTCATCATCTTCAACCATTTCAAAACCAGCAGCGTTTAAAGAAGGAAATGCACCTTCTGATTCGAATAATTTACCACCATTTAATTTTTCAACGATTAATCCTTGATAAGAAATTGATTTATCTAAGCTTTCAGCGATGTATTCAGAGTAAGCAATATTATCATCTAAATGTTCAGCGATGTATTCAGAGTAAGCAATATTACCTTCAACATGCTCTGCTAAATACTCAGAATAAGCAATAGAATTATCAACATGTTCAGCTATATACTCAGCATAAGCAATGTTTTTATCTAAGTTTTCAGCGATGTATTCAGAGTAAGCAATATTTTTGTCTAAGTTTTCAGCCAAATATTCAGAGTAAGCAATATTTTTGTCTAAGTTTTCAGCCAAATATTCAGAATAAGAAATGTTTTTGTCTAAGTTTTCAGCGATATATTCAGAATAAGAAATATTCTTATCAAGATTCTCAGCTAAATACTCTGAGTACTCAATATTTTTATCTAAATTTTCAGCAACATACTCTGTGTAATTAATAGCCTTTTCTAAGTTTTCAGCTAAATAATCATTGTGTTTAACTAATTTTTCAGTCGTAGATTTAAGAGATTTGTTCTCATTTACAACAACTTGAATTTTCTCAGCTAAATAATCTAAGTATTTTACCACTTTAGAATTTGTCTCGTTTAACTCCTCATAATACTCAAGTAGTTGTTCTAATTTTTTAGGACTCATATTTCCTTTAGAAATTGCATTTTTGACTTCTTTCTTAGTAGAGGCAATCTCATTTACTAAGTATTGTGAATAATCAGTCAACTGTTTTTTTGTTACGAATTCGTTTTTGTTCATGTTGAATAATTCATTTATTTTAGACTCGTCGGACATTTCATATATCCTAAAGTTAGATTGTGGATTGTATCCTAAGGACTCATTCAAAACTTTAACACTCATTTTTGCAGAAGCAAAACCTGGGTCAGCTACTATATCATATGTGAAAAGTTTTTTCAAAGAAACAGAACCATCAGATTCAGTGATACCAGCTGCTCTTGATGATACAAATACTGGACAACCATCATCAACCAAAGCCTTTGCCTCTTTACCCCAATAAGTTGATAAAAGTTTAATTTCACCAGATACTAAGTTTTGTTCTTTAATGTATTGCGCTTTAGTGATTGTGTGAGATGCTCTTGCCAAAGATGTATCAAAAACATCTGGGTGGTCAAATTCACCATAAACAGCACCTAAACTATTCATTCTTTCGTTTAATTCATCTAAGGCAGGAAGGAATTTATCTGCAGTATAGATTCTTTCGTTTCTATTCTTAACACCAAATTCCGTGAATGTACCTCCTAAGATATAATCCTTCTTACTAGAAGAATTTTCTCTAATAAGAGAATTAGTTGAGTTTTCTACTATTAAAACTGGTTTCATTCGCGAATAATTATTTTTTTCAGTTCAAAGTATATATATGCTTTATAAAACCATACTTTTTAAAAGGTGGATTTTTTACAGAACTTCTAATTCTTTTGACAAACACTACGTTTCAAAGGACTAAAAAGGAAGAATTAACTTTTTAATAAATAATTAAATTTTTTGCGGTTTTTTATGATTTTGACCAGAGAGATAGTAGTAAAAATAAATGAGGCCAATTTCTCATACTATGAGAATTTAGGCTATGAGGATATAATAATAGGCGAAGAACTCATGATACCCGTAGAATTATTATCAAAAGGTTCTCATCACAAAATAAAGTGCAAATGTGATTCATGTGGTATTGAAAAAGATGTGATATTTAAAAATTATGTAAAGTACGATAATAAATTTGGAGAATATAGTTGTAGAAAATGCTCCGAAAAGAAAAGAAAAGAAACATTACAAAAAAACTACGGTGTGGATTATCCTATTCAAAATAAAAAAGTTATGAGTAAAATGAAGAAAACACTTGTAAAAAAATATGGTGTAGACAATATTTCGAAAAGAGAAACTAAACAAAAGAGTTCTAAATAATAAAACTTCTATGATAAATATAATAGAAGGTGACCGATATGAAGGTCAAATAGAGTTTTCGAATAACGGAAATGCAACAACAACAATAGGTGAAAAATTAATATTCATACATAGAAAAAACACAAAAAATTCTTTACACTTAGATAATGTACGAATAGAAATATTCAAAGGTGAAAAAAAACTTGAAGGAAAAGTTATAGAAGTTATTTCAAGATTCAGAACAGAATTTGTAGGCAGAGTTCAAATAGGAAAAAAATCAACATTTGTAATTCCAGATAGTGATAAATTATCAGTCGATTTTTATATAAAAGGAGGTTTAGTAGCAAAGGATGGTCAAAAAGTAATTGTAGAACTTACAAAATGGGAAGATAGCAAATCACCACAGGGAAAAATAACAAAAATATTAGGAGATGCTGGTGATAACAACGCAGAGATGAATTCAATAATGTATGAATATAATCTACCAGTAGATTTTCCACAAGAAGTACTTAACGAGTCGGAATTAGTTCCAGAAGTTATATTTGATAAAGAAATATCTCTAAGAAGAGATATGAGAAACATAACTACATTAACAATTGATCCAGTAGATGCTAGAGACTTTGATGACGCTCTTTCAATTAATATAATAAATGAAAATAATATTGAAGTTGGGGTTCATATTGCAGATGTAGGTCATTATGTAAAACCAGGAACTAAATTAGACGATGAGGCATTTAAGAGAGCAACTTCTGTCTATCTTGTAGATAGATGTGTACCAATGATTCCCGAAAGACTAAGTAATGGAATATGCTCATTAAAACCAAATGAGGACAGATTAGCATTTTCAGTTGTTTTTAATATTGACAAAGATGGAAAGATTATCAATGAGTGGCATGGAAAAACTGTCATTCACTCCGATAGAAGATTTACTTATGAAGAAGCTCAAGAAATAATTGAAGGACAAGAAGGTGATTTCCAAAATGAAATAAGAGTTCTTAACGGACTAGCTCAAAAAATTAGAAAGAAAAGAATAAGTGATGGCTCCATTGAAATGGGTGGAATTGAAGTCAGGTTTAAGTTAGCAGATGATAATAAAAAACCGATTGGTGTCTATTTCAAAGAACAAAAAGAAGCTAACAAACTTATTGAAGAATTTATGCTACTTGCAAACAAGTCAGTAGCTAAGATACTTTCTAATAATCAATGGTTTAATGTCTATAGAATACACGATACACCAAATATGGAAAAACTTCAACAACTTGTAGGAGTTTGTCAAAATTTTGGACACGATGTTGCAATAGAAGGCGAGGGTGATGAGTTAAAAAAATCCATAAACAAATTACTAAAAGAAATAAAAGGAACTCCTGAAGAAAACATGATTGAAACTTTAGTAACAAGATGTATGTCTAAAGCAAAATACACAATAAAAAACATTGGACACTACGGATTAGGTTTCACACATTACTCACACTTTACCTCACCAATTAGGAGATATCCAGACTTAATAACACATAGAATTCTTTTTGATTTTTTAAATAAAGGAAAACAAGGAAATCCTAATAAAATTGAAGAACAAGCCAGTTGGTGTTCAAGTAGAGAGCTAATTGCGGCAAAAGCTCAACGAGATTCAATTAAGTATAAACAAGCAGAATTCTTACAAGATAAAATTGGTCAAGTTTTTGATGGAATAGTATCAGGAGTCACTGATTGGGGTATCTATGTAGAGCTTATAGATTCTAAATGCGAAGGAATGATTCGATATAATAGTATTGGTAAAGTAAAAGTAGATTTAGACCACTATACCATCACTGATGAAATGGGAAATAAAATCAGACTAGGAGATCCTTTAAAAGTTATTGTTTCATCAGTTGATTTAGAAAAGAAACAAATTGATTTTAAATTATTCTGATGACAAAAGAGTTTAGTGTTGAGTTAGATAATAATAAAATAACTGATTATGAACATTTATTATCGAGATTTTCAAATTGGAAAAAATACAAAAGAGAAATAAATCTCAACCAATTATTAGAGAAAGGAAAAAAAATTCAATTTGATATAGAAATCAAAAATAATCCAATGGTCTTTTATATCTCAGTAAGTGACCAAGAATATACATACACAACATCACTAACAAATGCATGTTCATCTTTGAAAAAATTAACTTTTATAATTTTAGAAAATGAAATTTTGAAACTAGAAGCTGAATTAATTTTATTAAACACACGATGGGGTAAAGTAATTAAAAACTTAGTAGAGTCCGGCTTAGAATTAAAACTTAATCAACATATAAATATAGAAGGACAAATAGATAACTTTTATTTTGAATTACCAAAACAAGCAGCATGAGGTTTTATAAGATAACAACCACTAAACACCAAAGAGAGATTGATGAAATAATTATGTCTATGTCATCAACAGAGGTAGATTATGTATCAACATTATACAACAAGATATCAATGGTTGAGTTTACCGATGAAAAAGAATACGAATGTATGTTTGCCATTCTAGACAAATATCTATTAAATAAGATATCTGAACTATATCTAAAATACTCTATCGATCATAAAATATTTGATTTGACAAAGGATATTATTTTTGATAATAATTTAAAATTATCATATAAAAACTATAGAAATCAACCAGTTAAGAATGAAGTTCTAAAACTTATTAAATTGTTCAAAAAAGACTGGACTACAAAAGATGATGTTTTGGATAAAATACTAGAAAAAGGAATCAATTCATTATCAGATTTTGATTTAGAAATTCTGAACTCTTAGAATTCAAACTCTCCACCACCTTCTCCACCACCTTCAGCAGGAGCTTCTCCACCACCTTCAGCAGGAGCTTCACCTTCAGCAGGAGCCGCTTCACCACCTTCCGCAGGAGCTGCCTCACCGCCTTCAGCCGGAGCTGCCTCACCACCCTCTGCAGGAGCAGCACCAGCTGCACCAGCCGCGACATTCGCCACATCTCTAGCCCAATATCTTTCATTTTCAGCCTTCTGTTCAGGTGTTAGTTTGAATACATTATCCATAATCCATTCAATATGGAAATAAGGTTTTTCACCATTCATAACTCCTAATAAAGTTCCAACAATCTCAGATCTTTTAGACAGATTATTGATTTTCTTCCAATCTTCAAATAGTTGATTAGAATAGAATTGAATATCTACCTGATTTGTGAAAACTTCATCATCTTTCAGTTCAGGAAACTCTATCAACATCTGTAGTTTCAGAGGTTTCACTATCAATTCTTTAAAGTTAGCACGTAATCTTGAAATGAAATTGTGAAATTTAATTTCATCTCTAGTCATTTCTGATGAGTCTCCAAATAAATTTCCACCACCATTCTCAGCCTCAAATCGTTGCATAGGTATCTTAGAGGCTCTTTTAAGAGCTTTATAAAACCAAGATAGCATAGTTTCATCATTCAAATCATGACCCTGTGGAGAAACTAATTCCATATTCGGAGTTCCAGCATCACCTTCAGGAAACCATATTTGTTTATTATAAGGTAAATGCTTGGCGCCATTAATAGTCAAAGTTCCTAAAGAATCATCCCATTCAACTTCTTCTGAATAATCATGAATAAGTTGACCTATTTGTTCCTCAGCTCTTTGTCTTGATAAACCTTTGATTGGAATCGTGAATTTTTGATATACAGTCGCATTTACTATATTGAACATAATTCTTGTTTGTTCAAGTATTTTTAATTGATTATAAGGCTTTATTAAACCCTCAACATAAGATGTCTCTGAATAATCATTTTGTGTAGAGTAGGAGACATAAATAATCTGAGAATCTAAAAATATTCTTCTTAATTGAGGATCTTCAGGAAACTGAATCCATAGATGTCCTATAGTTGGTTCATATGCCGGAACTAAAGTGTCAGGTCTCAATCTATTAAAACCAATAATGTTTTTCTTTTTATCATCAAAAATTATTTCTATTGCAATATGACCATCAATTAGAAAATCTTTCATCATACTCCAAGCAGTTATATTATCAGAAAATCCAAATTTGTTATAAATTTTCTCAAAATATTCTTGATATTTGTCTCTTACCTCTTGAGAATATTCATTTGAAATAGATTTAGGAGCACAAAAGTCACTATCATCATTGAAAACAATAGATTCATCACAAATTGTAGAAACAAAATCTCTTATTTCATCTTTGATTGAATATTCTCTTAATATTCTTCTTTTATCAGCATATGCTTTATCTAAATAAGGTATAGATTTTCTGTTCAAAACAGACGCAACTGCTCTTTGAGAAAAGAAATCATACATCGAGTTACCTTTAGCCGCATATGGATCTTCATTTATACCAATACCAACTTGATTACGAATTATCATATCATCGTAATTCATTCCATAGTTAGAAAGTGTTCTGAGAATCCTAGAAAATAATCCTTTGTTTTCTACTGCAGAATTAGAAGCAAATGCAAAGTTTGAATTATTTTGTTGAGTGGAACCAAAATTGTTATAAGTTGCCATCTATTATTTATATAAAAATTTACCATATATATTAAATTATGGTTATTCCTCCAAAACAAAAAAAAATCGAGACTATTTCTCGATTTTAAAAATATCATGACCTGTTCTACCAGCTCTTGGTTTGTATTTTGAATTTAATTCTTTTATAGCTTTTATATAATCTTCTGCCTCAGGACCAAACAATCTATCAGATATTTCTTGTAAGAAATATGGATCCATAGATTTTATCTTCTCTTTTTCTTTTTTTGTATCAGAGATTAATTTTTGTAACTCATCATCACTTAATCTGTTTACAGGTTGAAATGGTCTTTCTACCGTTTTCTTTACACCCATAGGTTTTAACTCTGACTCTTTTTTTGATTTAAAATTGAAAATTTTCATATGATTTATTTTAACTTGTTTCCGTATTTTATTTGATTTGTTCTAATTCGATTTATATGGTTTTTTAACGTACTATATTTTTCATCTATATCAAAAGCAACATCATAAAATTCACTTAATATTGAAGTTGTCATTTCTTTATGTCTGCTATCTCTTTTTTCTAATTTAACTTTCCAAATATCCACTAACTTTTTAGGATCATATAAATTTTTAGGATGTTGATGATATAAAAATCTTGGCAATACATTTAATCCGATTCTATGAACTAATTGTATTCTAGAAGAATCAAACTCCATAAGTGCATATTCAAATCCTATACTTCTTAATTCATTATACATACCATTAAAATCTACTTTTAAAAAATTATTTTTTTCAAAATCTTCAGGTTTTATAAACTTATCAAATAAAAAAACTCTGATTTCCAATGGTATTAAATTAAAGTTTACTGCAAATATAATAATTTTATTTGAAAACTTCCTAAAATCCGAAACAAAAACAGGAGACCATTTCATCCAGTTAGAATCATCTAAATAATGAAAGAAATAAAATCCACCAGGAAATATATCTTTTGTTTGAATATTTTTAATCTCTTCAGAAGATTTTTGGTATTGTTCATAAAACCATAAAGAATTTTTTTTGAAATTATCAGCCAAACCATTACCATTAACTAACAAACTAAGCTTAGACCTTTCGATTAATTCACCCATAAAGAGTTTTTGTTTTTATATATAAAATAAAGAAAGTAGACAAATATGTTAAACTCTAAGCCAAATAATACTAATTATTCTCAAGGTAATTATATTCCTAAAAACAAAGATAAAATAATAAAATTAAATACAATAGGTGGTGTTTACTACAGAAGTTCTTGGGAAAAAAAAATTATGACTTGGTTAGATCATAATGAAAAAATAACTAAGTGGGGAGCAGAATGTATGAGAATACCTTATCAAATGACTCATTTTGATAATGGTGACATGAAAGTAAAAGAGCACTGCTACTATCCAGATTTTTATTATGAGATGAGAAACGAAAACGGTCAGTTAAGGCAAGTAGTTGTAGAAGTAAAACCTATGAAAGAATATAAAATGGTCATTGCGTTAAACGAAGGTAAACTCCAAGTTCCAGAAAAGGGTACAAAAAAGTTAAAAAACTTTGAATATGATTTGAAAATGGCATATAAGAATAAAAACAAGTGGGAAACGATGATAAACTGGTGCAATAAAAAGGGTTATGAGTTTATAATAATTACTGAAGACCATCTAAAGAAATTTAATGTTTGAAAAACAAATAAAACATTATAATTATCATTATTATTATAGAAAATATCGGAACCAAAACATTATATAATCTATATAATTTTTTAACTAAATGATAAATCGGAAACTTGGCTATATTTATTAAAATCATTGATAAGAAGAAAAAGTAGATTGATGTAAAAAAACCAATAAACAACCAAATCCAATAAGTTACTCTTAAAAAATAGTAAAAAAAATCACTCTTACTCATATTAGACAAATCTTTCTGGTAAAATCTAGCATCTAATTTAGTCAAATTAGCTAAATAGTATAGATTCATCCATATAAAGAATGGTATAAATATGTAAAAAATACTAGTCATTTGATATTTCGATTTCTCTTAGACCTAAAAGATTATTAAACTCATGTTCCTGTAGTCTAACGTTTTTATCTCTTTGTAGAATTCCATATATTACATCATTCACAAAAACATAAACAGGATCACCAACAAAGTTTTCATATATAGCAGGAACAATTTCACTATTTCTAGAATTTACTATAAAATTAATATATTCTTTATGACTTGCATAATCCAAATGTAACGAACAACCATCCGGTCTTAATTGATTTCCTAACTCTGATTCCTCCCAAATCTGTAATAATATTTGATTCATAAAAACAATTTATGATTTTTGTATTTAAAAATTAAACAAAGTTTAAATATGAAATAAAATAAAAAAAACACTTTATGAAAATTAAATTAGAGTATATTTGGTTAGATGGTTCTGAGCCACAACAACTCAGAAGTAAAACAAAAATTGTTGACAAAGCAGATACAAATAATCCAGAGGATTACGCAATGTGGTCTTTTGATGGAAGTTCAACTCTTCAAGCAGAGGCAGGAAAAGGGAAAAACACTGATTGTTTACTAAAACCAGTTTTTGTCTGTAAAGACCCATTTAGAGAGTATCCTAATAAATTGGTATTTTGTGAGGTACTTAGTCCAGATGGAACTCCTCATCCAACAAATAATAGAAGAAATTTATCTAATGTTATAGATGAGTTAAATCTTACGAATTTAACTAAAGACGAGTCTCCATGGTTTGGTTGGGAGCAAGAGTATACACTTACTCATAAACCAGGATTGCCATTTGGTGAGGGTGTTGGTCTTCCACTTGGATTTGAAATTGGTAAAACACCAAGAGCACAAGGTGATTATTATTGCGGAATCGGAGCTGACACTGTAATTGGAAGACAAATAGTTGAAGAGCACATGGATATGTGTTTAGAGATTGGTTTAGATATTTCTGGTATTAATGCTGAGGTTTTACTTGGTCAATGGGAATATCAAATTGGCCCCGTAACTGCTTTGAACGGTTCTGATCAATTATGGATATCAAGATATATTTTGGAAAGAGTTGCAGAAAAACATAATGTCAACGTATCTTTACATCCGAAACCAATTAAAGGAGATTGGAATGGAACCGGTTGTCACGTCAATTTCTCTTCTAAAGAAATGAGAAAAGATGGTGGTATCGAATTGATTAAAGAAACAATGACAAAGCTTGAATCAACTCATATGGAACACATCCAGGTTTATGGTCTACATAATGAACAAAGACTTACTGGTGAACATGAGACATCAGGAATTCATGAATTTAGTTATGGATATAGCACTAGAGATACTTCTATTAGAATTCCAGCACAATCTTTGGTTGAAGGTAGAGGTTATTTTGAAGACAGACGACCAGCCTCAAATTGTGACCCTTACTTAGTATCTGCTAAAATGTTAGAAACAGTTTATTCTGAAGTATTAGTATAAACATACTACTCAAAAAAAACCCACTCAATTTGAGTGGGTTTTTTTTATTTTGATAAACTATTTAAATAGAATGTAGTCCTTGGCCATCATTACTACCTTCTATAGATATTAATTTTATTTGATTCTCATTATCACCCTTTTTCTTATACAACTCATTAAAACCCTTAGCTATTCCTCTTTTAAAGACTTCTGTAAAATAAGCAAAAGCATTCACTGATTTATCTTCATTAAAATTATACCAATTTTGATACATATCTAATAAACCCGATTGATAACAATCAAGTTTATCATCATTTGACCAATATCTCATTTTTTTGATTGTTTTCTTACCAAGAAGTTCTAACATTTTTTCAGCATTTCTGGTCAGTTTACCTTGTGCTTTTGATACGATTATCTCAACATAGAGATCTTTATTATTTAAATACATCCATTATAGCTTATTTTTTTAAGAGATTAACTCTTTGAAGCTATTTACTTCATGTTATATCTCTATAGTCTAAAAAGTTTAAAAAATAAAAAACCCTCAAAAAGAGGGTTTTTTATTTTTATTTATATAAATTAAATTTTAACTCTTTCTTTATATTGTAATTCTTTAACACCTAACAATTCAGCATCTAAATTAGCTCTTCTTTTTTCAAGATTTTTAAGAGCAGTAGAAAGAATTTCAGACTCACCTAAAAGCTCCATAGAACCTTTAACCTTTTCAATGTTGAATTGAACATCTTCTAATTTAAGAGTAACTTCTCTTTCTTTATCTTCAAGTTTTCTTTTAATAACTAATTCTTTATCTAATTTATTTTCATAAAAATAACTCAAATCATAATTTAACTCATTCTTAACTTCATTAACTAATTCTATAGCAGATTCATATTTAAAGAATGAATTACCATATCTTTCATCACATCTATAAAGAAATGTATTATTTTTATAATTAAAAGCAAAACACTCCAAATGTGGATTAATTAAATTATTAATTCTTTTAACAACATCTAATTCAACAAACTTATCCATATTTTGAGATACTTCTAATAACACAGGATAAAAGTTTTTATTTACTATCGGAACAATAGGAGATGAGAAAAGAGACTCTAACGTAGTTTCGTCATTCAATTCATCTTCATTAATAAAAATTCCTTTTCCATTAACACCTAAACCAATTGTTAAGTACTCAGATACTCTAAAATTAACTCTATCCTCAGAAATTTGAGCATATTTTAAAGCAGATTCAATAACTCTTAAAGTTTTCAACTCAGCTTCATCTTTAACATGATTTTCTAAAAGTGTTTTCTCAATTGAATTTTCAGTAAGTAAGAACCAAGAATCCTTAACTAAAGCAATATGACCATCTTCAACTTGTTCTACAATAGTAAATACAGATTCACCCTTACCACCACTTAACAAGTTTGTTCTCTGTTCAGGTGATTTTGTCAAATTATGAACAAATAATTTAATCTCAGGAACCCAATCATAAATAGCCAATTCATTAAGAACTTTAGACATCCTATCTTGTTCTGACTCTACGTTAATAGCTTCTAAAAGAACATTGATAGGTTGTCTATACAATTCTCCTTGATTTTTAGAGTTCAATATGTTATATAGACTTTTAAGTTCATATAACAATTCATGAGCTTTAACATCATCATTCAAATTTTCTAAAAGAGATTTTACACTTTTATCATATGTATACGCTTTTAATTTTTCATTAAGAGAATTAATAATAGTCTTTTCTGAATGTTCATTGCATGCATTCATATGCCCTTCAATTATAACTGAAATCTCTTCTTGGTCAAGTGAAAGATTCTTTTTGAAGTTAAACAATTCTAGTTTAAGATTCTTCATACTTATAAATATTATTTTTTTATATAATCTATATATTAAGACAAAAAACTCATTTTTTGCTATTTTTTATTTTTAAATTGGATTCGGATTTATAGGTGGATTTTGAGTATCATTTCCATTTGCACCTTTACCAGCATTTGGATTTGAATTTATTGCATTCGCATTTTGTCTTGCTTTCAATATATTATTAAACCACCTAGTTCTTTTCGGAGCATATGAAAAATAATCAGAGTCAGACTTAGGAGTAGGAGCAGAACCAGCGGGCCATCCACCAAAACTACCAGTTTGTCCATATTGAGGAAGTTCACCAGGTATATCAAACGGAGTTTCGTTGTAAGGCCAAGGAAGCGAACCAGGGAAAGGTCTACCTGGTGGACCACCAGGTGGTAATGAATCCGGATTTAAAGGTATAAAATCAGGTCCATTAGGATCACCAGTGACAGTAGGATTAGGCGCAGTACCATCACCACCAACATCAAAGGCATTACCTAAATCACTACCAGTGTTCCAATTATTCAAATCAGCACCATCTGACTGACCAGTACCATAAAGTGTAGGATAACCATCTAGATTTACTCTATCTCTTCTAAATGCAGGATAGTATGTTTGAACTTGAAATGATAATGTCAACTTTATCGTATTATCACTTGTTAAATTTTTTTCTCTGTTTATTTCAATTGAACTTGAATCAGGCATTATTATCACAGCATCTATGTTCATGAAATTATGCTCAAAATACATGAATTTATAAATCCAAAGAGTATCCAAAATAGCTTGACTACATTTAAATGTATCAATTTCATTTGACAGAAGTATAGATAGTTCATAATCAACCGTGATAGGAACTGCCCTAACCTTTGCTAATATTTTTCGTATCTCTACCTGGTTCTCTACAACCATTCTTAACCAAACATTTGGATTAGCAAATTCATCTGACATAATATTAAACGACTTAAGTGTTATATGTCCTCTCGGGATTATATCAGTGTTTAATTCTACAAATCTGTTTTCAGAAACTATATCATCCTGAAAAGTATCAAGCAAAAATCTTTCATCTCCAGAAAGTGAGTAATAAAAGGGAACCTGAACATATATATCACCTGATGAAAATCTGTTAACCCATTTTATTTGACCCTCTAATGTATCAAGTACACAGACTGTCAAATCTCGAAAGAACACATCTTCCATGTTAAACTTTCCTGCTATCATAAGCATATATATTAAATAGAGTTTGTCCCTAAACTTATTCAATATTTAAAAATATATTTTCTATGAGCATAAATAAATTATTACTTTGGGAAAAATGGAGACCAAAAAAAATTGATGACATTATATTACTACCAAGAATAAAAAAACATTTTGAAGATGGATTAAATGGTAACTATATATTTTATGGTAATTATGGTACAGGTAAAACAAGTCTGGCTAGAATATTAATAGGTAAGTATTCAAAAGATAAACCAAATTTAGAGATAAATAGCTCACTTTCAACTTCAATAAATATTTTAAGAAGTGAAATTGAAGACTTTTGTAAATTTACACCTATGATGGAATCAGAATCAGACTTAAAATATGTATTTTTAGATGAATTTGAAAGAACATCACCTGAATTTCAGGATGCATTCAAAGCATTCATCGAAACATACTCAAAAAGAGGCGTAAGGTTTATTATAACAACTAATCACATTAATAAAATATCAGATGGAATAAAAAGTAGAATACCTCAAATAAATTTTGATTGCCAGAATATTGAAGAAGAAAAATATTTAAAACAAGAAATTTACAAAAGAATATCAAATACAATATTACCATCTGAAAATTTTGAAATTCCAAAAGAAGATTTAGTTACAATAATAACAAAAAAATTTCCAGACTTTAGATCCACATTAGTAGAAGTAGGTAACTATATCAACACAGGTTCTCTAACTTCTTCATCAAATACAATAAACACAAAGACTAAATTAGAACTATACAATTTAATTTATGATAAAAATATAGACTATATCTCAATATATAATTTTGTGATTTCAAATTTTGGACCCGAAAAAATAGATGTTTTAATTAATTTATTAGGCAAATATTTCATAGATTGGTCATTAAATGAAAATAAAAATATAGAAAAACTATTTGAATGTAACTATATAATAGCTGATTACACATCAAAGTTAGAGACTAACACTGATCCTATAGTATTAGCATTAACAATAATAGGTAAATTCAGGGATATATTATTATAAGATAAAATATTTTAATATATAAAATATGCCAGTAAACTTTAAAGATTTCTACATAGGATATAAAGGTCATCCAAGATACGAATCTTCTAAATTTATAGAAGATGATGTAATTAGAGTAATCGTTCAAAAATATGAAATGATAATTTTCACTAACAAAGGTGAGTTATTAGGTGATCCTAGTTTTGGTGCTGATTTACCGCTATTACTTCATGAGACAAGACTCTCAGAAGATAGTATACAAGGCGATATAAACGCTCAAATATTTGAATATATACCTGAAATAAGTAATATACCCTATACTTTAGAGGTCAATATTTATGATGATCCAGAAAGACACCAAGAGTGGATGGAAATTCTTTTTCAGATTAGAGACTTAGAAGTATACGCAACAGTAATCTAATCTACTCTATAACTATTTCTTTGCCAATATCTTTTACCATAACCGACAAATATTTCTTCACCGGAACGAATATCTCTATCAGCAACTAAAACAACTTCATCATCATCATTCATTGTTATGATAGAATTATTTTTGAAATTTGAAGAGATACCCTCCGCATCATTTGCAAATTTCGCAAAACAAAAAGTTTTCTTACAATCTAATGTTTCACCAGACGGCAACATCATAAAATAATCATCTTCTTTTGCATTTGCTCTTTTTGCGGCCTCTTCATTTGATATTACTTCACCCATAAATTTTGATATTACTTCACCACATTCTATATCTATAGATGTAAAGAGTCCATTTCCGGAATTTGGAATTTGAGAAGACTGTACATATAAAAAATCTTCTTCTGGTAAATCTATTGAGTCGTAATCGAAATTTTCAAAAAATTTAAGATATTTCATATACACTTAGGCTTTATTTGATAGGACAACTTGTGGCTGTCCAGATATATTTATAGTCTCTTTTTATTTTAACTCCTAAACTTTCAGCGGTTGTTACAACATCCTCCAAACACTCACCATCAGCACCACCAACTATTACTACCTCTCTTCCTTTAAGATCGGTAAGTAATTCATAAAGTTTTTTAGGACAATGAAACCAAACGTGATTGTTGTTGATAAAAGTAATTATTGTACCTTCTTTTGTTGGAAATATATCACCTTTTTTTAAAGACTTATTTTCTTCCCTTTTGCTAATGTCTTCATATACATTTTTATCTAATATTTTCTTGTAAAAATCAGCATCAACATCGTAATTATATCTTTTTTCAATTAATTCTTTTTGATTAGGAAAATGGTACAAATCTTTGTGTATTGGAATTTCAGGTTCATCTTCATATAAATAATCTTTATCTACGTTTTTACCATCAGGATGATTATCCCAAATTTGATAAACATTATTAAAATTTTTACAATATTTTTTAAGTTCATTTAGATACATTTCAGAAAAAAACTTTCTGAATGATTTTTGAACATCAACTATTATTAGCGTATCTTCATTATAACTCTCAAAGGTTTTAAGAAATCTCATAAACTATATATTAAATAAAAAACCCATCATTTCTGATGGGTTACTTAAATATTTTAATTAGATTAAGCCGGTAGTTCTTCCTCACCCTCTTCCTCTTCTTGTGCTTGACCCTGTCCTTGTGCTTGACCCTGTCCTTGTGCTTGACCCTGTCCTTGTGCTTGACCCTGTCCTTGTGCTTGACCCTGTCCTTGTGCTTGACCCTGTCCTTGTGCTTGAGGTTCTTCAAATTCACCTTCTTGAGCTTGAGCTTGACCTTGTGCTTGACCTTGTCCTTGTGCTTGACCTTGTGGCTGTGCTTGACCTTGTCCTTGTGCTTGACCTTGTCCTTGTGCTTGACCTTGTCCTTGTGCTTGACCTTGTGGTTGTGCTTGACTTTGTGGCTGTGCTTGACCTTGTGGCTGTGCTTGCATTTGAGCCTCACCTTCTACTTCAACTTGCGGTTGAGATTGAGATGATTGTCCCTGAGCTTGACCACCCATAAGAGCATTACCTGGAAGCTTTTCAACGTCCAAATTATTCATATTAATATATTTAACAATTTCCTCGGCGATATCAACATCCCCAAAAAATTGGCGTAAATTCTTACCTGTTGTATCTTTTACTTTTTTAACATAAGCATTGATTAATGACTGAGGAATGTCAATCATTGTCTTAACTTTATAGATATCGTTTACTTGTAAAACAGATTCTTTTATAATCTCTTCTCTGTTTTTTCTAATACGATAACTTTCAAATGTTCTAATGTGCTTCATTTTTTAGCTATATTTTTTATAAATTATATATTAAGTAAAAAAAATCATTTTTTTCACTTATTTTAGAATAGATAATAATATCAATCCTATTATTCCAGCAACGCCTATACCATAACCAACATTCTTTTTCACCTTTAATCTTGTTATCTCACCTTCCAAAGTCGTGACTTTAGTATTTAATTCAATTTTCTGATTCTCACACTCGACAGAGAGCCTATTTGCATTGTCTAATCTTTGTTGTAAATTTGAAATAAGTAAATCTTTATCAACTAATTGTTCTTTTAACAACTTTACATCTAATTCAAGAAAAGAAATTGTCTTTTTTTGCTCATCTATAACTTTTATATAAGAATTACTAAGATTATCACAATCCACTATTGCCTTTTCTAAAAGTGATAATATTTCCATATTGTTGTCTAATTTTTGAGCCTGTTCTATAGTCATCACTACAACTTTATTACCACTCGAATCAACTTCAATTTTAGGGTAGGTTTGTGAAAAACAAAGTAAGCTAGTAAATAAAACTAATATAGTAAGAACGTGTTTCATATATTCAATTATTTTTTAATTTGTCTTTTAAAGAATTTATTAAGTCATCACCTTCTCTTTTTAAAGGATTATCTTTAAGTTTCTGTATTCTTTTTTTTGACTCTTCAAGTATTTTTTTATTATCAGATAATTGATTGTTTGCAATTATCAAATTATTTTTTGCCACTCTTAAATCTTTTTCAATATTTTTTATTTTTTCATCCCTATTAGAGATTATTTTCTGTATAGAAATATAATCTTTTTCCAATTTTTTATTTACTATTTTCAAAGAGTCTCTAATCTTTTCTATTTCTTGAATCTTTCTATCAGATTCTTTAATTTTCTTCTTATAATCACTACCTTGCATATACCACATTGTAGCAAAAATGATAGAACTAACAAGTAATGCTAAAGTTATTATTGAATTAACATTTAACTTCATAAACTTTAATTTTTTTGATTATATATAATTATAGTTACCTTCAATTTTGATTTAAAAAACAAAATTTGTATTTTTGTATCAAATTATTTTAATAAATAAGAAATGTCTAAAACTTTATACTCATTCGATTTTGACGATACTCTTTGTCATACTATGTTACCAGAAAATGGTGAAAAAATCTGGTTTGAAAAAACTGGAACAAAGTGGCCTTATAGAGGATGGTGGTCAAAACCAGAAACAGTAGACCCTGAAATATTTTTTACTCCAAAGAATGAATGGGTTTATTTAGAGTATTTAAAAGCCAAAAGAGATGAAGACTCTACAATTATTATGGCAACTGGTAGATTACAAATAGTTCCTAATATGAGAGAAAATATCATAAAAATCTTAAACCAACATAATTTATCTTTTGATGAAGTTTGGATTATAAATTCCACAGACGAACAACAAAGTGGAAATGGAAAAGATGGAATTTATTTAAATTGGGGCGGTGATACATTTATGTTTAAAACTACACTTTTTGAAAAACTAATATCTATTACTCAATGCGAACACTTTGTAATGTATGACGATAGACAAGAACACTTAGGTAGATTTGAAGAGTGGGCATCAACTCAAAATTGTAAAGTAACAATAGTAGACGTTGTAAATAAAAAATCAACAATTATAAACGAAAATATATAAGATGAATATGGCAACAATTACAAAAAAGAAAACATCAACAAAAGTTGAAGAATTATTATCTAAACCATATCTTTTGGTTTTACACAATGATGATTATAACACATTCGACCACGTAATAAATTGTCTGATGAAACACTGCGGTCATGAATTTGAACAAGCGAATCAGTGCGCACATATAGTTCATTTTAATGGTAAATGTGACGTCAAATATGGAGATTATGACACGATTTCAACTATGAAAGATAAATTGAAAAATGCGGGTCTTTCGGTAACAATGGAGGCTAATTCATAATTATTTTAATCCAAACCAATTTCCATTATTTCCAACACTTCCTTTAGAACGATTTAAAAATTGTCTTCTAACCTTAAGAACTTGACCATAGTCAACACCCTCGACATAGTCAACGTTCTTTAAACAATCATTAATATAGTTAGTCATTGATTTATCCATGTGCCTTGACATCCAGTCCTCACACATTTCCTTGAACTCATTTTTACCAAAAAAAGATGTTGTGTTTACAATAGTCATAACTGTGTCATCATGACCGACATCGGCTGCATATTTTATATTACCAGCGTTTGTAGTATGTTTAACAAAAGTAGTAATTTCTCTAATTGTATCTTCATTATTAATATAGAAAGATTTCGATGTCATCAAGTCTTGGTAATCTTTTACTAATAAATTTTTATTTTCTCCAACCTTTAATCCTATTTTTTCTTCGTTAGAGTCTGCTCTGTGTTTATATCTTACAAATACAGATGAGCCATAATTATTATTACCATCAAAAACTTGTGGCATCTCGGCTAATAATGTATTACCATAATTATTTAATTCTAATACAACTTTACAATTTTCCGGATTCAAATATTCAAAAACTAGAAGGTATAATAACTCGGCTAATTGTTTTACAGAAACTAAATTACTTCTATATATTCCAACTTGTTCTAATCTAAAAAAATCAACTAAGGATTTATAAGAATTTTTTTGAGATTCTATTGTGTCTTTGGTTTTACTATTTAATTTAAAAATATTAATAACTGAATAATCTTGTCCCAGACCCTCTGAGATATCGACCGAGATTACAAATCTATACTCCTTTCTTCTTAGTGGAATATAAACGTCATCGTCGTCTATCCAGATTAAATCTTTATAACTAAATTTTATCTTTCTTTCAAACTCAGACAATTCTTCCCATTCATAATTTCTTTTATTATTAGTAAGATCATTAATTATAGCCTCATTTAATAATGATTTAGAAGCATTAATAAATCTAAGTCCATATTCCTGGTTAAAAGCATCCTCTCCACCAATATCCTTTATCGCCTCTTCTTTCCATGTAGTTATCTCAGCTAATGATAATAGAGGTATTTCATAATCTTTATCATTTTTCAACGTAAAAGTCTTAATTTCTTGATCTGAACAAGCATCATTATTATAAATGGATATAACATCTTTTTGTAAGTCAGTATTCCAATACATCTCTACTTTGGTGAGATGACCCCATTTAGATTTAATAATATCAAAAACATCTTCTTTTTTCAAACCATTATCAAATAACTGATGATTATTTAATCTTACATAAGTTACAAATCTACCCGGCACTTGATACCAGTATACCCTCATTGGTTTATAGTTGTTTTTTAATGGATCACCCTGAGGTCTCTCAGCATCTGTAAGTAATTTATGAAACAAATTCATACCATTTGGAGTTGATGTAATTATAATTTTAGAATTTTGAACAGCGGCTGTTGTAGGAAATGCAGCGGTGTAATATGGCTCTATTATATTAGATGGTATATGGGCAAACTCATCTAAGTAAAGCACATCTATTGTAAAACCAATAGCAGGTGTTTTAGTTCTAGCAGATGTTTTGATTCGACAACCATTCTCAAATGTCAGCGATTTTTGATTCCAAGTTTTTATACCTGGTTTTAAAAAAAATGGTAGTAGTGAATAAATTGACTTTATCTTATCAACAATTTCAACAGCAGTATCACCTTTATTAGCAACTATCATTATGTTTTTATCGTTATCAAATAAAATTTTATGCAACATGAAAATTGCAGAAGATATTGTTTTACCAACCTGCCTTGATGCCATTAATATATTAAATCTATTATTAATAAAATTATCAAGTATCTCTTTTTGATAATCTCTTAAAAGTATATTACCTATACTACCATCTTCTCTTTTTACTTTACAATATTTCTCAACAAAATAATGCACATCTAATGCACATCTAACATATTCCTGTTGCTCATCTGGTGTCATTCTGAAAGTCACACCTGATCTTCTTAATCCAACTTCACTTTTCAACCAAGGATTTTGATATCGCTTTACAACAATACCATCATTTATTTTATCTGTTGCCTCATCTACTAATTTAGTAGTAAATATCATTTGTTTTTCTTGAGCTTCATTAAAAGCCATACAGAGAAGTTATTTTTTATATATATTGCAAAAACCGAATCTCTATGTCTAAATCAGAAAATGAAAGAAATAGAATTAAAGACGAATTTGACCAAATTCAATCAGAAGGTGGTGATTTTGATATATCAAAGCATTTAGCATCACCGGATGATTTACCGGATCTAGGCGAAATTGAAATATATGACTACGATTCGGACTTAACAGCCTCTTCACATCAGTCAATGGATGTATTAGAATCTCTTGTAGATTTGTATCTCAGTGATGTACCTCAACTAAAAGAACATCCTTACATAAAAAATAAAATGAAAGAAGACGCAACAGTCTACGCTGAGGCTATTTTTTTATCTAAAATGACGAGAAAAAACTTTTTAAATCAACTAAGACAAGTTGATAATGGTGATAATTCAGCCAGAATGCATGAAGTTGTCAATCAAACCATAGGACAAATTAGAGAAAATTCTAAATTTTTATCAGGACAAAGAACCGAATTAGAAAAATTCTATAAAACATTAAGAAAGGATTTAGGATTAAATGACATAGAAAATCCAGAAGTAATAAAATCACAAAATATTACCGAGGAGAACAACCCAGAAAACCAAAATGGTGAGATTTTTGACAACAGAAAGTTAAACGATTTAATAAAATCAGCAATGATAGCAAAAGATCAAGATAACAAAAAGAAAGACTAATACCTGTATTTAAAACTCTCAAACGTTTTTACTATGTTTGAAAATTTTATTGGGACTTTTGTTTCTTGAATAGGATTTGCGAGATTGTGTGTGACTTGTTTTACAAAAATAAAATGTTCCTGTGATTTCAAATCACTTTTTATGACTGAAACTAAATCTTTATCTGTGTTTGAAATTAAAAAATCAAACATTTGAGCAGAATTTTTAGCCAATTCTATAACCTTGACCTCATCATCATAAAAATAAACATTTTGATATTTTTTTATGTCTTCTTCTATAAATTTATTATCATCTGTTTTTTTTCCTATCAAATGTTGTATCAATAATCTAACTTTTTTATGAGTGATATAATCAGTGTCTCTATTATAAAAAGTCTCTGATAGATAATAGAATTTTTCTATTTTTAGACCAAGTTCAGATAATTTTACATTCAATTTTTTTATTATAGGTAAATAGTTATTTTCTGAATTCTTTGAACATATCACATAAATATCATCGTTTGTATTCTTTAGATGTTGAAAATTATGTAATAATATAGAATGTTCTAAGTTATCAATTATTTCAGAATTCATGAACTCCTGCATTGAAAATGCCAAACTTGTAATATCAACTCTATGGTTCTTACACTTTATTTTAATATCATTATATAAATTTTCAGGTAACCAATAGTCTATATTTGAAATCTTTAAAGGTGTATTATATTTTCTATAAACTCCTTTTTTTATAAGGTTGAACTCTGAAGTAGTAATTTTTATTATAGGATACTTAGGATTTGTTTTACTAACAATCCAAACATCACTTTTAACTGATATTAAAACATCTAAATCAAAAAAATGTGCTGATTTCATGACTTATAATTAGTTACTCTATATTTTATTGGAAATGGACCACTAGCAAATGGATCATCTTCATATTGTCTTTCTTCCCACGAAACACCACCACTTAACTCTGTATTAAAACTTTTACATTTAGGACAATAGGGTGGTTCAATTTTTACTATCTCACCGGTCTCATCACTTTCAACCATATCATTTTCTGTAAAATAAAATTGAGCTTTACACCAAGCATTTTGACAAATTTTAGGTATCATTTCCATAATGTATATATAAAAAAAATTAGTTACTAAAAAGCCTCTCAAACGAGAGGCTTTTTTATCTTATTAAGTTTTTACTTACCGCAAAATCATAAAGTATAGGCAAATTCAAATATTTTATAAAATTGTCTCTTATCTCATATAATTTTTTTGATCTTTTTATAGTGTTAACTATTATAAAACCAAACTCTTCTTGAAAATCTAAATAAGCCTCACACCATGGTCTGTTATAATGTTCTAAAACTCTCCATTCATTATAACCACCAGTCAACCAAAATAAACTTTTTTCTGGTATTATGTCTTCAATATTCACATCTTGTATTTCTAAATTCCAGATATCACTTTTAAAATCAACTTCTCTCATCATTATTGCCACGGCCTCTGCTAAATCCTGCGTCATCTCTTTACCAATTTCAAAGAAAAAAACAGAATTATTTTTACTTACTTTTACTTTACCATCAGAAAAAATTGTTTTTGATGGGTCGTTTTCAAGTAATAACTTTTTCTTCTTCATAACAAATTATTATTTTTTGTTTAGTCTAATACCACTATTCCATACACCATTAAAATAGCCGTCTTCAAAAATTCCATTCAACCAATTACCATAAAATCCACCATTTTTAAATATACCATATAACCAATCCCCATTCATAAAAATACCCTCATGCCAAATCAGTGTGTTATTATGAATTTCAACTATAGCCTTATCGACCTCAGCATCTATTAACCAATAAAATTTCAGTGACTTTAGTATATTTATGATTTCTCTTTGGTTAGTATAAGTTTTTCCATTATACTTTAATTCTAAAAATTCCATAATAAATAATAAATTATAAGTTATATATTCTGTAATTTTTATCAAATATTTGTTAGGTGTGGATTTTTTAAAAAATTCAAAGATTTATTAAAAAAAAATTATTTTAAATAAAAAAAACCGAGTTTTTACTCGGTTTTTTACAATTTTATAATTTTGAAAATTCGTCTAAAAATTCTCTTTCTTCTTTCACCAAAGAACTCATACCATATTTATGTATTTTATCAAGTATTTTATCCACATCTAATTCAATAGAAATATTTGAATCAATCTCAACAACACAATTTGGAATTGAAAGAAAAACACTATCAACAACGTCAGTAAAGTGAACCTTTTGTTTATCGCTATTAAATGTGTAAGCAAATAATTTATGAGAATCTAAATCTATAAAAATCTTATGTAGATTATATTTAGTTCTTTTTTCTAAAATCTCTTCAAAAATTAAGCTGTATTTATCACAGATAAGTTTAAGATCTTGATTTTTTGTGATTGAATAGTCTATACAAATTATGTTCATAGTGGTAATTTTTATAATACAAATATAAGGCTTATTTAAAAATAAACAAATATTTTATTGAAAATTTTTTAGAAATAGATGTTTTAGATTTAATATATACCTAAAAAATTACTTTTTAGAATGAAATATCTAAATAACAGAGACGAATTTCTCAATGCTATAAAAACAGTAAAATATGAAGATTTTAAACTAAATGAGTCTGTTGACATGACTAACTCTGGTCCATTTAGTAATGATGTGCCTTGGGGTGATACATTAGTCGGAAGATTAGTTAATGCAATAAGGAGAAAAATAGGTATTGGAGTTAATATAGTTCGAATACAACCATTAATAAGAAGGTTAAAAACAGAATTTGACAATATTATTGAATATTCGCTTGTAGGTGAGTTATCCGAGGAAGATAAGAAAAAAATGGTAATGATAATTATCTGTACTATAATAAGAGATATTAAACTTGCGATTATAGATAGTGCTTCAACAGGAGATGATTCTGATGAGTTAGCAGATATAGCCAACTTTGAGATTTCTGATGATAAAATGACACCAATAAAAGACGAAGACTATCTAAAAGAAGTCGATAGTATAATCACCGAAGTAATTATTCTTATACAGGATATTTCTGTTGAAATCGGTGTTGAAATAGACAATCAAGATGAGTTGATAAAAATATTACAGGAACTTCAAAAACAAGTCAAAGAAATGAAGAAGAAGTTCAAAGAAGAAGAAGAAGGCGCGCAAAAAGATGAAGAGGATAAAGAAAATAAAGACAACTCAAAATCCAAGTCTTACAACGAAAACTTTAAATCAGTTGCTCAGCTAATGATTCAATATAAATCAGCCAAAGACAAACAAGCGGAATTATACAAAGGTAAAAATATATTGGCTGGAAAAGAAGTGGCTGGAAAAGAAGTGGCTGGAAAAGAAGTGGCTGGAAAAGAAGTTGGTCCAGGCTCTGAATTAGGTAAGTCAAACAAAGAAGTGACTGCTGAGGTAGATAATAAAAATCTTTCTAGAGTAACAGATTCTTTTTTATTCGAGGCAAACCAACAATCACCCGTGCTTTTACAATTAAAAAAGACATATGACACATTTATACAAATAGAACCGGATACTATAAAAAGTCTGGAATCTTACTTAAAAATGAGTGAAGAAAATCAGTTAGCATCAAAATTCTCTGGCGCTTTAGATAGAATCTATACTCAAATTAGAAAAAAACAAGGAATATCAGAAAGAATTTTAATTAAAGAGGACATAAATGTATTGTTATCTAATGATACAAAAATAGCCGATTCAATTAACAATTTATATAATGTATCAAAACAAAAACCAGACGGTTCTTTTGATGGTATAAGTCCAGAAATGAAATCAGCATTAGTAAGTTTCAATACAACAATGAAGAATATTCTATCAAGTGAAAAAACAAAAGATACTTCAGATGAAGACAAAGAAGAGGTAAATAAAAATATCTCTGATGTAATGGACTCTTTTAGTTCTAGAAAATTAATGAGATATAATAGCTTCAGAAAAATAAATGAAGCAGATGACAATACGAGTAAGGGAGATGATAATAAAGCTCAGAAACTTGAAGATGTTGAGTTTGTAACTATTTCTAATCAAAAATCTATACTATCCGCATATTGGACAGAAATTTATGAATCTAAAATATCTAAAATCTTAGTTACAGAACAAAAATACAAAGAACTTAAAAAAGAGGTTGTTAAAATAAATGTTGAAGTCAAAACAGCATTAACACTGGATGGAATGGATCCAATTATCTCAGTATTGAAGTTATTTAACCGAGCTTACAAATTATACACAGTAAATTCTATACCAGGTGGAAGAACGGGTGGTAAAATTTCAAGAGGTGTTTCAAATGAGTACACACCTGTTGGTGGGGGTAGCTTTGGTTCTGGTGAAAATTTGTCAGGTACTAATGGACCATACAGAAACAATAGAATATTTAATATGTGGGAAAATGCAGTTTTAGACATAACTAGAGATAGAAAATATCAACCGATTTTTTCAAAGAAAACTAAAATAAGAGTAGGTGATGAATTAAAAGAAGCAGCTGGTCCTATTTTTCTAAAACTAATAAATGATTTGTTAGATGGTTCTAAGCTCTATGGACAAGGACAAACAGGTAAAGGCGCACAGCATGAATTCATTGAAAAATACTTTGGTACTGAATCCGCTGGTGAAATAAAGCCTGAAGCTATATCACCTGGTGGTGCAGAGGAGACTAAGCAGACTCAAGAAATAGCAGAAAAAGTAAAATCTACTCAATTAAGTTTTGAAGATAAAGAATTCGAAATCAAAAATGTTGGTGATTTGAAAAGAACTATAATTAAACTAGAAGTTGACATGATACCTAAAGATGGTCTATCTGATGAAGAAAAAGAAAAATTAAAAGAAAATAAAGAATTTACAACAGAAAAAAGATATTTCCTAATCTTAGAAGGGAATAATGATTTGTTGTATGTTATCCACTCAAGCACATTCTTCAACATATTGAAGTATATCAGAAATGATTTTGAGAAAAAAGGTGGTGAAGTGACATTCAAAGACTCATCATTATTGGCTGAACTTGATAGAGATGTATATCTTATGAGAATGAAACCACAAAACTTCAATAAAATGATAAGAAAAGGAACGATTGTAAATCTTGTAGGATTAAAATCTGACAGCACATCAAGCATTGATTTAGGAAAACAAAAAACTATTTCGAGAAAATGGCTTTGTCAAGACGAAGAAAAAAATAAGTATTTGCTAGAAAACTACAGCTATAAAAACGCAAAAGGTTTCGCAACAGATAGACTAGCATCAAATACGAGAGAAAGTACAATTGTATAATGAAATATTTGAAAAAATATCAACTCTTTTTAGAAGAAGATGAGTTTGAAATTAAAGACACAGATAAAGAAGATGTAAAATTATCAAAAGATAAACTTAATCTTTTGAAAAAACATCTTACTGAATATCAGTCAAAAAAACAAGCAATTGATGAAGTCTATAAAAACTCTCAAAATTTAGAAGAGACAGGTGAAAAGATTAAAACAATTTTAGGTGAAGAATCAGAAGAGAGAAATCCATTTTTAGTAGATTATAACAACATTGCAAGAATAACCAAAGAAATTGATATTATTCATAAAGAGTTAGTTCAAGATAAATTAAGAGCAGATGACTTTAGAGAAGAATCAACTTTAGTGAAAGACTCAGAGACTAAAGCCGCAATTGTTGGTAAACTAACAGATGTTCAGAATAGAATAGCGGAAAAAAACAAAAAAATTGTTGATAAACAAAAAGAAATACAAGAGCTAACTACCGAACATCAGGAAAAAATGTCTCAAATGAAAGAGGATATGGAAGAATATATCAAAAAAATATCCGAAACAGAGAAAAAATAGAAAAAATATCATTTTAAAAGTTTTATATATACTTTAAATTAAAAAATTAAAATAACAATATGGCAATTCAAATTGGAAAATACAAGAGACCAGGAATCTTCATAGAAGAATTTGACAATTCAATAATCGCTTCTCCAGTTGTTGAAGGTATAACTAACCTTATCATAGGTGTTTCTAAAAAAGGACCTGTGAATACACCAATTAGAGTACAGACAGTTGGTGACTTTGAAGCCATTTTTGGTCAATTGGACAGAAATCTTGAAAGAAAAGGTTCTTTCTTTCATAGAACAGTTGCAAAAATGCTTGAGACAGCGCCAGTTTTCGCGATGAATCTTTTAATGACAGATGATAATTTAGACTTAATTGATTATAAATCAATGTCTTCATCAGCACAATATAATAATGACATTTTAAGAGATGGTCCTTATAGAAGATTTTTCGATACAACAGGGTTCTGGAAAAGAGATACTGAGTCATTCATTAACTTAACTAAAAATAATACAGGTTATGCAGAGAGAGCATTTAGTTTCACTAATCTTTCCGACAGAGCAATATCAGTATTTATTTTTAAATCAAGTTTAGTTGGATTCAATAGAACTCTATTAGAATGGTACGGTTCTATTGACAAAATGCCAACCTATGTTAATCCACAAGATTACGCATCTGACTATTTAGTAGATGTAGTTGTAGTTGGAGGAGACTGGTCAAACTATCAAGAACTAGCTGTTGATACAAGATGGAGTGCTTATTTTAACGCATCGGGTCTTAGAAAAGAACAAATTAGAAATTTTGCCAATGACAGAAATGTAAACCTACTAGCATACTACGAAGGTTTATCATTAATTCCATATTTTAGAGATTTAAATGGTAGAAATATTTTCATTGAAACCACTATTAACAGAGACACAGATAGAACTGGTTTATTCTGCGCATTCAACACAGACTTAGTAGAAGATGATTACTACAATGGTTTGCTAGATATAATTGGTAATACAATTGTTGGCCAAGTAGAAGCAGATATTGACTTTTTATCATATAAAGAAACAATTGCTGAACAAATTGAAATAACAGCAGTTCCATTAGATTTACCAGGAAACGTAACATCTATATTTGGAGCAACCGGTGCTTATAGTTCAGGATATCAAGGTCAGGATGAACACGCTTTTGGTGAATCAGGTATTTACGGACCTAACGGAGGCGGTGATCCTGCTACAACATCAGCAGTTATCAATAACGGTGATAATAGAACTGGATGGTTTGGTGAAGGGTCAGTTTATAACGTGGAAGAAGGAACAACAAGCTTAACTGGAACTGGTTCTATTTCAATTAGTTATAATGTAGGCGCAGGAGCTTTTGCTATTATTGGTGATACTTATATAACTTTATCAACTACATCATCAACTACAGAAACATTGACTGTTAATTCTAGTGATTATCCTATATCATCTAGCACAAACTCATATGTAGCAACTTTTGTTGTAGACTCTACAGGAGAATTTAAAACAATAACATCTACTTTAGCATTTGACGGCACTAATTATCCGACGGTAAGTAGCACAGATGTAGTTTTAGGTTATGTAACATTCGGAATAGGTAGCAATGGTCAATTCGCTGGTGGAAAAACTATGTCTAGAGTAACAATTGACTCTAACGGATTCAAAAACCTTAACTTTGGAACAGCATCAGGAAATGACTTCTATATATCAGAAGTGAATGGCGTTGGTTCTGGAGATTCAATAAAAATTGAATTCTTAGGCACAAACACACAACCTTCAGTAAGAAACTATGCACAATACAGAAGGTTTAAAATGTTTAATAGATTAGTAAATCTTATTGATAGCCCTAATAAAAATAAAATGTCTCTAAACTTAGGAAAAACTAAAAATTATAGAAAAATTAGTTTTGACCAAATTGAAATTAGTGATATTCAAACTAATTCAACTCAAAACAAATCTTTTGTTTTGAAAACAGGACTAACTTCATCTGAATTATCAGAAGTATTACAGGGTCAACTTGTTATTTATACATTAGATAACGAATTTATTCTTGGTTCTGAATCAGTATCTACAAAAGAATCAGCAGCAACAACAACAGACGGTGTCGTGGCTAAATATTCTAAGTTTTATTCAAGATACTATGATGGTATTACAAATACTAGAGACTTCTTCTACAGCAACAGACTTTATCAAGATTATAGTGGTTCAACAAACACTTTATTAGGTGAAATGGTTGACATTACGTTCTTAGACGGAGAAGTAGCTGCGGGTCTTACTTCATCATATGCAGGATATGACTACATTGTTTTTGAAACAGATGCGATGTCAGCCACTGCTGCGGCAATTCAATTAGATTTTCAGACTTATGAACAAATTTTGTTCCCAGGTGCTCAATTAAATAAAGGCACATTCACCATAGTAACAAATGCGGTTGATCCGTTAATGACACCAAATGAATTAGCTAATGAATTGGGTATACCAAATGGATTCGCTTACCAGATTAATGAGGAAGTTGAATTTGAATACTTACCTGAGCAAAATCTTGTTTATAATTTCTTAAAGAAACATTACTTAAAAATGTATCTTGAAAATGACGGAGACCTACAAGTAGAATTTTTAGATGAACTTCTTGAATCAGATGAAGATGTTAATATTGAAGCTAATAATACATTCTATATTCAATCTAATAAATCAAATCTTAAACAAACAGTTGAGATTGAAATACCTACATCATATGTTCAAACACCAAATAAGATACTTATCAAAGGTGATAGATATACTGAAGTAAAAGTAGGTGATTTCTTAGAAGCTTATGTAGACGAAAGTACTCTACAATTAGGTCAATATCCAAGAAAACTAACAAGAATTCTTAGCAAAAGAGCTTGGTCAGGTGACTCTACTCTTACAGAAGTAACTTGTGATGCTAGAATTAAAAAATACAATTTTGGTGGTGATTATCAAACAATGAGATACGTTTCCATCGAAAATTATGTAACTACATACAAAGCAATTCCTTTGGATGGATTCAGAATAAGACAAGCATCTTTACCAGATGGTACAGAAACTAGACAAAATTCAATACTAAACTTAGTATCTAAAGGAACACCTTTATTCAAAGCAATTACAAATAAAGAGGCAATAGACTTCAGATATCTAATTGATTCATTTGGATTAGGTCTTACTGAGAGATCAAAACAACAATTAGTTGATATATGTGGTGAAAGATTAGACGCATTTGGTATATTAAATATGCCATCTTTGAGACAATTCAAAAACTCTTCTTCACCATCATTTGTAAACGCAGAGGGTGTGTTACAATTAGAATATGTTGCACAAGGAGGTGATCCTGAAAGCAACCCGGCATTCCTTTACTCTTTTGGAGAAGGAGCTGGTTCTACTTGTGTAGGTTACTTTAGTCCATACGTGTTAATTAATGACAACGGTAGACCATTAGAACACCCACCAGCACCATTCGTAGCAACTACATTTATGAGAAAACACATTTCAAATGTCACATCTGTTACACCGTGGACAATATCAGCTGGTATTACTAATGGTAGAATTACAAATATAAACGGACTTGAAATGGATTTCACACCGAGTGATGTAGAGTATATGAATCAAGCACAAATGAATCCACTTGTATTCAAAAGAAACAGAGGATATGTAATTGAAACTGAAAACACTGCTCAAACACTTTACAAATCAGCTCTATCTTACATTCACGTTAGAGAGGTATTGATTGAACTTGAAAGAGATTTATCAGCTATGTTACTTGATTATCAGTGGAAATTTAACACATCTGATGTTAGAGCGGAAATTAAACTAAGAGCTGACTCTATTTGTGAATCATTTGTAAGTAGAAATGGTCTTTATAACTTCTTCAACAAAATGGACGAAGAAAACAATACACCAGAGATTATAGATAATCAAATTGGTGTTCTTGATACCTATGTAGAACCAATTAAAGGTATGGGTATTATTGTGAACAATATCACAATTCTAAGAACAGGAGCTATAAGCGCTGGTGGATTTATAAATCCTTAATTTAATCAAATAAAAATAGAAACCCTCAATTTATTGAGGGTTTTTTGTTTTATATTAAACTTTTAACGTATTAATTATTATAATAGAGGAATAGTTATATAGAATATATATTTAAAAAATAACAAATTAATATGTCAAATAATAAGAATGAAATGTCTGAAGAAGAATACTTAAAAAGACATTTGACCGAAATGGATCAAGGTAAAAATCAATTTAGCGATATACCTTTCCAAAATGCAGAACCCGTGATAGAACAAAGAGTAGATGACTTACATTTCTTCAGTTTTGATGTAAAAGAATTACCTTGCGGTAAGTTTTATCCATCCGGAACACTACTACAAGTAAGAGCAGCACAAGTAAAAGAAATTCAAGCATATTCAATGGTTGACGATAATAACTTTTACGATATAGTAGAAAAGATGAATTCTATGTTACAATCTTGTATAAGAGTAAAATACTCTGACGGTAGAGTTGGTTCTTATTTAGAAATTAGAGACCAAGATAGATTATATCTGATATTCCTTATAAGAGAATTGACTTTTCAACAGGGAAATAGTCTATCAGTAAAAACAAATTGTAAAGCTTGTAATACAGAAACACAAATAGAAATAAAAAGAAGTACATTTGTATATTATGACGTAGATGAAAAATTAGAAAAATTCTACAGCCCATCTACAAATTCTTTTCATTTTAGATTGAAAAACGGAAAAGAATTCGAGGTGACACCTCCAAATATTGGTTTACAAAAATCTTTTACAGATTATATCATTAAAGAAAATCAAGAAAAAAGAACACCAAACCTTTCTTTCTTGAAAATAATTCCTTTTATGTTACCTGGTAGAACATCTATAACATACGATGGTATAAAATCAAAACTACGCGAATTTGAAGATATGGATGATATATCATTTCAATTTTTGAATTCAGCCATAGGTAAAATGACATTTGGTGTAAAAGAACTGAAATATGATTGTTCGTGCGGAGAGGAGGTCCGCACAGATATGCAATTTCCCAACGGAGCCTCAGGCATTTTCGTTATTCACGATGCCTTTGAAGCATATATTAAAGAATAAACTTTTACTTCAGAAACATTTCAATCTTCAAGAATTATCAATTGATAAATGGCCATTTTGGATGTTCGAAGAAAATATTAAAATTGTTAATGAGATTGTTGAAGAGGAAGAAAAACAGAGAAAGAAAGACGAAGAAGCTCAAAACAAACAAATGGGTAACTTCGATGCAAACTCAATGATGAGAAATGCACAAAGTATGACAAACAATGTCCCTAAATTTTAAATAAAAAACCCTCAGATTCTGAGGGTTTTTTTTGCACAAAAAAAACCCTCTTTATTAAAGAGGGTTTTACTAAATATTTTTAGTATTAGTATAATCCAGTAGGAGCCGCAACAGTTTGCTCACTAGCACTATCAATGTATTCATCAACAAAGTAATCCCATACAAATGTTCCTGTAACATCCTGAACGATTGTATTAGAAGACCAATCTAAATCCCAACCAGTCAATGACTTTAACTGAACACTATTAAAAGTTACTCTTCTTAACACAACACCTTTTTTATCGTGTTGGTTTACAATAATAGAACCAATAAGGTCTGCTTTATAGTGAGTATAACCATTTTGAGAGTTAAATAACAAATCATACCAAGCTTTTAACGTATTCCAAACTTCCATTGAACCAGCATCATTAACATTGACTTGGAATGGTATAGAAAGTTCACCAGACGTTTTAGTTGGTGTAGTTAAAAACTCTCTTGTTGAATACTTAAAACGTTGAGTAGCTTGTCCAACATCAAAGGCTGTAAGGTTAGCACCTCCTAAGTTTACTTTTGTAGCATTTTCTAACAAAAGAACTGGGTCTCTACCTTGATCATCTACTAATATTGTAGGTAAGATAAAAGTTATCTCAAATAAGTTAAGATACACAACTTCTTCTGGTAATGAACCAGGAACTCCCGGTGTTCCAGTTTGTTTTAAATTGGTAAAATGTGGTAATGGCATCTTTTTTTTATTATTTTTTATTTAATTTATAAACAAATTATGTATTATATATTATAATTTTATTCGTCTCTATCTTTTTTAATCTTTATAAGGTATATATTTATTTAAAAAATTGATTTTTTTCTAAATCTAAACAAACAAATCACTTTACAATACAATAAATATGAGTAAAATATATTTAATTGGTGATAGCCACATAGGCTTAGGATACCCAAATTCAGTCGACAAATGGTATAAAGTACACAAAGAATATTTTTCGGAATTTCTTATACCGACATTAAAAAAAAGAGTCAAATCAGGAGATATAATAATACACTTAGGTGACTTATTTGATAACAGAAACATTATTCCTATAAATCTTTTGAATTACGGAATGGATATAGTTGAAGAACTATCTAAAATAGCACCGACACACATTATCATTGGAAATCACGACCTTTGGTCAAAATCAGCCTCTGAAATCAACTCTATAAGACCATTTAGGTATATTCCTAATGTCACAATTTATGATAAAGTATCAAAGATTGAATATAATGGTGGAAAACTATTAATGATGCCATACATTGAAAAGAGGTTAGAACAAGTCAAACACATAGACGAAAATAGAGATTGTGATTATTTATTCTGTCACTCAGACTTAAATGGTTGTAAAATGCACCTAACATCAGTTGCTCACAAAAATTCAGACAAAATTGACATAGAAAACTTTTCAGCCTTTAAAGGTGTTTATTCAGGTCACATTCATTTAGTACAGACAAATAAAAACTTTACTTTTGTTGGCTCTATATTCCAAATGGATAGAAATGATTTTGGTGACCAAAAAGGAATCTTCGTTATTGATACAGAAGACAATACAGAAGAGTTTATTCCTAATAAAGTATCACCGGTTTTCAAAAAGGTAAGAGTGGTCGGAGAGGAAGATATAGAAGTTTTAGAAACATTAAAAGACACAAAAGACTACGTTGATATTTCAATATCAAATAATCTACTAATATCTAATAGAAAATTAAGAAGAAAGCTTGAGATCATTTTAGAAAAGAGCAATTTTGCATCAGTAGAATACATAGATGATATAACTAAAGAATTAGAAGATAACGAACAAGAATCAATAAATGAAAATTTAGACGAAGAAAAAATAGACATTTCTATACAACTTGACTATGAAGACTACGTAAAAGAATATATTCTGAAACAAAACTATGATAATGAAAAGTTCAAATCTGGTCTTTTAACAGAGTATGATGAAGTAATAAGAATTTTTAAAGAAAACTATAACTCAAAATTAGATTAAAATGAAATGCTTAGAAGTTTTTGATAGGTGCAAAATAAATAAACCATTCTCAAAAGAACTCAAAATATACTCGGAAAAATATTTGAAATCAATACTGAAAGAATTAGAAGAAATAGAAGAATACGAGAAATGTCATTTTTTAAATTCATTCATTAAAGAAAGATTTAATCACAAAAAAAACTATTTAAATGGTAGCCATTTGCACAATGATATGCAAACCATTTCACTTTGAAACTTGGTTAAACTATCACTTTAGTATAGGTGTCGAATATATTTTCTTGAGAGTTGAAAATACTCCGGAGTTAGAAGAAATTATTTCAAAATATTCAAACGTATTTGCATACTACGACTCTGATGTTAATACTTTTAATAACTACTGGACAATTCAAAAAAGACAAAACCATTTTTTTGAAACAATAAAACAAAAAATGTTAGATTTAAACATTGAATGGGTCGTCTCAAATATAGATTCTGACGAACTACTTTGTTGTGAAAACATAAATGAAATTTTAAAAAATGTTCCAAAAAATTATGACGTTGTTCAAATATCTAATTACGAGGCAGTTTACTCAAATGACAACGTTGATAATCCATTCATAGAAACAAATACTTTTATAGAAAATAATTTTTTAGCATACGGAAATGGTAAATCCGCGTCTAGATTAAATGAAAAAACCGAAACACATGGTCCACATTCATTCAAAGGTTCGGTTTTTAAACTTCTTCCAAGAAAAATCTGCGTTTTACACTACGAATCTTCAAATTTTGAAAGATGGTACACTAAATTTAAAAACTACAACCAGACAGATAAAGAATTAATTGATAAAATACCATTTCCATTTTATAAAGAATCAATCGAAATAATAAGAGAAGGTAACAAAGAAAAAGCAAGAAAATATTTTAATAAAAAAAAGGTTGATATATCAGAAAACACTTTAAAATTGTATTGGACACCTACATTACAACAAAAAAATATTTGCTGGGGTTAATTTACTTTTTAAGAGTGATTGTAATAGTAGCACTTTTATCACCATATCTATCTTCTGTTATTTCCTTTTCAACATTAAATTTTGAAAAATCTATACCTCTAAAAAGACCATTCCATTTTCTATCAGTATAAGAACTTACATATCCATTACAATTAACAGTGATTTTCAATTCTTCTTTATCCAATTTCTTAGTCATACCATTAACAAAGTCGCTTTTAGCAGCAAATGTTTTTTTAGTCATTTCATTATAAAGTTGTTGAACTAAAAACAAAGGTCCATCGACTTTAGATTTTTGTATAAAAGTAACTACTATATGATGTCTCATATGTGGATTTATTGAAACTCTAGAGCTTTCTAAGCGATTTTTAAGAGCTATTAACTCATCTAAGAAATCCCAAAATTTATCATCAATAATTGTTTCACTGTATCCACCAGATGGTCCTAATTTAAAAGAGTTTCTAAATATTATATTAATAGATTTATATCCAGAAAATTCACCTTCGGTTATAATTCTTGGTTCCGAAAAAGAATATTCAATTCCTAGGTCAGCAATAGGAAGTAATAACTCATCTAAATCTTCTTTAGATAAATCTGTTATATCCTGAGATTCATTTAAATGTTGTAAAAACTTATGTAAGTATTTCATTATTTGTTTTTAAGTTTTTTATCTAATATCTGAGCAATATGACTTCCTATAAAAAAGTGAAAGTTTTTCAGTGTATCTGTATCAAAAGTTTCTATTTCGTCCATAAATCTAAACTGAAATCTATAATAATCATTTGAGTTATCACTATCATCAATATAAACTTTTTTTATAGACAACTCCATATCATATTGATTATTAATGTTGATTTTAAAATCAAAAGTGGTTTTGTCACAAGGAGTGTGTTTAAATTTTGGTTGATACTGAACATCAAAAACCGAATAATCAGTTATATTCTCTCTGCGCATATAATAATTTAAGAACATTGAAGGTGCCTCAATAAAGTCCGAAAGTATCTGTAAATCTTCTCCAAAATCATTTGAATCTACTATATCTTCTATCTTTTTCTTTAAATCTAAGAGATTTTCAAATTGAATTTTATGATAAACACAATTAATTTCGTACAAATAAATAAACGAATTTTCAATTAAGTTCTTTTTTTCCGAGTCTACTTTAAATATAAATTTAGTATGAATTATTGAAATATCTTCAGTTGACAATCCATGTAAAGTTATTACAAGTTTTAAATAACTATCATCATCTGGTTTTTCATATAATGTCTCAATAGACGAAACCACTGTCTCATCTTCAGTTGTAAACAACTCTTTAAATATTTCTTCGACCTCTGATATTTTTACTCCCATATTAATTATTTAAATTGTTTATCGTATAACTTTCTTTTCATTTCCATTACTTTACCGATATATCCATTTCTTCTAAGTAGTTTAAAAACTAAATTACCTAAAGAAAATTCCCCACTTTCAGAATCTAAACCACTTTGACGATAGTTTTTGATTTTTTTCCAAACTTTTTTTATCTTTGGCTCTAATTCGTCAAAGTCTTTACTCTTTGACTCTTCTTCAATATCATCTATTGACATTATAATATTTTTAGACTTTTCTTTTATCATTCTTTCATTGGGTTTGAAATCCATTTTGACTGGTTTTTTAACCCATTTATCATGTAGTAACGAATAAACACCACCCATTTTCCCGGTTTTGAGTTCATCTCTCATAACATCGTCATCTTGAATACAAACCTCAACTTCATATCCTTTTATTTTGATATCATGTTGTTCATTCCAAATCTTTTTAGCATAATCACATAGTTTTTCAACTAAGTCATAGTCTTCATCAACATCTTTAAATTTAATTGTTATATGTAAATCATAATCAGAATATTTCTCGGACCAGTTATAATTACAAAGAGAACCACAAAGAATTATATCAATTACATCCGCTTTAATTTCAGTACCATCAAAAAAATCCTGACCAATTTGAAGTAATTGTTTTCTAACTTCGTTGTCTAATTCAAAATCATCCCATAATTTAGTAGGTAAATTGTCTTGCAATCTAAATGACTTTATAGGTGTAAATGTTCCTCTTTTGAATTCAAAAAACTTTGTCAATTTCATACCAGTATATATTAAATTAGGAAAACTTAATTTGATAATCTAAATATAATGATTATGAAAAAAATTCTAATTATCGCGCCGCACTTATCAACAGGTGGATTACCTCAATTTCTATTAGAAAAAATTCAGATTCTAATAGAAAATTATAAAGTCTTTCTAATAGAATGGTCAAATATAACTGGTGGAGTATTTGTAGTTCAAAGAAATAAAATCTCTAAATTACTCGGAAATGACTTTTATACTTTAGGTGAAGATAAAAAAATGGTATTAAAAATAATAGACGAATTGAAACCGAATGTTGTTCATTTTGAGGAGTTTTCCGAAACATTTATTGACTTTGAAATATTACATAGTATTTATCAAAATAAAAATTATTTTATAACCGAAACCACACACGGTACATCTTTCAATATTAATGATAAAAAATTCATTCCTGATAAAATAATGTTTGTCTCAAAGGGTAATTTTAATCAATACAGAACAATTACTCAAGATTGTGATGTGATAGAATTTCCTGAAAAAAATAAAAAAAGAGTTGAAAACTTAGAAAAATTAGGTTTAGACCCAAGTTACAAACATATTTTAAATGTAGGCCTTTTTACCAGTGGTAAAAATCAAGGTGAAATATTTGATTATGCCAGAAAACTAACAGATTATAAAATTAAGTTTCACTTTATAGGAAACCAAGCTGGTAATTTTCAAGATTATTGGAAACCAATAATGGATAACAAACCAGATAATTGTATAGTATGGGGTGAAAAGGAAAATGTTAAGGATTTCTATGATTCTATGGATCTATTTCTATTTACATCAATTTGGGAAAATAGACCTCTGTCTGTTTTAGAAGCAATAAATAGCGACATGAAAGTTTTAATGTATAACTTAACTAATTATGCAAATGACTTTGCCAGATTTAATAATGTTTCTTTTTTAACATCTGACTTTGATTCTAATATAAATTTAATATTAGAGAATCTTTCTATTCAAAAATCAAATAAACAAAATAAAAACTCTGTTAAAATTGATACAAATTTTAATCAAAACTCATTAAAAAATACAAATAGAATTTCAACATATCATATACTAACCGATATTGACACAGAAAGAGAAATAAGGTCTATTGCCGACCTATCTAAACTAGAAGATTTTGATTTCTCTTACAATACAATAATTAGTAAAAGATGGACAGAACTTCCACCAAAAGAAACTTGTGCCTTTCCAGACATAGTTGCTATGGAACCAGGTGGTAAATTGACACCCGCACACTATGGTTGTTATTTAGGACACAGAAAAGCTTTTGAAACAGGCTACATAGATAATCCAGAGTATATGATTATATTTGAATGTGATTGCATCTTAGACACTACACATGAAGAGTTTGTAAAAAAAGTAAATGAAGCTATTGAAATAGTCGAAAAGAATGACCTGTTTATGTTTTCTTTTGGTTTTCACAATAACCAATCAATTTTATCAAAAGAGGAAAAATATTATAAAGTTTACGAATTTATAGGTGCACATGCTTATTTAATTCCTAGAAAATCTTATAAAACAATTTACGATACTTATCAGAACGAAAAATGGAATGTTGCGGATTTATTTATGGGAAACAACTTCAGAAATTTTGTTCATGGAATTTTTCCAAAACCAATTACCAAACAAGCTGGTGGTATATCAATATTAGAAAATTTAGCAAATGAGGACAGATATTAAACACGGATTTATTGTAACTTACTTTAGAAGTTCAGACGAATCAGAAAAATTACTTTCTGATATGATCGAAGTATTAAGTAAAGAAAATTTCTATTTAGTATTAGCAGCACATAGCTTAGTACCAGTTGAGATACAACAAAAATGTGACTTTTTTATTTATGAGTCTCTAAACATCTCAGATGATAGAAAATATTCACACGGTGTTGCAGAAAGCTCTCTAATTGAAATGTCACTAAATCACCTAAAATATCAAAATATTGAGTGGACATTTAAAACCTGTTATGATATCATATTAAATGATGTTTCAGTATTTTCTAAAGTTACTAATAATTACAAATTTCCATTTGTAACATGTAATTGGGGCGATCATTTTATATGCACCCATACTTTTTTTGCAAACGTAGATTTTATACTCAATAATATCAATTTCTACAAAACAGTAGAAGAAATGTTCCAAAACAGCAATGTATTAGAATTGTGCTGGCAAAATGATATTTTAAATAAAAACTTAAAAGACCAACTCTATATCTACGAAAGTAAAGCAGAGTTATTTGGTAATTCAAATATAATAGATGTAGTTGGTTTCAACTATCACAATGTTGAATTCTGGTACGAAGAACAAGAAAATAAATTTTATGTAAAAAATAATGGAGTTGATTATTCAGCAGAACTTAGAATCTTTGATTACTACAGCGATACTTGTTTGTATGTAAATAAAGATTTTAATCAACCAAAAGGAGCTGTCCATTGGATAGTATCACCAGTGACAGATTATTTAAAATTTTCTAAAAACGGATATTATTTAGAGATTTATTTAGAAAATAAAACTATAACAAAAAATATCTTAATAAAAGATTTTAGACTAAAAGATCCTAACTCAAAAAAATTTAAAAGAATCAAAAGAAAAGAAGTCAAATTTAATGAATATTGTGATTTTACAAATTTTGACCTTTATTCAGAATTTGGGATAGATATTAAAAAAATTAATAATTATGTAGACATCGGTGCTTGCTATGGTCTTTCTATTTTACCTTTTTTAGAAAATAATTGTAAAATATACATGATTGAACCCGATACAAATAATTTAGATATTCTAAAAGATATATGGAGTAACTCAAATAATATAAAAATAATAGATAAAGCAATATCAGACACAAATGGAGTAATAAATTTCTACATAGAAGAAAATTTGAGTGTTGTATCTAGCATTTTTGAAAAAAATGCCTTAGGTAACGAAAATGGTAGAAAATCTATCGAGATAGAATCCATAACACCAAACAATTTAATAGAAAATTACATAGATGAATCTGAGATTGACCTTATGAAAGTTGACATTGAAGGAGCAGAGTATCAATTTTTTGAAAATATCACAAAAGAAAACTTATCTAAAGTTAAAAGATTTATTATTGAGTTTCATAATAACGAAGACTTTAGAGTGATGAATATATTAAAAACACTAGCTAAAAACGGATTTAGATATAAATTATCCAAATGGCAAAATTGGGATGATGATTTTATCATTTCAAATAAAATGGGTATAATTTACGCAGAAAAAACTAATAAATTATGATTAAAACAAAAGTTAAAATAGATTTTCAGGGCTCTGATGTAGTCGAAGTCACAAACATGACCGATATAAGATTAGAAAATTGTTTATTAGATATAAAGAACATTCTTTACGGAACAATATGTTATCAAACATTCGATTTATCACCAAAGGAAACTATAACATTTCAATTATCAAAAGATAATTTTTATGAAGAGTGGAAGGATGAAAAATTTAATGTTAAATTTTATTCAAACCATAAGTTGATTATTGAAAAAAGTTATAATGATAAATCAAAATGTTTTGTGATTTTAACAAATGATAAGTTTGAAAAATTAGCTGAACAATTAATCATAGGATTAGTTAAATATACCGATATTGATATTTTACATTATAACATCGGTTATAAATCTACACTAAACTATCCAAATCTAAAAAATATAGAATTTGGAATTGGTGAAGACACAAATGATCCTCACTACATGCAGTTTTCAAAAGCTCCTGTGTTTTTAGATGTGATTGAGAAAGGTTATAAAAATTGCATATTTTTAGATGTTGATATACAAGTGAGACCAAATATCTATAAAATGTTCGAATTATTGAGTGAAATAGAAGATGGTCCGATTTTTCAAAAAGGCGCACATGATTACACTTTAGTTGGTAAAGAATATGTTCCAGGCCCATTGGTTCAAAATTTGTTAGAGCTTCCTAATCAAAAATACCCACATGGGATAACCAATGTAGTTCTTTTTACAAATAATCACAAGAATTTATTTCAACAATGGAAGGATGTATGCTTTTCCAAAGAGATAAAAGAAATAAAAAAAGTAGAGTTCCTACATGATGAATTGTTGTTAAATGGATTGATGTGGAAAAATAACATCAAGCCAAAATATTATTGGTTTGGTTTGAATATTGACTCAATTGAAGATGTTAAATTTTTCTATAACTATAATAATAATACATTCAATGATCGTGTCGATTTAAATGACTACGGTATAGGTCATCCTTTTCAATCCTTTATACCTTTTGATAAAGAACAAATAATGTTCTTTCATTGTATAAAAGATCCAAATGTTGCAAAAAAAATAAATGATTATGTATCTGAAAGAGAATATGGTAGTTTCTCCGATAGAATTTCATCATTCTATAAAGACATAAAATTTACCGAAAATAGAATATTAGAAAAAACAAATATTCAAATAATATCACACTACATAGATGGACCATACGTTGAAATTTTATGTAATGAAAAAAGAAACTTTATTGTAAATTTCTTTGACGGAAAAATGAAATTAATACATCGTTCAGAAATCACTAGTAATATGTGGACAAGAGCAAATAAAAGATATTATGATGATTATACCGTTCAAATAATAGAAAACGGAGAGGTTATTTTTGAAGAACAAATTAATTTAGAAAATAAAAGAGTTTTGATAACAATAGAATCTTCATCACTTGGAGATTCTCTAGCATGGATGCCATACGCTGAGGAATTTAGAAAAAAACATAATTGTGAGGTCATATTATCAACATTCAATAATGAAGTTTTTGAACAAAACTATCCAAATTTAATTTTCTCAAAACCAGGTGAAGTTGTTCACAATCTACACGCATTATATAGGATTGGCTGGTATTACGACGCTTCAATGGAAGTAGACTATTCAAGAGTTCCAAATAACTTTAGAATGCAACCTATGCAAAAAACTGCCTCTGATATTTTAGGTTTAGAGTATAAGGAAGTTATGCCATTACTCACATTACCCAATGTAGAAAAGAAAAGAAAAGTAGGTATTGCAATACATGCAACAGCACAAGCTAAATATTGGAACAATCCAACTGGTTGGCAAGAGGTTGTAGATTATCTAAATAGTTTGAACTATGAAGTAATGTTATACTCACGAGAAGGAGATGGCTATATGGGAAATTATCATCCATCTGGTATAACTAAATATCCAGGCGGAACGTTACAAGATGTTATAAATGATTTAGCAACTTGTGAATTCTTCATAGGCATAGGTTCAGGTCTCAGTTGGTTATCTTGGGCTACAAAATTACCAACCATTATTGTGTCTGGATTTAGTTACGATTATACTGAAACAATTTCAAATACGTGGAGAGTAATAAATAAAAAGACTTGCACAGGTTGCTTTAATACTCATAGATTGGATCCAGGAGATTGGAATTGGTGTCCTATATTTAAAGGAACTGAAAAACATTTTGAGTGTAGTAAGGAAATAAGTAGTCAAGTGGTAATAGATAAAATAAATGATGTTATAAATACTTTACGTAATTAACATAACAATCTGAACTATTATGATAAGTATTGGTCGGAATGTCACAAGTAATATTCATAATATATTGATGTAATCTATCACCATATTTATATCGGTCTCTTCCTTTTGGATCAAAATAAGAAAAAACCCCATTTTTAGAAAGAGATCTATCAACAACTTTTTCTCTAAAAAATGAGATATTATCACAATCAGCATCATAGAATATACCATCATATTTATGTTGATTTATCTTCCAATATATTTTATACCAATCACCATAAATCACTCTAACATTTTCCTTTGACTCTGACCATATTTTTAACTTCTCGTAGATTTGTGGATTTACTTCAACTATTGTATGTGATTGAATTGAAAAACTTTGAACATAATTTGCAAAAATTCCCATGCCAAAACCTATTTCTAAAATATGACCACCATTCTGACAGACTACTTTTGAATGTTCAAACATAAGCTCATTTTCCCAACTCATCATAACAAATGAATTAGGTTCATTTTCTAAATGAATTGAATCTTCACTAAATACAACATTTCTACCATTTGTCATATTACCTCACATATATATCCCATACTTTCATATCTCTGAACAGCATATGTGTAAACCGAATCCAATGATTGTATCTCATTAGTGGCGTCTATACTACATAAAATATTACCATCATGTAAATCAGTGAATATTTTGATGCCTTGATGGTATTTTTCTTTTGAATAATATATCTCAATTTCAATTTCCATATTTCTACCATTTGAATGTGCTTTAAATCCAACTCTAGCATAAACTGAATCAAGCTCAACATCTGTACCTAATATGTGAATTTTTCTTTTTTCTGTACTCTTTATTAATAAACCCATAAAATCTTTTTTTTAAAAATACGTAGTTACTACAACAATCCCATCACCACCACGGCCACCAGCACCTGATACAACACCAACACCAACATTACTTGAAGCAGCACCACCACCACCTCCGCCTCCATATAGACCACCAGCGGATCCAGAACCGGCTGCAATATTACTAGAGCCTCCGCCTCCGCCTCCTTGACCAAACAAAGTTCCAGCAACTTGACTCAAAGCAAGACCACCACTTGCAGCAATAGGACCACCGTTTGTATCACCTGTAATAAATATTTGTCTTATGTTACCACCACTTCCACCAGATTGTAAAGCATTAGCCGAACTAATTGAGCCTCCGCCTCCGCCTCCGCTCGGTCCATATGGTATTTCAGCACCATCATCCGCAGTAGCAGCCGTATTCGATCTACCTCCATTAGCAGGGTTAGTTAGATAAGTATTACCAACACCTCCAATCGGTGGAAGTATACTTTTAGCAGAAGAGCCACCAAAACCGGCGCCTCCGCCTCCAGCAAAAGAAAAAGTTCCAAAAAGACTATTACCACCAGCCGAACCAGGTCTACCATTAGTTGAGTCAGTTGCTTGAGAACCACCTCCTGTACCAGATGTACCAACTGTAACCGAGACAGTAGATGGCAAATCTTGACCGATGAAATTAGTAACAGAAACACCACCACCTCCACCACCATCACCACCCATTCTAGTAGAAGAAGCAGCACCTCTTCTACCAGAGCCACCTCCACCACCAGCACCAATAAGAATAACATTTACTAATTTAGCTCCATTTGGTTTAGTCCAAGTAGAATTTGAGGTATAAACTTGGACATTTGAAGCACTAACGTTTCCTTGACCCGACGTACCAGAAGTAGAACCTGACGTACCAGAAGTACCAGAGGTAGTTGCTTGACCTCTTGTTCCAGATGTACCTTCAGAAGCTTGAGTACCAGATGTACCAAATGTTCCACTCGTTCCACTTGTACCATTTGAACGACTTATTCCAGATGTACTAATACCACTTGTTCCAGATGTAGATGAGAGTGCAGAAAAGCCAACTATTGATGAACCACTTGTTCCAGCAGTAGAAACACCACCTGAACTTCCCGAGGTACCGGATGTTGAAACATCACCATTAGTACCAGATGTTCCTTTAGTACCGGAAGTAGCAACTTGACCCGTTGTTCCAGCAGTACCAGACTGACCAGATGTACCATTAGTACCAGATGTACCCTGAGTACCAGATGTACCAGATTGACCAGATGTTCCAGCAGTTCCAGTTTGTACACCGGATGTACCGGATGTACCAGATTGAGTAGAAACAGCATTTGTAGTTATGTTACCTGATGTACCAGATGTCGTAAGAGAAGCATTTGCAGTTGAAATACCAAAATTACCAGATGTTCCGGATGTATTAGAGTTCCCGGATGTTCCGGATGTGTTAGATGTTCCTGATGTTCCTGATGTTGTTATTTGACCTCTTGTACCAGAGGTACTTGATAAACCAGATGTTCCAGCAGTCGTTGATAAAGTATTATTAGTTGATATTCCAGAGAGACTACTGACTGAAGAAAAACCCTGTGTACCAGATGTTCCAGATGTTCCATTTGTACCAGATGTTCCAGATGTTCCATTTGTACCAGATGTTGCATTAAAAACAGCACCTGAGCTACCAGAAGTTGAATTCTGACCAGATTGACCAGATTGACCATTTGTACCAGAAGTATTTGAAATACTACTATTTCCAGATGCACCGGATGACAAAGAATTTCCAGAAGTACCGCTGGTTTTAGAAGAACCATTTGTACCAGAAAGTCCATTTGTACCAGACGTTCCACTCTGTATTAAACCACTAACACTATTAATTTTAGATAACGACATAATTTATATATTAAAATCTAGTAATGACAACAACCACACCGTCACCACCATCACCACCACGACCCGAACTAAATCCGTTAGTAGAAGCACCTCCGCCTCCGCCACCACCTCCATATAGACCACCATCACCTCCCCTGCCTCCAGGAGTAAGCGCGATATTACTTCCAGCACCACCACCAGCACCACCTCTTCCCAATAAAGAAGCATCTGAACCAGGTCCAGTTTGACCATTTACCCCAACAGCTGCACCAGCAGCAAATATTGTACTATTATCAACCGTCAATATTGACCCACCGTTTCCTCCAGTCCCGAATACATTAGTAGCAGAAATGTTACCACCACCTCCACCACCAGTCGGTTTATAAGGAGTATCCTCAGCAGCACCACCCGATGTTCCACCATCACCAGTATTACCTGAAGTTCCTGGATAATTAACATCACCACCAATACCACCGGTACTAAATGAAGCGGTTTTACCACCATCTCCACCTCGACCACCTCCCACAGTCAAATAGACATTAGCACCAGTAATATAATCACCAAATATAGTATCGTCACCATTATTACCATCATTACCGTTTGTGTTTATAGTTGAAATTGCAGCACCACCACCACCACCAGCACCCGGATTACAAAGCACACTAGATGGTAGTATTGAGGCATTAATAAGAACTCTAACATGTCCTCCTGAACCACCACCAGATCCACCGAATCTTGTTCTACCAGAAGCATTCAAAGCACCAGAACCACCACCACCGCCACCACCTATACAAATGACCTCAACCATTTTAGCACCGCTTGGTTTAGTCCATGTAGCATTTACAGCCGAATAGGTATTAATTTGTATAGAAACAGCACTGGTACCACTTGTACCAAAAGTACCCGATGTTCCCGAAAACCCACCAGAACCGGAAGTTCCAGAGGTTCCACCAGTTTTTGAGATACCAGAAGTTCCGGATGTTTGAGATGTTCCTGAAGAACCACTAAGAGTACCAAAACCAGAAGTTCCTGAAGTAGTACCAGATGTACCGGAAGTAGATGATAAACCAGAAGTACCGGAAGTTCTGAATGCACTAGATGTACCCGAATTACCACTATTTCCTGTTGTTCCTGAAGTACCACTATTACCATTAGTTCCAGATGTTCCAGAAGTCGATGATAAACCAATTGTACCTGATGTACCTCGTGTACCACTAGTACCAGAACCACTTGATACACCAGAACCACCAGAAAATGAAGAGACACTTGATACCCCAGAACTTCCTGATGTACTTGAATTTCCAGATAAAGAAGAAGTTCCAGATGTACCAGAAGTTCTACTTTGACCAGAACTTCCTGATGTACCTGTAGTTCCTGAACTACCCGATGTTCCAGAAGTAGTCAATCCAGAGGTACCGGAGGTTGACGAATTTGCGGAGGTTCCTGATGTATTTGAAGTTCCAAAAGTTCCAGAAGTTGATGAGTTATTACTCAAACCAGAAGTTCCAGAAGTAGTATTCAAACCATTAGAAAAAGAATTACCGGACGTCCCTGATGTCGTATTGACACCGGATGTACCGGAGGTTGTATTAATACCTGATGTTCCAGAAGTATTTGAAGAATTACTTATGCCAGATGTACCAGATGTACCAAATCCTCCAGATGTACCAGAAGTATTGTTATTTCCAGATGTACCAGAAGTATTGTTATTTCCAGATGTACCAGATGTTCTAGTTAAACCGGATGTTCCAGCGGTTGAAGATAAACCAGATGTTCCTGAAGAACTATTATTACCAGAACTACCACTAGTGCCGTTGGTTCCTGATGTACCAGAACTACCAGAAGTCGATGATAAACCAGATGTACCGGATGTATTATAATTTACACTATCTATTTTATTTATCATAACTATATATATTAAGTAAAATAAGTTGTAACAACAACAATTCCATTCGCACCAAAACCACCGTTTCCAAACTTATCACCACGAGGTATGTTATCGCCATTAAGACCAGCACCACCGCCTCCACCGCCTGCACCATAAAGAGCACCATTAGCACCAATACCGGATCTAGCAGCTCCTCCACCTCCTCCACAACCAATATCAGAAAAAGAATCACCCTCATTACCATCAGTTAATGATGGGTCAGTACTAGCAATTCCAGGATTACCACCTAAACCGTTGGTATATTGAACTGTACCACCATCTCCCCCGTCGAAATTAGTATTACTAGCGTTTATACTACCACCACTACCTCCACCAGTTGGTGCTCTGAATGTGAGAGCACCAGCAACACCAATACCACCAGCACTATTTCCACCAGAACCTCCACGTTCAATATTACCATAACCACCTGAATTGTTAGAAGTCGGAATACTAGCAGATGAACCACCTCCACCACCTCCACCACCAAAAGCAATTAGGTTACTACCAAATCCAGAACCTAGTGCTGAAGTACCAAATATCGAATCAGTACCCGCGGCACCATCACTTCCATCTTGATTATTGGCAGTCACTACTCCTCTACTACCACCCTGACCAACCTGAACCGTCTCTGAGTTTTGTAAATCAGAAGCCCTGAAAATAGCTCGTGAAAAACCTCCACCACCTCCACCATTACCACCCCATCGAGCAGTACTAGTAGCTGACCTTCTACCAGCACCTCCTCCTCCGCCACCACCAATACAAATCACTTCAACCTTATCTGCATTTGCAGGCTTTGACCAACTAAAAATTGTTGTAAGTGGACTAGCAATAACCGTGTAAACCTGAACATCAATAACATTCAGTGTACCGGATGTTCCAGATGTTCTTGATAAACCAGAAGGAGCAATAGCTCCTTGACTAGTTGATATACCAGAAGTTCCACTTGTCGTAGCATTAGGAAAAGAAGATTGAAAACCAGAAAAATTTGGATTATTACCGGTAGTTCCTGAAGTACCTTGTGTACCAGATGTACCTACAGCTCTGCTAAGACCACCCGTACCAGAGCTACCAGAGGTACCATTGGTTGAATTTAATCCAGCAGTACCACTAGTAGAAAAATTGGTTGATATTCCTGTGTTACCACTACTACCAGATGTTGTGGAAAATCTGTTACCACCACTCTCTCCACTCGTACCAGAAGTTCTAGATAGACCGTTAGTAGTCAGACCTGATGTTCCATTTGTTCCTGAAACCGAAACAAAACTACTTGAGGTTCCAGACGATCCAGCGGTACTCTGTGGCGTTTGAGCAGATATACCTGAATTTCCAAATGTACCAGATGAACCAGAGGTCAATGAAACCCTGCTTGAACCAGAATTTGATGAATTTGATGAATTTCCAGACGTACCAGAAGTTTTATTTGAACCAGATGTTCCACTTGTACCATTCGTACCTGATGTAGAAGAATTTCCAGCGGTTCCTGTAGTACCATTTGCTGAAGACTGACCAGAAGTACCGGAAGTTGAATTTGTACCAGAAGTGGATGATTGGCTTGACAAACCAGACGTACCACTCGTACCATTAGTTCCAGAAGTAGAAGAATTTCCAGCGGTTCCTGTAGTACCATTACTTCTTGAATTACCAGCCGTGCCTGATGTAGAAGAGGTACCAGCTGTTGAATTTATACTTGAAATCCCACTTGAACCTGAAGTACCAGAACTACCAGAACTACCGGATGTTGTAGATAAACCACTAGTACCTGTTGTACCAGAACTACCAGAAGTACCAGAAGTACCAGAAGTAGAACTTACTAAGCTATTAGTAGATTGTCCAGATGTACCAGATTGACCATTTGTACCGGACGTACCAGTATCTATAACAATACCATTTATTTTCTGCATGTCTTATATATTAAAATACAAGTCTTACAATTCTATCCAATCTTGAGAAGGATTAAAATAAATTCTTCTATTTGTAGAAGTTCCTATTACATAACCTATGACTCTTACAATATTTCCAGCAGAAGAAGGCGCAGCAGCGACTGTTCTACCAGCTGTTGAAGAACTCAAAAATAATGGCTCTCCTATATTACCAACGGTGAATAAAGAAGAACGATAGAAGCCTCTTACTAACATACCATCATTGGTTGAGTTTGTGCCAATTGCAACGGCTAATAAATCATTTCCGCCATTTACCAATACATCACCTTGTGCTTTAGTCCAAGTACCACCGGTATTTAGGTAGTAAATTTCACCAGCAACAGTTGTTGTATTTCCAAAATTAACAATATCACCATAACCGGTGCTATCAGCCGATAAATAAGTATTGGATGTAGGGTCAGATATTAAATCATAACTACCAGATAATACTAAATTTGTACCATCAAAAGTAAAGTTTGGTTCACCATCTAATGTAGAAGCAGTACCAGTCATAGTAACAACTCTGTTATTAGAATTACCATTTAGTGTGACCGTCGCTGAGTTGCCAGATGTTCCAGAAGTTCCTTGGTTTGTTGTTATAAACAATAATAAATCAATTGAATTACTAAAGTTAGTAGTACCTGTTCCACCAGAATCTATATAAGTTACCGGAAATGAATAGTAGTTATTAGAAACAAAAGTTGGATTAGAATTTACTTTCCAAGTCTGATAATTATTTGAATTTGTTCTATCTTGAATTATAATATTCTGACCAATTTGCATCAACCCTAGAAATACATCAATATCATCACTATTTGTAGTAAAATGATCGATGTTGATAATAGTAGAAGCTGTCTGACCTGAGCTATTCCAAATTATGAAACCTGGTCCTGGATCTCCACTGAATATTGTTGTGTTGGATTGATACGGAAATACATTGGACGAACCACCGTTTAAACCACTAGTACCGGAAGTTCCTTTAGTTCCGGAAGTTCCAGCAGTTCCATTGGCACCATTAGCACCGGAAGTTCCGGTAGTTCCATTAGCACCATTAGCACCCGAGGTTCCAGCAGTTCCGTTAGCACCATTAGCACCCGAGGTTCCAGCAGTTCCGTTAGCACCATTAGCACCGGAAGTTCCTGATGTTCCGTTAGCACCATTTGCACCAGAAGTTCCTGATGTTCCGTTAGCACCATTTGCACCAGAAGTTCCTGATGTTCCATTAGCACCGGAAGTTCCTGATGTTCCATTAGCACCGGAAGTTCCGGCAGTTCCATTAGCACCCGAGGTTCCAGCAGTTCCGTTAGCACCATTAGCACCCGAAGTCCCCGAAGTCCCAGCAGCTGAATTGATTGTTAATATGTTACCATTTGTATCAAAACCAAGAGCTCCAATAGAAGTTCCTGGAAATTTACCAGCGGTGTTATAATTAGGTAGTTGTAATTGACCAGTCAAATGATTTATTTGTAAATCAACAGCACTTGAAGTAGTATTATTTCCTTTAAGTATTCTAAAGGAGTCTTGATAGTTATCTATAGCAGAAGCTGTACCATATCCAGAACCAGATTGAAGTGTTATTTGACCACCTTCACCAGAACCTCCTCTTGCGCCCAGAAATAAAGTAGCCTCTGTTGATGAATAAGTTGTTCCTATTAGAACGGATATTGAATTCTGTGTCGAAGACTGCGTAACTGTCATCCATGTTGAAGCAACAGCAGCATTTGTAGAACCATCTGACAATAAAACACGTAAATTGCCAGCATTACTGATTGTGTTGAAACCTGTTCCAGAAGTACCTGATGTTCCGTTAGCACCCGAGGTTCCAGCAGTTCCGTTAGCACCATTAGCACCCGAGGTTCCAGCAGTTCCGTTAGCACCATTAGCACCCGAGGTTCCAGCAGTTCCGTTAGCACCATTAGCACCAGAAGTTCCAGCAGTTCCGTTAGCACCGTTAGCACCCGAGGTTCCAGAAGTGCCATTAATTCCAGAGGTTCCGGATGTTCCCGATACCCCATCAAGACCATTTAATAAAATCCAATCATTAAGTGAAGATGGAACATTATTATTATTATTTGCAGTGGATTGATAAGAAAACAAACCATCAATAACAATATCACCAT